>Ga0315279_10007584_pt1 | contig 13371 bp, 9 predicted proteins | sample YL17G06_20_MG_FD_203694 | JGI IMG/M metagenome (GOLD analysis project Ga0315279, IMG submission 203694) | Sediment microbial communities from Yellowstone Lake, YNP, Wyoming, USA - YL17G06_20 | ecosystem: Environmental > Aquatic > Freshwater > Lake > Sediment | place: USA: Wyoming | collected... | reverse complement strand
GGCGGTAAGGCGTGCCCCCTGGAGGAGGGGGCGCGTCTCGCTGAAGTAGACGCGGGAGAGCCTGCCCTGCTCCCAGGCGGTGCGGATGACGCCCAGGGCAGTGCCGTAGCCGCCGGTGGCCAGGGAGCCGGTGTTGCAGATGGTGAGGACGGTGGAGCCGACGGGGATGAGCTGAGCGCCGTGTTGGCCCAGACTGCGGTCGGCGTCGGTGTTCTCCTGATGGATGCACAGGGCCTCCGCCACCAGCGCTTCGCGGGCGGCCTGAGGGTCGGCAGCCGCCTCCGCGGCCAGGGTCATGCGCTTGAGGGCCCAGGAGAGATTGATGGCAGTGGGTCGGGTGGCCGCCAGGGCCTCAGCGATCGGCCGCAGGCGGGCCAGGAAGTCATTCATGTTCGAGGTTTCGATATGTCGGGCCCCCAGGGCCATCCCGTAGGCGGCGGCGATGCCGATGAGGGGGGCACCGCGCACCCGCATCTCGCGGATGGCCGCCGCCATCTGGTGGTAGTCCTCCAGCTCTAGGTACACCTCCTGCTGGGGGAGGCGAGTCTGGTCCAGGAGGCGGACCCTACCGTTCACCCACTCGATAGCCTTTACGCCTTCCAACTATGACCTCACCGTTGGTGGGGCATAACAAAAAACTTCTCGTGGTGTGAGAAGTTTTTTCCATCTACCCGCTCTCATCTTTCCCTTCGGTCAGACCGAAGGGTCGGACTTGGCACCGCGTCCGGCCTTGAGCAAGCCACTTAGGGACGGATCGGTTGCCGGGTTTCCTTGGGCCGTTCCCTCCACCACTCTGGATAAGAGCGTCTGCGGGCCCTATTCGATTTTCTAATTGATGTTAGCCCAGGGCGTTAAGCGATGTCAAGCTATTCTGACGGATGCTCCTCCTTAGCATCGAAGTCGTTCAGGCGCCAGCCCTCTTCGCCCCACACGAGCTCATAGGTCACCCGAAACCGCCGCTGGACCAGGTCAGGCCCCTCACGACTGAAGGCGATGATCGCCGCCTGTACGGAGGCCTGCTCGTCTTCTAGGGTGGGCGGCAGCATCTGCACCAGCTCGGTGCCGATGGCACTGCGAAAGCCGTTCACGAAATCTGGCCAGGGGTGGTGCTCCTGTCGCTCAGGCGACAGTAGGCCATATGCGTCGCTGAACAGCGCGCGAGCGGCCTCCAGCTTTCGGCGAGCGGCCGCCAGGGCGGCGTCGCTGTCGTCATCGGCGACCGCGTGCAGGAGCTCTTCAGAGATCGACTCGTCGCTGCCAGCCAGCCACTGCCAAACGACATAGCGCTGGGGGTCTTGCCAGGGCTCGGCGGTGGCGGTGGCGGCTGCTACAGCCGCCAGATAGTCCAGGACGGTCTGAGTGGGCAGATCGGCGGCGGTGCCCTCCAGGGGCGGCGCTACTCGCTGCCAGTGCAGGCCGGAGCCAGCCCAGCCAAAGGTGAGGTAGAAGACGGCGCCAATGCCATCGCTGAGGCCGGCGTCCACGAGGACCAGCTCCTCCAGGCCGTCGTTGTCGGTGTCCACGGCCAGGGCGGGCGAGATCAGGCCATCGGGCGCCAGGTTGTCTACGCCCTGGCGGAAGGGGCGACGGCTCTGCGCCAAGGCTGGTGCCGCCTCCAGGAGCTCGGCCGCCGAAGAATCGAGGAGGCTCAGGCCAGCCAGGGTGGGCTGATCTCGGCTGTCCAGCTCGATGAGGGCCATGAACATCCCCGCGGGCAGCTTCAGGACCTGCGACTGAGATGGCGTTTCGTCGTCCGTGGCAGGGCTGTGGAGGTAGAGGAAGGCTGCCAATTGGGGCCGGTCGCGGCGGGTGAAGTGATCGATGAGGCGGCCGAGCACCACGATGCTCCAAGAGGATTCGTCGTCAAGAGCGTAAACGGGGAACGGATCGCCGGCGCCCAGCGGTGACAGGGCGACACCAGGAAAGGGCAGGCTGAGGAGGGCGTCGGTGGATAGCTCCTCCAGGTGCTGGCGGGTCTGGGCCTCCAGCGGCGGGATAGGCGTTGGCGTCGGCTTTTCTTCCTCTCCCTGACAGGCCACAAGGATGGCGGTGAGGGCTAGGAGAAGAAGGGCTGCTAGCGTCTTTCCGTGCATGGGCACCGAGCCGTCGCTCCGCTATTGCCGGGCTATCCCTGACTGGGAGATCCTGCAGACTAAGTATAGCCGAGAGCGAAGGCCAAGGGGAGTGGGGCCTGTTCCTGTCACCGGTTGGCCGTTGGTGGGGGGCTCGACCATTCCGCGGGGTTGGCAAGCTCACCCACCGGGCGCGAACCAATAAGTCAGGAGGGGCTGTCCTTGACCGCCTTTGTTGACGACAACTACAATGGAGCCGTGCTTCTCCTGAAGCTGTCTTTCAGAGGGCAACCCCAGATATGAGTCGCCTTGATGACTTGAAGAAGAGAGCGGTGGACGAGATCGAGGCCCATCGCAAGCAGCTCATCGAGCTCAGTCTGCGCATCCATGCCAATCCGGAGACGGCCTTTCGAGAGGCGAAGGCGGCTGGCTGGCTGAGCGACTACCTGCAGGCTGAGGGCTTTGCTGTGGAACGAGGCATCTGCCAGATAGACACCGCCTTCCGGGCCAGCTACGGCAGCGGGCGGCCGCGAGTGGCCTTCCTCGCCGAGTACGATGCCCTGGCGGGCATCGGCCACGGCTGCGGCCACAACATCATTGCTATGGCTTCGCTAGGGGCGGCTATCGCCACCAAGGCTATCGTCTCAGAGGCAGGGGGGACGGCCCTGGCCATCGGCACCCCGGCTGAGGAAGCGGCCGGGGGCAAGGTGCTGATGGCTAACCGGGGCGCCTTCGATGACCTGGACGTGGCCATGCTGGTCCATCCGGCCAACCGCGACGTGGCGGTGACCTATGCCCTGGCCTGCCTCGAGCTAAACGTGGAGTACTTTGGGAGGGCGGCTCACGCCGCCGCTCGCCCCGAGGCGGGCATCAACGCCCTGGATGCCCTGGTCATCGCCTACAACAGCGTGAGTGCCCTCCGGCAGCACATTCGCGATTCGGCGCGCGTTCACGGCATCATCACCGACGGTGGCCAGGCAGTGAACGTGGTGCCGGAGCACGCGGCGGGCGACTTCCTGCTCAGGGCCGAGGATGACGACTACATGGAGGAGCTGAAGGAGAAGGTGCTGGCATGCTTTCGGGCGGGGGCGGAGGCCACCGGTGCCCGTCTGGAGTATCGCTGGGGCGAGGAGACCCGCTATCGGGCCATGCGCAGCAATCGTGCCCTGGCCGAGGCCTATCGCCGCAACATGGAGGCGCTGGGCCGCCAGGTGCAGGAGCGCGACAGCGGCCGCTCGATGGGCAGCACCGACATGGGGAACGTGAGCGCCTTGGTGCCGGCCATTCACCCCACGGTGGCCATCGCTCCGCCGGATGTGTCCATCCACACCCCCGAGTTCTGCGACGTTTCGGCGTCGGAGGCTGGCCACCTCGGCCTCCTCGACGCTGCCAAGGCCATGGCCATGACGGCGGTGGACGTGCTGCTTGACGCCGACCTCCGCCGCCGGATCGAGGAGGAGTTCCGTGGCGGCCAATGAGCCGCTGATCGCCCTGGACGCCATGGGCGGCGACCACGCTCCTCAGGAGATCGTGAAGGGAGCGGTCATGGCCGCGCGCGAGCTGGGGATACAGGTCGCCCTGGTGGGGCCGCTGGCGCTGGTGGAGGAGGAGCTGGCAAGGGCCGGGCCGCGGCCGCAGGGCATTCGCCTGGTGGCGGCCAGCGAGGTCATCGCCATGGACGAGCAGCCCGCCCAGGCCGCTCGTCACAAGAAGGATTCCTCCATCGTCGTGGGGCTGAGGCTGCTCAAGCAGGGCGAGGCCGACGCCTTCGTCTCCGCCGGCAATACGGGCGCGGTTCTGGCGGGCTCCATCATGTACCTGGGACGCCTGCGGGGGATCGAGAGGCCGTCCTTGGTGGCGCTGCTCCCTCTGTCCGGTCGCCTGGCCCTTCTTCTCGATATAGGGGCCAACGCCGATTGCAGGCCGAAGTACCTGTTGCAGTTCGCCGAGATGGGCAGCGCCTACATGGAGCGGGTGTGGAAGGTGGAGAGGCCGCGGGTGGCTCTCCTGAACATCGGCGAGGAGGAGGCTAAGGGCAGTCTGTTGACCCAGGAAGCCTATGCTCTCCTGAAGAAGGCGAGCCATCTCAACTTCATCGGCAACGTGGAGGGGAGGGACATCGTCAGCGATGTGGCGGATGTCATCGTCACCGACGGTTTCACCGGCAACGTGGTGGTCAAGACGATGGAGGGGATGGCTGCTTTCATCAGGGGCCAGCTCGAGGGGGCCATCAGGGGCAGGTGGTACTACCTGCTGCCGGGCCTGGTCTTAAAAGGTGCCTTTCGCGGCGTGCAGAAGCGTACCGACTCTCGGGAGTACGGCGCAGGGCCTCTCCTGGGGGTGAACGGGCTGGTGTTTGTGGGGCACGGCCGCAGCGATGCCGCGGCCATTAGGAGCGCTCTGAGGGTGGCCCGCGAGGCAGTCGTGTCCGGTATGCTGGAGGCTATACGCCCGCCGCTGGAGGCGGGACAGCCTCTGGCCGAAGCGCCTGGAAGGGGCGCCTAGCCCAGTTGGACGGGAGCTTTCTTGCAGATCGAGGAGGTTGGGGAAGGAGTGACCGATGGCAAAGCCCGAAGAGGTGAATGACTCGCAGTTCGAAAGCGAAGTGCTGAAGGCGGAAGTACCAGTGCTGGTGGACTTTTGGGCGCCCTGGTGCGGCCCCTGTCGGATGGTGGCACCCATCGTGGAGGAGCTGGCGGAGGAATACGGCGACCGGGTCAAATTCCTCAAGCTGAACACCGACGACAACGCGAAGACCGCCACCCAATACGGCATTCGCGCCATCCCCACTCTTCTTGTGTTCAAGGGCGGCCAGCCGGTGGGCCAGGTCGTCGGGTTTCGCCCCAAGAGCGACCTGAAGAAGGTTATCGATCAGGCCCTGTCCTCATAGAGCGGGGCCTGGCTAATGGCAGTTGGACGCGGGAGTGGATGGGCCCCGGTGGGCCTCTCGGTCTTCAAAACCGATGTGCCCCGATAGCATCGGGGTGGGTGGGTTCGACTCCCATGCACTCCCGCCAAATATAAAATCTATGCAAAAAGGGCGCAGATCGTGAGATTTGCGCCCTTCATCTATTGCTAAGGCGGGCGAAGGCTTGTCGCCCATCGTGGACAGCCTCAATCGCTACGGAGGAGAGGCCGGTGTTTGATTCTACGGAGGAATCAAGAAGGCAGGTTCAGGAGTATTTGGACGCAATTGAGAAATCGACAACGGAATCTCAGAAGTACTTGCACACAGTGGTGCGCAAGCTGCAGCAGATGCAATTTGATGGCGTCTTCGAGCAAATTCGTGGTTTTCAGCAGGCGCTTGATTCGGTCGTCTTTCCCAGACAAGCGATCCTCGCAGTGCTGGACCAGGTTCAGGACGCGTATGCGACACAGCTACGGCAAATAAGGCTTCCGGACTTCGAGGCGTGGGCAAGAACCGAAGGGGAGGCCACGAAGATCCTCACCGCGAGAGGGTGGTGGCCTCATCCTAAGTGGCCAGTGATGGTTCTCCATCAAGTCGTCCGGTTGAAGCGCGAGGGCCGAATTCGACAACTCGATAGGGAAATCTGTGAATCCTATGAAGCCAATAGGGCTCGTCCGATGCGACAAGCTATCGGTCGGTGGATGAGTCTACCCGAGTTTGGTGTACGACGGCGGATTCTTGAGGATGGGCTGTGGGCGCACCGGAGAAAGAAATATGGCCTGGCGGTCACGCACTGGCTTCCGCAGATCGAGGGGATTCTGAGGAACTTTGCGGAGCGACAGGGGTTTGCTCAGAGCGCTTGGAAACGGGTCGGAAGAGACATCAGAGAAGAGCAGCCAGATTATATGAGGTCCTTCACGGATGCGTTCTTCGACGCCTGGGCCTCCCTATACCATGACGCCCTTCCAACTGGTCGACGCGCTCCTCAGAGGAGGCCTTTTCCGATTCAAAGGGATTCCATCCTCCACGGCGTCGACTTAGGATTCGGACGGCGTGCTTATGCCATGCGAATGTTCTTGATGCTCGATACCCTGCACTTTTTCCTCAGCAGCTTCGAGAGGGCAGAAACAAGGGCGGCGTAGCCTGAGGCGTCGCCTGCCCTTATCCGTTCGTCCGCCCCGCTGCTCTCGTAGCCGCCAGCCGCCTGTCTCGGCGCTCTGCTTGTGGGGAGGCTGCTGGCTCCTCGTCCCGCCTTGTGGCCAACGCTAGGAATGCCTTTACCACGGCGGGATCAAAGTGGGTGCCAGCACCGCCCTCTAGCTCAGCTATGGCTTGCTCTCTGCTCAGGGCCTTGCGGTAGGCACGTTCGTGGGTCATGGCGTCAAACACGTCCGCCACGGCCAGGATCCGGGCCTCCAGGGGGATTTCTTCGCCGGTGAGGCCGTCGGGGTAGCCCTTGCCGCCGAAGTGCTCGTGGTGGTGGCGAACTATTGGTGCCAGATTTTGTAAGGTCTCGGCCTCGGAGACGATTATCTCGGCCCCGAGTGGGGCGTGCTGCTTGACCTTGGCGAACTCTTCATCAGTCAGCTTGCCGGGCTTGTTGAGGAGGCGCTCGCTGACGCTGACCTTGCCAATGTCGTGCAAGAGGCTGGCAATCCTGATGTTCCGCACTCGTTCGGGGGGGAGCCCCATCTCCTCGGCGAGGGCGGCGGCCCAGAGGCTGGTGCGTTCCTGGTGTCCATGGAGGTATGCGTCTTTGATCTCGGACGCTGCCCCCATCGTGGCGATGGCGCGCACGTCGAGGCCTGGAGCAAGCTCACACGCACCGATATCTTGAAGAACGGTGGCCAGGGAGCTGGCTGCGGTAGAGAGCATTACTGATTGTGTCTCGTGGACGAGTCCGGACGGGTAGGCCGGCGACTCGGTAGGCGGGCCCTGGCCCGTCACGCCGCGGGCCCATGCTACCCGCTTGGCGTCGTACAGGGCAGTGTCGGCCATCTGTACAAGCTCGTCTACGGTTGTTGCGTCTTGTGGGAAGGAGGCTACGCCGGCGCTAAGGCCGAGCCATGCTGCGGTTTGGGGGTCCATCTTCTTGAGCCCTGCGGCGATTTGCCTGTTGATGCGGTTGACGACGGTCTGGGCTCGTGCTGAGTCGGCATTGAGTAGAATGGCCGCAAACTCGTCGCCGCCGTAGCGGAAGGCGAGGTCAGAGACGCGTATGCCGGTGCGGATGGAGTCAGCAATGAGGCGGAGGGCATCGTCACCAGCCTGGTGGCCGCGGGAGTCGTTGTATTGCTTGAAGGCGTCGACGTCCATCATGACGACGGCGAAGCGGCGCTTGTAGCGCTTGGAGCGGTCTATCTCCTCGGCCAAGCGCTGGTAGAAGTGGGCATGGTTGTAGAGGCCGGTGAGGCCGTCGGTGATGGCTCGTTCCGCCAGTTCGGCGTGCAGTCTCTCGCGCTCCTCCTCCATCTGCTTGCGCTCGCTGATGTTGCGGGTGACGCCCAGGATGCCGGTAGGCTTGCCATCTGAGTCGCGTAGCCACGTCATGCCCATCTCGGTCCAGATGGTGGAGCCGTCCTTGCAGTACATCTCGAGCTCCACCTTCGTTACCCCGCTCGGGTCCCCCTGCCCCATCCTTTCCAGGGCCAGTTTTTCCGCTAGATTCTTCCTGGCAACCTCAACGGAGGCGGGAGTCATCGTTTCTGTGATCGAGAGGTCCATTATCTCCTCAACGGTGTAGCCGCGCATGCGGGTGATGGCGGGGCTCATATAGGTATATCGCAGGCCCAGATCCATGGTCCAGATGAGGTCTGATGTGTTCTCGGTAAGTAGACGGTAGCGTTGTTCATTCTGTCGTAGAGCCTCCTCCATCTCCTTGCGCTCGCTGATGTCGCGGCCGGTGATCTGGGTTCCAGTGTACTGGCCCGCCTCATCGAAGAGGGGATAGCCGTTCCATTCGACCACTCTGATGCCCATCGGTGTGAGCTGGCGGTTGACAAACCCCTTTGCTAGCTCCTTACTTGCTCTCGCCTCTCGGATGGCATGGGCAGTGAGCTCTACGTCGTCGGGATGGAGGAAGGCTCTGGAGTCGGTACCGAGGAGCTCCTCTCTGGGCTTGTCGAAGAACTGGCAGGCGGCGTCGTTGAGGAATGTCCAGTTGCCGTGCTTGTCCAGCTTGGCAATCAAGTCGCCGGTCGAATTGGCAGTAGCGCTGTATTCATCGGCGGATCTCTTGAGCTCCTGCGCATACCGCTCCACTTCCTTGTGCATCTGCAGCGCCTTGACGGCCGTCGCCGCTTGGGCGACAAAGCCCTGGAGCAGGTTGACCTCGTCCGGCGGGAAGGTGCGGGGCTTGAAAGAGACGAAGGCCATCGTCCCCAGGAATTCGTCCTGAAAGAGGAGAGGAAAGTCCGCCGCAGACCGCAGGAGGCTCTGAGCATAGAACTTGCGCACATGTTCCGGATAGACCGGGTCGTTCTGCATGTCGGGTCTGAGGGCGGGTTGTAGAGTCGTCATGACTTCCATGTTCCAGGGGTCTATTCGGTCCGGGTTCAAGCTAGCTCCCCAGAACTGACCGAGGGTTCCGCCGGTATAGCGCTGTTCGCTGAGGACGCGGAGGAAGAAGCGGTTGGTGGTGGCGTCGTAGAGGTCGATGTTCACTATGTACTCGAAACCAGTAGAGGCGGAGATGGCGGTGGCCAGGTCTCTTAGGGCGGTTTCCACATCCTCTGAACGGGTGAGCATCTGGGCCGCGTTGGCGAGAGTGCGCAGTTGCTCGCCCAGGCGCTGGCTGCGATTGGCGTTGAGGAGTCGCTCCAAGATGATGGTGAGGGCAGGCGTTACCGATTGCATGAAGCGCAGGATGCGAGGGCGGGTCTTGTGGTCCCAGACCCCTCGGAGGATGCACATCTCGGCGGCGCTCTCAGAGGTTGGGACGGTGAAGGCCAAGAACTGGCGGTCATCGGCGTTGGGGGCGCTGGCAAAGTCCTCGACGCGGCGGCCTACGAGATTGAAGGCGATGGGCTCGCTCGTCTGGGCGGCGTGACGCTGGACCCAGGCGAGGGCAGCCAGCGTCAGCTCGGTAGGGGGGCCATCGCCGCAGGTGAGGAAGTTCTTGTCCTTGGCATAGACGACCATCGCCTCGGCCGCGCCTGTGGCCTGGCGGATGATGGTGGCCGCCTGGGCGAGCGTCTGTTCGTCGGCGAAGCCCTGGGTAGCGATTCCGGCCAGTTGGTGGAGCGCCGCGATATGTTGTCGCATCTAGCCACTCCAGGATGCCAAACTGGCGACGGCTGCCAGAAGCAGAATGGGCACTGAGCTTGCCAGGGCGGCTCGGCCTCGCGCTGATCTCAGGCTAAACACTTTCGGCACTGCTCTTCCTTCGAGATGGCGTCTGGCCTTGGCAGGACGAGCTGGGCGCGTGCCCGACAGGCCCGGCGCAAGGCGGATGCACGCCTTCAGCCAGAAGCCGCGGCTTGTTTGCCTTCAGGTTCACTATATAGGACGCTCAGGTGAAACATCGGTTACAGGTGTTCCCCCTTTGTTGGGGGATGAATGGGAGTGGTGTAAGGGGCCAGCGGGCAAGAGAGTGGGGGGCGTCAGCAACTGGCCGTTTGCGTCAACCTTTGCGCTGCCCGCCTGCTCTGGCAGCGGTGAACTGGCTGTCTTCGCCCGCTGCTTGTGCGGGGGCTGGCAGCGCCTCGCCCCGTCCTTTGACTAACACCAGGAATGCCTTAACCACTGCTGGATCAAACTGGGTGCCAGCACCACGCTCTAGCTCAGCCATGGTTTCCTCTCTGCTCAGGGCCTTGCGGTAGGCACGGTCGTGCGTCATGGCGTCAAACACATCTACCACGCTCATGATCCGAGCCTCCAGGGGGATACCTTCGCCAGCCAGGCCGTCGGGATAGCCCTTGCCGTCAAAGCGCTCGTGGTGGTGGCGAACTATTGGTACCAAGCGTTGCAGGCTCTCGACCTCGGAGATGATCATCATGGCGCCCAGCGCGGGGTGCTCTTTGATCTTGGCGTACTCTTCTTCGGTGAGCTTGCCGGGCTTGTTGAGGATGCTCTCGCTGACGCCGACCTTGCCAAGGTCATGCAAGAGGCCGGCAATCCTGATGTTCCGCACCTGTTCGAGCGAGAGCCCCATTCCCTCGGCGAGGGCCGCCGCCCAGCGGCTGGCGCGTTGCTGGTGTCCGCGGATGTATCGGTCCTTGATCTCGGCTGCCGCTCCTATGGCGGCAACAGTGTGCACGTTCAGGTCTGCGAAGACGTCAGGCGCACCAACATCTTGGAGAGCCGCGGCCAGTTCCCTGGCAGCAGTAGAGAGCACTCTTGTTTGCGTCTCCTGCAGAACCCCTGGCGGGGAGGTTCTTGACTCGATCGGCTGCCCCTGCCCCATCACCGTGCGAGCCAGTGGTATCCCCTTAGCATCGTACAGGGCAGTGTCTGCTATTGTCACAAGGTCGCTTGCGGTTGCTGCGTCGCTGGGGTAGGAGGCTACGCCGGCGCTAAGGCCTAGCCATGCGGAAGCGGGGTCGTTCATCTCCTTGAGTGTTGCGGCGATGCGCCTGTTTATGCGGTTGACGACAGTCTGCGCCCTTGACGAGTCGGCATGCGGCAGTATCGCCGCAAACTCATCGCCGCCGTAGCGGAAGGCGATGTCTGAGCGGCGTATTGCCTTCCGGACGCAGCCAGCAATGAGGTGCAGCATTTCGTCACCTGCCGGGTGTCCGCGGGAGTCGTTGTAGTGCTTGAAGTTGTCGGTGTCCATCATCACGACGGCCAAGGGGTAGCCGTGCCGCTTGGAGCGCTCTATCTCCTCAACCAGGCGCTGGTAGAAGTGGGCGTGGTTGTAGAGGCCGGTGAGGCTATCAGTGATGGCTCTCTCCGCCATCTCGGCGTGCAGCCTCTCGCGCTCCTCCTCCATCTGCTTGCGCTCGCTGACGTCGCGGCCCGTGATCTGGGTTCCGGCGTACTGGCCGTCGTCATCGAATAGGGGATAGCCGTTCCATTCGACCATCCGCGTTCCCATCGGTGTGACGTGGCGGGTCACAAAGCCGCTAAATGGCTTCTTGTTTGCTCTCATCTGTCGGATGGCGTGAGCAGTCGCCTCCACCTCGTCGGGATGGAGGAAGTCTCTGGAGTTGGTACCGAGGAGTTCCTCTCTGGGCTTTCCGAAGAATTGGCAGGCGGCGTCGTTGAGGAATGTCCAGTTGCCGCGCTTGTCCAGCTTGCAAATGACATCCCCCGTCAGGTTGGTAGTAGCGATGTACTCATCGGTGCGGCGGCGGAGCTCCGCGGTGTGACGAAGGCTTTCCAGGGTTAGACCCATAGTCAGTCCGATAGGGACGAGAAGCATCTTGTCCCGAAGGTCAGAGGCCTTCTGTGCGCCAACCAGGATCAGGAGACCAACCACTCTGTCCAGAGAGAGGAGGGGGACATAGGCTACCCAGGTACGGCCGCTGGAGCCAGATTGCCAAGGATGGCCCCTATCCACCGGGGCCACGACGACTTCGCGCTCGTCTATCGCCTGCCTGACATTCTGCTGCCACCAGGATAGGGACGTTGCCTGGGTCACATCCTCAGCGGTAATACCGTGGGTGCTCAGGGTGGTCAGCGAACCGTCCTCCTGGTTCCTCCATGTCAGGACTACCTTTTCTGCGCCTAGCAGCCCGGCCAGCAACCGCACCGCCCTTTCGCAGGCCCGAGCGAAATCCTCAGTCGCGCCCAGGTCCATGGCCAGCATGATGGGGTAGGCTGCCTCCTTGCGAAGCCTCCAGCCATACCAGAAGCCAAACTCAATGCCCAGCGTCGCAACGAGGTAGCCTCCTACGGCGTGGCTGACGATTGCGGACAGCCAGGTTGTGCCCAGGAGGAAGTGGGAGAGAGGAATGAGAGCCGTTACGGCGGGGTAGACAATCAGGCGTGTCCACCGCCTAAGGGCCCGCATTACGTCCAGAGGGTCGCGCCCCAAGGGGTACTTATCGCTGAGCTCGGGCGTAGGCTTCTCTCCTTGGGTCGCTGGTGCTAGCGGTTCGTCGGCCATCGCTCCTCGTTCTCCTCCGGCCGGAGGGCGTTGTCCCGAATCAAGCCTGTGCCGTCCGGCCTTGGCGGGATGCACTGGGAGAGATCCCGTAGGCCCGTGGCCAAGCGGCTGCGCTCGCTCATCGAGAAGCTACCTTTGCCATTGACTTCACTATGTAGGACGCTCAGGTGAAAAATCGGTTACAGATGTTCTCCCTTTGTTGGGGGGATGAATTGGGATGGTGCGGGGAGCCGGCAGGCGAGAGAATAGGGGGCGTCAGCAACTGGCGGTTAGTATTGAGGGTTGCCCCCCGCCTGGTATATGCTCGCAGCGGCCATGCTCTACGTCCTCTGTGCCATTCTGGACCGGTTCCTCGGTCGCGACGATTTCTCTCTGCGGGAGGAGCTGGCTCGCATCAAGGGCGAGCTGGACTCCGACGGTATGCTTTCTGTCAATACGGACGTGCTCGATGGCCGCGAGGTCAGCCCGGAGCAGCTTATGGCCATCTGCGACACGATGCCCTTTCTTAGCGCTCATCGCCTGGTGGTGGTGGAGGGCTTGCTGAAGCGGTTCGACCGTCCGGAGCGGCCACGGCGGGGCGCTCGCGCAGCCAGAGGCGAGAGCACAGAGGCTTTGGAGCGCTGGCGGGGCCTGGCCGACTATGCCCAGCGGATGCCGGACACGACCACGCTGATCCTGGTGGACGAGGAGCTCTCGGCCGATAATCCGCTGTTGCAGGCACTGAAGCCGGCAGGGCAGGTGCGCGAGTTCCGCCCGCTGCGGCCGGGGGCCGTCCTTCAGTGGATCCTGGAGCGAGCGCAGAACCAGGGCATCGACATCTCGCCGGCGGCGGCCCGCCTCCTGGCCGACCTGGTGGGGGACAACCTGTGGCGCGTCGCCAGCGAGCTGGACAAGCTGACAGCCTACGCCCAGGGCCGGCGCATCGAGGGGGCGGATGTGAGGTCCCTGGTCAGCGAGGCGCGCCAGGTGAACATCTTCGCCATGGTGGACGCCATCGCCGAGCGCCGAGCGGGAGTGGCCCTGCGCCTCTTGCGTAAACTGATGGCGGACGGAGCGGACGGAGGGTACGTTCTGAACATGGTGGTTCGCCAGTATCGGCTGATCATCCAGGCCAGAGAGATGATGACGGCCCATCTGCCCACCCAGGAGATCGGCCAGCGATTGGGGATCACCCGCGAGTTCGTTCTCCAGCGGATTCTCGATCAGGCTCAGCGCTACTCGCTGTCGCGCCTGAAGGCGGCCTATCGGCGGCTGCTGGAGGCTGATGTTGGGGTGAAGCGGGGGCACTACGACGAGGGGCTGGCCCTGGAGCTGCTGGTGCACGACCTAGCCAGGATATG
>Ga0315279_10007582_pt1 | contig 13372 bp, 17 predicted proteins | sample YL17G06_20_MG_FD_203694 | JGI IMG/M metagenome (GOLD analysis project Ga0315279, IMG submission 203694) | Sediment microbial communities from Yellowstone Lake, YNP, Wyoming, USA - YL17G06_20 | ecosystem: Environmental > Aquatic > Freshwater > Lake > Sediment | place: USA: Wyoming | collected... | reverse complement strand
TCCACTACAAAGGAGTAATTGCCCGGCGCTATATCCCCAGCCTTGATGGTGCAGTTGTATTTAGTAACGCCTGCAGGCAAGACGTACTTGATCAACTTGGGGCAAGAGATATCGAGTCCCTGGCTCATGTTCTTAAATACCAGCTCGACATAAGATCCCTGGCTGCCCAGGCCCTTCACGGCAACGGTGAAGTTGGCCTCGCCGTTGGGAGTCAAATTGATGGGCGAGATATCGATCACCTGGAACCAGAAGGAGCCACTGGCCTGGCCTGCCAGCAGCAAAAGGAGAAGGAGCGGCAGAATTGAGAAGACTGTTTTCATGAGCGGTAGGTTGTGTTAAAGATTATAAAGATGTTTCGGGATATATCACCAGAGGAGGTAGCCGAAGTACCTCGCCGCGTACAAAACGCCCACTCCTATCACCAGCAGCCCGAAGAATTTAGTGGTCCATTTCCCGACTGAGACATATTTGTCTCCGATCCTCCCGCCCACAGCTCGGGAGAAGGTGGCGATGGGAATGATGGGCACTCCATGGCCGACACCGAAGATGAAGAGCATCATGCCGCCCGCCAGAGGCGTGACATTCTGGGAAGCCAGCCATATCAAAACCGGCAGCACCATAGATAGGGCGCAGGGCGCCCATCCCAGGGCAAAGAAGATGCCTAAAGTGAAGGCGCCGATGAAGGAGGAGTGTTTGAAGAGCCCGATGGAGGCTTCAATCGACCTTTGCATCAGACCTTGGCCCTTTTCCCGAACCTCTCCTTCCGGGGCCCGCCGGGTCCGAGTGGTCAGGGGTTCTAGTATCTCCTGCAGGGGCTTGAAGTTGCTGATCCCAAGGAGGATCATGATGCAGCCTGCTATGAGGTCGAAGAGCCGCGAGTCGCGGATGAATAGGCCCACCTGAGAGATAAAGAGGCCCAGAAAGAAGAAGACCATGGCCATGCCCAGAGTGAAGGCGATCCCCATCATGAAGCCCTCCTTAGAGGTGGAGGTGCTCTTGCGCAAATATTCGTCCTTCCTGCGCATGGTCAGGACATAGGAGAATACGGCAATCATCAGGGCGATGGAGCAGGGTGCGAGAGAGGTCAGGATTCCCAGCAAGAACATTCCCAGGGCAGATACATCCGGTCGAGATACCTCGCCCTCCAGGCCTTTCCACTGCGAGCCATTCAGATCCTGCAGCTTTTTATTAAGAGTCTCTGCGCTCTGCACGCCGTCGATCTCGCCCTCGCCCACACGGTAGACGTGGTAGACTGCGGCGATCCTGCCATCCTGGTCGATCAAGAGGATGGTGGGATTGGAAGACCCTCCTCTGACATTCCAGTAGTCCAGGTACTTGCTTCCTATGGAATAAGGCTCAAAATCCTCGATCCAGGGCCAGGTTATATTGACCTGCCACCAATCCTTGGCCAGGGACCTGCCGCCTTCGGAATAGGGATTCTTCCTGAGGTTCAAGGTGACGATCTGCACGCCAGGGGAGAGGGCCTTTAGCCTGGCCAGCTCTTCCACCTGGCCTCTCAGGGACTTCTCGCAATCCCGGCATAATGGGATTTCGATATTGGTTATGTGCAGTACCACCGGAGCCCCTCGAAAGTCGCTCAGAGAAAAGTTTCTTCCATCTGCGTCAGTGGCACTGAAATCCGGGGCCATCGCCATCCCATCAGCACAAGCGGGAATGACGGAGAACGAAAGGGCAGCGAGGGCAAAAAACAGTAGAATAGCTGAGGATTGCCGCTTCTTTTTCTCAAGCATCTCAGGCATTATGCTCTCACTCATCTCCAGGCGGCGATATTCTGCTGGTAGTAGTAGATGGAATCTTTCACGTAGGCTTTGATCTGGTCCTCGCTCATGAGGCCCTCCACGCTGTGCCAGGCCACATCCACCTTTCCGTCGGACCCTTTGATCAAAGTTATGAAGATGGTGGTAGGCACGCGTGGCGTGCCGATTGGGCTATATACTGACAGAAGATCGGTTGCTTCTTTCAGGCCGCTGCCTTCACCCAATATGTCATCGTATTTCAGATCATTCCTGTAGATGTCCAGGACGTTATTGATATTCGCTATCTGCACCACGCAATCCTTGCATTCGCTAGTATGAACAAGCATGAACACCGGCTTCTCCTGCAAGGTATCGAGAACCGAAGCCGGATGCGTTACGGAAGAGCCTGCATTCGAATGCTGATCCGGAAAAGTTGTCCACCAGTCGTTCTCGCCGGATCCGAGAGCATGAACCGGTTTATAACTATTCCAGTCTTCAGAAAGGGCTAAACCAGCAATAGCTGAAGAGACCATTGCGACTAACACGAATAACGCTATAAAATCCTTGATCCTGCTGAGCATTATGGAAACTCCTGATGACTCTACTACGCCATTAATCCTTGAATTATTCAGAGCTTCGTTCTTCATTTGGCATCGTATCTCTTTTTCGCCTGACCATTCATATCAAGACCAGAGCAGAGACCAGTGCTTGGCCAGAGTTTGATCCAGGCCCCCAGGAGGATCGCTCGTCTCTGGTCGTTTGCATCCTTAGAACCGCTTGTCTGGAATCAGCAGATGAGGCATTCATATTTATTGCTTTTGGGCCTATCGGGCGGCAGACAGAGGACAATGGGAGGTGAGCTTCGCCTGAGGTTTTGCTGAGATCTTGACCGGGCCTAGGAGGACAGCATAGCCATCGCGCTTTCGGACTTGCAGAGCGGTAGTGAGGCGGGGTGGTCAGAAGGTCTGACAGGCGGCGAGTGGTATGGTCTTGGGCCTGGGTACAGGACCGGGCCACCGCCTCGTCTTCGTGGCTGCCAAAATCGGGGCGCGAGAGCATAGCCATATGGCCATCAACAACGAGCCCTCGGAAACAGACGCGCAGGTTGGCGAAGCTCGACTTCGTTGCTCCATTCAGCTCAGATCGTCAGAAATCTGCTGGGAGCCAGGCTGGTTGCGAGCATCACCATATTGATCTCACGGTTCAAGGTCCAGGTGCTGGCTTCCCTGTTCTTGCCATCCATCCAGAACTGCTCGATCTTTTCCCCAAGCGGCACATACCCCATGAGGTCTTCAGCCCGTCGGTGCAGGTAACTCTTCCTGCAAAATAAGCTCGGGTTCTCCTCGATCCCTTTCAACAGGTTCTCGACCGCCGAGAGCCCGATGGACAGCCCTAGTTCGCGGAAGGCCAGGCGAAACTTGCCAGGATACTCAAGGGTTTCGCCATTTGCAAAGGCCTCCATTCCGAGCAAGGCTGAATCCACGACGTTTTCCAGCAGGCTTGCGTTCTTTATGCGACCCTCTATCATCAATTGTGTAATTCGTGAGGCATCGAAGAGAAGACCGCCGATGCCGAGCGGATCATCTGTGACCAGGTTAATGCCCCGACAGATTTCGGCCATGTCGGCAATCTCAAGCTTGAGGTCCGACAGCGACGATTCTCCGAAATCTCTGGTCGCAGCCACCTGGAGCTCGCTGTAGGTGACGAAGCCGTCGAGAGGATCGTGTTGGCCCATAGATGAAAACAGGGGATAGGTGAGATCGATGCTCATCTTCCAGTAGATCCTCTTTGGGCCGCCAGAAGGAGGAGCGTAAGTGAACCTGGCATGGGCCGTTTGTGCGAGTTCTATCGCCCACCTCGTATAGGTCGGATCTCCGGTGACCTGGCTCACACAGTTGAGCGCATGCATCCACTTCGTCAGATAATGGTAGTACTGCCCGTCCTGGTCCCATTCCAGGCGCTCATCGGACGGCTCGTTGGGCCTGCGTTCGTTCAGCCGCTTTCCGATCCGAAGGCCACCCTTGGTTTGGTGCCGCTCACCCTCCTGCTCATCGAGGCAGCTGATCCAGCCGCGTCTAGAGTCGTCATCACGGTGCCGACCGAGGGTGTGATGCACCTGGTCGACGAGGCGCAAGGCGAGATCCCGATAGGTTTCGTCATTGGTCCGGCTAAAGAGTTCGAGGTAGTTGCACACCGCGAACGCATCCGTCCATAGATAGCGTCGGGGATGGGCATCGGCCGGTGCAAGCCCAGTCAGACGGGCATAGTCCAGCATGATTTCCTGAACAAGCGCACTGGTCGCGTTTCGATTCATTCTTCTTCTCTTGGGTTTCTATTTTGTCTGGTTCTTGGTTTGAGGGAAGATCGGTGCCTGGCCCACTGGTTCCCCATAGCCCATGCCGAGTCTGTGACATCTATGGAGATATCGAGCTTTTGGCCGATGGGTGGGAACTTGAGCTTCTCCCCCTGCAATTTTGAGCCTAGACTTCAGGCATCCGATGATCGCTTCTTTGGTTTCCCAGAAACAGCCCGGCAGATCGGTACACTCGGCCACATATCTTCCATCTTCATCACGCTCAATGGTGATGTGAAATTTCATCTAGAACTTCTTTGTAAATGTCCATTTATCAAACTACCTCAAGTCTATTCGAGGTCGATCAATGCAACTAAAGGGATGCTCGCGGGCCAGGGCGCAGGGCCGGACCGCCTCGCTTTCGTGATCCGGAAATCGAGGCGCAGGAGGGAACCATGCGGACCCCAAGAGCCGGTTGGATCGGGATACTGCGGGAGGATTGATGGGCTCGTAATGAATTTATAATAAAGCTGACTATTATCAAAAGAGGATTCATCATGTCTGTTGAGGTCTCCGTGGACGCCGCAAAGAAAAATCTTGAAGACATCCTGGCAAAGCTCTCTCCAGGAGAGACTGCTACCCTGATCGGCCCTGAAGGCAGGCCCATGGCAGTCCTTGTCCCGCTAAAATCATCAAAGGGGACCGCACAAGAAATTGACTGGGATGCCGAATGGGAAGCTTTAGCTCTGAAGATCGACTCCGCCTGGAAGAGCGAGAAGAGCGCGCTGGAGATCCTCACAGAGATGAGAAGATGAATCCAAGCCATAGACGCAAGCGTCTTTGTATCGGCTGCGAGGCCTTCAGAGAAGCTGTATCCCTTGAGCTACAGATTTCTGCAAAAGGTCAAAGGATTGAAGGTATTCTGTCCCACCCTCGTCCTCGCTGAGTGCGGAGCCGCCATTGCCAGGCCGACAGGGGACTCTGCTCTGTCCAAGAAGCTGGTTTCCCTGGTGGAGCATTTTCCAGGGATGAATCACGTTCCTCTGGATCTGCGCTTCGCCTGCCGGGCTGCAGAAATGGCCATAGAATATCGCCTGAGGGGCGCTGATGCGGTTTATGTGGCTGTGGCGGAAGTGTTCGATGCCGCCTTGATCTCCTGGGATGAAGAGATGCTGCAGCGCAGCCCAGAATTCGAGCCGAAGACGGGAACGTGACCGCGGATCTGGCAATGCTACATTCTCCAGCAAGGACCTCTTGGACCCGGAGGCAGGCCTGCATCAGCCTTGTGGCTCCCAAGATGGCGGAGCGAAGCCAGGAAAGGCCAGCGACAGCCGGGTGATCCAGGCGGCCGCCTTTGTTCGGGCTCGGGCGTGGACTCCCGAGTCCAGAGCCTACGCCGTCTTGAATGACTTAGATCGCGGAGCGCCGCTGACGGTGACAGATGCCCTGCAGAGCTACAAAATGCGGCCGATCCCCCGGAGCAAGATGTCGGCGGTGAAGGAGCTGCCTGGAAACTCGCGGGCAAGGGACGCGGACCCTGGGTGCGGGCGCGTGGGGTGGCGGGAGTTCGAGGCACCAGCTTCCGAGCCGCTTAGGATTACGTAGACTTAAAAAATGGTCTAAAGATACAAGAACGTAGAGATGATCATTTCTACCCAGTATGGTTTTATGGGTCAGAAACTGGTAGAGAAGGAATCCGGCTCCGGTAACGTCATCACCGAGAGGACCGAGCTCGAGGCCGAGAGGCAGCTTGAAAGAGACGGAATGCCGATAGGCGATATAAGTGAGGTAGGTAATGAATTACTGTCGACTTGTGCATTCCCAACTGGTCGAACCTGCATCATGGACTACATCAACTTCACTAAGGAAGCCGAGTTCGAGTACATGCCCGTTTCTTACCAGACGGGAACCTATGACCAGAAGTGGGTAGAGAAACTCTGCGTCCAGAACTATGCAATCGGCGCTGTGTTGACCGAGATGTATACCCACGCCGAGCACCTGCAAAAGACCACCGAGGTTAAGACCAGGGGCTATGGCATCACCAGAGATTTCGGCCCAAGTGGATGCCCAGCTTGCTGTACCGGTGTTCTCGAGGCTAACCTCAACAGCAACGTCATCGGCGTTGCCCACATCGGCTGGATATCCCGCGACCCGAAGGCTGACAACCAGCTCAAGGGCCGTCATGCTGAGTATGGTCGAAGCGTCGAGGATCTAACAGGCGTATTCAGCATCGAGAAGTTCATCCAGCTCTGGGGTAACTCCACCTGCGGCGCCATCAGCGTTGACTGGCTACCCTGCGTGTAAATCCGAGTTAATTTCACCTTCTTTTTCTAGCGTCTTAACTAGAGTGGAGTTCGCATCCTGCTCGACCAAAAGCAGAGGACTAGCGCTCCCCCGGCCGAACCCTGGCGGGCTGCCTTCATCCGCGCTGCCAAGCTGAATCCCTACTGCCGCCATCGCTGCTAACCCACATCCCTGCCGCCCCCTCACGAGCGAGCCAGCGGGCATGCGGGCGGGATTACATCGGGCTGCCCAGGCTGCCTGGCCTTCAGTGCTGAAGAGACTGGCGGCTCCGGGGAGCGCGCGTGGGCGCAGCTTCGTGGTCATCCTGCTCGACCGGAATGCAGGCAACCTGCGCCTACGGCCACAAAAGCTTTTTCGCCCGGTGCATCCATCCTGAGCAGGAGAAGGCTGAGCCAAAGAGCTGGCGGCAGTTCTGGAAATGAGGCCCGAAAACCCTAAACGTGAAGCCTGCAATTGCCCTCCCGGAGTTTAGGCCATGCCCTATACTGCGATCTTCCTGCCAAAGGCTGAAAAATATCTGGTTAAGCTGGATAAGGAGACCTACGAGCAGATAGAAGAGCATGTAGAAGAGTTGAAGAAGAATCCCTTTAAGTGCCGCCCTCTTGCAGATATCAAGAAGCTTGGCGGCTTCAAATCACCATCAATGCATAGGATGAGGATTGGACGGCAAAGGCTGGAGTACTTCGTTGATGAATCTGAGAAAATAATTTACATCACCAAAGCCTTTCCTCGATCTGGTGATTCAGATTACCGATGAAGGTATATATTAAAAACAACGTAATTAAGCTGGGTGATCATAAGATGGCAGCCGTCGTGAAAGAAGAAGAGACCGATTACAGTGAGGCGGCATACGTTGATTCTCAATACGAATATTTGCAGAAGCACAAGTCTGAGGGGATCACGCTACAGGAATTGCGACGCAGGCGTGCTAGCCAACACTGAATCAGGCACTTTTCTAAAGCCGAGAGAATTGATTTCTGTAATGCCGTATAACAAAACGATCTTCCTCTTGATGTAGGATCGGCCACTGATGGCTTGAAGGCGTGGGACGGCGTGCTTGGACAAGCAGCCTTCATCTGCGCCGCCAAAGCCACATCCCTGCAGATCCGATCCAGACAAATTGATGCTATTCGAATGAGGGAGATAAATATGCACTATGATATTGCTCTAGGCCTGGCCTGGGATGAGATTGGAAGATTATCGCAGTCATCAAGATATGTCATCCCTCTTCTCACAGAGACCTATGAAGTAAATATAGATATAGCCGGACAGTACTTTCCATGTCATCTGGCATTCCTGCAGATGAGGGCATTGCAGGGCTCATCCTCCATTACCTCATAGGCATCCAAAAGCTGCAGGGCTATAGTCCAAGCGGAGAGTGGATCTCTTCTAGGGAACTCGAAGGAGGAATCTCTTTTCTGCCTGCTTTCCAGGAGGGAGTCTATCAAGCCCCTGGTCGAATGCCTCAGAATGGATCCTGATGCAATGATCAAGAACCTAATAGAAGGTCTCAGGGGCCGGATGGTGGAAGGCGGAGATGCCACAGTGGAGGTGACCACCTTCCCTGGCATCTATGTCAGGGTTATGATGTGGCTGGGCGATGAGGAACTGCCTCCGCAGGTGGCTATGCTCTTTGATAAGAACCTGGCCAGGATTTTAGCCTTTGAAGATATAGTTGGGCTCCTGGGTGTTATAATGTGGAGCATTACGGGACGATAGGTGCGGGGCAGCTTGCAGTCAAAAACTCTATCAAATCTAACAATGGCTTTGGTTGCATCCCTGCCGCCCCCTCAGTTCCAGGCCAACGGGCATGCGGGCGGGGCCACCGGCCATCCTGCTCGACCGGAGTACGGGCGACGGCGAATCCGGCACCTTTGCGGGCAGCTATCCCAAGTCAGATCCCACCGGCAGGCCGCTTCACAAAACTTAGAGCGATAAGATATGCCAGTCTGTCGCAGTTGATTGTGGTTGCGTTTGGATAGAACTCCTCAAACATTCAGAGTGATATGCTCTCAATCAACTCATATAGATGATAATCGGCATTCTTAACTCGGCTTCTTGCAACTTTCAGGGCATCACGTATATCTTCAAACCATGCTAAACCATCATCTTGGCTTCTCCATCGAATAAAATACGCAACTCGCGTTCTATCCAGGCTTTTATAAACTTTGGAGGATATAAATCCGGGCTGCTTTTCTGCAATATTCTTCAAGATCTCTCGAACATTATCAACTATTGCCTGTTGATCATCAGGTTCAACCGTGATAACATTGATAAGCTCAATCACGTTCCTATCGTTTGAAATGACAGCCATGAATTTCCCTCATATTTGGCGATAAGTCCATTTACGACCTAATTCGTATTTAATCCAGTACTACGCTTGCGCGCCGGGGTTCATAATGCATGGCTGCCATGCAGTATTGACATTGGACCAAGGTAGCCGTATCCCGATCGCCCCGCTCGAACCGTGCCGCGCCGCTATCTGGAGACCCTCACCAGCCGGATCTTGCGGGCAAGCATCCTCGGTCGAGCCCAACCAAATTTCCCTGTGATGGTTCTGTGACATACTGCATGACTTCTGAATAAGTGTCATAGAACCAAAGCTAAGCCGCATCCCTGCCGCCCCCGCAGCTCCAGGCCAGCGGGCATGCGGTCGGGCATCTCCCAGCTGACGAGAATATCCGGCCAAGGCAGCTCCGGGGAGCGCGGGGCTGCCGACCATCCAGCTCGACCGGGAGACAGGCGATGAGAAGCTCGGCTGGCACAGACTCACGGCGCTGTAGCTCTGCTCATGAGGCGCCACGATTGTCCTAGCTCGAAGGCTCAGGTCTTCTTCAGGGATCTTAAACCAAAGCTCAGGTACTTGACCTCACCCTTCCTGTCTCTGATAAACCCTATGAGCTGAGGGCTAGTGGAACCGGGCAGAATCATATCAAAACGATCCTTAGCTGTTTGCACCAGCGGGACCTCAACGCCGGCACTCATGAAGAGCTTGCCCTCCTTCTCTAGAACCTTGATCCCCGAGTAGTTGCCTACGTAACCTGCGGTCTCGGACTGGTTCACGGTCGGGGGAACAGGCGCAGCTTTTTCTTTCAAGGGAAGCATGAGCCTGAAGGCCTTCTCTGTGGAATTGGGGAAGTGCCTGTCATCGGCATTGGCCAGGATTATCAGTGCAAACTTATGCTCAGGGACCATCATGAAGTTGGATGTGAATCCCTCTATAGCTCCGTCGTGCCCCACCACCTTCTGACCTAACCGATCATAGATCATGAGGCCGTACCCATAGCTTCCGTTCTCATACGCGCTGGCCATCTCAGCCCTGGGCTTGGACATCTCCTCTATTACCTTTGGCGAGATGACCTGCCTTCCTTCCAGGGAACCATTATTCATCAAGGCGATGGCCAGGTGAGCCATGTCGTTGACGCTGGAGAAAACGAACCCAGACGGCCAAAAGCCTGCGTTATCGGAGTAGGGCCTCACGACAGATGTGCCGTTGGCATTTACCGAGTGCCCCTGAGATAAGGGATAGGTCATGGCCAGGGTGGGCTTGAAGGTAGTCCTGTTCATGCCCAAGGGTCTGAAGATCCGCTCATCGATTTGGTCTGCATAGGTCTTCTTGCCGATCTTCTCCACCAGGTACCCGACCATACCAAAGCCTATGTTCGAGTAGGAGAAGACCTCCCCTGGCTCTGCGAACAGGATCGAATCGTTCAAGGAGAGCATGCATCTGGCCAGCTCCGACTCATCGTGCAGCCCGTAGGAGGGCGCAGCATCCTTAAAGCCCGCTGTGTGGCTCAGGAGCTGGGAGGCTGTAACCTTGGAGAGATTGGTGCTCAAGTTCGGAATGTAATATCCTATGGGCTTGCTTAGGTCCACCTTGCCCTCCTCCGCCAGGGAGACAAGGGTGATGGCCGTGAAGACCTTGCTCGTAGAGCCTACCCGAAAGAGGGTATCGGGGGCAACGGGCTGTCCCGTCTCGATATCAGCCACGCCAAAGCCTTTAGCGTAGACGATATCGTTACCGCTGACTATAGCCACGGCGCAGCCAGGAGTATTGGTGATCTTCAGCTCCTCCCGGATCGTTTTATCTAGGGCGCTGAAGTCCATATTATCAGAGGCTGCCAAGGCCGGCATCACCGCAAAGGTAGCCGCCAGCACCATACAGAAAATTCTCATCGCTTGCATTCAGATCTCCACCTCTGCAATTGAAAGGATAAGTCTGATTGGATTTTCTATCTTTAAGAAAGATTTGGTCGTGATCCTTAAATTGGTTGGTATTCTTAATTTACGTCTAAAACTTGCGATTAAGGGTGAACCTGAGTCATGGATCGTTCACAGACAAATCCACCCTCAATGAACGCTATGCTCTCTAGAAGATCGTAATCCCAACCAATAATTGAATCACCAGCCGAGCAATACGATCCAGCAGAATGCAGCCCAGAGCTCCCGCCTTGTCCCTCTCGATATCCCTCTGCAGTATCCCACCATCCCCTCGACTGCAGCGCCAAGCAGTGGGCATGCGGGCGCGCGGCGGATATCCACCTGGCAGCTATTCATTTATGGACTTATCTTGCTGGCAAGGGATTAATAATGGAAATTTATGTCGAACCTGAGGAGGTCAAAGAGCTATGATGCCTAATACTTTTGATGTTGCCCAACCCGCAGACGCATCACAATTTCAAGCTTGGCAAGCTCTGGGTCTTTAAGCACTTCTTCGACAACAAGGAGCTATTCAAAGCCCTGCTGGATTGTTATAACAAAGACCTATACCGCTTCGAGTTCAAATCCGTTGACGCGAGAAACAATGCCCTCAAGCTTCTGGATCAGAGTGGTTTTTACGGGTAATTATCTTCCACTCGTCTAGAGCCTGAGGAAAGGAGAATCATTGAGATAGCTTACATCTTTTCCATCAATTTCAGCGACTCTTCCAGAGACAACGCAGGATTTACGTGAGGAACTCCTAATTCCCTGAATGGATAGGTTATCTTCAGGATTGCTTCTTCGGTTGGGGCATCGAATATTGCTACAGAGATATGCCTGCCAATCAATAGATACCTTCCTATTACTTTCACCTCTTTGGGAAATTTGAATTCTCTCCAAAGCTTTTCAACTTTTGATGTATTCTCTGGTTCCCATTTAAACCATAGTATAAATAGCATTTTAGCATCTCCGTTTTTGATATACTTAATGATTATACATGATGTAATGACATTTAAACTTAGCTGGTGTATTTGCAGTCTCCCCTTCTCCAGCTTTACAATGAGAAGATCTAGCCCAGCTCAGTTGATCTTCATTCGATGCATCAGCATGCTTCTCAATAGTTTCCGCCATGACTGGCACGCTGAAGCCTATATACTTGGGGTCCGTCGCCCAATGATATAGAAAAAAAATGCAAGAATCAAGTGATGATAGCCTAGGCATGGGGTGGATTTGCATCTCTGATAGGATGCCGCACTTTAGCGGTGATGAGGCCTGTCCTCTCGGGACCGAGCCCCCACCGATTCTATGACATCCTCTTACCGATCATAAAGAATGTCATAGAACCGGTGGCGACGATAGTCTTGGCACGCTGCCCAGGCAGCCTTTCCGTTAGCGCTGAGTAGACGGGCGGCTCCGGGGAGCGGGCGCAGGAGGCAGCTTCAGGGCCATCCTGCTCGACCGTGCCGCAAGTGACGAGCGAGCGGTCCTGCCCATCACTTGAGTATTGCTTCCTCAGAGCGGAAGCTGTTTGCTTCTTTTCATGGATCACCGGCTTTGCATCTAAAATTCAGAGGATATGAATTCATCCATAATCCGGTTGAACTCGTCGGGCTTGTCCAGTTGCAGCCAATGTCCAGTGCCGGGCATACTGACATGAGGCAAATCGGGCAGGAGATTATGCAGGCTTATGGGCGTGTCGTTGAGATGAGTTATGATGGAGAGCTTTTTCCCTGGATAGCGCTGCAGCGGCGTCAAGGGATCAAACCTGAGAAATGATCTATAGACCCCGATCACGACTTCTTTTCTGGTGCTATGCAGATCTCCCAAGACCCTTTCCTGGATAGAGGGATTTGAGTTAACAAGTATAACTTTCCAGTACTCATCAACTGCCCTGGCATACGAATCCGATTCCAATGCCAACATAAAAGGGGCAAATTGCTCAGCTGGTATCTTCCTTGCATCTCCGGAAGGATCGGCCAGAAGTAGCCCAGCGACTATTTCTGGATGACGTCCGACATACACAATCGACGCCGATCCGCCCATGCTGTGGCCAACCAAGACAAATCGCTTCAGGCCCAGAGCATTGGCCACAGAATCGATATCGTTGGCCATTGCCTCAATGGAATAGTCCCCATCCTTGGCCGGATCGGACTTACCATGGCCCCGCAGATCTATGGCAATAGCCCGCCGATCTCTTCGCAAATGTTCGAGCTGGCGGGACCAGTGCCCAGAATTGCCGGTAAGGGAATGAACGAATAAGACGGGAATGCCACCCGAGCCACCATCGTCAACGCTGAGGGCAGGAGAGCTTGCCGAACTCTCAACACGAATTACTGTCATTTTCCACACCCTCCAGGCAGAAAGCAGAATGCAAGAAAACCCTCTTGAGGCCATTGCACTTTCCGCTTAGCTCCCTCTCGCGATCTTGTCCATCGCGGATGCAACTGCGCTATCATAGCGCAAGCTATATCTTATTTTCCCCATGGGCATCCAAAAGCTTTTTCGCCTGATGCATCCATTCAGAGCGGGAGAAGGCTGGGCAAGAAGCCTCGATCATTGCCGCAAAATCCATCCCGGAAGATAAGATTGATTATATCAAGGTGGGCAGGGCAATCAAAGAAGAGAGATCTTAGGCCCATTCTATAGGCCTTAGTTCGATGCAAATACCAAAAATAAAAATAGTAGGAGGTGATTAACTTGACATTGTCTCATAATACTACTAAGCCGTAGATAATGCCGTCTGTCTTCGATGATACGATTCACTAGCTGAAAGCCTGGCTTTGTGCTTTGCTTTAATAATCTTGATGATTTCGCGTTC
>Ga0315279_10007581_pt1 | contig 13373 bp, 5 predicted proteins | sample YL17G06_20_MG_FD_203694 | JGI IMG/M metagenome (GOLD analysis project Ga0315279, IMG submission 203694) | Sediment microbial communities from Yellowstone Lake, YNP, Wyoming, USA - YL17G06_20 | ecosystem: Environmental > Aquatic > Freshwater > Lake > Sediment | place: USA: Wyoming | collected... | reverse complement strand
CGAGTAGTGGTGGAAAAAGTTATCGAAGGAGCAAAGAGCGAGGGTCCGAAAGGAGAAGACAATTTTCTAAGGTTGAATGATTTGTTCGTTCAATTTGTGTCGGCTGTTTTTGGGGATCGAATGAATGGAGAAGAATTTAATAATAATTTGGGTGTTCTTTGTGATAAGGGAGCCTCATCCCCCGAAGGACAGGAGGCCCTTCGTAAAATCTTTCCTCACAAGAGCGCGGGTTCTTCAATCCAACTCGATGTCGCCGAGCGGGTTGCTTTGGCCATAGTCGTCCGAGATTATTATTTCAAACACTACGACGATAAAACCGGCGAGAAGAAAGCGGCCCAGGAAAGGGAGAAAGATAAAGCCGCCAAACTTCGGGATGCTAAGCAAAATGCATTATTGATTCATTTTATGTTGGGGAGAGTGGGCGGCTTGGCGGCGGGAGGGGGGAAAACGGCCGTTTTCATTTCCGCCTTTGGAGAATATGCCATGCGTCCGGAGAATCGGGATCGGGTCGCCGATAAGGGAATGGCTTTCGAGCTGGTGGTATTCAACGAGGGAGAAGTTGGGAAGTATATTAATGGCTACAAACCCTTATTCAGAGCGTTTGGATTGGAATCGAGGGACGGGCGGAATTTGGCGGGGTCCGAGCGTGCGCGGGCCGAGCCCACTTACACCACCAAACCAGGAGAGGTGAGTGTGGTGGTGTCAGATTTGCACTCTCGCGGATTTTTAGAGAGGCTGCTTCGCGCCGAACCCGATTCAAATCTAACTCATTTGATTAACAGCAACGTGAAGGCTGTCGGATTGGATGAGGTGGATGCCCTGTTATTGAGCCGGACATCGTTCATTAGCAGCGATGATAATTTGGTCGCTTCCAAGGCAGAGCGGGATCGGGTTGACCATATTGTTAAAGTTGTTGTGGGAGTTTTTGGCAAGGAGTTGGGGAAAGATGATTTTTCACAGCGTGATCGGCTGGGATGCTTTAGGAAAGGAGCTCTAGAAGATGACGGAAGGGAAGTTTGGTACACGAAAACGGACAGTGGAAGCATTATAATTTCAAAGAAAGGCTGGGAGAAAATCCAGGAAAAATTGAATGAATTGAAAGGGACGATAAAGGGCGATCCCATCGACTTGGGAGAAGTATTACAAGTTGTCAGGGCCATGGATGCCGTGGGAGACGATACCGAATTTGGATTTACCAAGGAGCATGAAACCGACCCTCACGATCGGCCAACCAGCAAAATGTTTGGCCGGTGGCAGCGCGGCCAAATTGATTCCAGCGTCACCTTTAATGTCGCGGCAACAATTTTCGGCCGGGCCGTCATGGAGCTTCGGTTGGGAGGAAAAAGCCCCGAAGTGGACAAAGAATTACCCATGGATGACATCCGGTTATCCGATGCGGGTACCATGGCCACCTTTGTCCAAGTGTTGCAACGCAATAAAGGTAACCACCTGTTCGGTGGAACCGGAACATCTGAATCAATCAAGAAGCTCTCTCGTTTGGTAATTGGCCGGGAGGTGGTTGAAGTTGAACCATCCGCATATGTTGACTACAAAAGAAGAACGGTCCAATATGACTCAGCAGCTGTCGGTTCTGGTTTTTCTAAAACAATTATGGAGATTTACAAGAGTTTTGACCGGTATACCAAAGGCAAAGATTTGGCGTTTGTTGACATCGGCGAGGGAACTGAAAGGTTGACCGGGAATGCCCGCATTGATGAAATTAATAAAAGGAAACAGTTGTTGGCTGGCCAAGCTATATTGGCCTCTTTGGAAGAGGGATCGGGAATTCTCGTCGGAACTCGGGGGGAAAATGATTTGGCCCTCGCACTTTATGGGTACATGGAATTAAAGGGCATGGGGGACATTGTCAAGGATTTGAAAGCATCCCACTTTAAGAGCATCGGAGAACTCGTGGAAACGGCAAAGAAAAAAGTGAGTGATAAATGGACAAATAAAGAAAGTCCCCAAAGGGTAGCCATGGACAGAATTCGGGTCGTAGATGGAAATGAAAAGAGTCCGCAAGCACTGGATGACATAGTAAAAGAGGCCGCTGAGAAAAAATATGTTGTCCTGGCCACCGAATATGGTTTAAGGGCTCAAAGCTACGATGCCAAAGGGGATTCCCAAATCGATTTGCTTCTTATGGGGACGGAGGGATTTTCAACCGAATCCAATCTTCAGGCGTTCGCCCGCGTGGATCGCGACACTTCTCGCGGAGCCAGAAGGACGGTTTTAGTGGACAGCCAGATTTTGAGGGCCCGCGTTGGAGAAGCTTTGAAAGTGGATGGAAATTTAAAAGCAAAATTTGGGCGACAGAACGGTTTGGGACTTACGGAATTAAACGGAGTGACTGAGGGGCGTATCGCTGAAATGGATTTGGACACATTAGTCAGGCTTTCCGGTGATTATGGATCTCACGTGGGTTTGGGATCTTCCGCTCTGTTTTTTATTAATGAACAAATCAGCTCGAAGCTGATAAAGGAACCCCTGGCGGCCATGATTGCCAAGGAAAGGAGAAAGGGAAATGAAAGCGGAGCAAAAGCCTTGGATGATTTACGGATCGAACTTCTAAAAAATTCCGACCGCTATGATGTGAGCCAGGGTCTCAACCAACGGGATCCAATGAGTATTGCCCAAGAGGCTTTTCAAAAGGGATTGGAACAGGCGAAGGGGGCGCTCGCACGTATTATTAATAATAATTCCGTTTCTATGGATATCCGCTTGGAGGCTGCGGAAAGATATGCCGATATTCTTCAAACGGAGAGCGGTTTTGCGGATCGGCTTCGTGCCACCAATGCCGATGGCAGGCACGAGGGGTCCCAATATGAAAACGCCGCTTTCGTTAATGTTTCGGAGAGGGTAAAGAATAGCCCCGCTCAGATGGTGGCGAACGTCGTCATTTTACTGTCCGAACTTCTCCTTCCTGTCACTGAAACCGGGGCGAAAAAAGCGGAAGCCAGTGGGTTTACGGCTGCATCGGCCGCGGTTTCGAGATCTGCGAATACGAGAGGGCCGACAGCTGAAGCTGGTTCGCAGGCCGTCGAGGCCGCTGCCCCCGCCGAAAAATCCGATCGAACAGCTACACCCGTTTCCTACCGTCAAGAAGCCGAGACCGTTGCTCAGGCAAAATTTGAAGAGATGTCCCCTACCGAATTGGAAAAAGCCCGCCGGGATTTAGTTTCTTCCGGAGTGTTGATAAGTGCCAGCCCTGATTTGAGAGTTTTGGCCAAAGCTGTTGTTGCTCGATGGAATCTTTTGGGTGGCCGCGATGATCAATTTGATATTGATGCGATTCTTCAATCAGCGTCGGTAATTGCTGCGGCCGCCAACGACGGCCAGATAGTTGACGGACGAATTGCCGTCCGAGCGGCCTTGGCGCCCGACACAGAGCTCCCCCTCTTAAGAGAACACAGGGGTCAGGCTACCCCCACGCATCGCATGGAGGCGTTGGCAGAAGGTGTACTCGATGTCGCCGCCAGCCAACACCCCGATCAGCGAAAGGAAACCTTGGTGCAAGAGGCCGAGAAAGTTGTGACCGCAGCCCAAGCGACACGTGAGCAACGCGCCTTTATGGAAAATCGCCCCACCGGCAGACTTTGGGGAAGAATTTGGGACACAGTCAAATATTTCGGCCTTGGCATCTGGCATCAAATTAAACCGGCCGAGTCGCAATTCTTTAAGCGCCAGAAATCGGCTCTGGAAGATTTAACTGGTCAAGGCAGAGGTGGTTCTCCGGCGGAGAGGCAGGCCCGGAAAGATGAAATTTCTGCCGTCGCGACCCTCTTGACCGGGCTTTCGGGGAAGGAACGAGCCAATGCCGGGAAAATTTTGGATGCGGCGGAGGAAGCGTCCCCGGCGCAAGGAGAGGAAAAAGGATTTTGGGGAAAATTGTGGGGCGGGATTTCCGACCTCTATCTCAAATTGACCGGGCAGTTCAAACCGGCGGAATCGGATTTATTCAAAGAATTGACCGCGGCTGATCTAGCCAGGGCGGCGGGATCCGGCGCTAACGCCCAATTGAAAGTGAGGCTGGCCGGCGATCCGCTGGCAGGCCTGCGCGAAGTCATAAAGGATAAAGAAAAAGGGTTCGTGCGCTCCCTCTTGGACTTCAAAAAGTCCTGGGCGCTTGCGGCGATTGGGTTGGGAATTGCTGCGGTTGTGGTTTCTTCTTCGGCCGTTCTTCCGGCGATTGTGGCGGCCTCGCCTGTTCTTGGAAAAGTTTTGCCAATTGCTCTATTAGCGGGGGTTTTCGCGGCCAAAGTCATTTCGCCCGAAGCTCTCTTCCAGAAGGAAGGCCAGAAAAAGCCCGGGCGGTATGGCAATTTAATGAAACTTGCAACGGTAATTTCGACGGCATGGTTCATGGGCGCCACGGCCGCCGCCGCTTACGGCGCCTACTACCTGGGCGGATTTATTGGGAAGGGAAGTTTGGCGAAACTTCGCATTGTGGGAAAGCCCCTGGCCAAACTTTGGGATAAATTGCCCCAAATGCCTATTGGCGCGAGCCTAACAATGAGAGCGGTCATATACGGGGAAGGTTCGAATAATTTAGGGGAACTCACCCAAAGAATCAACCGGGACAGGGCCGTACCCCGATCTGATAAGCCCAAACTGTTCCGACTCGCCCTGATTTTAATGGGTGTAACTCCTGAAAGGGCTGGTGAACTAAAGGAGCTATTCGAGGATCATCAAGCAAAGGCCGATGAACTTCGTGAAAACCCGGATGTCCGGGATCTGGATCCCAAATTGGTTAGAGAACTGGTCGCACTTTATTCCGCCCCTGGATCGAAGGACGACAAAGAAAAAGGCGTGGCCAAACTATTTGAGAAATACGGAATCAGCGACGATGGGTTAATGGGACGGGTTGGCGCGTTGATTGTTGGAACCCGCGGAGACGACGGCTTCCTCGCCCTTCAAAAGAGGACCTTCCAGGAGCTCAAGGATGATAAAAATAAACTCGATTTCTTGATCGAGGTCGGAAAGTTTGAGTTTAACGCAGGGGGTTTAATCACCCCAGAAGCTGTGAAGGCGAAATTTGGTGACGTATCCAGTGATCGGAATAACAAAGCCAGGAAAGTTTATGAATTATATGCGGGCCGGGAATTAAAGGTCGGTGAAATTGGCGATATCAACCGGGCTTGCAGCCGTGTTTCCGATGCGAGGACGGATTTAATCGGCGTGAAAAGAGCGGAGGATGCTAGAAACGCCGATCAAAAACTGCTTCCTTCGGCTCCTCAAGCCAAGAAAAAATCGGCGGAGGAAGCGGCTTCGCGCCAGCGGAATTTGATTCAGGAAGCGGCCTGGTACCTTCCTCGGCATGGTTTAGCCTACATGATGGCCCAGAACGTGGCGGAGGTGTTCGGCGAAAATCACCCCCTGGCCCAGATGGCGCTGCAGGTGGGGGAACAAAAGGCCCGGGCCCTTTCCCAAATTTGCCGGAAACTTGTGGAAGCCGGAGCCACTCCTGAATCTGTCAATGAATTTGCAATGCAAGTTCAAATGACCGATGACCTTGAAAGGTCCAAAGACGCATTGGCCATGGTTCGGCCCACTGATCCGTCCAAGACTGCTGAAGTCCAGCTCGTTAAATCGCGAATCAGCGGGGAAAATCCGCTAACCCGCGGCAAAGGCGAATTGGCAGAGAGTTATTTCAGCGAGCTACCGGTGGGGATGGCTCTTCACGAGTTCATTGAACCCAAATTTGCCGATGCTTCGCTCCGGCTTTTGCAATCCGCAGGGGTCGTTCACCAGGAACCTTTTGGCGGCAAACTTTGGCAAGAAAGGCGGCCCTATTACCAGGCGCTCTCCATGATGGCCGGAGCGCAGGGATTGCGGGTGGTCATCGAGGTGACCGGAAGCGGGGCAAATCGCAGTGAGTTGTGGTCGGTTTACCAAGTTCAACAGGGGGAAGGAGGGCAAAGCACCGTTGAAGTGGCCCGAATCCATCGGATTGATAATGAAACTATAAATGTCGACCTTCTTTCCTTGCGGGACCCTAATAAATTCGTTGGGACCGTCTTTATCAAAACCAAACCGGATGGGGAGGTTGAAAGGGCCTATGTCGTGGTTGAACGGGGTTATTCCTTCTTTTCTGCTCAAGGAGGGAACCAAATGACCATTAAAAACCCGACGGCGCCAGTGGATTTATACGGTTCCTCCAAAGATATGCAGTTCCAAATTGGCCTGGAGAATCCCCAACAAAAAGACCAACTCTTCGACCAGGGACCGGTTTGCAAGCTGCCCACCCACATGAGGGGGTTTAAACAACCTTCCGCCCCGGACCGGGCTCCGTTTCTTTTTGAAGGAAACCCTGAACCTCAAAAACCTCTTCCAACGGCCAAACGCATTCCCACGGCCAGACCCCTTTCATTGGATAATTCGGATTCAGAAGTTGCCGCTGCTGCACCATTGCAAGTGTCTCAAGCGGTTGCTGGCGCGGAGAACCCGCCCAATTTGTCTCCTGAGGAGCCGATTAACGTAGGCATAGATGAGCCATTGAATGGGTGGGAAGCTATGCCGGAAGACACGTATTCATACCAGGAGGGCAGCTACGAGGCGAACACCGGCCTTGCGAATTGGGAAGAAATTCCAGAGGAGCAAGTTCCCCCCGTAAATGAGGGCACTTCTGATGAGGAATCGATCCTTGAAGAACAACCTCCAGTTGAATCTCCTCGGGCCGAGGCAAAACCTGAGGCGAATCCGGCTGCATTAGATGGAGGTCCCTCCCAGGGCGCACCAGCGGTCCTTGCGCCCCAAAGCCGCCAAGAAGGGCAACAGCTTTCTCAAACCGCTCCTCAAAGTCAACATCGAGAACCAGCGAGAGCCGTCACCGAAGAGAATGTTATTAGCCGGCTCTTTACTTCACCGGATAGAGATCGCCTGGAAGAGCGTTTGCTGCAGGGCAAAACCGCCGAGGGTCTTGGCCGGGCAATTTCCGGAGCTATCGTTTCCCAAGAATCATTGATTGTGCATCAGGCCGACGGCTCTGAACAGGGCGTCACCATATACGATGTCAAATATGCCGGGAGAACCGGACTTGTGGTTTTCCAGATCATGGTTCCCCTCAATGATGGGAATGGTTTTGTCTATGTGACAAAACCGCAAAAAGAATTATCTAAGACCCCGGTCTTTTATCAGATGTCCGAAGGGACGTCTAAAATTATTCTGGACGCCATTCACAAGCGGGAAGCGGGGGGGGTGGAAGGACTGGCCCCCATCCCGATTGTGCCTAAGGATACCGCCGAAATTGTTTCCTATGAACCTTGGATTGCCGACGGCGCCGATCAAGCTGATTTCAGGAAGGCGCTGGAGAGGGCCCCCCTGGCCGAAGGCTTTGTCGAGCATTGGATGGGTCAGCATCCAGATTTTTCGCCGCAGCTGCAGGGGCAAATCTTTTTGCGGCCTGAAGGAGGCAATGAAGAACCACGTGCCGAGGCCATGTACTTGAAAGGGGGATTATTCAGAGGGAGGGGAGCTGTCGATTCCGTGGGTAATTTTGTTCATGAGTTTTCCCATGCCGCGCTAGAATACTTGAGGAAAACGGATCCCGCGCTTTATGCGGAAATCATCAAGTATTTCCAGACCCTTCCCCAAATGTCTGAATTTCGATCGGCGCTCAGTCGAAACCCCGGGTACAAAAATAAGCCGGAAGAATTGATCGCACATGAAGCGTTTGCTTTTTATATCCAGGCCGCGATTACAGGGAATAGCAACCCGCTTGGGAACGGGTTTAAAGTCGTTCCAACGGCGGATATGCTCCGCCATTTTATCGAATGGGGTTTTATTCCTGAGGGATTGCTTCCCAAGGCGCCAAATTCGGCGGGGAATGGGTCGCAACGACAGCAGAGGCCAGAACCCTCCCTTCCTAATCCTGCTGCGCCTTCGGTTTACCAAAGGCCCGTTGCACCACAAAAACCCGGGGAATTAAAGCCGATTTCCAAAGAGGATGCGGAACAGGCCCTCGGGGTTTTGAGGAGTATCCCTGGAATTGGAAATTTGTCACCGGAAGCGAAATTTTTCGGAGTAGATAGAATTTTCGACCGACTCAAGGGCACCGCGGTTTGCCGGCCAATTGATGGATCTAAAAGCAGGGAAGCAGACTTGATTGCCTGCTATAGAAAGGGAGTTTTGATTCGGTTTGTTGTCATGACGCCATCCGGCCAGCGAGAGGTTCTTAATCCCGGGGCAAAGGAAAATGATAGGGGCGCGGATCGTTTGGAATTTTACAAGTTCGACATTTCCAAGCCGGAGGAATCCAAATTGAATGACCAGGGGCAGATTGCCAAAGGGATCACCTCGCCGATAAATTGGGGGAACCTCGTCAAGGGTGGCGTTGTTGTGGCCGGGTTGGCGGGAATTTATGTGGCCGCCGCCAAAGTGATTCCGTATTTGCAGGCCCTTTGGGCCGCCATCACAGTCGGCCAGGCCGCCCCGGTGGGCGGAGCGCTCACCCAAATCGCGGGGTTTGATCCGACGGGTCTCATGGCCTTCATTTTGGTCGGAATCGCGGTCACTCAGGCGGGGCAGTTCCTCATGGGTAAAAAGACCGGGCTCCTGACCCGCGACCGGTCCGCGCCTGCGGCCGGCGAAGCGGCAATGCTGCAAGTTCCGACCAGGGGCGGGATGGTCGGCGTGGGGTTTGCGCCGGGCGCGATGGAAGCTTTAAAGCCGCTCGTGCAAGGGAAGACGAATGAGCAGGCCATCTTCGCCGTGGCCGAGAAGCAGGGAGGAAATTACGTCATCACGGGTTGGCAGACGGTTCCGCAGATACAGGTTATGGACGGGCCGAGATATCCCACGGAATGCCAGAGGGAGTTGGTGGCGGCGCTCGCTTCGGGAACTCCGGTCGCGGATCTGCTCGGAAATTCAAGATTTGAGTCCGACATGAAGATGATAAACCTGACTCCGCTCCTCACTCCGCTCCTCCGGTCCGCGGGGAATTCCCAGGAAATGGCCCTCGCGCCCGCGGAAATTCGAAGCCGGCTTGAATCCGGGGAAAATATTTACTTGGGTGAAACCGTTGACCTCATCGATTCGCAACTCTCATCCCGGCAAGCCGCTTCCCAGCAGGAGGGCCTCCGCCAATTCAAGGAATTTGTCTTTGGCCTGGTGGAAAGAAACGGGGTTTCAGTGGCCGCACCGAGCGGCGTTTATTTCGCGGGGAATGTTTTGACCGAGGGAAGTGGGAACGGGCGAATCCTTATTCCGCTTCACTCCGAGCCCGTGAGGGCGGGGCAGGCCCTTTCTCCCAGCTTTATCGATCGGATGTCTTCCTGGTCGCTGCGCCGGTTTTTCGCCGAAAACAATTTGGAAAATCCCGGCTTTCTTCTGATGACGGATCAATCCGCCTCGCGCCTCACCTTCTTCGATGAGCACAAAAAACCGCTCCTCACGGTCGACGATCAATTGAAACCAGTGGTGGCGGAGCATCCCCGATATAATTCCTATCAAAACCCCGAAATTCTCCTGGCGGACGAGATCGGAAACGGCCGTCCGTCCGGTTTGCTGGGCCTCCTTCCCAGTTGGCTGGTGCGCCTCATTAGTCCGGAAGCCAAACCTCTTAAACCCGATGCCGCAGCGCTCTTCCTTGGGGAGGATAGCGGAGGAAAACCCCGTGCCGAGCTCACCCAGGCGCTCTCGAATATGGTGAATTACATCGCCCGGAATAATGTTGATTACACGGAGTCCAGGGCGGCCTTCAAAATGGCGGGCTTCCACGCCCTGGGCCTTATGAAGCGGCCGCAAATTCAGGATTATTTGACCCAGTTTTCGGGCAGTACCCTGGGCCTGGAGAAACTAATTGTGCAGTTGGGTGAGCAGATGAGAAATAATCCCGCGGCGATGAAATTTGCCCCGAGCATGGACGCCGTGCACGGTATCGTTCGGCATTTTCTCCGTGTGTCGGCTTGGCCGATGGAAAAGAACTGGCTCCTGAACCGCGTGAACGAGGGGCTGGATGTGCGGATGGCTGATGGCCAAGGCGCCGGGCGGATGGCGCGCGATATTCGGCGGAGCCTCCGGGGCCGGATGTCCTTTGACCAGCTTCTTGAGCCGCTTCTCGCCTTGGCCGGCTCTGGAAGAGAAGATTTTGCGAACCGATTAAACGAGGCCAGACAAGGTGTAGGCTACGTCCTTGAGTCGGACCTCAGAGGTGTTTTCGCGGGAAAGCGAGGGAACGAAGAAACTCAGGCGGTCTTTCTCAAATTGCTGGCGCCAGGCCTCCTGGATGCGATTGTTCATTCGGGGCCGGTCAACATAGATGAAGAAACCAAAGGGAAGCTTCTTTCTACCTTGAAAATCGCGGTCATTCAGGATTCAACGCCCACGGGTTTGCGCCCGAGAGAGCCGGGCCAATTTATCAAGAACGCGGGGCGCATCGAAATTCGAATCGATCCAAAATTGTCTCCCGATCTGGCTTTCGCCGGAGCCGTCGCCGCCTTGACCCACGAGTTGGGCCACGCCGTCGAAGATATGGCCCTTGAGAAATTTTCAATCAAGGGTCTCGGCATACCCACTCTTATTTCGGAGGCCTGGGCGCAGTTCGCAACGTCGCGGGCGCTTCGCTTCCTCAATTTGAATTTGATCGCCGACGTGGCGGACCTGAAAACTTTTGAAGAGATCGCCCGGCAGGATGAAGCGCAGGTGGGGGCCTTTGATCTCGGGGTCATTAAGAGCGTGGCCGATGTGGAAGTGCTGGCGAAAGCCCTGGGAGGGAATTTCAGCGGAGGAAGAAGCGCCGTGGTTCTGGGCACAACCGCCGAGATTCGAGGTAAAAGGGCGATTGTGAAGGCCCTGCGAGAGAGACAATTTCAAGTCGTCAACATCGAAACTCTGCCGATGGCGATGATTTCGACTGAGAACGAAACTCCTCTTGAAGCTCTCGGCCGGCTGACCTTCGGGACCCGCAAGGTGAGGCTGATTACCAACCGCCGCGCCGCAGATTTGGCCGCGCTTGCTCCCTGGAAGATTTTGCTCACCCCCAAAGGCCACGACAAATTGGCTGACGACCTCGTTCGAACCATTGATTCCATCGGAGTCATCTCCCGGCTTGAAGAAATCTTTAGGGAGCGCTGGATCGACCTCGTCACCGCCCGCCAGGCTTAAATCAATTGCTGCTACCGGTAAATGTCTTTGCGGTGGCCGACATCCAGAATTACAACCACGCCTTCTTTTTCTGAAACGGAATAAAGTATCCGGAAACGGCGAGTGATTCGGGCTGAATAAATTCCACTCAGTTTTCCGGTGAGCAGCTTACCTTGGTGGGGGTCCTCCGCCAATTTCAAGAGAATTCGTTCGGCCAATCTTTTTAGGCCAGCCTGGATTACTTCTTGAAGACCATCAGCGGCCTCCGGTGTATACCGGAGGGTGTAAGTCACTTGAGATAGGCTTGAGGGTGGCCGAATATATCCGAGTGAGAAAGAAGGTTTTTCTTACGGAGATTTTTAAGAGCGTTGGATAGACGCCGGATTTGTTTCCGATCTTTCAGTATTTCCCGGGATTCTTTTTCCGCTTTAACCCTGGATTGGGAAACCCGGAAAGAGATGAGGAATTTTTTGGGTCCGCGCAAACTGAACTTTTTGAGCGGAATGAATACGCCGTGATGGAAGAGGACTGGAATTGTGTAGGTCATAATTTTCTCGATTATTACCAATATTATCTTATTCCATTCCCAGATGGATTTTGAGCGCTTCCTCGGCCTGGAACAAAGTGGCCTCGCTCAAGGGCGATCCCAAAGGCCCGCCGTCAATCCTTGATTTGTCCACCGTCCGGATTTGATTGGCTTTAATTTTCCCCTTCTTATCCAGGCCCCCTTCTCCCGCCGGGATGAAAACCTCAAAAGGAAATACCCGATCGGCTTGGCTCGTGATGGGAAGGATTGTGATCAGGGGGGAGTGCTGATTGCTTAGGTTGTTGGAAATAACCACGGCGGGTCGAGTTTTTTTAATTTCAGCTCCCATGGCCGGATCAAGACGAAACCAATAAATTTCCCCGCGGCGAATCACACGCCATCCCCGCTCACGGCGTCCCAATCTTTATCGATGGCGCGGTCTTCCTCGGCGCTGGCCTTATAAGCTTCAGCCAGTTTCTTTTTGATTTTTTCTTTTTCGTCCCGATCCATTTTTTCTCGTATTGACGCCGCGATAAAGGCGCTTTTGTTGGGCTCATTCATGAGCATTTTGGCGATTTCCCCGGGAAGGGTAATGTTGAATCGAACTGTATTCATATACACCTCTAAGGTGTATTATAATACACACCCAGGGCGGATTCAATGGTTTTTAATAACCGTCCGGTGAGACCACAAACAACTCGCGAGGCGCCATTGTTTGAGAGTGGCTTGAAATTAACGGGGGCCCGTGCCTGTCCCCTCCAACAAGCAGGGCCCCCCAAGGCTCCGTGATCATAGGAGCGGGATAGATAATAGGGTTTGTCGACGTAAAACTGCGTCAAAGGGGGGTAAAATTTCAGTAAAAATCAGGCAGCCCCTGGCAATCGTCATACCTGCGAAAGCAGGTATCCATTCTTAAAAATTTAATTTTATTGCTTGGATTCCCGCTTTCGTCCCCATCAAGACTTGGGGACGTCCCATCATTATGATCTTTATGGAGTGGGACGCGGGAATGACGGATTATGAGGGTTTTTTGCGCCAGAGGAATTTCCCTCCGGCCCAGCCCTTGTCGATGGGGTCCGTTTGAACGGCGATTAATTCGGCGGGGGCCATTCCTTCTTCCATTATTAAAGCATCGTGAATCAGGCGGCAGAGAAAGGAGAGAAGATCCGGAATATGGCCCACCACGAGAATTGAGTCCTCCTTGTAATTGGCCACGACCTTCCGGAAATCTTCCGATTTCGCGCCCGATGAGAATTCCTTTACGGCCGTGGCCTCCACTCCGAGTTCCTGGCCGACAATCTCCGCCGTTTCCTTCGCGCGGAGAAAGGGGCTGGAGAGAATTTTCTCCGGGATTATTCCGTCCCTGGCCATAGCTTTGGCCACTTTTTGAACTTCCTCTTTTCCATTTTTTGAGAGCGGCCGGTTGAAATCAGGGCCGGACCACTTTGTCGGATGCACGGCTTCGCCGTGTCTTAAGAGATAAATGAGCATGGGAGATACCTTGCCTTTTGGAGGAGAGAATTACGTCAATGGATCCACGAGGTGGTGGCGAAAATCCAGAGCGACACGAAAAAATTATTTAATTTGGGGGGAGAATAATAAATGGCGAAAGCGACAGCGGATCCGATTAAAAAAAGTTTCAGCACCGAAATTCGTTTCTCCGTATCCACCAATACCTCCCTCCGCAAATAATATCCTTTTTTAAAGGGGTCAGGTCTGAACTTTGAACCTTCAGGTTCAAAGTTCAGACCAGACCCCTTCCCCT
>Ga0315279_10007580_pt1 | contig 13373 bp, 11 predicted proteins | sample YL17G06_20_MG_FD_203694 | JGI IMG/M metagenome (GOLD analysis project Ga0315279, IMG submission 203694) | Sediment microbial communities from Yellowstone Lake, YNP, Wyoming, USA - YL17G06_20 | ecosystem: Environmental > Aquatic > Freshwater > Lake > Sediment | place: USA: Wyoming | collected... | reverse complement strand
GAGCCTGTTTCCTCAAGCAGGGAAGTTCTGGGCAGTCAAATTTAACATCCCGATTCGGGAGGTCGCTTGTTTGAAGAAGTACTACCCGTAAACGCACCGTCAGTTATAAAACGAATTGCACCGCATCTTAACGGTTTTTACCTGGCCGGCGGTACCGGCCTGGCGCTACAGCTGGGACATCGTAGATCAGCGGACTTAGACTTTTTCATCGATCATTCATTCAACAACGATCTGCTTATATCCACCATCAAGCCAGATAAAGTAATTTTAACTAATGAAGGGACCCTACATTGTGAATTAGAAGGAGTAAAAGTATCATTTTTATATTATGCAACACTTTGCATATTCCCAGCAATTATGTGGAAAAAAATTAACTTGGCTGATTGGCGTGACATCGCAGCCGAGAAAATAAAGACTATTTCTCAGCGGGGATCAAAAAAAGATTTCTACGATTTATTCGCGGTCATAAAATTAAAACTGCCAATTGATCAGGTTTGCCGAATATTCAGAGAACGTTTTCCAACATCGGTCGCCAATTATTATCATGTTCTTCGAAGCCTGACCTTTTTTGAAGAAGCAGAGGAAGAACCTGCCCCCGACTTGATCAGGAAGAGAAAGGATTGGGAGTGGAAAATAGTAAAGAGATTTTTTATAAAAAACATTAAATCGTTTGAAAGAGAGATGTTTTTATAATTGCATTTTTCATATAACATAAAAATGAATATAGGCTACTTGCATGTTAATCCTTTCGATTATAACGCTATTTTAGATTAAATATTTACATAAACATGAAGCTACCACTCTATTGGTACACTATGGCACAAGCGTATTTTTTGTGCCGATTTCCCGTACGATATTGTAACTGAGCAGCGGTTTAATTAACCGATTTGGGCTGAAACAGAACAAAGACGATAGCAAACCGGGAGATGACAGGTGGAGGATGGACAAGTCAAGCGAGTATTGACAACCTGATTCATTGGGTTATATTTTCAAATCGATATGAAACAGAAAATAAAACAAACAGGGATCAATCCGGTTTTACTGGCCGGGATCGTCTTCCTGGCGGCGTTTTCAGTCCGCTTCGTCAATCTTCAGATAATCAAGAACAATCCTTACTTCAGCCATCCGACCATGGACGAAAAATACCATGACGAGTGGGCCCGGGAGGTCGCCGACGGCCGCGTATTGGATAAGGCTCCTTTTTACCGGGCGCCGGCTTATTCGTTAGTCCTGGGCCTGACTTATGCGGTTTTTGGCCGGGGATATTTCATGCCGAGATTATTGGGGATCATCATCGGGTCGCTCTCGTGCGTTTTGATATTTTTGATCGGCATGGAACTCTTCTCGCGCCAGGTGGGGGTTTTGGCGGGGCTTTTAGCCGGTTTTTATAGCATGTTCCTCTATTATGACTCCATGTTGTTGACGGTTTATCTTGAAATATTCTTCTACCTCCTGACGGTATTCTGGCTGTTGAAGTGGATCAAGGAGAAAAGCACGCGGGCGGTCTTCCTGACCGGTGTTTTTTGCGGCCTGGCTTCCATCACCCGGCCCAATTTCATCGTTTTCATCCCCTGCGTCGCGCTTATTATCCTGCTCGCATTACCGAAAACACCAATCAAGTCCCGGCTTCACCAAGCGCTTCTGTTCATAGCCGGTTCGATGATATTGATCCTGCCGGTCATGCTGGTCAATATCATCAAGGGCGGCGATTTCGTCGTCATCGCCTGGAACGGCGGGATCAACTTCTTTCTAGGTAACAATCCGGATTCCAACGGCTGGTCGGCCACCGCGCCCGGGTTGGAATCCACCTGGTGGGGCGGTTACAATGACGCGATCGTGATCGCCCGGCAGGCGTTGGGCAAACAGCACCTGCTGCCGTCTGAAATATCGAACTACTGGTACCTTAGAGGTATGAATTTCGTTTTTGGAAAGCCGCTGGAATGGCTGGGGCTGATGGTCAAGAAAATCTACTTGCTGCTTAACGCTTTCGAGCTGTCAAATAATCAGAGCATCGTCGGATTCAAGGAATTTTCCTGGCTGCTCCGGATCCCGGTCATAAATTACGCGATGATCCTTGCTTTTTCGATCTGGGGGATCATTAAATCGGGGAAGAACAGAAAAGCCGCCGTCGTCGTTATGTTGCTGTGTGCCTACGCCTTGACGATCGTCATCTTCTTTGTTTGCGCGCGGTACCGCGTCGTGATCGTCCCCTTCCTGATCATTTTTGCCTCTTATGCCGTCACCCGGTTGATCCAAAAGATCAAAGAAAGAAAATATAAGGAACCCGTATACGCGGTCCTTCTCATATCCTGTCTGGTCGTTTTCTTTAATACCGACTTTTATGGAACGCACAAGGTTGACCACAGCAAGATCCACATAAGCCTTGGGAACCGCTATGTCGAGTCCGCCGAATATACCAAGGCGATCGCGGAGTATCTGAAGGCCTTGAAATACAATCCCGGTAACATCGAAGCGATCAACGCCGCTGGGAATTCCTATTTTTTAATGAAAGAATACGGCAAGGCCGAATTCATTTATCAATCCTCCATTAGGAGGGAAAGGACGGTGGATGCTCTTTGCAAGCTCGGTCTTTTGAAAATTCGCAGGAACGATCTGGACAGCGCGAAGGTATATTTTAACGAAGCGATATCTTTGAAGCCCAACCATCCCGAGCCGTATTATTACATGGGATTATACTATAAGTTGATAAAACAGCCTGCCAAGGCGATCGAATATTTGGATTCGGCCCTAATGAACAATCCGGATCCCCAGTATCTTTCGAGCATTTATTACATCCTGGGCAAGACCTACCAGGATATCGGCGATAACGAGAAAAGCGCGATGTTCTTAAAAAAATCCGAAGAAGTAAAGGGTATCAGAAAGCTCGTTTTGGAATAAGAATCAATGAACCGGTCAACGGCGCGGTGGCGGGGACATAAAAATGATCCTGATGCTGGGATCGAACAAAACCTTGAGCAAGAAACTCTGCGACCTGCTCGGAATAAAACCGACCTGCCATATATAATTGACTTTTATTCCCTAAAACTACTGTAATTTCATGCAAAACCAATACAGTAAGTAAATTTTCCGATTCCCCATTGAATTATGTCACAGTCATGTCACAGGGGTATTTTATCTTTCGATTTAACTTACGATATTGTGACTAAGCAGCGGTTTTATTATCCGATTTACGCAGAAACATAACACCATTATACAAGATTATTTGTTATTTCAAACGGAATTCTAACCCATTTATTGCCTATTTGTTGTCTATAAAACTTGGATTGTTTCATCGCTTGACTCAAAGTAAAATAATCATATACTATAGTGAAAGAAAATATGATAGATAACTATTGTATGTATTCCACATTAAGCAGTGATGTCGATGTTGTACCCGGAGTATATTTTTTCATGTCGGATGGTAAGAATCGGTACCGATCCGGATTATCATAATGAAGTGAGCCGGATAATTTATCTAGATATGAAAAATTATTGCAGTACGTTTTTGTTAATGCAAATAATTACTTTTTGCGTCATAATAATTAATTTCGGATCCTCCCAGGACATTAAACAGCGTACGCCCAGCGATGTATTGAAAGAAGCGATCGAGGATTATAACCGCGGCGATTTCTTTTCGACGGTAAGGTCACTGGAGGACGCGCTGCCGGTTTTCCCGGCTGAAGACATGTTCGAGGTCAATAAATATCTAGCCTTCAGCTACTCGCGGATCCCGAATATCGAAGAGGCGGACAAGCATTTCCGGGTACTCCTTAAGATCCGGCCCCGATGGAGACCGGATCCCGAGGAATCCTCGCCCGAGATCGAGGAAATTTTCATGTCGACGAGGAGAGAAATGTCGAAGGAGGCCGGCATGTGTTCATGTTTTATCCCCGGGATCGGGCAGATGATGAAGGGCGAAAATATGAAAGGGATTGTCCTCCTGGCCGCCTCGGCGACAACTTTTATTTGGACCATCACCTCGTGGGAGATCACCAACCAGCAACATCGAGAATATCTCGCGGTCGAGCCCGGCGACACGGTCCTTCTGAACCGAACTTATGACCGTTACAACAACTGGTATCACATTTCCTACGTATCCACGGGCGTATTCATCGCCGTCTACGCGTTCACCGTTTTCGACGCTTATCGTATCCGCACCGATCCCCGGTCCGCACGCGTCATGAAGAATATCCAGTTCGACTACACCGGGAGCGAAAACGGATGGCAGCTCGGTTATACCGTGAGGTTCTGACATGAAGCGGTTCATCCCCCTTGTCCTGATCGCCGCGATGATTGCCTGCTGGAACGCGCCGCGCGACAACCGCTACGATCCAAGAAATCCGGATAAAGCCCAGATCACCGGGCAAGCCCTGGAGTGCGATAACGCCGCGGTAAGCGGCGCGATAATAGAACTGCTCCAGAATGGCGTAGTGCTGAAGACGGATACGTGTAACGCTTCCGGTGGCTTTGAAATCGATAATATCGATCCCGGAATATATAAAATCCTGGCGAACGCCCGTTACTTCAACCCGATCGAAGTCTATCCGGAAAGCCTGTGGGCGAACACAGAGCGTGCCTATTCGATCACTTTCCATACTTACCATTTCGAGGACGACCCAGATGGGACCGCAAGCCCTTACGGTTTTGAGCCGGAGAACGGCACTTGGCGGGTCACGGACGAATTTTCCAACCCGCATGCCCATTCCACGCCGCACGTTTATCGCGGGGATCAGAAGGATACCACGGGATTTGCCCTGACCCTTTGTGAGAAGAACCTGAAGAATTTATTTATCAAAGCCAACATGATCGTAAACGACAGCTCGTCCGCGGAGTGGAAAGCCGGGGTGATCTTTCGATATCGGAACGCCTATAATTATTATCTCATGCAGGTTACCCATGATACCGTAAGTTTCATAAGAGTTTTGAACGACACTCTATATTTAAGGAAAATGAGGCCGTTATATTTCCCCGTGGGAACCTGGAGCACGATCTCTCTGCGCTGTAAAGAGGATTCGACTTTCTGTTACATCAATGATATATACCAGTTCGGGGTCTTGGACAGCTCGTTCGTGGACGGTCGGTTCGGATTCATGCTTACAAACGGAAATCCGGACAGCCTAACCTCGGTTAATTTTGACGACGTTATGATTTATCCGGATTTTCCGGATACACTTTGAGTAAATCCGATTTACGCTGAAACATAACTACCATCATCTTGAAAGAACGGAATTAATAACCGAAAACCTCCTGATTTCCGACCATTCGGTATACCATTTCCACTGTCTGCTATCCGCATAGACTCGCCAATAATATGTGCCGTAGGACGTTACGTTTAAGAATATAGTGTTTGTCGTGACAGTATCTAACATATGAAGTAAAACTGTATCACGCTTAATTTCTATCTTGTAATATTCAGCCCCATCAACATTTTGCCATTCCATTTTAATCGTTGTCGGTACATTTGTAAAAAACACGGCATCAGCTAGTGGAGAAATTAATGCCGGCGGTGGCGGCGGATCCATTAAATCGGGATAATCAGGTCTGTGGCTGTAAGGATCAGTGCAGGAGATCAAGTTCAATAGTATAACACCCAAAATTGATACTGTCATGTATAAGATATGTTTAATAATAGACAGCTCCTTTTATTAGTTCCATGATAAAGAAACGCCGATCCGTAAACGGCGCGGAGCGGAGATTGCATCGATCCAATCGTCGGTTTCTATAACCAACGCACGGTAGGCCGTGAATTCTTCGGTGGGGCTTACGATCCCGTCATGGTTGAGGTCGGCAGCGGGATGGTAATATGGGGAAGTAAACGGATAATAGTCATGAAAATCCGTATGACGTATATTCGATAAGGAAATCCAGGTTTGATGAGTTGATATCTGATACCGGTTGTTAAAAACATTCGTCATTTCTATTGATCCCGTTATCGACACCTTTCCGATTCTGAAGTCTTTATTAATAAAACAATCCAATTGCTCACGGGAAGTAAAGCGTAAGCTATTACGGGTTTCGGTTTTCCCTTCCTCTCCGGGCGGTGTATAGGGAAAACCATTTCCCAGAAAATTAAAAACATAAAACTTTATTTTCCCAGGCAGATTGAATTCTCCCTGGAAAAATAACCGGTGTCGTTGATCGAAATCCAGATAATAATCGCTGGTCGGCGGGATAAAATTAGTATCGGGATTTTCTATATAATACCGATAGAATATTTCTTCGGCAAATGAGCTTGTCCCCTTTGCCCAGGAGAGTGTGTAAGATATTTTACCGGAAAAGAAGGATGATTTAATGTCGGTCACGATTTCCAATCCCCGGATGAGCGCGTATTCGGTGTTCGTATAGCTGACGTAGTCTTTGGGAAGAGCGGGGATATGTCGCGTCCCCAGGAGATCCGTGACATCCTTATAAAATAAATTGAAATTGCACGATACCGTTTTATTTATCTCACCTTGGAATCCCAATTCATATGCATTAGTCACTTCGGGCTTTAGCTGCGGATTCCCAACGAGCATCAGTGGCATCCAGGATTTAAGTGGCAGCAGACTGTAATGAATATAACATTGATCGTAATTGGGCGGCTGGATGTATTTCCCTATATTCATCCGGAACAACACTTTATTCGTTATTAAAAATGACAATCCGATTCTCGGCGATATGAACGTTGCGGATGGTATCGAGTCGATACCCACGTAATAATTGTCTATCCGGCAACCGGTTTTCATGAATAATCCCTGGTAATCGATGGTGTTTTGTATATATCCGGATACTTCGAGCGGTTTATACCCATACTCGTCATCAACTGGATTTGTCGAATCGCCTGAAATATGGGAGAAACTCTTCAGGTCAAGATACGAGTAATCGATGCCGCATTTGATCTCATCATTTTTACTTATTTGATGTTGACTGTTAATTTTGGCATTCATCACTGTCGATGTCTTATTCTGGTATTCCCAATAATCGCCTTCGATCCTGAAATAACGGATATAAACGCCGAATGGATTCATAAATCCGGGTTGATCTCTGCGCAAAGTGTTATAGTCGCGAAACGTAAAATCGTCGAATGGCCCGAACGCCATGCTGTCCCTGACCCCGTACACGAACCGAGAGGATAAACGGCTAAGCGTTGCGTAGATTAACCAATTCCTGACCGGCAAATAATTCAGGTTGATTATTTCGAGATCGCTTTTTCTCCAATCAGACCGGTAATGATTTAAATGAAATTTGAATTTATGATGATAGCGGTCGAGCTGGGTTCGGGAAAGGGTTGTCGTCAAACCGACATTCAAGTTCGCAGCTAAGGTGTAAAGGATTTTTCCATAAAGCGAATAATCATCCCGCTGTTTGTGGGGTAAGATGAAAAGCCGCGGATCCCAGTCGTCGGTATGCGTCAGGTCCGCAGTAAAAAGACCCTTGATTCGTTTAGTCATTGGTAGATGAAGGGATGCGTTATAGTCCTGATACCCGAAATTATAATAATTAGGCATCATCGTCTCGGTTTTGCCGAACAAACGGCCGCTCAGCTTATCTTTGGGATGCTCGGAGATCAGATTAACCACGCCCGACATGGCCCGTCCGTACTCCGCATCAAAACCACCGGGCAGAAAGATCACCTCGTCAATGACACCCTTGGAAATATTGATCGCCGGATCACCGGTCTGTGGATCAATGATCGAGACGTTGTCGATCATATAAAGGACTTCGGTCGCTCTTCCGCCCCTTACGTGCAAAGCCGTGTCCACATTGGCCACCGAAGGCTGGAAGGATATTATATTGGCAACATAGTCGAAAGGGAGGTTCCTTATTTCCTCTTTTCGGATGTAATAAGTCGTGGCCACCATGTCTTTCTTAATGGTTGGCGTTTCACCGATCACAGTGATCGGCGCCAGGTCGATGGTCGCCGGTTTCAGGGTGATTTTGAAACGGTAGGTCTGATCGATTTCGACGACGACATTCTCTACGGTCTTGACCTGGTATCCGATTGATGAGATTTCAAGAGCATAAACACCGGGTTTTACATTTAGAAAAAAAAACTCCCCCATTTCATCCGCGGCAGTCCCAAGTTCTGTGTTGAGGATTCGTACTGAAACGAATGGAACCGGCTCGCCGGTATCCTCGTTCCTTACCGTACCTAGGATTTTACCGGTTAATCCGTTAATTAAAAATACCGCGAACAACAGTTGCGTCATCTTACCTCCATAAAGAGTATATTTACGCTTTATTATATGTCAAGATATCACAAAAAAATCACAGTATATAGCATAATATTATCTGGTTTACGAAACTAAACCATGAAGAATCCACTTTTTTCCGCAAATTCGACCTCGAATCGCTCAACGCAAAACTAGTTTTGCGTTTTTGCCATTCTGACCTTTTAATGGATTTTCAGTCCACTACTATACTTTTTTGAAAGGATACGTCCCAAATACGTCATAAATGAAAAAGATGTTGGTGAAAAACCAGCTCTATTAATCAGCATTCTGCTTAATGTCTATAACATCTTGGTGTTATAGACAACAAACAGGTAGTGATGTATCAAAATTCCGTTTGAAATAAAAAATAAGATGTGTAATGGAGTAGAAATAATTTGGATGATTGAATCGAAAAGCTGGTTGTCAATGTAAATAGTGGCTACCACATATCTCGGCTTTCAAAAATTCAAAGATCGATTTTGAATTATGGCACAGCTTGTCACAGGGGTATTTTATCTGCCGATTTTACGTACGATATTGTGACTGAGCAGCGGTTTTATTATCCGATTTACGCAGAAACATAACATGACAAATATTCTAAATATTAAAACTTACTTGACACCCTTGTATATTGTGTTATAATAATATGGAGGAGGATATGAAAAAAATCGCGTTTTTGTTCTTATTGTATCTTAGTTTAATAGTATACGGTTATTCCGCTTCTTGGAGGATTACCGGAAATCCATGCATGCGCTCTATGGCGGGAATGATCACCAATACCTTCAATAACCAAATTGTCCTTTTCGGCGGTGAGAATGGCCGATTACCATGGGGACAGTGTTTTAATGACCTTTGGACCTTCGACCTGACAAACGAAACCTGGAAACTGATCGAAAGCATAGGTCCTGCGCCAACACCACGATATGATTTTTCATTAACCTATCATGCTTTGGATAACCGGATGGTGCTTTTCGGCGGGGGCATAGGCACTGGAGCATATAATGACGTTTGGGAGTTCAACCTCAATTCCGGTTCGTATGGGTGGACACAACTCGCGCCTTCGGGGACGCCTCCCTCACCCCGTACCAGCGGAGCCGCCGTGATCGATCCGGTAAACAACCGGCTGGTAATCTTCGGCGGATGCACGTCGACCGGCGCTGTTAATGAAACTTGGTCGCTGAATTTGAATAATCTGTCCTGGAGTCAGTTAAGTCCAACCGGGACACCGCCTTCGCCGCGTTATGCTTTATCGGGCGTCTATGATTCGGTAGGTCACCAAATGTTGGTATTCGGCGGAATCAACACCAGTTTGTTTAATGAAACCTGGGCTCTCGATCTAACCCCGGGCAGTGAACATTGGGAACAACTATCTCCTGGCGGCGCAATACCCGCCGCCCGCTGCCGTCACTTCTGGTTCTTTGATGAAAGCAACCGCGACATGTACATCGGATTCGGTTACTACAACTCCATAACTTTTTTTAATGACGTATATGTATTACATCTCAATGGTCTGACCTGGAACCAGATTCAACCGACCGGGCTTTCGATCGCGCCCCGCCGAGGGTCCTGCGCTGCTTATAATCCGATAACACGCAAGACCTATGTTTTTGGTGGCGATTACCGCGATTTCAACTACGTTTATTATTATTTCAACGATACCTATGTATTAAGCCTTGATTCGGTCGTTTCGATCCAAGAGACTGATGATATTTACGCGCCGATTACGATGCTTATCCGACCGAATCCGGCGCGTGCTTCTTGCCAGATACGCGCTAGTATATCAGCTCCCGGCAAATGCGACTTACGTGTGGTGGATGCCGTGGGCCGAATTGTCAAAACATTTTTCCATGCCCACTGGGTAGCAGGTGATAATATAATAAATTGGGATCTGACTGATGATAATGACCGGCGGCTTCCAGCCGGTACATATTTTATTCTTATGGAAAAGGATGGCAATAAGTCAGTTAAAAAATCAATCTTAATTGAGTAAGCAAGAAGGGAACAGAAAAGATGACAAGCCACTATTTTAATACTCCAAAATGACAAGGATTTGGAAAGAATATATAGAAAAACCGACATCTTGACTCAAAAATATTTAACTATATACTATAGAGAAGAGTATATTATGATCGACAAATGTGATAAGTATCAAATACATAACGGACAAGAAACCCAATTTACGCAGAAACATAACACAGCACATTGCTCGTGCCCGACAAGATGTATCGCGACGAGGTCACTACGAAAATTTACGGTGTTCGGACCAGGCTGTTTGAATTGTTTGATAATGGTTGTTGAAACTGGTGACAAGTTCCCGAATTAGGTTCTTTGCTTGAGCCGTGAAACCAGTGAATGATTCAAAAATTTCCCCATCAATTGGTGCCTTTTCAATATAGAGTGCGACAGATAGAGCATTTACCAGCGTAATATCGCCTTTCTTTGCGTTTGCCAACTCTTTAGCAATATATTCCAGTGAAGTTCTAATGACAACCGCCTTGAATTTAATAGAATTAAATCTGGCATGCTCTCTTTTGATTATTTCGGAAAACTCGCGTATTTTCCTTGCATGATCCTGCTCTTCCCACGATAGTGTCGCCCAGAACTCTTTCATGGTCGGGAATTTTTCTGCGTACGCCTTGTATAATTCGCTGACCGCCATTTCGTGCTCAATAAATAGTGAGAGCAAATCTCCATTCATGTTTCATTATAATCCACAATTTATAGGAAGTCAAGTTTTGTAGGGACTCTCAAAAATAGAGACAAAAACCGACCTGCCATCAAATGTTTATTATTCAAGTATGGTTATTTATTGACTCTTTCAATAATGGTCATATAATATAGTCGGTTTGCCCGTTAAAAACCAGGTGTGGTTTTTAATGGAATAAAATCGGCATCGTGCAAGATAAAAATATATATGCCAAATAAGGAGGTTTAATATGAAATGGATCACACGTGCTCATATCCACGTCGACCGCGTGGCCTGTCCCTGGTTGATAAAGCGGTTCGTCGATGCTGAAGCGGAGTTCATCTTCGTTGCCACGAGCCTGGTCGATGCCGAGGCCAAACTGCTGAACGCCGTCCCGTTCGACGCACCGGGAGTTGAGTTGGGACATCAGGATGGCCATTGCAGCTTCGTATCCATCGTGAAAAAGTACAACCTCAAGGATCCGGCGCTTTTGAAACTGGCCGAGGTTGTTAACGCAGCGGATACCGGGAAAATGGACCAAAATCCTTACGCCACCGGGTTGGAAGCTATCGCCGTGGGTTACTCGCTGCTCTATTCCGATGACCACGTGAACATCGAGCATCAGTTCCGAGTGTATGATGCTCTCTACAATTATTTCAGACTGCAGGGATCAATATAACTAGCATCAAGAATTGTCCCTGGCGCAACCGCGTCGTGGAGTTCCTGGGCCTGAAAAAATCGATCGTCGCCCTGATGGCGATGGTGGTGCTGGTCGGCCTGGGCGAAAAGATGGCCGAGCGCTTCCTGCCGATCTATCTGCTGGCGTTGGGCGGCGGATTCCTGTCGGTCGGCTTCCTCAACGGCATGGATAACCTGCTGTCGGCGCTGTACTCGTTCCCCGGCGGATACCTGTCCGAGCGGTTGGGTCACAAACGGGCATTGCTTGTATTCAACCTGATCGCCCTGCTTGGTTATGCCATCGTCATCTTGTTCCCGTACTGGCTGGCGGTGTTCGTGGGAGCGGTGTTCTTCCTGTCGTGGACCGCGATCTCTTTGCCGGCGATCATGGGCCTGGTATCCAAGGTGCTGCCGCAGAACAAGCGCACGATGGGCGTTTCACTGCACTCGCTGGTCAGGCGCATACCGATGGCGTTGGGGCCCATGATTGGCGGAGCGTTGATTGGACTATACGGCGAGCGGAACGGTATCCGGTTGGCGTTCGTGGCGGCGTTCGTCCTGGGTATTGTGTCACTATTGATCCAGCAGGTGCTGATCGAGGACGATAAAGCGGTGAATGGAACTGCCGAGAAGAACCCGCTGAGGCTCTGGCGGTTCATGAAGGGCGACCTGAGGCGTTTGCTGGTGTCGGATATATTGATCCGCTATGCCGAGCAGATACCCTACGCGTTCGTGGTGGTGTGGTGCCTCAAGAACAACACCATCAGCGCGTTCCAGTTCGGGGTATTGACGACCATCGAGATGGCCACCGCGGTTATTATTTATATTCCCATAGCCTATCTGGCCGATAAGTCCACGAAAAAGCCGTTCGTGGTGATTACTTTTTTCAACTTCACCATCTTTCCGCTGTTCCTGCTGTTCTCGCATTCGTTCCCGATGATGGCGCTTGCGTTCGTCATTCGGGGCCTGAAGGAGTTCGGTGAACCAACGCGCAAGGCGCTGATCATGGACCTGGCGCCTGAGGATAAGAAAGCCGGGATGTTCGGTTTGTATTACCTGATGCGCGACGTGATCGTTTCGCTGGCCGCGTTCGGGGGAGCGTTCCTGTGGCAAGTATCCCCGGCTGCCAATCTTCTGACGGCAACCGGCTTCGGCCTTTTAGGGACGTTATATTTCTGGGTCTTCGGTCGTGACCTGAAAAGCGGAGGTTTGTGTAAATGAATAAAAATCCATTAATATTCATCATAATATCCGCCTTCCTATTTGGCATCAGTCCACCTCTGACCAAGTTATTTGTCAAAGACGTTCCCCCGGTGGCCTTGGCCGGGTTCCTCTATCTTGGTGCATTTGCGGGCCTGACCCTGTTTTCTATCGGCCGAAAGAAAAGAACGGCTGATCCCGACCGGATAGCGGCGTTGGAGAGAAAAGATCTCCCATGGTTGGCCGGAGCCATACTTGCCGGCGGGATAATCGGTCCGATAAGTTTGATGTTTGGGCTGACCTTGATCTCAGGATTCTCCACGTCGTTACTGCTCAATTTGGAAGGGGTCGCGACGGCGGTAATTGCTGTTTTCTTATTCCGGGAAAATGCCGGGAAAAAATTATGGTTGGCGCTGACGTGTATGACCATCGCGGGAGTATTTTTAACCTGGAATCCGGATCAAAATAAATTTAGTGTTGCGGGTCCTTTATTAGTCATATTGGCAATGATATGCTGGGGAATAGATAATAATCTGACGCGCAACATTTCTGACAAGGATCCCATACGGATCACCCAGATCAAGGGTTTAGTCGCCGGGATGGTATCCCTTTTTCTT
>Ga0315279_10007579_pt1 | contig 13374 bp, 14 predicted proteins | sample YL17G06_20_MG_FD_203694 | JGI IMG/M metagenome (GOLD analysis project Ga0315279, IMG submission 203694) | Sediment microbial communities from Yellowstone Lake, YNP, Wyoming, USA - YL17G06_20 | ecosystem: Environmental > Aquatic > Freshwater > Lake > Sediment | place: USA: Wyoming | collected... | reverse complement strand
GAAGAAGAAGAGGAACTAGAGGAAGAAGAAGAGTAATAGGGCATTAAGTGTGGAACCAAGCTCTACGGAACTCTATAGACGCGGAAACAACGCCTTGTTTTTAATACCCTGTTTTTTAGTTTTAAACCTTTGAAGGAGGTGACAGACAAATGGCCAAGTGTCCGAACTGTGGAAAAGAAGTTGAAACGCCGATAAAGGAGTGGAATATGGGCAGGAACAAAAAGATACATGTTAAGCAGTACGAGTGTTGCGGGAAAAAGTTCCGTGAATATGGAAGGAAGGTTTAGGAGATGTGCATGCTTTTCAGGAGTATCTCCTTCAACTCTACCAAAAGTTTTGAGCGCGCGCGCAAATACCCATTGACGGTCTGCAACTATTAAGTCTCAGCGATGGGTGATAGGTAATCCTTTGGTATGGTTTGGGGTAAAGTTTTATCCGCCATCCCAAGAACTTCGCTAAATGATTTGCATCTCAAATCTGCGGATGGGACAATTCTCTTGTATTTCAACGCTCACAGAACTTTTGTCTGCTCAATTTTTCGGGTTAGGATCTCAACGATCCGGTCGTTATTGAGGTACATCATTGGTTTGTTGCAGGCGGGACATTTGAAGAGAAGCTCAAATGCCTGTTCGAAGGGGTACCGCTTGCAGCCTGGCGTTTGGCAGGTGTAGAACTCGTGGCTCTTCTCGTATTCAAGCCGGTTTTCCAGTTTTTCAAGAACACATCGCTTCAGGTTTAGGATAAAGCCTTCCAGTTGGTCTGGTTGGAGTCTCCAGTTGAAGACAAACCAGCCTGTTTCTTTGTCACGGGTCCGCCTGAGAGCCACGATGGAGTGGTCGTAGAACCTGTAGAGTGCCTTGCGAACCAGGTTGAGGCGTATTAAAGTTTTGTCCGCTACCTCATTATCCGTGATCTCGTGAACCCCTTTGAGGGCCTCAACTACTCTAACAGCGTCCTCGCCGAACAACGCAGCCACCTTCTTCAGCGTCTCGTCATCCACAAAGAACAGTTTTGAAAAGCCTCCGCTTAGACAACGCGCGCGTGCGCTTATCTAAGCTCTTCTTTTTCTTTCGGCGCTTCTGCTTCTTCTTTCAATTTGGGAATTAGCTTCCTTGCCCATTCTATTTTAGTAGAGTAAGCTTCACGCAATTGTGGAGAAGTAATGGGTTTCCGCACGCGCGATCTACTAATCTTGCCTTTTCGTTTGGGCTTTTCTTTCCTTATCGGTTTATAATGTTCAGGTTTCATATTCGATCTCCGCTAGTTCAAGCTTAGATACCCAATACATATAGAAGTTTTGTCAACTTTTTAATTTAGCGCGCTACTAACCAAGGGTTGATACAAGCTATTTCCATAAACGAAACAAACCCCACACGAACACCTCGCAAACACCCAAAACAACATCAAAAACAGGTAGTATTCAAGTAGACAAGACACTGCAATCGATCGCTTCTATCCGGAACCCATCTTATTTCATACGGGGCAACCCCCTTTTGTCTCTCGCAAATAACTGCTCCTTATCGGTTGCTAATTCATACTCAGGTATCTGTAATCATAGCAGGAAAGATAACGAAATGCCGAACCTACGATTACCCCGATTTGGTCAAGCTAGCCTTCAGAAGGTTCTCTCTCGCGCGCGTGAAGAGGTTACAGGTGAAGTGGAGAGAAGGGTTGTCGCTCAGCTTCTAGCTCTCATGGACGGATTGTCTGGTAGAGGAAATGTCATAGCAATAGGTGTAACGAATAGGCCGAATGCCTTGGATCCAGCTCTAGGAGTCCTGATCGAACAACGAGTCTAATGCGCACATCAATTATGACAATTGGGTCAACTTCCTTAAATGTCCCCCAACCAGGCAAACTTTGCTCCTGCACGTTTCCTCAAAAAGAAAGAGAGGGCTTCCAACGATTCAACCCTGTAGCAAACTGACAGGCACCAGTTGCATTTGTTGGATTGAACCGGGAAACCCGTCCAAGGCTGAAGCGTTCCTAAATAAAAGCGTTCCTAAGAACGCTCTTGAGAAGCTCGAGCGACTTTACTTCGTCAGAGATGCCAAAGATCTGCACAGGAAATACCATCGGGCAACCGAATGGTTCCGCGAACTCAAGTTGCCTGAGAGAAAATGCGGAGACTGAATCGAATTTCGCGCGCTTATCTTCACCCAGCTTATCGACTTCAAAGACTATGAGTTTGCAGCCTAAGTCGCCTACTCAAAGCAGGAAGTCGGTCCGCTGATTGAAGCTGGCTTTGAATTTGTTTGCGACCATGTTACGAACAAGATGTTCAGAAAAAGGAAGTGACCACTGAAAATAGTTTATGAAATCGTCCTGGGTTTTTCCTGTGGCGGCGGGGTAGGACTTGTACTAGCAACTGGTTTGAAAATGTGCGGCTAGAGTCAGTGAAAATGGGCAAGACTTGAATTGCCCTCTTGTTTTTCACGCCTCTGAAGGTGAAACGCTTGGCTGATCCAACTTGCAACAATCATGACAGAAATAGCAGACTCTCCTTAAACATGGGAGACCGCCCGTATCATGAAAGAACATGCTCATATGTACCCCCCTATAAATAGGGGGTCACCCAGACAGAAAATGTCCGTTTAGCAAATGCGCGGTCTATTCTCATACGATGAAGCTCATATGAGTGAAGAGACCGCCCGGTACATGCAGCAACATTCTCCTATGTTGAAAAAGGCTCGATTTGAAAGGTGCGCACCGATACAAAAATGACTTTCCACAACATGGCAGCACTTTCCAAACGACACTTAACGGCCAACATAGTCGCACATCGCCCAAGGTACGCATAAGACCCTTCAACATGAACCTCATCTGGAAAGTGACACTATTGCGAAAAAAGTGTCGAGATCCAAACCACGACCTACCCAAACAAAAAGCCACTATGTCTCAAACGTGCCGCACGCGCGCACTGTTAGGATATGCAGTTTTTTCATGGAATCGTAGGAGACTCTGTCACATTGCAGTTGCTTTTCACTTTTTCCTCTATTCTCAAAAAGACGGTGAACCCAATATGCCCTCGTCCATGGCATGATAAGGTTCTGTAACAAAATGTGCTTTCAAGGGATTTGGATAGCATATTTATAAGTGCTCCAGATCATATCTGAAACAAGCTGGTAAGAAGGTGGATTGAGAAAGAATGTTTGAAGACGTAAGTATTGCGCTGCTTGAGGGAATAATCATCATTGTCATACTCGCTATCTTGGCGATTCTTTTTGTTTGGTGGAGCTACACTGTTGTTCCACCGCATGAAGCACACGTTGTCGTGTCGAGAGGCAAGGGCAAAAAAGTATTCTGCTCCAGAGTGATAGAAGGTCAAAAGTTTCAAAGTGCTTATTGGCACATTCCTATTTTGCAGCAGAGACTAATCATACCATTAGAGAACATAAGAATCGAAATTGACAGCATATCGTTGCGTGACCAACTCATGGCAAAGTTTTCAGGCGACGTCATATGCTTCCTAAGTGTTGTAGACCCGCTTCTGGCCGCTGAAAAACTCGGTAAAATCGAGGCAGAAGAAGGAAAGACAGGTTTTCCAAGAATGGAAGCAGAGGTTGGAAAGCTAATAGAGTCGATAACGAGGAACGCTTCCATGAGTATGGAAGTATATGAAATCATGAGACACAGAGATGCGTTCTCTCAGGAAGTCAAGAAGAGAGTCAATGACCCCCTGAAAGATTGGGGCGTTCAACTAGTTGATTTGGAGGTTATACACTTCAAGGACATCGAAAACTACACGATCATTAAAGACCTTGAACAGAGGCAAGCTACGCTGATAAATGCTGAAACAAGAAAGCAGGTGGCTGATAACCAAAAAGGCGCCAGCATAGTGGAATCATTGGCTAACAAAGAAACGGAGATGGCAAGGGCAGAGAACGAGGAATTGTACAGGATACGCCAAATTCAGAAAGACCAGAAAGTAGGAGAGTCACAACAGGAATCAGCTCAGAAAATCGCCGAAGCAGAGATGGAAGCGAACAGACAGAAAGTTGAGGCACAGAGAGTCATGGAAGTGGGAACAGCGCAGGTAGGAGCCCAAGCCAAAATCGAACAAGCCAAAGGAGATTCTGAAGCCGTTAAGAGAAAAGCGGATGGAGATGCTGAAGCCACTAGGAAGACAGGGTTTGCTGAAGCTGAAGTCAGCAAGGCAAAGCTCATTGCTGAAGCTGATGGAACAAAGGAAAAGGCGTTTGCACTGAAAGAATACACCGACGCGGGCTTGTCATTAGAGACCATCAGGGCTGACGTTGACATTAAGAAAGCTCAATTTGCAGCATTAGCAGAAGGTCTGAAAGTCGCCAAGATAAGCATAGTGACAAGCGGAGAAAGCAACATACTAGGAATCCCCGTAAGCGCGAAAGTCGGCGCAGACATAGGCCAAATGCTCTACGAAATGGCTGAACGCGGAATAGACGTCAAAGCTCTTCTTGACAAGTTGCCTCTTGAAACAGCAGTCAAACTAGCGATAGCCGAAAAACTGGGCGTAACCGCAGTTAAAGAAGCACAGAAGCAGGTAGAGAAGGAAAAACCAACGCCCGAAGGCAAGAAAGGAAAGTGATGAAACACGAGCGGCAAAGACCAGACCAAACGAAAAGAACCACAGAGCAATGAGCAAGAAGAAAGCATAATAACGGAAAGCGAACTGAGCCCATCAGTAGTCGAGCTCCTGAAAGAATTCAGGAGAACCTCAGGCGCCAGAGACATACCGAGAGTAGTCGAGGACATAACCTTCAGCATCTTCGAGCTGATGAAACTCGTAAACACGTCCAGGGACCCGAGAATATACCCACAAGACGCGGTCAGAGTAATGGACACAGTCAAAGCAGTTCTAGAAAAGTTCACACGATTCGGAAAACCCAAACAACTAGAAGAAGCACAAAAAGACACCAAAACAAGCTGAGAAGCAAAAAACACCGTTAAAAAGCGCGCGCAGGACAATTCCGCGTGCCCCGCAACAGTCTCAGCACAACCGAAGCATAATCGTATTCATCAGAAATCCAAGGATTTGTCAAAAATCGAAGCACGCACAGAAATCCCTGTGAGCCACAAATCAGAACCGGCACATCAGCAACCCAATAGCAGCACGGCCTGAAGCAGCTCCTGCCAAAGTGACACAGCACCATACAAACGTCACTGAACGACCAACATGGCCGCTCATCGCGAAAGATACTCACAAAGCCCTCAAGATAGACCGCGTACAGCATAGTACAACTATTGCGGAAAAAGTGTCGAGATCTATACTATGGCCTACCCAAACATGGAGCCCAACACGTTTCAAACATGCCCAACTCTTAAGCCGATGAACTTGCTAATGATAAAGAAGCGCACGCCTCCACTTCTCAAGTGCCACCGTGCATATAGAACTTTCTTCCATAAGCTATAAGTGGCCATGCCACGCTAATATGATGCGAGGAGATGGTAGGTTCATCATTTTTAGGAGAAAGGAGAGAAGGGAGAAAATAATTCTGACCTTGCCAATCTCCTCACATTTCCGATAGATCATGCACATGTTGCTTTTAAACGTTTTCATCATATTCCGAACTTCACCAAGAAATTCTATCAAAAACAACAATTCTCAAAACGTTTTGCCTGACCCGCGCCCGATTTATTCCCCGAAATCTTTCAGTCTCCATCAAAGAAGCCCGCGGAGGCTGCTCCTTCACAGCTAACACGTAGTTCTTGCATTTCTGTGACTAACGCGCGGTTGTCTACGTCTTCAACTCAGATCCTTTATGATCTGGTCAACAGTCATTATCTTCGCGTTGTAGACATCCCGAAGATACTTCAAACCTAGCTTATGGTCCTCCTCGGTGAAAGCCTCAACACCGTCCCCAGCGACGATGATCTTGTACCCCCTGAAGAAGGCATCCGCGGCCGTGTGCCTAACGCACATGTGCGTGTGCAAGCCGCCCAGAATGACCGTCTTCACTCCTTCGCCCTTGTAGAGGCTTCGGAGCAAAGAATCCAGACCCGTCTCGTAGAAGCCACTGTACGCCCTCTTTTCAACAACATAATCTCTTGCAGCGGGCCTCAGCTCAGGAATGACCTCCGCGCCCCTCGTGCCTTTCATCGCATGTTTCCCCCATTTCCGAACCACCTCAGCATCCTGCGGATAATGAGCATCGTTGCTGTAGATAACAGGCACACCGTGCTTTCGCGCAGCGTCGACAAGTTTCTTCAACCTTGGAATTATGCACTCAGCCCTCTCGCACTTCAAATCGCCAGTCACAAAATCATTAAGCATATCAACCAATATCACGGCTTCATTATTCAAAGAAACCACGTCGCCAACGGTCAAGCTAGCCTATGCAAACGACGCTATTTAACAGTATTCGTAACCCAACATCGACGGGCAATACTTTTATCACACAACTGTATAAATTAGAAGTCTCGATTCGAGAGTGAACCACGATGAGAAAAGACGTCGACAAGATCTTGGCGAAACACGGCGTGGGCTCCATGCTGTTGTACTCGGACAGCGCCAAAAACGTGAACATGTACTACCTCACCAAGTTCTTAGCGCCTGATCCGTTCATACTTCTCAAACAAGTAGACCAAGACCCCCTGATGGTTGTTAAGCAGATGGAGGTACCCAGAGCCCAGAAAGAATCCGCCATCAAGAACGTGCATTCCTACTTCGATTACGATTACATACAGACCGTAAAATCCGCCTCAGACCCCAAAACCGGCGAAACCAAGTTCGTGGCCTCAGTCGCCAAGAAGGAACTGGGAACCAAAGAGACTATCTACGTCCCACCGAACCTCCCAGTCACGCTTGCCGACGCCTTAAGACACGAAGGCCTAAAGATAAAACCCATGTTCGATGTACTGGAGAAAGCCAGAGAGACAAAAGAAAATGATGAAATCGAAAACATCAAATCTGTGCAAAGAGCCGTGGAGGAGGCAACATCAAAAGCCATCGGACTCATCGCCAACGCCGAAGTCGACACGAATGAAACCCTATTCTACCGAAAAAGCGGCCGAAAGGAAGCACTCACGGCCGGCAAGGTACGCTCCGTATTCGACCACACGTTCGCTGACCACGGCTGCGTCGCCGAGGAAGAAACAATCATCGCCTGCGGGAATAAAGGCTCAGATCCTCACTATTCAGGCGAATCAAAAGACATTCTGAAAGCAAACCAACCCATAGTCTTGGATGTTTTCCCAAAAAGCGTCAAAAATCGCTACGTTTCAGACATGACTCGGACCATAGTCAAAGGCACAGCATCAAAAACCGTCAGAAGAATGTTCGAAACTGTGCTCCAGACGAAAAACGCGGCGATGGACGCCATAAAAGCCGGCGTTCTAGGAAGCGACATGCAGAGCCTATGTTACGACATGTTTGAAAAGGCCGGCTACCAGACCGTAAGAGGCGGCAAACAGATAAGCAAGGGCTACGTGCATGGCCTCGGCCATGGAATCGGACTTGAGATTCATGAAGGACCCTCGATGGGCGACTTCTACAAGTATCCCCTGGAAGAACACAACGTCACCTCAGTCGAACCGGGACTGTACGACCCCAAAATCGGAGGAGTACGAATAGAAGACATGATAGAGGTCACAAAAAAGGGCTGTAACAACCTGACGCACATGGACATTTTCCTCGCAGTCTAATCGTCACCATCAACCGAACCTGTAACACGATGACACAGTCTTTTTTCACGCGTTTTGCCATTCAACGGAAATCTTAATTATGCAAGGTTACATTGTTTGTTGGCTCGTGAAAGGCTTTGCAGCATAGCATTGAAACTCGAGACCTAATCAGAACCTTCAAAGGGCAAGATAAACCAGTGAAGGCCCTGGACAAGGTTTCGATTTCAATCGACGAAGGGGAAATCTTCGGGCTCCTCGGCCCGAACGGCGCCGGCAAGACCACACTGATAAAAATCCTAACGACTCTTCTCCTCCCCACAAGCGGCGAAGCCCACGTAGGCGGGTTCGACGTAATCAAAGAGCCCAACAAAGTGAGAAGAGTAATAAGCCTAGTTTCCGGAGGTGAAACCCCAGGCTACGGAATACTATCCACAAACGAGAACTTGTGGTTCTTCTCGCAGCTTTACGGATTGTCCTCGTCAGCGGCAAAGACAAAAATCAAGCAGTTGCTGACGGACTTGAACTTCGAAGAATACGCAAAAACGCGCATGGCTAAACTGTCAACCGGATACAAGCAGAGACTGAACCTTGCAAGAGGATTGCTGAACGATCCGAAGATACTGTTCTTAGACGAGCCCACTCTGGGCTTGGATGTCTTGACTTCAAAAAACCTTAGAAACTACATCGTCGACTGGGCAAAAAAAGAAAGGAAAGGCACTGTTCTGCTGACAACGCATTACATGGCCGAAGCCGACGAAATGTGCGACAGAGTAGCCATCATCGACCATGGAAAAATCCTAGCCTGCGACAACCCTCTCACTCTGAAGGAAAAACTGAAGAAAAACGTGATCATGAGAATCGAAGTCTCCTCAATGCAAGCTGACTTCAGCTTCATGGAGAAAATGGAAGGAATAGTCGGATATTCCCAGACCCGCAGCATCCAAACAGACACAACCACACTGAAAGTCATGGTGCTCGATGAGAAGACCTTCTCAATGATCACTTCGAAGCTGGAAGAACAGAAACTGAAGATCCTCTCGATCAACAAAGCTGAGCCAACCCTTGAAGACGTCTACATTAGCCGCGTAGGACGAGGCTTTGAAGACGAAGAGGCGGGCACCAGTGCTTGATGAACTCGTCCGTAATCTCAGGGTAGCTTACGCCCGATTGTGGGTCAGAATTAAGGGCAGCAACCAAGAGCCTGAATGGATTGCCGCTGACTTGTTGATCCCCATCTTGACCCTCAGTGCCTACGTTTACCTTTACAAGATGCTAAATGCTCCAGCCGAGTTCTCGGGCTTCGTTATCATCGGCGGAACCATGATTGCCTTCTGGGTGAACGTTCTCTGGAACATGTCCTCTCAGTTCTACTGGGAAAAAGAAACAGGAACCCTGGAAATGTACCTCGTCGCACCGATCTCAAGAATGGCCATCCTTCTTGGAATGGCCCTGGGAGGAGTTGTAAACACGACTCTGAGGGCCGTAGTCATTCTTGTTGCTGGAACCATAATCTTTCAGGTCCCACTCGCAGTCCATGAACCGTTCACCGCACTTTTCACGTTCATCTTAACGATCATAGCACTTTACGCGCTGGGTATGCTGTTCGCGTCTCTTTTCATGCTTTACGGCAGAGAAGCTTGGCACACAGCAAACCTCCTGCAAGAACCAGTCTATTTCCTCTCAGGATCATATTTTCCAATAAGATACCTGCCGGACGTCGTTCAACTACTGGCATCCTTCATTCCGCTAACATTCGGGTTAGACGGAATCAGAAGAGTCATGATTGACGGCCAAGGCATAGCTGACATTTGGCCGAATATAGTCGCGCTAGTGATTTTCACGATAGTCTTGTTGCCTCTGGCAAGGTTCGCTTTGAATTACATGGAAAACTTGGGCAAGAAAGAGGGGAGGCTCACGTTAAGATGGCAATAAACACGGTTCTGAGAACAATCAAGCAGTCTATTTGGTTAGGTTGGAAAGTTGAGACCAACTGGGCCGACCCCCTCGTGTTTGCCATATACTATCTCGTACGACCGCTGGCAGGCCTGCTGATCGTCGGTTTCATCTTCATTGTCGGCACTGCCGTCACCACGTCTGCAGGAGCCCTCAACCCCGAATATTTCGCTTTCATGTTCATCGGAAACAGCTTCTTCCTGTACGTTACGCAGATAATGTCGACGATGACCATGCTAATACATGATGACAGATCCCATTATGAAGTGCTGAAACATATCTACTTGACACCTGGCTCGTTGACTTGGTACATTTTCGGCAGAGCCCTAAACGGCGTCATGAACGCTTCAATATCTCTGCTTCTGACCTTAGGATTTGGAACGCTCATCTTTCAGGGTCTGTTAGGAGTCCAAATACCCATCAACTGGCTGGGAACAAACTTACCACTGCTAGCCTTGAGCCTAGTACTAGGAATAATCTGCTTCATAGCCATGGGCTTCATTCTATGCGGCATAAACATCCTGACTTCACGAGTCCAGTTCATGTTAAACGAATACGTATCAGGCATCCTTTACCTGTTCGGCGGAGTCATATTCATGCCACAAATACTCCCCGCGTGGGGTCAAACTATTTCAAACGCCCTGCCGATCACGTATTTTCTCAGCATAATCAGGTTCTCAATATTGCATCAGTCTCCAACCCCAATCCAGACAGATCTGTTGTACCTGGTCTTGACTATGATTGCGACAATAGCCATAGGGATAGTTTCCTTCAAAATGGTTGAGCACAAGGCCAGGAAAGACGGGTTAATAGACAAGAAAGAAGAGTATTAGCCGCCACTCACGATTGGCAACAGGGTTACGTGGTCTCCTTTTCTGAGCTTGGTTTCAAGCCCCTTCAACTGGTTAAGAAGGTACCCGTTCACCGTGATAATGTAGTTGGGCTTGATATCTGAGCCCTTCGGCTCATAGATGGCCTTTCTGAACGGTTCCCCATACCTCTTGGAAAGCATGGTAAGCAATTTAGCAACGGTCACGTCTTCACTTGTCTCAACCTCTTCCTCCCGCCTGTTATCAGTTATGTTTTTTATGTGACCGATGTATTCGACCTTAATCTTCACATCAGCGCACCATTTCTTCTGTAATACCCAAGAGTGAGAAGCGGCGATATATTCGTTTCAGTGATAAGCGCCGAACGCTTTGAGTCGAGAAAATACCTATATACGTGAAATCATTGAAAATGCTTAAACAGCATTCTTGATGGTGTTTTCAATGGTGTTTGATAAGCACAAGCTGAACGAAATACGCGAACTGAAGAAAAAGTGGGAGAACGAGGCACTGGCAAAGAGCTTTGACAAGCTTCCTGAAAAGCGCGAATTTGCCACTAGCTCAGGCATTCCAATCAGCCGGGTTTATACGCCAATTGACTTAACAGATTTCAATTATATGCACGATTCTGGTTTTCCAAGCGAGTATCCACTGACACGAGGCGTCTACCCGACCATGTACCGTGCACGACTGTGGACTATGCGGCAGTATGCTGGTTTCGGCACAGCTGAGCAGACGAATCGACGTTTCAAGTATTTGCTTTCCCAAGGCCAGAAGGGCCTAAGCGTGGCTTTTGACTTTCCAACGCAAGTAGGCTATGATTGTGACCATCCGCTATCACGCGGTGAAGTGGGCAGAGCAGGCGTAAGCGTCAGCACCTTGCGTGACATGGAGACCCTGTTCGACGGAATTCCATTGGATAAAATCACGACTTCCATGACGATTAACGCGCCGACTAACGTTCTACTTGCAATGTACATTGCTGTCGGACAGAAAGAAGGGTTAGCGGAATCCATGCTCGGCGGAACGGTTCAAAACGACATCTTGAAGGAGTACGCTGCTAGAGGCATGTACATATTCCCGCCTGAGCCTTCGATGCGACTGGTCACGGACATTTTTGAATATTGCTCACAGAACATGCCTGAATGGAACACCATAAGCATAAGCGGCTACCATATCCGTGAGGCTGGAGCCACAGCGGTTCAGGAAATCGCTTTTACATTTGCAGATGCGATTGCTTACGTGCAGGCTGCGGTTGATAGAGGCTTAGACTTGGACAAGTTTGCAGGCCGCCTGTCCTTCTTCTTTGCGGCCCACAACGATTTCTTCGAGGAGATCGCGAAGTTTAGAGCTGCCCGCAGATTGTGGGCATGGATCATGCGTGAGCGTTTCGGCGCAAAGAACCTCAGCTCTTGGATGCTGCGCTTTCATACTCAGACTTCTGGCGTTTCGCTTACGGCTCAGCAGCCGCACAATAACATTGTTCGCGTTGCTTTGCAGGCCTTGTCTGCTGTTCTGGGTGGAACTCAGTCTTTGCATACTAACTCGTTTGATGAGGCTTATGCTTTGCCGAGCGACGAGGCTGTGCTGGTCGCGCTTAGGACGCAGCAGCTGATCGCGTATGAAAGCGGCGTAGTCGACAGCGTTGATCCGCTCGCAGGCTCGTACTATGTTGAGTATTTGACGAAGGAAATCGAGAAGAGGGCTGAAAAGTACATTGAGCAGATTGATGCGATGGGCGGGGCAGTAGCCGCTATCGAGAAAGGGTTTGTTCAGCGCGAAATCACCGACAGTGCTTATCGGCATCAGAAGGAGGTTGAAGCTAAGAAACGCGTCGTCGTTGGCGTAAACGAGTTCAGGACCGAGGAAGAGGTTCCCATAAAAATCTTGCAGATAGATCCGGAAAGCGAGAAGGAGTTAGTTCAACGTCTGAGAAAGATCAAACGCGAAAGAAATCAAGCCAAAGTGAACGAAGCTCTGGCCAAACTGCATAGGGCAGCTGATGACGACAAGGCAAACCTCATGCCATTCGTGCTTCAAGCCGTGAAAGAGTACGCAACGTTAGGCGAGGTATGTGGCACTCTGCGTGAAGTGTTTGGGGAGTACAAGCCTTCTTCCATATTCTAGCCGATGATTAGGAGGACGTCGCCTTCGCTTACTGACGAGCCCTCTGAAACATTCACTCCTCGCACTGTGCCAGCTTTTGGCGCGCTTATTTCGTTCTCCATTTTCATGGCTTCGATGACGCATAGAACTTGATTTGCTTTGACCTGGTCGCCCTTCTTCACCTTGACAGTTACGATCTTGCCTGTCATCGGTGCAGTTATTGCTCCTTCCGCGACTTGGTTTCTTGCGACAACCTTTCTAGTAGGCACAGATGGTGCCGGCGCAAAGCTTGTCAGTGCAGCCTTTGCCGTGGGCGTCTTGAATTCAGCTTTGAACGTTGCTCCATCTACTTTTACTTGAAAGGGCTTTTCACGGTCAATTTTGGGCAGTTCTATTTGGTAGTTCTTGCCGTCGATGCTGAGCGAGAATTGTTTTTCCAGGTCGAGTCTGTCAGCCTGTAATTCGACGGTTACGGATTTTTCGTCTATTTTGATGGTGAAGGTTTTTTCGCTGTTTTTTGCTATCTCGATTTTTCTCGGTTTGTCGTCAACGAAGATCTCGTATGTTGGCATGGTTATGCACCGTGTTCAGATAGGCTTTGTCTGCCTGCTAAGACCCAGTTTGATGTGCCAGTTGTTGTCTTGCCGAGCGTTAGGGCTTTCGCGCCGTTTGAGCTTGTTAGGAATGTGCTTACTGCGACTGAAATTGCGGCAGCTTGTTCCAGCTCGGCGATTCTTTCAGGTTTGATTTCGCCTTTGGCTTCGTCTCGTTTTGCTTTTCGTTTCTTGAAGAACTCGAGTGCCGTTTGCGGAAACAACGCATAGGTTATCTTGTCTTCTTCGCTTTCGATGTATGGTTTCACGTCTTCTGAGATTTTGTCAAGTCC
>Ga0315279_10007578_pt1 | contig 13378 bp, 8 predicted proteins | sample YL17G06_20_MG_FD_203694 | JGI IMG/M metagenome (GOLD analysis project Ga0315279, IMG submission 203694) | Sediment microbial communities from Yellowstone Lake, YNP, Wyoming, USA - YL17G06_20 | ecosystem: Environmental > Aquatic > Freshwater > Lake > Sediment | place: USA: Wyoming | collected... | reverse complement strand
CCGGCTGATGGGTGACGAGGACCTGGCCAAGGACATCATCGCCGGCTTCCTGGAAGATATCCCCAAGCGGATTCACGCGCTTAAGAAACACCTTGACCAGGGTGACGCCGGATCGGCCGGAGGTCAGGCGCATGCCATCAAGGGCGCGGCGGCCAACGTGGGCGGCATGGCGCTTAGCGCCGTGGCCTCTGAGATGGAGAAGGCCGGCAAGGCCGGCCGGCGGGAAGAACTCGCCACCCTCGTGCTCGAACTGGAGCGGCAATTCGATCTGCTGAAAACACACATGCGGGAAGGGAACTCATGAAAATCCTGATCGCCGAAGACGATTTCACCTCGCGGAGCATCCTGACCGCGGTCCTGAAAAAATGGGGCTTTGATCCCGTCGTTACGGAAGACGGCGGCGCGGCCTGGGACGTCCTCCAACGGCCCGACGCGCCCCGGCTCATCCTTCTCGATTGGAACATGCCGGGAATGGACGGGCTGGAGATCTGCCGGCGCCTGAGGGAAAGCGAAGTCCCCAATCCTCCCTATGTCATTCTCCTGACCGCCCGGGGCGAGAAAGGCGACATCGTCAAGGGCCTGGAGGCGGGAGCCAATGACTATGTGGCCAAGCCCTATGACAACGAGGAATTGCAGGCCAGGATCAGGGTGGGTCAACGCATGCTGGAGATGCAGTCCCGTCTGCTGGAAGCGCGGGACAAATTGGCGTATCAGGCAACTCACGATCCCTTGACCGGCGTCCTCAATCGCCGCGCCATCCTGGACAGGCTCGGACGGGAGATTTCGCGGGCGAAACGGGAAAATGGAAGTCTGAGCGTCGGGATGTTCGACATCGACCATTTCAAGAACATCAACGACACTCACGGACACCTGGCCGGAGACGAAGCGCTGGTCGCTTTCATCCGGTGCATCCAAGACGGGTTGCGGGAATATGACTTTGTCGGCCGGTACGGCGGAGAGGAGTTCCTCGTGATCGCTCCGGGGTCCATCGGGTTGAAAAGCGAAAGCCTTTATGAGCGGCTGCGGGCCCGGATCGCCGGGGCCGAGATCGCAACGAACGCGGGATCGATATCCCTGACGGTTAGCATCGGAGTGGCACCGGGAACGGGCCAAAGCAGCGTGGACGCCCTGCTCGCCGCCGCGGACGCCGCGCTCTATCGTGCCAAGGCCGACGGCCGAAACCGCGTCGTCTATGCGACGCCCTGATGATGAAGGAGTGTATGCCATGATCAAAGGCGAACCTATCCACATCCTGCTCGTAGATGACGATCCTGCGCACTCCGAAGCCGTTCGGCGAGCGCTCAAAGTCTCCGGCATGAATGTTGTCATCCGGGAGGCCGGAACGCTGAGGGCATACCGTGAGCTCGCGGCCGCCCATCCGCCGGACATCGCCATCCTGGACCTCAGCCTGCCGGATGGGCGGGCGCCGGAGGTCCTGATCTCTCCGCCTGAAGCCGGCCCGTTCCCCATTGTGGTCATGAGCAGCCAAGGCGACGAGCAGAAGGCCGTGGAAGCGATGAAAGCCGGCGCCCTGGACTACATCGTCAAGTCCCCCGAGGCTTTTGCCGGCATGCCTCGCACCGTGGAGCGGGTCCTGCACGGATGGGACATACTTCAGGAGCGCAAGCGGGCGGAGGAGGCCGTTCAAGCTTCGCTGCGGGAAAAGGAGATTCTCCTTCGGGAGATCCATCACCGGGTGAAGAACAATATGCAGATCATCTCCAGCCTCTTCAACCTTCAAGCCGGGTACATCAAAGATGAGGAAGCCCTAAGGATCCTCAAAGAGGGGCAGACCCGCATCCGCTCCATGGCCCTCGTCCACGAGAAACTTTATCAATCCGGCGATCTGTCGAAAATTGACCTGGCCGGCTACATCCAGAGCCTGTCGGTCCACCTGTTCCACGTTTATCTGGTCGATCCAAATCAGGTCCGGCTGGAAACGGAGTTCGGGGACGTGACTCTGGACATCAATTCGGCCGTGCCCTGCGGGCTGATCCTCAACGAATTGATTTCCAACGCGCTCAAGCACGCGTTTCCCGCGGGCCGGAAGGGAGTCCTCACGATCAGGCTCCGGCGCAGGAAAGACGGCGCTGTGGAGCTTCGGATCGCGGACAACGGCGTGGGTTTCCCCGAAGGATTGGATTTCCGGCGCACCGAAAGCCTTGGCCTGCAGATCGTGAGCCTCCTCGTCGGACAGCTTGAGGGGACGATCAAGCTCGATGGAAAGAAAGGGACGGCCTTCACCGTAGCCTTCCACGAGACGAAGCGGGGGTTGCGGACTTGAGCCGGCTGATGTCACGATAAAGGCTGAACGGGAGGATGACAATGACTAAAAAAATGACCAAAAAGCAGAAACCTGAAAAAGCCGCCAAGCATCGTTCGCCCAAGGGGCGGCCGATAACCCCGCCGGAGAAGCCGATGATAAAAGCGGCGGCCGCGTCGGCGGGCCCGGGTGTCCCCCCTGCGGCACAGCCGGAGAAGAGCTTTCCCATCGTGGGCATCGGCGCCTCGGCCGGGGGGCTGGCGGCCTTCGAGGCCTTTTTCTCCGGCATACCCGTCGACGTCGATCCGCCCATGGCCTTTGTCCTGGTCCAGCACTTGTCCCCGGATCACAAGAGCATCCTCGTTGACCTCATCCGGCGATACACCCGCATGAAGGTCCTCGAGGTCACGGACGGGATGGTGGTCAAGCCCAACTATACCTACATCATCCCACCCAACCGGGACATGGCCTTCCTGAACGGCTCCCTTCAGTTGCTGGAACCGGCCGCCCCCCGCGGCCGGCGCCTGCCGATAGACTTTTTCTTCCGCTCCCTGGCCCAGGATCAGCACGAGCGGGCCATCTGTATCGTGCTTTCGGGCACCGGCAGCGACGGCACCCTGGGTTTGCGGGCCATCAAGGGCGAGGGCGGCATGGTCATGGCCCAGAATCCCGCCTCCACCGAGTACGACGGCATGCCGCGGAGCGCTATCGCCACCGGCCTGGTGGACTACGAGCTTCCGCCGGCCGAGATGCCCGCCCAGCTTTTCGCCTATACGGCCTTTGCCTTCGGCAAGCGCCGCAAACCCTCCACCATGATCGAGCCCAAGACTGAGAACGTGCTGAAGAAGATCTTCATCCTGCTGCGCGCCCAGACCGGCCACGATTTTTCCCAGTACAAGCCAAGCACCATCCACCGCCGCGTCGAGCGGCGCATGGCCGTCCAACAGGTCGAAACGATGGAGGAATATGTCAAGCATTTGCAGAAGGATCCAGAGGAGGTGGAAGCCCTCTTTCGCGACCTCCTGATCGGCGTGACCAATTTCTTCCGCGATCCGGAGGCCTTCAAGGCGCTCGAGGAAAAGGTCATCCCCAAGCTCTTTGCCGAAAAGCCCGCCGACGGCTTGATCCGCGTCTGGTCGCCGGGCTGCTCCACCGGCGAGGAGGCCTATTCCATCACCATCCTCCTGCTGGAGTGCCTGGAGGCGATGAAGAAGCGTCTCAAGGTGCAGATCTTCGCCACCGACATTGACAGTCAGGCCATTGTCGCGGCCCGCGCCGGCCTTTATCCGGCCAGCATCGCCGCCGACATCTCGCCGGAGCGGCTGGCGCGCTATTTCACGGCCGAGCCCGACGACAGCGCGTACCGCATCCACAAAGGCATCCGCGACATGCTGGTCTTTTCCGAGCAGGACATGATCAAAGACCCGCCGTTCTCCAAGCTCGACCTGATCAGTTGCCGCAACCTCCTGATCTACATGAGCAACGACTTGCAGAAGAAGCTCATTCCCCTGTTCCACTACGCGCTGAACCCGGGCGGTTTTCTCTTCCTTGGCACCTCCGAGACCGTGGGGGAGTTTGGCGATCTTTTTGCCACGCTGGACCGCAAATCGAAGCTGTATCGGCGCCAAGAGGATATTTTCGGCGCGCAGCGCACGGCCCTGGGCTGGTTTCTCCCGCCCATGACGGCGCGGGAGGAGGCTGTCCCGCGGACCGCCGGAAAGACGGCATTTTCCGGGAAACCGCCGCTGCGCGAGCTGACCGAACAGGCGTTGCTGCAGCAGGTCGCCCCGGCCGGCGCGCTCGTCAACGGCCATGGCGACGTCCTCTATCTCCACGGCCGCACCGGCCTGTACCTGGAACCGGCCCCGGGTGTGGCCGGAGTCAACAATATCCTTAGGATGGCCCGCGAAGGGTTGCGGCGCGACCTGACCACGGCCCTGCACAAAGCGGCAGCAGGCCAAGAGATCGTGCGCTGCCCGGGCTTGCGAGTCAAAACCAACGGCAACCTGATCACGGTCAACCTGACCATCCGCCCGGTGGCGCCCCGGAGTCCTGAGCTTGGCGAAGGGGCAGGCCTGTCTGCCGTGGCACAGGAAGGCCCTGTAGAGGCGTCCGAGCCGCCCCTGTACCTGGTCATCCTGGAGGAAGCGCCGCCCTTCGACCCCGAACAGACCCGGCAGCCCGCTGCCTTGCAAGCCATCGCAGGAGCTGATGGCCCCGATGCGGACACCGACGCAAGCGTCGCGGTGCTCAAGCGGGAACTGCGCGCCAAGGAAGAATACCTCCGGGCCGCCAATGAGGAACTGGAGACCTCCAATGAAGAGCTCAAATCCTCCAACGAGGAGTTGCAATCGGTGAACGAAGAATTTCAATCCACCAACGAGGAGCTCGAGACCTCCAAGGAGGAACTGCAATCGCTCAACGAGGAGCTGGCCACGGTGAACACCGAGCTGCAGACCAAGGTAGAGGACCTGTCGCGGGCCAACAACGACATGAACAACCTGCTGGCCGGCACGGGTATCGCCACGATCTTCGTGGACCATCAATCGCGCATCCTGCGCTTCACCCCCACCGCCACCCGGATCATCAACCTGATCCCGAGCGACGTGGGGCGGCCCTTAGGCCACATCGTCTCCAACCTGGTGGGCTACGAACGCTTGCCGGAGGAAATTCAGGCGGTGCTGGACACGCTGGTTCCCAAAGAGTTGGACGTGCAGACAACGGAGGGCAAGTGGTACACGATGCGCACCTTGCCCTATCGCACGGTGGACAACGTGATCGAAGGCGCGGTGATCACCTTTGTCGAGATCACGGAGATGAAGCGGATACAGGAGATGCTGCGGGAGAGCGAGGGCATGCGCCGCCTGGCCGTTGTTGTGCACGACGCGCACGATGCCATCACCGTGCAGGACTTGGAGGGCCGCATCCTGGCCTGGAACCAGGGAGCGGTGAGGATATATGGCTGGAGTGAAGCCGAGGCGCTGGTGATGAACGTCCGCGACCGGATCCCGGAGGGTCTGCGCGAGGAAGCGTTGGCCAAGGTGTATCAGCTTAGCCAGGCTGAAATTCTGGCGCCCTACCGCACCCAACGGATTGCTAAGGACGGCCGGATCGTAGAGGTGTGGCTGACCGCCACCGCGCTGGTAAATGAGACCGGGCGAATGTATGCCATCGCCACCACGGAACGGGCGACGGAAAAGGGGCAAGGTCATGACCGAGAAGAGGTCTAATTCGAAAGACTCAGCGCAAGCAGACTCTTCCCTTCGCCAACCTGCCCCCCGCAGCTTCAGCGACGGGGGAGGTTTCGGCGGGCGAGCCGGGCGGGAACTGCGCAAACGGGCGGAAAAGAAAGCCAAAACAGATGAGGCCAAAATCCGGGAAATGCTGTCGCCCAAAGAAATCCGGCGGACGCTCCACGAGCTGCGGGTGCATCAGATCGAGCTCGAGATGCAGAACGAGGAACTGCGCCGGGCCCAGGCGGAACTGGACGCCGCGCGGGCGCGCTATTTCGACCTGTACGATCTGGCGCCGGTGGGATATTGCACAGTCAGCGAGCAGGGGCTGATCCTGGAAGCCAACCTCACCGCCGCGACCCTGCGGGGAGTGGCGCGGGGCGCGCTGGTCAACCAGCCCTTGACCCATTTTATTCTGCCCGAAGACCAGGACATCTACTACCGGCTCCGCAAACATCTCTTTGAGACGGGCGCGCCACAGGTGTGCGAGCTGCGGCTGGTGAAAAAGGACGGCGACCCCTTCTGGGCGCATCTGGAGGCGACCGCGGCCAAGGACGCTGACGGTGATCCCATGTGCCGCGTCGTGCTGAGCGATATCACCGCGCGCAAGCGGGCGGAGGAAGCGATCCACCGGAAAGCGAAGGAATTGCAGGAGAAGAACGACGAGCTGAACCGCTTCACCTACGCTGTCTCGCACGACCTGAGAAGCCCGCTGGTGACGATCCGGACCTTCCAAGGACAGCTGGAACAAGACCTCCGGAGCCAAGACGCAGCGCGGATAGAAATGGATCTGGGCTACATCCGCAATGCGGCCGACAAGATGAGCCGCCTGCTCGATGAGCTTCTCCGCCTTTCGCGGGTCGGACGCATGATGAACCCCTCCGAGGAAGCGCCCCTGCAGGCGGTCGTGAAAGAGGCCCTAGACCTGGTGGCCGGACGAATCACGGCCCGGGGGGTGCGGGTTGATCTCACGGAGGAACCGGTCGTGGTCACCGGCGATCGGACGCGCTTGGTGGAAGTCTTTATGAACCTCGTGGATAACGCCGCCAAGTTCATGGGCGACCAGCCGGCGCCCCGTGTTGAGATCGGCGTGGAACAGGTCGGCGAGGAGCTGGCGCTGTTTGTGCGCGATAACGGAATCGGAATCGATCCCCGGTTACAGCCGATGCTCTTCGGCCTGTTCCATAAGCTCGATCCCGGCTCGGAGGGCACAGGCATCGGCCTGGCGCTTGTGCGGCGGATCGTGGAGGTGCACGGCGGCAGGATCTGGGTGGAATCGGAAGGTCCCGGCAAGGGCACAACCTTCCGGTTCACCCTGGCGAAGACGAGACGGGGAGTCGGCCGAGAGGAAAGAACATGAGCCGGGGCGATGATGATTAAAAGAGGCGCAAGATGACCAAAAAGAAGAAAACCGGACACGACGATTCCGCCGCCCCTTCGACAAGCTTAGGGCAGGACCTGAGCAAACGGGCGGAGGAAGCGCTGCAAGTCAGGTCACAGATCATCGATGCGGCAATCGATTCTGTCTTCATTCATGACGTTGATGGCAACATCCTATACGTCAACGAATCGGCAGCAAAGACTCGTGGTTATACACGGGATGAGATGATCGGGATGAATCTCAGCCGGCTTGATATACCGGAACTTGCCCCCCTCTTACAGCCACGAATCAAGGATCTCTTGAAAACTGGGCAGGCGAAATTTGACTCGGTCCACAGGTGCAAAGATGGGTCACTCATGCCCACTAGCATCAGCGCCCAGCTCATCGAATATCAAGGCATAACAGCAGTGCTCGGTATAGTCCGCGACATCACCGAGCGCAAGCGGGCGGAAGAAGCCGTGAGAGAAAGCGAGGAAAAATACAGGAGTTTGACGGAAAACATCAACTTAGGAATTTACAGGAATACCGTTGGACCCGAAGGCAAATTCATTGAAGCCAACCCCGCCATCGTTGAAATGTTTGGGCATAAAAGCAAAGAGGAATTCCTGGCTATAAACGTTTCAGACCTATATCAAAATCCAGAAGACAGGAATAAGTTTAACGATAAAATGCTCAAAGAAGGATTTGTCAGAGGCGAGGAATTGTGGCTGAAAAAGAAAGACGGAAGTCTCTTTATCGGCTCCGTGTCAGCGGTGGCCGTTAAAGACGAGCAGGGTCATTTGAAATATTATGATGGAATCATCGACGACATAACTGAACGCAAGCGGGCCGAGGAGGAGAAACGCCGTCTGGAAGAGCGTTCCCGCAAAGTAGTGGAAGATATTTTCCGGTTCATTCCGGAAGGCGTGCTGGTTTTCTCCCGTAAGATGGAACTTCTCCGTCAGAACCAGGCATTCCGGGAGCTGGTGAGCGGATACGCCGGGCGTTTAGGTTTCGCTGAAGATGAACTGGAAAACCTCATCATTGACAAAATCAAGGCCGGTCTGGGGGATAAAAATATCAAAGAGATAAGAATTTCGAGGAAGCATGAAACCGGGAAATAAACCTGAAGAAAAAATCGGCAAAATAATATTTTCCGGAGTTCTCTCCATGCCGATGACGAAATATCGGGAGTATATTGCCTCCGTATGCGGCGTTCCGGCTGCTTCCCGGAGATATGATGACGGTCAAACCGGGGAGACGGTTTTTGCCCGCGTGAAAATTTCCGGCCGCAATCCGGTGAGTGAATTTGCCGATCATTGCTTTACGGAAATATTTCCGGTTCCGGCCGGCGCCGACCTGCGGACAATATGTTCCCTGCGCTGGATAAATACCCGCAACCGGTTTTCGCGGCATGTCATGCGGAGCTTATTGCGGCGCCAAAAGCGGTATTGGCTGACCGAACGGGAAACGGATTTAAGGCCGTTGGGCTTGAAACGGTTCCTTACAGAGTATCCCTTGCGGTATCTCGATATTTCGCGGTTATCAAGGCTGCTGGCCGTGCTCCGGGTGAAGACGCCGAAAGGCAGAAACATGAGTTTGCGCAGTCTGTTTGTTTCCAACCGGAGGTCTTGCTCATTTGTTATCAGGGAAATGATAACTCAGTCCACGAATTCCCTGAACGATCGTGAGATCAGTGAGCGCTTACGGCAGAGAGGGATGGCTGTTGCTGTCAGAACCGTATGCTATGCCCGCGGATTGCTGCATATTCCCGATTTTTCCGAGAGAGAAAGAGGCGGATATGAAGACGACGTTCTATTCAGCCGTTATTTTCAATTGAGCAAAAAGAATATTGATCAGATTCCCGAGGTTCCCGCTATTTATGAATTAAGCGCCGCCGTGGGCATCAATTACCGGAACGGCATGAGTAAAGCAGTATATCTGGGGGCGACCAAATGTTTGCGCAGGCGCCTGATGCATTACACGGACGGGCAAATAAAAAACACGGCGTTGCTTCCGATCATAAGAGAAACCGGCGTCAATATCAGATATTTCCCGACGGATAATTACCGGGATTGTGAAAAACGACTGTTGCTGAATTTCAAAGCCTGTTTTGGAGAATTACCGATGGCGAACGTGCTGGGAGGTGGAACCGATGAAAACCGGTGAGAAGAAGTTTGACGAGTTTGAGGAATTGGTTCTTGAATTGGACACGGCAAGAATACTTTTTGCAGAAGAAGAAGAAGAAGAAGAAGCCCGCATCGTCGTCTCCATAAAAGACATCACCGAGCGCAAGCGGGCGGAGGAGGCGCTGCGCGAGAGCGAGGCCCTTCTCAGAGAAGCTCAAGAAGTGGCACATATTGGTCACTGGGAACTCGATACATCCATCATGACACCCGCATGGTCTGAGGAAATCTTCCACATATTCGGTCTTGATTCTGAAGAGGGCGAACCTTCCTTCGAAGCACACCAGAAGGTTACCCACCCCGATGACTGGGATATACTTAACAATGCCGTGACAACATCCATTGTTGAAGGAACCCCCTTCGACGTTGAGTTCCGGATACTTCGTCCTGATAAAGCGATCCGGTGGATGCACGCGATAGGATATCCAAAAAAGGACAGGGAAGGCAGAATCGTAAGCGTTTTTGGAACAGCCCAGGATATTACAGATAGGAAATCAATGGAAGATTTGTTGCGAATTAGTCTGGAAAAGTACCGTGTCTTGTTCGAATCGTTTCCACTCGGCATCACTATTTCAGACAAATCGGGCAAGATCATGGAAGGGAATCGCCAATCAGAAAAGCTGTTGGGCATCAATCGCGAGGCACACGCTCAAAGGAGAATCGACAGCAAGGAATGGCAGATTATTCGGAAGGACGGCACACCCATGCCCGCCGATGAGTATGCCAGTACCAGGGCATTGCGAGAAAACCGTCTGATTGAGAATGTGGAGATGGGCATTGTACATGACAAAGACGAAATCACCTGGATCAGTGTGACCGCCGCGCCCATACCGCTGGAGGGCTATGGTGTCGCCATCGCCTACGGCGATATCACCGAGCGCCTATCTGCCGAAGAGGCAAGCAAGCGAGCGGAGTCCCAACGGGAGGCTGCGCTCGAAGAGGTCCGCCGGAAAGCGAAGGAATTGCAGGAGAAGAACGACGAGCTGACCCGCTTCACCTACGCCGTCTCGCACGACCTGAGAAGCCCGCTGGTGACGATCCGGACCTTCCAAGGACAGCTGGAACAAGACCTCCGGAGCCAGGATGTAGCGCGGGTGGAAAAAGACTTGGGCTACATCCGCAACGCGGCCGACAAGATGGGCCGTCTGCTTGACGATATCCGCCGCCTTTCGCGGGTCGGGCGCATTATGAACCCTTCCGAGGAAGCGCCGCTTCAGGCAATCGTGAAAGAGGCCCTGGACTTGGTGGCCGGGCGGATCTCGCGGCGGGGGGTGAAGGTTCAGGTGACGGAGGAACCGGTCGTGCTCTATGGCGATCGGACGCGCTTGGTAGAAATCTTCCTGAACCTCGTGGATAACGCTGCCAAGTTCATGGGCGACCAGCCGGCGCCGCGTATCGAAATCGGCGTGGAACAGGCCGGCGAGGAGCTGGCGCTCCACGTGCGCGATAACGGAATCGGGATCGATCCGCAGGTTCAGCCGTTGGTCTTCGGCCTGTTCCATAAGCTGGATCCTGAAACGGAGGGCGAGGGCATCGGTCTGGCTTTGGTCAAGCGGATCGTGGAGGTGCACGGCGGCAGGATCTGGGTGGAATCGGATGGTCCCGGCAAGGGCACAACCTTCCGGTTCACCCTGGCGAAGACGAGACGGGGAGTCGGCCGAAAGGAAGGAACATGAGCCAAGGAGAGCCTGTCACCATCCTTCTCATCGAGGACAATCCGGCGCACGCTGAAGCCGTGAAATGGGCGTTTCTGGATTCGGGGAGGAAGACAAAACTCGAAGTGGCAGGAAGCCTGCGTGAGTACCGCGAGCGGGTGGCTGCTCAGGCTCCGGACATCGTCATAATGGACCTGAACCTGCCGGATGGGCACGCCATCGAAGCGCTGAGTTCGCAGCCGGAAGACCGCCCGTTCCCCATTCTGCTCATGACCGGTTTTGGCGATGAGCGAGTCGCGGTGGAGGCGATGAAGGCGGGCGCGATCGACTATGTTGTGAAGTCCGCTGAGGCCTTCGCTGCCATGCCCCACACGGTCGAACGCGCCCTGCGCGAATGGAACCTTCTCCAGGAGCGCAAGCGGGCGAAGGAAGAGCTGAGGAAGTCGGAAGAGCGATTCAAACTCATATTCGAATATGCGCCCGACGCTTATTATCTGAACGATCTGAAAGGAAACTTTATCGACGGCAATAAGGCAGCGGAGAAAACTACGGGCTATAAAAGGGAGGAACTCATCGGAGGGAGCTTCCTGAAACTCAACCTGCTTTCCTTGGATCAACTTCCGAAAGCCGCGAAACTTTTAATTAAAAACGCTAGGGGGATAGCGACCGGTCCCGATGAATTTATTTTGAAGAGAAAAACCGGCGAAAAAGTCCACGTCGAAATCAGCACGCATCCCGTAAAATTCGAAAACAGAACCGTGGTTTTGGGAATCGCCAGAGACATCACGGAGCGCATGCGGACGGAGGAGGTGCGGCGTCAAGCCGAAGAGAACTTCCGCCGGTCCATGGATGAATCCCCCCTGGGGATTAGCATTGTGAGCGCCGAAGACGAAATGCTCTATGCCAACAGGGCCATCTTGGACATTTACGGCTATAAAGACATCGAGGAGCTGAAATCGACGCCCGTGAAGAATCGTTATGCGCCTGAAAGTTATGCCGAATATCAATTAAGAAAAAAGAAAAGAATGGACGGAGCGGATTATCCGTTTGAATATGAAATCGACATCATCAGGAAAACAGGCGAAATCTGCCGCCTTCGGGTATTCAGAAAAGCAATTTCATGGAACGGACAAAAGCAGTTTCAGGCGATCTATCAAGACATCACCGAACAAAAAAAGGCTGAGGAAAAACTTAAGAAAACCCTCATCAGCCTGCGTAATGCTCTCGACGGAGTCGTCAAGGTTTTATCCGTGACAACCGAAAAACGAGACCCCTACACCGCCGGACATCAAAGACGGGTGGCGGATCTGGCCTGGGCCATAGGCAAGGAAATGGGACTCGGCGCGGAAAGGGTGGAAGGGATGCGTTTAGCCGGGACCATTCACGATATCGGGAAAATATCCATCCCCGCCGAAATATTGAGCAAGCCGTCCCGCTTGACGGACATCGAAAATATGTTGATACAATCCCATTCCCAGGTCGGCCACGATATCCTCCACGGCATCGACTTCTCCTGGCCTATCGCCGAGATGGTTCTCCAACATCACGAGCGGATGAACGGGTCCGGGTATCCCCTGCGGCTGAAAGGGGAGGACATTCTCCTCGAAGCTCGCATCCTCGCGGTATCCGATGTCGTGGAGGCCATGGCCTCTCATCGGCCCTACCGTCCATCCCTGGGGATCGAGGCTGCTTTGGAAGAGATCGATGAGAACAAGGGGGTCTTATACGACTCGGACGTCGCGGCGGCGTGCTTGAAGCTGTTCAGAGAAAAAGGATTCATCTTCGAGGCTTGAGTTAAAGCCTATCTTGCGCGGGCTGAAGCCCTCGACTACAATAAGAAGGCGCCGAAGGACTTATGAAAATAGGCAAGATCGACTACGAGACGTTCAGCCGTTTTCTGCTCGACAGGCTGGGAAAGAAGGACAAGACGGTCCTTGTGCCGCCGATGACGGGGGTGGACGCGGGGGTCGTAGATGTCGGGGGAGGGAAGGTCCTGGTCATCGCGGAGGACCCGATCTTCACCATGCCCATGCTGCCGCTCCGGACGTTCGGCTGGTTCACCGTCCACATCGGGGCGAGCGACGTCGCCGTCATGGGCGTCAAGCCCCGTTATATGACCTACTCGCTCCTCCTGCCGCCTGAGACGAGCACGAAGGACCTCAAGACGATCGTGGATTCCATCCATAAGACGGCCGTGGAGCTGGGCATCGCCATCGTCGGCGGGCACACGGGCTACTATCCCGGGCTCACGGCGCCCATGATCGGAGGGATCACGGTCTTTGCCTTCGCCAAAAAGGGGAGCTACGTGACTCCGGCGGGCGCCCGGCCCGGGAACGCCGTCATCCTGACCAAGGGGCCGGCCATCGAGACCGCCGGGTTGCTCTCGGTCCTGCGCGAGAAGGAGCTCGTGAGGAAATACCCGAAATCGCTCATCCGGAAAGCCAAGGCCCTCTGCAAGAAGATCACGGTGGTCGAGGACGCGCTTGCGGCCATGAAGGCGGGCGGGGTCACGGCCATGCACGATGCGACCGAGGGAGGCGTCATCGGCGGGCTCTTCGAGATCGCCAATGCGAGCGGCGTCGGGATGGAAATCTACGAGAACTTGATGATCTACCCGGACGAGGTCCGGATGGTCTGCGAGGCGTTCACGATCGACCCGGTCGCGGCCATCGCCGAGGGGA
>Ga0315279_10007577_pt1 | contig 13380 bp, 12 predicted proteins | sample YL17G06_20_MG_FD_203694 | JGI IMG/M metagenome (GOLD analysis project Ga0315279, IMG submission 203694) | Sediment microbial communities from Yellowstone Lake, YNP, Wyoming, USA - YL17G06_20 | ecosystem: Environmental > Aquatic > Freshwater > Lake > Sediment | place: USA: Wyoming | collected... | reverse complement strand
AGGCTCGCGCATGGAAGAGCCGATCGACCGCTACTTCGCGGCCAACGGCTTCCGCCCGCGCGTGAACATGCGGTTCGATAATGCCGACGCCATCAAGGCCATGGTGCGCGCGGGCCTGGGGATCTCCATGTTGCCGGTGTGGCTGGTGGACGCCGACCTGCGGAGCGGCCGCCTGTTCCCCATCCGCCAGCAGGAGCCGCCGCTGTTCTCCAAGATTGCCCTGCTCACCCGCAGATCGAGGTACGTTCCGGAACCGGTCCAGGCCTTCATCGACCAGACCCGGAAGGTCGAATGGAAGAGCCCGCGGCTGGTTGCCGGGGCCGGCCGGATCCAGAGGCGCGCCAGAAGTTGACCGGCAGCCGCTTTCACCCCAAGTGATAGATCGTTGAAAACAATTCAATTGCCTTACGCGGTCGGTTTTGGCTCATATATCTGCCTTATGCCCTCAGCGGTGGCCGAAAGCCGGCAGGTGCGAACCGGGGGAATGCGGCTGCCCTATCGGCAGGCCCGGTGGTTCATCGTCGCATGGCTTACGCTGTCCACCATCCTGAACCTGATCGACCGCCAGACGCTGTCGATCCTGGCGCCGTTTTTGCGCGAGAAGTTCCAAATCAGTCAGCACGGCTACTCCAACATCGTTTCCGCTTTTTTGATTTCCTACACGGTGATGTATACCGTGGGCGGCAGACTGGTGGACCGCATCGGCGAGCGGATCGGCATGGCCGCCTGCATCGTGTGGTGGTCGGTGTGCACCATGCTCACCGCCTTCATCCAGGGCGCGTTCAGCCTCGGCGCCATCCGGTTTCTGCTGGGCATCGGAGAGCCGGGGAACTACCCGGCGGCGCTGCGGGCCTGCACGCGCTGGTTTCCCAGGGCGGACCGCGGCCTGCCCATCGCCATGTTCTCTTCCGGCAGCTCGGTGGGCAACGTGCTTGCCCCGCCGCTGATCGCCGGCCTGACGCTGTGGCTCGGCTGGCGCTCCGCCTTTATTCTTCCCGGCGCACTGGGGCTGCTGTGGACGGTCGGCTGGCTGTGGATGTATCGCGTCCCCGAGCAATACCCGCGAATCAGCCGCGAGGAGCTGGCCGCGCTCGAAGAGGCCGGGCCGCACAGCCCTTCGGCACAGGCTGGAAGCCTGTGCCACGAGCGTTGGATCGACCTGCTGAAGAACAGGAACGTGCTGGCCTTGGTGCTGGCCCGGTTCGTCTCCGATCCGGTCTGGTACTTTTACCTTTTTTACATTCCGGACTACCTGAAAGCGGAGCGCGGGTTCAGCCTGCGGGACATCGGGCTGTTCGCCTGGATGCCGTTCGTGGCCGGCACTGCGGGCGGCATGCTGGCCGGGGTGATCTCGGACCGGCTAATCCACCGCGGCTGGCAGCCCGCCGCGGCGCGCACGCGCGTGCTCTACATCACCGGCATCATCGCCCCGCTGGGCATGCTGACGGCCAAGGCTCCTTCCGCGGCCCTGGCCATCGCCTTGATCGCGGTGGTGGCCTTCGTGGTGTACTGCTGGTTCATCAATACCGCCGCCGTGATTCCCGACTTCTTCCCGCAAGCAGTGGTCGGTTCGGTGCTGGGGTTGATGGGGACGGCCGGCAGCGCCGGAGGCATTCTCTTTACTCAACTGGTCGGGTTCTTGTTGAGCCGCCACTCTTATGGGATCGTATTCGTTTTGGCCGGGTCCATGCATCTTCTGGCGGCCGTGGTTCTTTGGTCGTTGTTGAAGCCGCCGGTTCAGGTGTCAGGCGCCACATCTGCGCTTTCCTGACACCTGGCCCCTGATACCTGACACCTGTTTGGAGGTCGAATGAGGTTGAAAGATCGAGTGGCCATTGTGACCGGCGCGTCGCGGGGCATCGGGCGGGCCATCGCGCTGGGCCTGGCTCGCGAAGGGGCCGCGGTGGTGGTCAACAACTCGCACCCTGGCTCCGACGAACTGGCCGAGGAGGTGGTGCGCACGATTTGCGCCGCGGGCGGCCGCGCGGCGCCGCTGCGCGCCGATGTCGCCGATCTCGCCGAGCACCACCGGCTGGTCGCGGCGGCTGTTACTCAGTTCGGCCGCCTCGATATCCTGGTGAACAATGCCGGCGTCGAGTTCCGCGAGCCCTTTCTCCGCACCCGGCCGGAGACCTGGGACCGCACCCTTGCGGTCAATCTCAGGGGCCCTTACTTTCTCAGCCAGAAGGCCGCGGAAGCAATGATGGGAAGCGGGGGCGGCAAGATCATCAACATCAGCACCGTCCACGATCACCACCCGCTGCGCGACCGCTCGGCCTACGCCATCAGCAAGGGCGGGCTCATGATGCTGACCAAGTCGCTGGCTTTCGAGCTGGCCGAGCACGGCATCTCGGTCAACGCGATTTCGCCCGGCGCCATCCTGACCGACATGAATCGCGAGGCGTTGTCGGTCCCGGAAAATCTCAGCCGCTGCCTCGGCAAAATCCCCTTGAAGCGGCTGGGCGCCGCCGACGATATTGTTGGGGCGGCCGTGTTTCTGGCCTCTTCGGAATCCGATTATGTGACCGGGGCCACGCTATACATCGATGGAGGAATGCTTTTGTTCTGAGCCGGAGCAGGCTTCTTGGATCAGGAGTGAGAACATGGACCAGTCAGCACAAACCGTCACCGTCAACATGCAGGAAATCTGCGCCCGTTACCGGCGCCTTTATGGCGGCGTGGTCTACGATGTTCTGGAGACCCTCGGCCTGCCCAACCAGGTTTTGTCGCACGAGCTCCGCCCGCTGGCGCCGGACATGAAGCTGGCGGGTCCGGCCTTCACCATCAAGGGCACCATGACCTGCGAGCGGGATGAGGCCGGACGGCACAAGCGCATCGGGATGATCAACCAGATGACGGCCCCCTGCATCGAAGTGCGCGACCGCGGCACTCCCTTCAACGTGGCGCTGTACGGGGAACTGAGCGCCACCGCGGCCCGGGCCCGCGGCGCGGCCGGCGCGCTCATCGACGGCGCCACGCGCGATTCCTGCCGGCTCATCTCCATGGGCTTCCCCGTGTTCGCCCGGTACCGCAACCCCGTGGAGGCCTTCGGCCGCTACATGATGATGAGCTGCCAGGTTCCCATCCTGCTTTCCGGAGAAACCACCGAGACGGTCCGGGTCGATCCGGGAGATTTTATCTTCGGTGATCTCGACGGTGTGCTGGTGATTCCCAAACACCTTGCCCTGCAGGTGCTGAGCGAGTGCGAACGGATCAGCGGGATGGAAGACGAGGCCCGCTCGGAATTCGCCCGCGGCGACGACCCGGTCGAGGTCTTCCAGCGCCACCGGCGCATGTAGCAATCTGCGGATGGCTCCCGAGGTACAAAAATGAATCAGCGATTGTTGATTGCCCTCTTCGTTCTGGCCGTTCTTGCCTGGCCGCCTTCCGCCCAGGCACAGGCGAGCGGCAGCCGCGGCCCGGAAGTGTACTTTACGCCATTTTCACACCTGGATTTCTTTTGGGGCGGAACGCGGGAGGAATGCCTGGCACGCGGTAACGGCATTATCGCCCAGGCCATCAAGCTGGCGAAGGAATCGGCGGAATTCCGCTTCCTGCTCGAAGACAACGTTTTTGTCGCCAACTACGTGGAGACGCACAAAGGCCTGCCCGAACTGGACGACTTCAAACGACTGGTCAAAGAAGGCCGCATCGAAATCGCGCCGAAGTGGGCAGCCATCTTCCAGGGCCTGCCCGACGGCGAGGTGCATGCCCGCAACATGGCCCTGGGCAAGCGCTATGCCCGGACGGTTTTCGGCGTCGATCCGCAGGTGGCACACCTCGGTGACCTGCCCGATTACACGCCCCAATTCCCGCAGGTGCTGGCCCAGGCGCGGGTGCCCTTCATGGTCATGACCCGCATGGGACCCACCGACAAGTCTCTGTTCCGCTGGAAGGCTTTGGATGGCTCGAAGGTGCTCGTCTGGAACACGCTGAAGGGCTACGGCTGGGGCACTTTCCTTACCTCGAAGAAGACACCGGACGCCGACAAGCTGGAGAGAATGAAGAAGGACCTGTCGGACGTCCAGGCCACCACGGACGGGCCGATCCTGATGAACTGGGGCACTGATCTGTGGTCGCCGCCCGATGACCTGGTGGAAGCGGTGCGACGAGCCAACCAGTCGGGCGTGGCCCGCTTTATCCTGGCCACCCCGGTCGAGTTCTTCCGGCGCGTCGCCGGGAGCCTCAATATTCCCGAAACGTCGGGCGAGATCAACACCTCCTGGCCCAACATCGTCTCCTCGCTGCCGCATCTCTGGCCGCAGATCGTACCGGCAACGAGCACGCTGCTGGCGGCCGAAAAGTTCGCCGCCATCAACTACGCCCTCGGTTACGCCGATTACCCGCAGAGCCAACTCGACTTCCTGTGGAAGAAGCTGATTGAATCGATGGACCACAACCACGACGGCCAGGGCGGCTGGACCGGAGACGACCGCAAGCGCGCTTACATGACGCTCTCCGTGCTGGAGGGCGGCGAGATCCTGCGCGACATGCTGCGCAACATCGCCGAACGCGTCCGCATCCCCATCGAGAAGAGCTTCCCCATCGTGGTGTTCAATCCCCTGGGTTGGCAGCGGGACGACGTGGTGCGGGCGCACCTCACCTTGTACGGCGATGTTTCGCCCGCCGACATCGCGGAGTACAAGAAAGGACTGCGCCTGCTGGACGAAGCCGGTAAATCCATCCCTTTTTACGTTCAGCAGTACAGCGAGAATATTTCGCGCGCGCTCGACATCCTCTTCGTCGCCCAGGGCGTCCCCTCGCTGGGCTACAAGACTTACTACCTGGCGGCCAGCGGCCAACCCGAGAACCTTCCCGGCGCCGCGCAGGTCAAGCTCGACCGTGAGAACGACCTGAAAGAATCCCGGCGCTCGCTTGGCTCCGACGTGCTGGAGAACGAGTTCCTGCGCGTAACCGTGGACCGGGCCACGGGCCGCGTGGCGGTTTTCGATAAGGCGCTCGACCGCAACGTCTGCCGCGACATGGAAATCGTGGCCGTCGAGGAGCGCGGCGGTAATTACATTGGCATCGAGCCGTTGAGCGGCCGCACCATCCCCAACGCCGTCAACTCCGTGGAACTGGAGGAAAACAACACCATCCGCGCGGTCCTCCGAATCACCGGGCAGATCGCCGACATCCCCATGGTCCAGCGCATCATGCTATATCGCGGGCTGAATCGGGTCGAAATCGAGAACACCATCGACTGGCGCGGACAGCGCCTGGTACGGCTGCAACAGCTCTTCCCGCTGCAGCAGCAGAAGCCGGCGATTCACTACGGCGTGCCGTTCGGCGCCAATTCCTTCGACAACATCATGCCCGGGTCGGGTCCCCGGGCCGTCGATGAGATCAAGCCCGACTCCTGGAGGCAGGTCCGCCACATCCATGATTGGGTCCACGCGGGGAATTCCGAATGGGGCCTGACCATCGCCGCCGGCCAGCAACTGATGAAGATCGGGGACGGCGTGATTCGCGGGGAGATGTTGCGCGGCCCACGCTACACGTCGGTCAAGGTCGTCCGCGGGCAGGAGGTCACCTCGATGCAGTACCCGCCCGCCGGAACCTATGTTTTCCGCTACTCGCTTTCGGCGGCGCGCGGCGATTGGAAAGCCGCCAAGGCCTACCGGACGGGCATGGACTTCAACAATCCACTGCAGCCGGTGAGCGTGGTGGACCGGCTGTCGAGCAAGTCGCTTCCGCCGGCGCGTTCGTTCGGCTCCTTCACGGCCGACAACTTGGTCCTCAGTGCGGTCAAGAAGGCCGACCAGGATGCTTCCATCCTGGTGCGCCTCTATGAGATCGAAGGCCGCGCCGCGGAAACACCGGCGGAATTCCTGGGTCAAAAACGGGAGTTTCGCGAGGTGAACCTGCTGGAGGAAGATGCCGGCCCGGCCGGCCAGCGCCTGCTGAAGCTGGGCCCCTGCCAGATCAAGACCATCAAGCTGCAAGCCAGCAGGTAGCAATCCAATGGAAACCCCGTTCACGCTTCCCCTCAGAAAACTACATCCTTGTCGCTGACGAACGATGCCGGTCACTTGACTTGCCGCCATTCCTATATTTACACTGTCAATACTGCGTATCCGATGAAACGCAAGAAGAGGAGAGTCTATGAGTCGCGGTAAAGAAGTGCTTCGCGTTCGCTTCCGCACCCCGAAGTTCAAGAGCGAGGCCGAGGAAGCGGCTTGGTGGGATTCTCACCCCGAACTCGTCCTGAAAGCGTTTGAGCGCGCCTACGGCAAGAGGGCGGTTGAGCGCGTGCTGACGGGGAAGCCAGCCCCCAAGCGCCCACCCACAACAACGGTGACCATCCGGCTGCCGGTCGAAGATGTAGATCGTGCGCGACGGCTGGCCGCAGACAAGGGTCTCGGATACCAGACGCTCGTCAAATCCCTGCTTCACGAGGCACTCAGCCGGGAAGAACGGGTGTAGTTCACTGGGCATGGTCAATCGGCTTCAATTGCAGCTTGCTCAACCGATCGGCGTGCCTGGGCTGAGTTGCAGATCCAGCATCTCGCGGCGGCCTGAAGTGCTTCTTGCCGTCGCGAGTCCGCCGACTTCCCTTGTCTGGAAGCAACTCTTCGCGACTGGCTGGGAAACCATCCGGGCGTGGAAGCGGTAGTCTGGACCGATCTTCCCTGGAAATCAAAGCTAATGCCCAGCGAATGGGACGACCGATTTACAATCGACCTGGGCATCACCCGCCTGCGCCGACTGAAGGAGAGCGGGCAGGACTCGTGTGCGAAAGAGTACATCCGCAAGGCTCCTCCCCAGACGGACACCCCGCTACGCCGGTGTGCCCGCGAGGAGTTTGGCTGGACGGACGCCGATATCTGGGACAGCGACAGCCCGCCGGGAACGCTGAGGCTGAAGGATAACCCCCTACCGTGAGCGCGCTCGGTGCGAGGAACCCGCGTCAGGCAACAGAGTCGGGCTTTGTAGCGGTTGGGCCCTCACGAGATCAAGGCCAGTAGACTGCAAGCGCCCCGGTAGCCCGCGACGGAGGCCAAGCCACGACCAGGCAAAACGCGCAGCGCGCCCTTGTTCTGACTCGATACCGGCGTGGGGAGTTGCGAGGCATGCCGGAGGGCGGGCGCGCCTGCCGCGAGGACCTAGCTTTCAGAGTGGAACCCAGACCAGCCGGTTTCGCCACTCTTCTGCCTGGCTGACGGCCCAAATCAGCAGCAACTCCTCTATGGCCACCCCGAGTGAAGTCTCCTGGGAAACAATGATGACGCCCGGGCTGTTGCGGCTTGCGACGAACGCAGCGAGGTGGCCCGGCATCGTCCGTTGATCGTGTGAAACAAGGACGCGGTTCGACTCGGCCGCAATCCGCAAGACTTCGGGGTCGGAAAGCCCAATCAGGCGGGCCTCCTCAGCACCCCGGAAATCGATTTCCGGCTGCCGGCGTTTGAGCCCGCGCAGGATACGGGCATCGAGGTTGGCGTCAGCCTGGAATCTGACTCTCATGACGGGCACGCTGCAGCCGTGCGATCAGGTCGGCGTTCTGGCGGCGGGATTCGGATTGCAACTCGCGCGCCAACTTCTCCCCTTCGCGGAGATACTCGTCCAACGTTTGCTGATTGGCGAGGTAGAAAGCGATACCGCCGTATACCTGCTCCAGCGTCAGGGCGGGGAAACTCTCGGCAATGCTTTCGGCAGAGAGACCTTCGCGAAAACGGCAGATGATCGAGTCCAGCGAGACCCTGGTCCCAGCCACCCGGAAAACTCCTTCGACCTTTTCGACGTAGTCCTTTGCCATAGGCCGTCCCTGCCTTTCCCATGATCCCACAAAAATCGTCAAAAGCAAAAACACTCAGACTGCGGTCTCACAGCAGCCCTGTCAGCCAGTGCATCACGTTCAGGAGAAACTGCGGGTTCTGCTTGGCGATCGCTGCGTTCATTCCCATCGGGTTCTGGGTCGGCCCGGAAAGCTGAGCCGAGAACATCGCCGCCTCCCCAAACACCGCGACTCTCCCCTTGCCGAACAGCAGCACCGCCCCCTGCAAGTGGCCTTTCATCGGCACCGGGTCGGGGTCGTTCTGCTGCGCGAACGAGTAGACCTCCGGCCCAAACACGAGCAAGGGCCGGCCGGGTGCGTCCACCTGGAACGAGGAACCGGTGAACGTCGCCACCTCGTCGATGCCCTTCGTGACCGGATGATCCATCAGCGTTCCATCGGAGCGTCGAAAGACGAGCCGGCCACCCCGGTCCTTTGGATTCACCGCGACGCCGTTGCGGAACCGCACCCCGAAGGCTTTTCCCAGATCCTCGGCAGCGCCGGACCACGGTGGGTGGTCGGCGATGAGCAGCAGCGATCCTCCGCCTGCCACCCAGTCCCGCACTGCCGCGAGCTCCCGGGCGGTGAAAGCCGGCAGTGGCGGTGCATTCGGGTCATTCTGGTTCTTCTCGTTCATGGCGTTGGAGATGACCAGCACTCTCCCGGCCTCCAGCACCTCCGCCGTGAACCGCCCTGCCGACGCCTGGACGACGTACCCGTCGCGCCGCAGCAGTTCCGCGAACGGGAGGTACCGCCCCGTGGCCGTATGAAAATTGAAGTGCGCTTCGTCGATCAGCACCACCGGCCCCTTCCCCACGGGATACGCCGGCTTCTCAATCGGCGGACGAAAATTCGTGTCGGCCACTTGCTGAGCGTCGAGGCCCGCCACGGCCGTCATCAGCAGCAACAACAGCCCCATTCGGTTTGCGAGTCCAAGGACTTGTTTCATTGGTTCACCTCTATGCACTGAGGTCAGCCCGTAACCGTTGTGCGTCCGCCTAACGTCAGGTTTCAGCCGCGGCGGCTCATGACTGCACCGGCCGCCGACGGCTGCAAACCTCTGTTAGGGAGCCTCGCTGAGTTTGAACGACACGCTGTAGTACCGAACCTCGATGTTGTTTGTCATTTCGAGCGCATAAGAGAGCTTGGGATCGGGATCGCGGCAGATGACAAGCCCCTTCACGGCCTGGCCCCCCGTGCAGAGATTCTTCTTGACCCACCCCATATAACGAAGAATCTGGCCAATCACCTGATCAGATGGGCGGCCCTTCTTGAGCTCAATGACGACGAATGAGTCTGACCGGCGCTCAACGGCCAGAATGTCAATCGGACCGATCTCGGTGGCGTACTGCTGACCGTCGTTCCCCTCCGGATCCTCATAGATCTGCAGCGTTCCCTTGAAAATCGTGTCGAAGTTGCTGACGATGAAGTCTTCCAGGTACTTCTCTAGGACAAAGGCGTTGGGGTCCTCGATCGCCTCAGGAGGTGCCGAGATCACAGCCGGTATGCCCGAGCCTTCCACGAGGTTGCGGTATTGCTCCTCCGAGATCTCGGCGAGGGTTGGCATTGGGAAAACCACGCTGGGAAAAGATCTGCCGCGGGGCTGTTCCCGCCAAGCGACCTCTAAGAAATTGGGGTGGCCGGTGGCCGGGTTCTTCCCTGGGGCGTAGATCGCTGATTGGGCCACTGTGCCGACCGCTGCCAGGGCCTTGCGTCCTCTGCGGGCAATAACAAGGTCACCCGGGCCGATCTCATGATAGAAGGCCCAAATCATGTTGCAATAGAGCGCCTTCGTTTGTGGGGGCTTCTCGGGGTATGAGGACGCGACTGCTTCCGAAAGCTTCTCCCGGCTCATCTCCGAGACATCACCGAGCTGCCGCCAACCAATGGAGATGAGGTTGTTGGCAATGTCGAATTGCCAAACCTTGTCAAACAGTTCCGGCGGCTTCGACTCGACGGGAGCAATTACCCAGTAGCGAGGCATCGATCATTCTCCTGGACGGTGCGCCATGGCTCCCTAACTCATGTTTGGGCTGACCTGGATAAAACCGGTCCCGGTCAGCTTAACACCAAACCACCGGTGGCGAGTTGGGGCGGCAACCGCCTTGTTTCTAACGACTTGTTTCAGGTCCAATAACTTTCGTCCCAGTTTCAGGCCGACCGGTCAGCCCGGATAATGCCGCCACGCTCGCTGGACGCGGCCACCTTTTCGCCGACGGCCAGATGCGTCAGGAAACCGTTGACGTCATTCTCGGCCAGTTCGCGCGGATGAGTGCCATTGTGAAACAGGAAGAAGCGGCGAATCCAGTGGACGTAGGCCTCCTCGGTACGGCGGCTGTAATGCCGAGTACGCAAGACTTCTACCACGCGGTCGTAGAGCCGCAGCGCTGACTGACCTGGGAATAGCCCCAGTGGCGAGAGACGATCCGCGGCCGAGTCGTTCATGACACCCAGCCCCCAAAAGATATCCGGCGCTGGCCGTCGAGGATATCACAGGTCTGGGAAATGGGGTCAGCCCGAACTGCGCGAGTCGTCGGCGGTGGTCCGTGGTAGTCTGCCGTTATAATGCCCTCCGACAGTCAAATCAGAAGGAGTTGAATCGTGAAACCGAAAACGCCTCCTCTGGACGCCGGCGCTGCCTCCGCATTTGCCGGAAGTGAACGATCGTTGAAAACTATTCAATTGCGCGGGGGACGTGCCGCCGCTACGTTACGGCTTGATCGGCCCGTCAACGAAAGGGAAATCATCATGTTACAGGCACGGCGTTGCCCGCTCCTGCTGAGCGTTTTTGTGCTTTTTCTGCCGTCGCTGGCCTGCGCCGCCTCTTCCGACGTGTACGTCGTCCCCTTCTCGCATCTCGACCTGTATTGGGCCGGGACGCGCGAGGAATGCCTGAGCCGCGGCAACCGCATTATCGCCAAAGCCGTCCAGATGGCCACGCGATACCCGCAGTTCCGCTTCCTGCTGGAAGACGAAGTATTCGTGGCCAATTTCGTGGAGACCCACCCAGGGTCGCCCGAGCTGGAGCAACTGAAACGACTGGTCAAGGAAGGGCGCATCGAGCTGTCGCCGAAGTGGGCCGCCATCCTCCAAAACATGCCGCGCGGCGAGGCCCAGGTGCGGAACGTGGTGTACGGGAAGCGCTACGCCCGAGAGGTCTTCGGGACGGATCCGCTGGTTGCCAACCTCGGGGATCTCCCCGGTTACACCTCGCAGTTTCCGCAGATCCTGGCGCGGTCGCGCGTTCCCTACATGGTGATGACGCGCATGGGGCCCGCCGACAAGTCGCTGTTTTACTACAAGGCCCTGGACGGCTCCCGGGCGCTGGTGTGGAATACCCTGAAGGGCTACGGCTGGGGCACCTTCATCACCTCCACGAGGCTGACCGACGAGCAGAAACGAGCGCGGCTCGAGAAGGACCTGGCCGACGTCGGCAAGACAACGAACGGGCCGATCCTGATGAACTGGGGCACCGACCTCTGGGCGCCCGCCGACAACCTGGTGGAGGCCATCGAGGCTTTCAGCCGGTCGTCGGGGGCGCGGCTGGTTTTCTCCACGCCCGCTGAGTTTTTCCGGCGCGCTGAAAAGACGCCGGCGATCCCGGAGACCGGAGGCGAGATACCGCACGCCTGGGCCAATATTCTTTCGTCCGTCGTCCACCTTTGGCCGCCGACCACCTCGGCCACCGATATGCTGGTGACCGCGGAGAAATTCGCCGCCATCAACCACGCCCTGGGCTTTGCCGCGTACCCGCAGCAGGAGTTCGACGGCCTGTGGAAGAAGGTCCTGGAGGCCATGGACCACAACAACTACGGGCAGGGCGGCGACATCGGCGACGCCCGCAAGCTGGAGTACGCGAATATCGCTTCGGTGCGGGGCGAGCAGATTCTGCGCGATTCACTGCGCAATATCGCCGAGCGGGTCCGCAGCCCCTTCCCCAGGAGCATGCCCATCGTTGTCTTCAATCCCCTCAGTTGGACACGGGACGACGTGGTTCGAACGCACGTCAGCCTGTACGGCGATGCCTCGCCCGGCGATATCGACGACTACCGAAAGGCCATCCGCCTGGTCGATGAGACGGGAGCCTCCGTCCCGTTCTACGTCGAGCAGTTCAGCGGAACCGTCTCGCGCGCTTTGGAAATGGTGTTCCTGGCTCGTGGCGTCCCGTCGCTCGGTTACAAGACTTATTTCATCGTTCCCGCGGACAAGCCCGACGTGTTTCCGAACACTTCGGAGATCAAACCGGATGCCGACGAGCAACGGCCCAAGCGGGTGATCGGCGCCGACCAGTTGGAGAACGAGTATTACCGGGTCTCTGTGGACCGGGCCACCGGCGCGGTCACGGTTTTTGACAAGGAGCTCAACCGCGCGGTGGCCAAGGATATGGAGATCGTCGCTGCCGAGGAGCGCGGCGGAAACAGCCTGAGCCAGGAGGTGATGAGCGGGCGCACCATCATCAACACCGTGAGCCGGGTGGAGATCGAAGAGAACAACCCGGTCAGGAGTATCGCGCGCATCGAGGGCGCCCTCGGCGGCGTGCCCGTCACCCAAAGGCTGTTCCTCTACCGCGGCGCCAAACGAGTGGATGTCGAGAACACCGTGGACTGGAAGCCGGGCAGGCTCCTGAAGATCGAGCAGACCTTCTCGTACGAACACCCCGATGCCCAGATTCAGTACGGCGTCCCGTTTGGCGCGGTTTCCGGCTCTGACTTCCTTCCCCAATCCGAGCCCCGCGCCGGCGACGAGATCAGCAAGGAATTCTGGAAACAGTGGCGGCAAATCCAGGACTGGGTCTTCGCGGGAACCTCCGAGTGGGGCCTGACCATTGCCGCCGACCGCCAGGTGATCACGCTGGCCCCTGGCGCGGTTCGCGCCGGCATGCTCCGGGGCACCTATTCGCCGGTCGGCATCACGCGGCGCGACAAGCCCTTCCTGCTCACCCTGCCGCCCGCCGGCAAATACGTCTTCCGTTACTCGCTGTCTTCCGGCAAGGGAGACTGGGTGGCCGCGAAATCATACCGGGCGGGAATGGCGTTGAACAACCCGCTGATTCCCGTCGCCGTGGCCGATGATTTGTCGCGGAAGTCGTTGCCCCCGGCCCAGTCGTTCTGCTCGTTCGAATCGGGGAACCTGGTGGTCAGCGCCCTGAAAAAGGCCGATGCCGATGGCGGGGTCATTCTACGCGCCTTCGAAATGGAAGGGTCTGCCGCAGACACCTCTGTGGAATTCCTCAACCAGAAGCGGGCTTTCCAGGAGGTCAATCTATTGGAGGAGGACCTGCGTTCGGGCGACCAGAAGGCGCTACGCGTGCGGCCCCACGAGATCAGAACGCTGAAGTTTCAGGTGAAATAGGACCTTACGCCGCAGTTGCAGATTGCGCAGATTTCACAGATTGAATCTGTGAAATCTGCGCAATCTGCGGCTGCGGCCCTTTCACTTCTTCCGCACCCAGATGGGCGAGCTCCACGCCAGTTGCCCATCGGCCTGCTGCACACGGACATAGTAATAGTTCTCGCCGGGCTGTGCCGCCAGGTCCACGTATTCGAAGCTGGCCTCCTTGGCCTTCGGGTTGACCTTGTAAATGTAAGTGTTGTTCTTGATCACGT
>Ga0315279_10007575_pt1 | contig 13385 bp, 8 predicted proteins | sample YL17G06_20_MG_FD_203694 | JGI IMG/M metagenome (GOLD analysis project Ga0315279, IMG submission 203694) | Sediment microbial communities from Yellowstone Lake, YNP, Wyoming, USA - YL17G06_20 | ecosystem: Environmental > Aquatic > Freshwater > Lake > Sediment | place: USA: Wyoming | collected... | reverse complement strand
TCAGCCGACCACTGCAACCGCATCCGCACCCCTTCGGAGCGCTCTTAAGATGAGGTCGGTGCTTACGCGGCCCGTACAAGGTACTCGAATTGTGCGGAAGCTAGCAGGATATTGGGACCTAATGGTACCAGCCATGTCAGCGGCACCATAGCCTCATTTCCAACACAAGAATGCTGCGATTTTCGGCATAAATGACATATCTCTTATTCCTCCAATGGAGCTAATAGTGCATCGATATACGATTCAAAGGCATTATCACGGAAATATCGAACCGTTATTGACTTGGATTTACAAGTAGCGGCACATGCGCCACATCCACGGCAGGCAATTTCATCGACAATCAATTGACCATTGTCAATTCGTATTGCGTTAAATGGACATGCAGCAATACATTCCCCACAGAGAGAACACCGTTCATTATCGGGGACAGCCCGAATCAGCTCAATCTCAAACTTGCCCGCATGCATCGGGATAGAGGCACTCGAGGCAGCACCACGTCCTTGAGAGACGGATGCATCAATCGCTTTTGGCCCTTGAGCCATCCCAGCTATGTAGATTCCAAAGGTTTTTGTATCAATGGGGTTCAAGCGCGCATGATATTCTTTTAAGTAGCCATCGGCACTTTTTTCAAGCCTCATAACTTGAGCGATTTCATTTGTTCCTTTTGACGCGACAGGCGCTGTTGATAATATAATCAGATCAACTTCGATTTCTTTGATTTCACCAGTCTGACTATTTTCCAAAGTAACAATGAGATTTTTGGTCAGTGGATCTTCCTCGACATTTCCAACCATGCCTTTAATAAAGGAGATTCCGAATTCTCGTGCGCGTCGATAATATTCCTCATAGTCTTTGCCAGGCGCGCGGATATCTATAGCGCTAATGATTGCTTCTGTATCAGGATATTCCGAAATAATTAACTTCGCATTCTTGATCGAAACCAGACAGCAGACTCCAGGACAGAACGCGTTTGCACAGACATCACGGCTCCCAGCGCAATTGATCATTAAGACGCGTTTAGGACGTATTCCATCAGAGGGACGCACGAGGTGTCCTTGAGTGGGACCATTTGGCGCAAGAATCCGCTCTAATTGCAGCTGGTTGAGCACGTTTTCGTAGATGCCATATCCGAACAGGTTCTTCGGTTCATAAATATCCCATCCCGTGGCAATAATAATCGTTCCGACCTTTACTGTATATTCCTTGGGTTGTTGGCTGAAATCAATGCAATGGGGATTACAAACCGAAACACAATAATAGCATTTCACACAGGTATTCATGTCAATGGCATATACGGTGGGAACTGCCTGCGGGAACGGAATATCGATTGCCTTGCGAGGGGAGAATCCCATATCAAACAGATTGGGATAGGAAACAGGACATTTATCTCGGCACATTCCACAATTCGTGCATAAGTCTTCGTCGACATAACGCGGTTTCTGTTTTATTTTTACGACGAAATTTCCAATGTACCCGGTTACTTCCGTGATATCGCAGTAACTCATGATTTGAATGTTTGGATGGCGGCCCGCCTCCAACATCTTCGGTCCCAAGATTCAGATAGCACAGTCATCAGTGGGATAGGTGCGATCCATTTGGGACATCCTTCCACCGATTGACAGTTCTTTCTCCACAAGATATACTTTGAAGCCCTGATTCGCCAGATCCAACGCTGATGATAAGCCTGCAATGCCTCCACCTACTACCAACGCTTCCGGATTGACCGGAACGACTTTAGTTGGGACAGGTTCGAGATACAAGGCACGTTGGACCGCTGCACGAAGCAGATTCTTTGCTTGATGAAGGGCAGCGGCGTGGTCATTCATATGCACAAAAGAGCAGTGTTCTCGAATATTAACGAACTCCAGCATTCGTGGGGGCAACCCAGCTTCTTTTAATACCGCATGAAAAACAGGTTCATGGGTTTTAGGGGTACAAGCAGCAACAATTATTCGGTTCAATTTGAATTTCTGAATTTTTTCTGTAATGAATGCAGCACCAGGTTCCGTGCACATGGATAAGTATTCTTCAGATACGACAACGTGTTCTAATTTCTTACCGTATTCCACCAGTTTCGGGACATCAACAATCCCAGCAATATTTGGACAATTTCAGCAGGCGCGCTGAAATTTTTATCCCTCATCGACATACAAAGATGCCGATTCTGGGTGTTTCGATAGCATCAGCATTTTCCTTTGCCATACATTACACCATTTTTAATCCTTTTTACAACACCTCTTATTTATTTATCGCCCATCAAGATTTCTCTTATTTCTATTCTTCTGATGGGGTCTAAATAATAATTCCAATAAAAACTTATTCTTATAATTTCACATAAACAATCGAAATTCTAATTAAAAATTTTGTTAATCATAATATTCTTTTTCACTTTATCAAAAATGTAAAATTAAAAGAAAAAAAGTATGAACTATTGAGTAAAAAAAAGGAATAATGGTGAATCGATTATCTAGTATTGGTAAAAAAAAGAAAGGTTGGTAGGTTTTGTCTTTAATTATACGCATCGATAGTGCTATCGGCTGATTTATAATACCACGAATAATCAGAATAGTATAGATGATTGACATGGGAATACTGAATTATGGTAGCATAACTATGACCATAGAGATGTATTATATTACAAGTGGAGTTAAATATTGTTATATTACCAGTATTATCAGAACCTTGGGCAGATATAAAACCAATATTCGAATGGTAGAGAGTTATATTTGCATCGTTGGCAGCATAAAGATAGGCGAATCCCGAATTACACGATATTAAAGTAACATTCGCAGAATTTACTGCGCTTAGATCAACTATGTGGCTCGTATTAATCAATAAAAACTGAACATTATTAAATATCGTGTAGCTATATCGGTACTCCTCAATGATGACATCCGGACCTTGGGTGATCTTGGGACCCGACCACGATGTAGCTCCGAAAAAGGTGTCATTATAGCCGTAAATATTGCCTCCCGAAAAACTCAATCTCTGGAAAATCGTTTCAATGTTTGCCTCTTCAAGGTAGATGGTGCCGTTAGTTGAGAGCTGTAAATATGAAAGATTTGAGTTTATAATCGTCGCATTACTTTGATCATACATGGTCATATCGTTTAAAGTAGTATTAGAAAGAGTTACATTTGAATTTTCACGGGTATATATAGCGGAATAGATCGAGTTATTAAGTAAAACCTTGGTTGTTCCAAGGATAGTGAGGAACATCATGTGATAAGCAATATTCGAATCAATAGCAGTTAATTTTGGTTCTTCATAAGTCCCGCTACCTGATGCTATATTATGATTGACAATCCAATCTCCCGAGATGAATCTTGGATTCTCATAAATCGAAGAAATCGTCGTATTAATAAGAGTTAACGAAGCATTATTTGAGAGTTCACAATTTACACCGGTATAATTCTGCAGCCTTATAACAGAATAACCATATATGGTTAGCACAACGCCAGTGCTATAGGACACATTTACTTTTGCGAATTCGTTTGAATTAATAGTTACACCAGACGCATGATTAACCACCAGTTTTGCAGAATTATAGGTATATAACGTACCCCCGAAGATGGCATCTGTTATTGTAACATTAGAATTGCCAGTCATTTCAATACTGCTCCCAGTTGTTATATTGGCCAGCGAGGCGTCCAAATTCCCCTGAATAATCAATACTCCATTAAAGGTGATATTGGTGCCGACACATTCCGAATTGCCGTAGATGTAGAGGTTAGATGTCCAGGTAACATTGTACATCAAAAACGTCCCCCAAACGGTTAAAGTGCCTGAGGTAAAGGAGAAATCGCCATTTTGGAAGGTAACTTTTTGGTATTTTTCCACCGTGAAGTCAGCCGAAAAGACATGATTCCCTGAATAGATTATTTCATGATACATAGTTAAGGTTACACTTTCCATAGGTGAAACCACTCCAAACGAATCATTCATCCACGCATACACGGTAAAAATGCCTCCGCTGCCGAGTGTCCTTTGACAAGGAGCTGTCCAGGTGATATTCATGGAATCGAGCCAGTGGCTGCCGGTCTCGTTATAAATCCGATACCAGAAGGTATCACAATTTAAGTCAGGGCTAGAGAGATCAATGGTAATTTGAGTAGTTTGAGAGAGATAGGTTGTATTCGTAGGAGATACGATGAGTAATATCGGGGGCACCACATCAACGGTAAAACTGACGGTTACAGCAGCTGCGGTATTTCCCGCCGTATCGTTCGCCCAAGCATACAGAGTATACCCCCCTTCGTTAAATGTCCTTTGAATGAGGGTAGTCCATGTAATATTCGCGGCATCAACCCAGCTCCCAGCAGTTTCATTGTAGATTCGATACCAGATGGAATGTATGTCAGAATCACCACTGATAAAATTGATGTCGATCGGTTGTTTTGTATAAATCTTGTTTATAGGCGACAAGATGGTCAATCGTGGTGGGATCGCATTAATGGTGAAACTGACAGTTACGGCACTTGCGGTATTTCCCGTCGTATCGTTCGCCCAAGCATAAAGGGTATAGCCTCCATCGTTAAGCGTCCTTGGAATTACTGTAGTCCATGTAATATTCGTAGCATCAACCCAGCTCGCGGCAGTATCATTATGAATACGATACCAGATTGAATCCACGTCGGTATCAGAAGTAGTAATATCGATAGCGATCTCTTGCATTGTATATTCAGTGTTAATAGGCGATAGAATTTGGATCGTTGGCGGTGTCTTATCTACCGGAGGTTGGTTCGTTAGAATTAATATTGGAACTAATATACCTACCGTTATCACTGCAATAAGCACTATCACAATTAATAATTTCTTAGTTTTCATTTTCTTCCCTTTGATTTTATAAATTTTAATTAGAAAATTAGTTTATGAGATATCATGTAATCATTACAATATAAATTAGTTATGTCCAAATTTTCAAACATCAAAGAAAAAGGTTCGAGATTATGTTAGAATAGAATCTTACAAGCGAAAATTCTTAAAAATGAGAAAAAATTTTTCTGGTTTTTAGTTGGATTGTGAAAAATCATCAAATTTTTGCAATAATTTTTTTCGAAACGAAAATCGGTAAGATCAAGTGCGAAGGATGCTCAGAGTCGTGGAGTATTGTTTGATGTGCCGTTATATATCCTTCCTTTTCCCCAGCAAGATTAGAATTGATACCATACCTTGGAAAATTGCTTGAAGTTATTTGAACTCGAATGCTATGCCCTTTTGGGAAATAGATGGCAGTAGGGCCCACCGTAACTTCATATTGATAAATTTTATTAGGTTCTAATAATTTTGGAAGTAAAGATGTAAGGTTATTAAAGGAGATTTTCCAATTCTTCTTTAGAAATTCCTGCTTGTTTTAGTATTTCAAGCAATGTTCCTTTAGGTAATTCTTTTTTATGCATTGGAATCACGACTCGCTTTTTTGTTTCTGGGTGATAATATATACGGTGACTTCCTTTAATTCGATCAAGAATAAATCCTTTTTCCGTGAGGATTTGAATGATTTTTTAGCATTTAATGCTGGAAGTTTAGGCATCAATGTTCACTAACATGGTATATTCCAAAGTATCGTTTTCTGAAGGAATTTCTTCTCCATGAGCTTGTAGACTTTCAAGATATAATTCAATTGCCTCCTTCGCCATATGAATGGCTTCTTCGAGGGTCTCTCCAAACGTGACACACCCCGATATACTTGGAACAATGACTGTAAATCCCCCTTCAGGTTCTTTCCTAAGTAAAATTCTATAATTTAATTGCTTCAAACAATCACCAATGGAAAATATTAAATTCTCACGTTTATTTCTCTATTTCCAAATTTAAATATCTCTTACTATTATTTAAGACAAAATCAGGGATATATATATCTTCACCGTGAAAAATCATCAAATTTTGGCGGTAATTTTTTTCGAAAGGAAAATGGGTAAGATCAAGTGCGAAGGATGCTCAGAATCGTGGAGTATTGTTTGACGTGCCGTTATATATCCTTTCTTTTCCCCAGCAAGATTAGAATTGATGCCATACCTTGGAAAATTGCTTGAAGTTATTTGAACTCGAATTTTATGCCCTTTTGGGAAATAGATGGCAGTAGGTCCCACCGTAACTTCATACTTATAAATTTTATTAGGTTCTAATAATTTTGGATTTTCAAGACCTTCGCGATATCGAGCCCGTATTCCACCATCAATTACATTGAGCGCTTTACCTTTCTTATTAACATCGACTAATTTTACCATGAAATCGGTATCTTTTGCAGAAGAGGACGCATAAAATATAATTTTAACCCAGCCGATTATTTCTAAGCCTTCCTTTAATTTATCAGAAGTATATACAAGGACATCATCTCTACTTTCAACATCTTTTTGACACACTTGACCTGATTGGAATAAGACGGTATTACCGCCTCTCATTGGGACGGGATCTCTTGGATTAAAATCGTACTCATCGAACTTTAGGTCTCCAGGTATGCTTTCTGATAAAATACCATCGCCATATCGCGTATTAGCCTTTCCGTTTGAGTGGAGATATAATTTCATTTCGTGCGTGCTAGGCGGCCATGTGTTAAAGTATCTCCAAATTTTCTTATTCTGAATGTACAACCATACAGTGGGATATTTTAACAAATCTTGTTTATTGAACATTAAAAAGTATTCAAAAAACCAAAAGGGCGCGTAATGGGGAATTATTTCTAAAAATTCTCGAATTTTTGGAAGTGAAGTTGGCGGGAAATTCATTTGTAATAAATCCATCCCAGCGTGTCCTCCAGGACCAATTACAAGAATTAGTTTTTTCCTGCAAAATTCTGGATTTTTTTCCTGCAATAATTCCATTTCTCTCATATTAAACTCATTATACGGATCATACCATGAATCAACCCAATAACAGGGAGTATCTATTTTCTCTGGATCAAAGCCAAACGTATAAGGCAGATGTTTATATCGTAAATCCAAAAGGCGATCCACGAATACTCTTCTCGTTAATATGTTAAGTTGACGTTTTTCATCCTTTCCAGTTATATTCAAGTTTATTCCGTAAGTTTCATTCAAATATTTCATTGCTTCTTGCATATCAGTTATTTCTGAAAACTGCTTTAAACTTGATAAGTAATTCCCATTATTTATAGGATCATTAAAGATATTTTTTAAAGGATTTTCAATTATGTCTAGAAAATCACGAAAACCAGACGCGCCTTCATTAGTTAATCCTTTCAAATCCAGCCATTTTTGCGTGATTAATCCAAATAAAATCCAAGCCGAAATTTCCCAATCACGTACATTCAAACCTCCAGAGTGATACATCATATTTGTAAAGGCGCATACAGCTGGGTTCATACAAGTTAATAAGCCATCATTATCCCAAGAAATAGCAAGTTGCGTTAAGCCTAAGAATGAAGCTCCCCATGTACCAATTTTCCCATTATACCAAAATCGGTTTTTTATCCAGTTTAAAGTATCAAATCCATCAGATCTTATGGAATAGGTAAATGCAAATGTCCCATAATCATAAGAATTCCCACAACCCCGAATATCTTGCAAGATCGTAACATAACCCCTTGCTGAAAATAAATATCCAAATACGGCCCATAACTTTTTCCAATAAGGGAGTCCTACAAATATGGTCGGAGCCTTTGCTCGTTCTTTGAATACCCATTTAGGCAAATAAATATCGACAGCTAATTTTGCACCATCTTTCATTGTTATTAACTGCTCTTTCAACCGAACAACTTCATATTTTACTCGTCCATAGCCAAGACGATGAAAAAAATCTTCCCCAAAATACTTCAATATTTTTAAGAAACAAATACAAAGATAATCCATAAAATAGAACACGATACGAAGTATCCACTTAAAAAATCCTGTTTTTTCCAAAAATTTAGCGTTTAAAAGAAAATGGGGCAAATTATTAAAGAATCTTATATCTGATTTTTTGAAATGAATATCCTTTTTTCTAGTTTCTTTCAAAGAAGCCACCAGATTTCATATCAATTTTACTAATTAAAAATTTGTTCCTTGTATTTTCCTATTTGTGATCCACTGAAATCTAAATAAAATCTCCTTTTTTTCTTGTTTAAAACCCCGAAACCCCCGATTTCCCCATAATAACAGTAAAACACAAACTTCGTTTTACGTACTAACTAGTTATATACCAATCCACAAAATAAATAAAAGAAACTCCCTTTATTCGAGGTAGTTTGGGGGGCCTTTGCAGGAATCTATGATTTTCTTCATTCCATTGACTTTTTTATGCTTTGATTGAACCTAAATGGAGGATCGTTCATAATCTATCGCTTTGATAAGGATAAGTCAAAGCAGCTAATGTATTTGCTAACAGAACTAACCTAATCTACGAGATACACGTGCCTATACGCACGCTCGATAGCGTTATTAAGCTTAAAACCTGCGTATTTAATTATGGATAATTCAAAACAGGTAGATGAGTTTGTGAAGAGTAGGGTTTTGCCCCAATTTCATGGTATTGTGGCAATGATACGAGATCTTATGCGAGAGATGGCTCCAAACGCCAGGGAAGTAATAAGTTATGGAATACCTATGTGGAAGGGTAATAAGATGCTTGCGGTAATCAGTCCTACCAAGAAAAATATTACATTCGCCTTTTCGCGTGGAGCGGAATTTAAAGACGAATATGGTCTGCTGCAGGGTGTCGGTAAGAAATCAAAACACATAAAGATCAGGAGTTTGGATGAAGTAAACAAAGAGGCACTCAAATACTACATAATCCAAGCTTTGGAATTGGATGCTATATAATCCCCCATTCGAATATTTATCCATTAAAAAAACTTTCACCACTAGAAATATATTCTTTAACCGCAAAAATTTAAACCATTGAAAATGTATAAGAGAATTAAGCTGAGCGGACAATAATGCCACAACATGTATTTGGAGAAATATCAGATGAGATTCCCACCAAATACCATTTGCCCTTAGGAGTAAATATCTGGCAACTGTTTAAAGATAATGGATGGGAGTGGTTGAAATATTTTTTCACGGAATTTGGAAAAACCATCTATGACTTAGGGAAGATTAGGCTTAATGAGTCTATATTTACGGCACGTGATGTTATTGAGGGGAAAATCTCACCATGGCAAGCTGATAAGACATTGACCTTCGCCTTTTTCCCAGTGGTCCTGGCAATCCGAAGTGACCTTCAACAAGGGACTATGAAATTACTTTTTGGCGAAAGCGCCGATACAACTTTTCTATTTCTTCATGATTTCCAAGATGGGAACGCCCAATTCGCCTTAAATTTACATTTGGAAGATGGAATTCCGGTGGATTGGTGGCTTATAGGGCAGGATGATGAATTTTTTGACAGACGACATATGAAATTGGGTTATAAGCTGAAAGAACTACCTAAACGGAGTAAAGATTTGGATCAAGCTGCAATACGCATTATTGATACGCTAAAAGACGCCCGAAATGAGAGGACGCCTCAGTGGAATGATAGCTCTTATAGTCTGGTCGTGACGTGGTGTAGTGCAGGATTGAATATGGTGTTAGAAGCCTCCTCCTTTGAGGTGTTGGGCTCCATGTTTGATGGAATTTCCTCCAAAGCCGCGTATGGGTTAAAAGATCATTGGTTTAATTGGTGGCCAAGTCCCCCTATTGCGGGAACTTTTGCAAGTGGAGGGTTATCGGGCAAACCCAAATTCTTAGATTTGATGAGCGGACTTTTTACGGAACACCGCTTATACCTCCATCCCACCGAAAAAGAAGCCCATCCCATGATTAATGAATTGGTCCCAGAGTGTTTTTCCTTCATGCGGGATAAGTGGGAACAGAAAGGAATTCCACTACCGTATCAAACCTACGGTCGTGTTCCTCCTGATACAAAGAATAAGAATACTTATCGGAAGGCGGATACGGAGCCAGGATTATTAGAAACAAGATATCCCGATGACCCAGTGGGACGCCTTAAATTGGATGATTTAGGATTATCCTTCGACGAAGTTCTGGAGGGTGCCTATCTCGATTTAACAAAAGATTCAAGGAAAGCGGATGTTTCCCCCGATAAAATCATTAGTCGAAAGTATGGCAGATATACGGAGTTTTTATGGAAAGAAAACACTGATAAATCGAATTTTTAGATTCCAAATACCAAAATAACTTTTATCTTACATCTATTCTTATAAATTTTCCACCGGTTTTGGGAAAATCTTGTTGAATGAGATTAAACACATTGATACCGCTATTGACTGCCAATTGGGTTCCGATCCCATGCACATTTGTGCCAGCTGTGTCTCCGGCAACGTATAATCCTTCAATATTTGGAATTTTTGAGGAAATCCGCTTCTCGCCGGCTTGCTCAACGGTTAAGGCAGTGCCTTCGACTGGGGCTTCTGATTTTCCGGTGGCTTTAATGATGTCTAAAGGTGTGGTGATATCAAGAAAATCGATATCCTCTTCAAAATTTGGGTAAAACTCTAAGATCATTTCCCAATAGCGATCAATCCAGGGTTGCCAACTTTTTCCTGTTGGTAATTTTGCAGGAGCTATTCCCCCCAAGATCATTAATTGCTTATCTTTCGGTGCGAGGGAGGGATCCATATTAGAGGGAATAGGGCACATAAAGGCGGCATCTTTCGGGATTTCGCCGCGGTCTAATGCATCCCACACCTTTTTTAAGGAGTCTGAATTTATTTCGGAGGCTTTAGCGTAAAACAGGTGAACGGCATCATAATCCGTAATGAGTTTTTTATTCAATGCAACCTTAAAAGTAATAGCACTATAAGAGGGCGTTAAATTCTGGACTTGTTTTATATAGGCGTTGTCAAGGATTGATTTATCGCTTATGAGTTTTAAAATTGTGGGTTTAATTCCCGCGTTGCTAACTATGATAGGACTCTTAATAATGGTGTCATCAGAAAGCAGAACGCCTTCTACTTTATTATTGTTCAATAGAATTTTCTTAACCGGGGAATTAATGAGAACTTGTCCGCCCTCTTTCTCAACAATTCTCCCGAAGGCATTCGGGATGGCAATGGCTCCTCCGTAGGGGTAATACATTCCGCCTGAGCCTTGGGACATGGTGTAGAGAAATTCACCAGCAGATGCGGTGTAATGCGGGATGGTAAACATAATCCCGCAAAAATAAGCGAAGAGACCATCCACCAGAGGCGAACTAGTGAATTGCGCTATCCATTCGGACAAAGGCACATGCATCAATTTAAAGCAATCATCTTTTCTTAATTTCATGGCTTCCATAAATATTTTAAACATGTCCTCCGCATCTTTCTCGTCTGCACCGAGAATTTGTAAGAAATCTTTGTAGGCCCGCATTGCATCGACTTGAGTATCCTTTTGTTCAGCCGGGAATGTCACTGGGGAATCACGGGTCCGCATGGTAGTTCTGGGACCGAGCTCCTCGTAGAATTTGAGTTCGTCCGGATGTCCCGTTTTTTTCAGAATTTTCTTGAAATGCATACCGCCTGCAAACATGTGAACAGCAACATCAATTGTATAACCGTTCTTATAATATGAACTGCAGGCGCCTCCCAAGCGTTCATTTTTCTCGATCAGTAGCGTCTGGTAGCCAGCAGCTGCTAATAATGCGGCACAGCCACTTCCTCCAACGCCACTCCCGATGACAATGACATCATAATTCTCCTTTAAATCGTTGCTCATAACCATCCCATTCAATGTAAATTCTGCAGCATTAAATCAATTTTATTAGTTAACTCTGTATGGAGTTGATCCATTAACTCTTTCCTATAGAGGAAATCCATAGTTCCAATCATAACGACATTCGAGAATTTTTCAATGATAGGCATCCAAGCAGCTATTGCTTGGGTGATGCTGAAAGTCCCTACACCCGGCTTCAACATAGCTAGTAGCGGATCTACTTCTTCCCCGACTAATGCCTTTCTGGCAAAAGTATAATCAGTTAGAATGCTCGGAATTTTGCGAATGGCTTTTTTATCGCCAGTATAAACCTTTATAGCAGGTGCATCTTCGAGACTTAGGAATTCAACGACCCAATCGCTATGGAAATTGGATTTTAATACGATTTTCTCGCCGACCATTTGATTATAATGTCTTTTGAAGAATTCAGCCAACGTTTCATCTGCAGTTGCCCTTGTATTATCGCTTAAAATGATATTTACTGCTGTATTCAGGATAGATGATAAAAGATCTTGTAAATTTTCTTCCCCAATCTTCTTCTCTTTGATATCATCCAGGAATTGTTCTATCTTTTCTTTATTAGGATAACCCAATTGATTGATCACAAAAGCTATGGTTTGTAACCAAAATATTGCGCCCATGCTCATCCCGCCACCTAGCCCTCCGCCAGCAGACATCTCCATCGGTACGATCCCTACGCCTTCAGGGCGAATGCCCCGCCCTCGATTCATGAGATAATGCGGATCAATCAAGGTCTTGAATTTCTTTAATAGATAGAAGAACCCTGGAATCACAATAGGGCCGATGGTCTCCAACATTTCCCCATTTGAATAAAGATAGTATTGAATGCCATTCCTCTTAAGGAACATGGTATCCATCATAGGCTTTCCGATGCCAATAAAGGTCTTGATATTATCCAGCATTTTATTCGGATCCGGGTCAAATTCCAAATCCATCTCCTGCAAGACGGAGTGCCCATCATCCACGAGTTGCAAATAGCAGCAGGTCTCATTTATCGGCGCCCCGATTGTAGTAGTCCAATCTTTCATATAGGTCCACATGTCTTTTGCATCTTTCAAAGCGAAAAAGGGGCAGTGAGGCGCAAAGCCGCCGTGAGTGCGTAAAATGCGCACGGATTGATACATGAAGTCATGGAGCTTACGCGGTTCTTGGATATAGCCGTACTCTTGATTCTCTTCGGTGATTTGTTTGCTCTTCGTGATAGCGGGTTTCATAAATTCGATGAGTTCGGTGTATAAGCCGACGGAGAATTCTTTCCGGGGTTTATACATTTCTCGAATTTTCTTGACATGATACTCGAAATCGCGTTTCGTGCCCTCTAAGAAGAGTAGAACAAACCCTTCAATAAGTTGATTATTTAACCAGCGAAAATGTTCCTCTCTGGACCTAGCGAAGAGAAAAACAATGTAGGGCCAGCGAACCAGCATTCCATTGGAGTAACCCATTTTCACGAGATTATTAATTTCTCCAAAGAGCGAATCCAATTTGCCACCGATGGATATCAATTCATGGTAGCGCAGTTTCGGATATAATTTTACTTTTATCTTGGTAATTACCCCCATGGTCCCAAAGCCGCCCAGGAAGAGCCCCATCAAGTCAGGACCTGGCCCATGGGCCAAATTGGCGGACTGCTCGCCCTTCCCATAGGCGAAGGAACCTAATTGTAATAAATTCCCATTCGGTAAAATGACTTCCATGCCCAGAATTTGATTATCCCCTAACCCATATTTC
>Ga0315279_10007574_pt1 | contig 13386 bp, 8 predicted proteins | sample YL17G06_20_MG_FD_203694 | JGI IMG/M metagenome (GOLD analysis project Ga0315279, IMG submission 203694) | Sediment microbial communities from Yellowstone Lake, YNP, Wyoming, USA - YL17G06_20 | ecosystem: Environmental > Aquatic > Freshwater > Lake > Sediment | place: USA: Wyoming | collected... | reverse complement strand
CCCGTCGGACCTGACCATCCTCAAGGACGGGAGCCAAGTCTGGAAGCAGACCGGCGTGTTCGACAGTTCGGCGGCGGTTGATCTGTCCACGTCGTTGCCGCTTGGACAGACACCGCTCAGCTTCACGCAGCAGGACGTGCATGGCGGCCAGGTCCTGGTAACCTTCGACTACAAGCCGGACTTCAATGCGATTCCCGTGATGGACACGGCGGCGGTGGCCAGCCCAAATCCCGTTGCGGGCCTCTGGACGACCCTGACTGTCGCCGCTTACGATCCTGATAACTCGCCACAGGCTCTGACCTACACCTGGACTGCGCAGGGGCCAGCAGCGGTCACGTTCTCATCGAGCAACGGTACGACCACGGGCGATGTCTGCACGGCGACATACCAAGCGGCCGGGGCATACACGTTTGGCCTGACGATCTGGGATGGCCGGGATAGCGTTACGGCGTCGCTGAGCGTGACCGTGAACCAGACGCTCACCAGCGTCGTCGTGTTTCCGTCTACGCCGACGCTGCGGGTAGGCGGAAGCCAGCAGTTTACCGCTGTTGCGAAGGATCAGTTCGGCGCCGACGTTGCGCCGCAGCCATCATTCGGATGGTCGTGCCAAGGTGTCGGCACCATCGGCGCCGACACGGGGCTGTACTCCGCTGGCAACACCGGCGGCATCGCCACCGTTCTGGCGAGCGCGACTGTCGGCGGCGTGACGGTCCGCGGTCAGGCCGATGTGGAAGTGCAGGAGCCTCGTCTGGAGACACAGGACACGAACGGCAACGGCAAGATTGACGCCATCCGTATCGTCACGAATTTCCCCTTAAACGACAACTTTTCGGGGCTGCAAATCACTGTGGCGGGCTACACCGTTACAGGCTATTACACAGGTTCAGGCGCCAATGACAATGAGTTCTTCGTGCGGTTGGCGGAGGGGACGACGCCGGATACCGGCGCGACACCTGGCGTTAAGGTGGTTGCCGCTGGCAACCTTGCACAGCAGGGCGGCGGGGTGGCGCTGCCTGTGGATGCCGCGCCAGTCACGCCGGCGGACAAGGCCAAGCCTGTCCTCATGTCCGCTGTGTGGGGCGGCGATTCGGGTGGAGGGGTAAGCCCGAACGACCCGATATATCTGACGTTCAGCGAACCCGTGACGAGCAACAACGCTCTGGCTGGTGACTTGGGCCTGCCCGTCTCGGGAGACAGCTTCGGCGCGGGCACGACAGTTTCCAATGGCCAGAACCAGCAGAACCCGAAGATGCTGACACTCACGCTGCAGGGCGTGCCGTGCCTGACTCCTGGCGGCGTCTATTCACCGGGCGCTCTCACACCCGGTTCCCCTACAGGAATCTTGGTGGCTGACGGGACGCGAATCGTGGACGGCGCGGGGAATGCGGCCTTGGTCCAGACCGTCGCTACTGCCGTGGACCTGCAGCCTGGGGATCCGGCGGTCATCTCGGTCTGCTGGGATGACCTTAGCATACGCTATCGCCACTGGAACATAGACCCAGGCGCCTATGGAGCTACCTATCATGCCATTGACGCGTTCCCGCCCAACGGCCTGATCCTGCTCAACAGCGGCAACGTCAGAGAAAAGTTTACTCTGAGTTGTTCGGGGGCCGCGCCCGCCGGCTGGGCGTTGGGGCCAACAGCAGGCGTTAACCAGTTCGAGGTGAAAGTTGACAACAGCGGGCCGCCTTACGGCTCTTACACGCTCGATCTTGCGACAGGGCCCAAGGACATCGTGGGGCACATATATTCGGGCCATAGCAAGCCGTTCGACCTCAAGCTTGTGCTGCCCACATCCGGTTCGAATGGGGCCAACGTGGCGCAGAACATCAACGTTGCCATCACCGCGACAAAGGACTGAGCGGACATTTTGGATTTTGGATTCGAGCGCGCGAGCGGGTGGCGGGTGGCTGGTGGCGCGTGACGGGTGCCGGGTGTCGAGTGGCGAGTGACGAGTGACCACTGACTACTGACTACTGACTACTGACTTCTGAATTCTGACTTCTGACTGTCAGCGCCGCCAATGCTCTCTGAGATACTGGAAGTAGAACAGGGCATTGTCCAGGGGCACATTGCTGGGGATGTGGTTGCCGACGGCGAACATGAAGCCCGGACATTTGCGGGCCAGCGGCAGCGTGGCATCAATCTCAGCCTGAATCTCGGCTTTGGCGCCGAAGGTCAAGGTGCGGCAGTCTACCTTGCTGCTGACGATGACATGCGTCCTTCCATAGCGCTCGACGACCTTGTCAACGGACGTCATGGGTTCGAAAATGAAGCCGTCTGCGCCGGCCGCGGCGATGTCATCAATGAAAGCCGTCCAGTTGGCATCGGAACAGAAGAGCACCTTTATGCCCGCGTCTTTCAGCACTTTCCAGAGCGCCTGGTAGCGGGGGAAGATCACTCGGCGGTAATAATCCGGGTGCATGAAGGGGCCTTGGGTCCAGACCATGTCATCGTGCGAGACGAAGGCTTTGATCGAGGTCTTGGCCCAAGCTTTGTGGTGGTGCAAGGTGAGCTGAAAGATCGAATCCAGCACGCGCTCGAACTTGTCTTTTTCCGCGGCTGCCAGGAGCAGCATCTCCCAGCCGAAGGCCTCGATGGCGCCTGAGACCACGGTCTTGTAGTAGCCACCGGGGAAGACCTGGTTCGGATGCGCGGCCTGGGATTCCTGGTAGGATTCCTCGTAATAGGCCGCCAGTTCCGCGAAGTCGGGAAGGCCGTACTCTTTGACGGCGTCGAATTCCAGCACTTCTTCCACGCTCTTGAAGGGGCAGACGCCCGGCGCCCGCTTGTCCACGCCCCCTTCGAGGAACTCGGCATGGCCCATGTCCGTCACTCGCCCGCGCCGGCCCCAGGGCACGGGACCGTCGTCGCTGTGCCAGATGAAGTCGAACTCCCAAGCATCCTCGAACCCTCTCCCCCCGGGGGCCGTGACGTGGGGAGAGACACATTGCGCCCCCTTTTTCGGGGGGAGGGCAGGGTGAGGGGCGGGGGCGCCGGTTACGGCACGGATCAGCGGGTCATGCGAACAGTATTCGGTGTGCGCCAGGCGGGGCGTGGGCCGGAGGTTGAGGGTGTCAATGCCGATGCGGTAGCTCATGTCGGCATGAAGGGGAGGCGCCGGGAGTTGATGTCCAGCAAATCCAGAATTTCCATCATTTGGCGCATATCCTGCTTTGTGTCCAGGCCCCAGACAATTATGTTCAGGTTCTCGCCGCCATTCTTGATCTGAGCGACGATCTGCTGGACCAGGGCAATATTATGGTGGAAACTGCGCCGCAGCAGCCCGAAGTCGTTATGATCGAGATCGCTCCAATACCTGTCGCCGGAGAGGTGTTCGATCCAGCGGTCACGACACCAGCGCCACCAGTACTTGCGCGACCATTCCCAAAGAGCAGCCTCGCCCAAGTCCCGGCCTGCTTTCTCGGACTCAATCCACTTGTGCCTTTCGGCTTCGCGCATGGCCAGGCGGGATAGTTCGCCGTCCGACGATCCACGCCTTGGGGATGGGGTTTCAGCGTTACTTTGGGGAGGTTCTTGTTCAGTACACATCATGAAGGCCACGAGCCGCTCTCCAGTCCCGTCAACCCACGCCTCGAAGTGCCTCTAATCCCATAAGCCTACTCCGGCATGGCAGAATGTCAACCCATTGTTGTCTTCCAACACATTTCTTGCCTAACCTGCTGGGATTCTGCATTCCCCGGGCGTATTCTCATAAGCCCTTGTTTGGCCAGGATTAGCGTGTGGCCTGCCGTTGACTGTGAATTGCCAGCCGGATGCAGTTGCGCTCTTCTACTCCACTTTTCCAGCAAAGGCAGCGCGGAACTGTCGCAGAGCGGCAGCCCTTCGCCCTGCCCTCTCCCCCTCACCCCACCCTCTCCCCCGTGGGGAGAGGGAAGGGTGAGGGGGAGAGGGCAGGGTGAGGGGTCGCACCATTGACAGGCTGCACATTTGTGCTAGGTTGAAATCAGGGAGTTAGGGGAGCGCGTGGCGGACCTAGGAGAAAAGGAGCGCTGCAATGCTGGCTGTAACGGACGAGAGCTTCTCGACGGACATTGAGAGCCATACCGGGCTGGCGCTGGTGGATTTCACGGGAGAAGGGTGACCGGCCTGCAAAAGGCTCAGTCCCGTGATGGACGAGCTCGCCAGTGAGATCTCCGGCGAGGCAAAAATCGCCAAAGTGGATGTGTACGAGAACAACGACTTGGCCGTCCGTTTTGGCATCCAGTCCATCCCGCAGTTGATCCTTTTTAAGGACGGTGCGGAGATTGACCGGCTGGTGGGTTATCAGGCCAAGTCCAGGCTCGTAAACTGGATCAAGAGCAAGGCTTGAACGGAAGGTTTCAGGTTTCTGGTTTCAAGTTTCAAGTTCCCGTTCCGGCGCATTTAACCTGAAACTTGAAACCTGAAACTTGAAACCATGAAGCAGTTAGGCGCCGACAATGTCGAGACGGAATTCTGTTGCCTGGTGTATCGGCCTGCTGCTCATAGCCGGCGCGGTCGTGATGGCCTTGTGCGTGAAGGTCCCCCCAAAGGACGATCTGGGCGCCAAGCGTTTCGCGGCGGGCTCGGATACTTCGGGCGCGCAGGCACAGGATATCGAATCGAGCAACCACCCCGTTGTGGTCGGCTTTGTGGGCGACCTGGCGGTGAAGGGAACCAAGCGGAACGACGGCAGCGTCATCCCGTTCGTCATTGGCGACGCGCTCACTCTGGAGGCCGAGGCGCTCAACGCCACTGAATATCGCTGGACCCTCAACGGCGAAGTGCTCAAGGAAAAGGGCCAGGAATGGAGCGTGCGCAAGGACCGCGAATACGAAGTGGTCGCGGCGGGGGAGTTGCGCTTCAGCGTCCAGGTGCGCGGCGCCGACCCCGCGGCAGTTTCGCAGCCCAAGGAAACCACGCTCAAGACCGAGCCGCTTTACATCGAGAGTTTTGAGAAGAGCATAGTGCATGACGGCGACCGCAGCCTCACCGGCGAGGAGTTCACTGTCGAGGTGCAGATGGCCGAGCCGATCGCGGCGGACCTGGACTTCTACAAGTTCAGGTATTCCGTGAACGACGTGCCGCAAAAACATCCCGAGGACGAACAGGAATGGACGTCCGAGACCGACTTCACGTACAAGTTCCCCACGCCCGGGCAATACTCCTTTAAGGTCGAAGTGCGGCGGGCCACCGAAAAGGCGGCCGAGAAAGTGGCGGTGCTGGCGGAGATCATCACCGTCGCGGATGCCGTGTTGTTGAGCTTCGACGCTTACCCTGAAAAGGTCGCGGCCCTGGGTGCGACGGTCAATCTGGATGTTTTCCCGGAGAGCCTTTTCGGAATGTCGGAATGCCGCTTCGGCGTGAAGAAAATGGGGGCCGCGGATTTCGAATGGGTGCTCGAGGAGGACGGCGCAAGCTGGGGCGCGGCCGAGAGGGATTGGCTGCCGAAGGAACCGGGGAACTATATCGTGCGGGCTGAGGTTCGAGAGGCAGGCAAGGAAGAGGCGGACGATTTCAGGGAGATGTTGTATACTGTAATGGCCGGCGAATTCTAGAGTTGAGCGAACAGCGGGCACGCGGATGTGGGTGGGATAATTGCGGCTCTGTTCTGAAAATAGAAACGCAAGTGGCTTATTGGCAAGCAGTTAGACATATTAGGCTGCCGTTAGGTACAGGGGGCAGAGGGGGCCTATTTTCATACTTTCTGGGTGCCGCCGTGCGGCATGGCGACTGTCCCGGAGACTTTCCAAACATGATATGGCGCCACCCGTGAGCGCACCCAAGCCCACGGGAGCAACGGGCAATGAACGACACGGCAAGCAGAACGGGAATGTTGGCTTTACCCTTTGACCACTCAGGGGAAAACGATACGATCCCAAACTAAGAGGTTTCTTTGCAGGAATCGTGCGCGTGTGGAGTCTGGTGCGGTGGCAGAGCCCCTGACGACGGCCATTGTCAAGAGTCATTTACAGAATGGCTGTGGCTATAGTCGCGATTGTATCGAACAGGACTATGAGTTTGCTGCCGGGAAGAAGGTGGGGCTTGCAGCGTTCGCACACAGACCCTTCGACGCAAGATCCGCATGCTTCGCGGCACTGGACTGCAAGAGCAGCGACCCTAAGACAGAGGTCCTGGCTTGCCGCGCTCTTGGGGCTCCAGTGGTCGCTTGTGTCGTCAGCGGAAATATTCAAATCTGGAAACCGGGCCCAATAGGCGCGCAGATGGGGGTGGAACTGCACAGCCGAGATGAACTCTCGACCTTCTTTTGCCGCAACCAGGCCATTCTTTCACCTAGGCAACTGTACTTGGACAAGACCCTCGGAAGGCTACCTGGGAGCGGTAGGCAGTTGACTTTTGTGGATATTGGTCTGCTTCCATTTGCGGAAGAATGGGCCGGTAAGGAAATCAAAGGCGCTGTCGAAGACGCGGTGGGGATGTTGGCCCAGTGCTTTGGCAGGAATGTCTCTGTGGGTCAGTGGGGTTGGATATGCAAGACAACCTTTAGACTTCTGGCGGCAAAAGTGCTCCAGGATAAGGGTGTCCCGCGCTTCCAGAGGATGGACTTCGCCAACGTTTGCGACGTTCTCCAAAAAGTCCGCGAGCATTACGGCGCAGAGGATGGGAATGGGAATGTTCCGGCAAGCTGCCTCCCCCACCTGGAGGATGCTTCTGAGCGGTTCAGCCGACTTGGCAGCCTTCGGAATTTAACGACAGAAGTCTTGGCGGACGTCTACGAGGAAGCGTGCATTGCCAAGAAGATTCGGAATGAGTTGGGGATACACAGCACTCCATCTTATCTTGTCGACTACATCATATGGCAGCTTGAGCCGTGGATCGAACGCCTCGACATGGAGAAGATTAGAGTTTTTGAGCCGGCATGTGGCCACGCGCCCTTCCTGGTCGGGATGATGCGGCTTCTGCGCAGTATGGACCTCCCGGTCCCGAGAGACGGACTAAGCCGATTTTTCCGGGAGACGCTCGTCGGCATCGAGCGAGACCCATTCGCTCTGGAGATTGGGCGGCTATCTCTGACAATTGCGGATGTGCCCAACCCTAACGGCTGGCGGAATGTGAAGCTTGGAAATATGTTTGAGTCTGGAAGACTCAAGGACCTCGCCTGCAACACCAACGTCCTGCTGTCAAATCTGCCCTTCCAAGATGCCAAGGCACTTCGCGTCATGGCCGAAGCTCTACCAAGTCTTCCCCCCGGTGCTGTTTTTGGCGTGATCTTTCCGGCCAGCCTCATCTTCAGCAAAGGGGGTAAGCCCACCGAGTTTCGCAGGTGGCTCACACGTAACTGCCAGTTGGCTGAAGTATCCCTTTTCCCAGACGGAATTTTCAAGTTTGCCGACCAGGAGTGTGCGTTGATTCTGGGGCGCCGCATTGGGGTTGCTCGAAGGACCGCTCCGTCCACCTCGACTAGGTGTAGACGGATCAGGGAAGAGGAAAAAGAAGGCTTCAAAGACCGTTTCGAGTTTCCATCTGACCGTCTTATCCCGCAGTCGCGTTTTGCCGCGGACGCAAGCAGTAGACTTTGGGTGGCCGAATACGATGACGAAATATGGTCATGGCTTCGAGATGCTCCTCGCCTCGAAACGATTGCGCGTGTAGGTCAGGGGTTCGAACACAAAGGAAAGTCAAGCCTGCCAAAGGGCACAAGGCTTGTGACCGACAAGCCGTTCCCTGGTGCGGTCAAGGTGTATATCAAGGCTCGAGGGGGGTGGAGAATCGACGCCGGCCCCGCATTGTCCTATGCTCGGATCACTCCCGATGTTATCCGGTGTCCTCTCCACGGACTTAAGAGCGGAATCCCCCAGGTCTTGATGCCAAGAAATCCCGCGCGCGGCATCTGGAGATGCAGGCCCTTCATTGACGGAGTGGGCCGGCCGTTTGCCAGCAACTTCGTTACTATTCGCCCCCTTCGCGGTTCCTTCATCACCCTTGAGTACCTGTGGGCAATTATGTGCTCGCCTGTCACAAGTGCTTACCTCTTCACGCACACCCTCAAACGTAATATCCAAGACGGCGACCTTTACGGATTGCCGGTCCCTGTGGCCGGAAAAAGGGATGTGGAAAGGATATCAAGGGCTGTTACCATTTACTTGAGCGCGGCTCGCGAGTATTCAGGCCCACTCCTAAGTGGCGTCGATGGGGAACGTTTGCACGACCTGCTCAGGAAAGTGGACGCCGAGGTACTCCGGCTCTACGACCTTCCTGCCCGTGCCGAGACAAAACTGCTTTCGCTGTTCGATAGCCACGTCCGGCCAGGCGTTCCAGAGAAGTTCAAGAGCTTCTACCGCCCCGCCTTTTCACGTGGTGCCGTTCCTCTATATATATACCTCTCCACCACTTTCACTCGCCACCTGAAGGGCCTGGGCGCCGAACTCTCGCCCGCACAACAACAGCGACTTGATGAGCTAGAAGGAAAACCAGCCGACCAACTAAATTTCGAGGAGGATGAGGAAGTTCACCTTCTTAGGGCGGAGTTTGATGGCTGCAACTACGCGTTAGCTGCGGATGATGACAAATGGCTGGAGGCTGCCGAGAGAGACCGCGGCAACAGCCAGAGGAAGATGTCCCAGATCGCCGAGTTGTTGATGGAACAAAGGTTGCCGCGGAGATCATAGCGTGCAGATAAACCGTGGTACCGATCCTGGTCCTTTCACCGACTATCGAGAGTACAAGGCGTATTTGCAGACCCCATTCCGGTCCCGATGCGCTTATTGTCTAGTTCCAGACCATCACCTTGGTGGTCTTGAAGCAATGACCGTGGATCATTTCCGACCAAAGTCCAGGTTCCCTGCCCTTGTTCGGTCGTGGGACAATCTCTACTACGCGTGTTCAGTCTGCAATTCTATCTGCAAGAAGGACCACCCCACCGCTAAGGAGGAAGCTGCGGGGTATAGGCTTGTAGATCCCTGCGCCGCGGATCCCAACGACCACTTCCGGCTCCAACATCCTCGGGAATCGTTCGGTAAATTCATAGTCCGATGCCTTTCGCCGGAGGCAACGTACTCATCCAAAATCTTCAGATTTGACCAGCGAAAGGGGCTGCAAGACTTCTGGCGATGGATTGGCCGAGAAGAGGCTGAGTGCCGTGATAATCTTGAGTCGCTTAAGAAAATTTTGGCCAGTGTAAGGAATAAGATGCGGCGCAAAGGTGCACCAGAAGGTCTTGATCGTGCTCGTCAGGACCTTGAGAACCTAATCGAGAGCCAAAAGGCGCGTATCAAGGACGTTAGTCGGCTCTGGTCTTTTCCGCCCGACTGTGTCTCATTGTCCTGCCAGTTCCAGAGTACCGGGAGAAATCTCCGAAATCTCCGAAATCTCCGGAGTTTCGGGAGTTTCGCAAAAGGGGTGACGGACTACGAGTTAAACAGTCCCAATCCCCTCGCCACTCGCCTCGTTCGGACCCTTGGACCCGAATTGCCTTCACCAGTAGTCATTGGCCACGAAACACGCTCCCCGCTTCCCGCTCCACGCCCCCGATCCATTCCGCAAACCCATGTGGCCAAACAAGTTGGAACTACCGGCCGCACCGCTCTAGAATAATTATGGAAAATTTCTCGATTTCCCCTTGACTACCTGCCAGTATTATCATATTAGTATTGCGTAGGACTGTCATCTTCTCAGCCGCGCCGCCACCAGGAGGCGCGGTGGTGGCACACACTGCCAGGGGAACCGCGGAGGAGCGCAGATGAGATTTGGAATGGGGGCTGGGAGACCCGGAATGCCACGTGCGACGGCGCATTTTGCCTTTTCGTTCTTGCCGTTCTCTTCGGGTTTCGGAATTCGTAACCGTTCAGTCCGAGCCGCGACCGTAAGGGAGCGGTTATTGCCGCTTGCTAACGCGCCCGGCTCGGACACTGAACGGTTACCGGGTTTCGAGTTTCGGATTTGGCCGCGGCCCCGCCGCTCTGCCCCTCCGCAGAGATGTGCCCCGGCACTGTCGCAGAATGCACCGCAGTTTTACCCCAGAAAGTTGGTAGTTCTCGCCAGAAAGTTGACAGTTCTGGACCAAAAAGTTGCCAGTTCGGACCAAAAAGTTGGTAGTTTTCGACAGAATCCACCAGTTTTCCCCTTCTTTGCCACCCACTACCCACTATCCACCACCCACTACCCAGTACCCAGTATGCACCACCAGCTATCCACCACCCCCCATCCAACAGAAAGTTCCCACTTCCGTCCCAAAAAGTCACCAGTTTCCAACAGAAATCCAACAGTTTTCGGCGATTTTGCCACATCTTTAAGGACTTACAGAAACGTGGGCGAAAAAAAGTTTCATTCGTGAGGCCCCTGCCGCGGGATGGCGGGTGTGCTGCAACCAAACTGGCAGAGACCCGCTGGTTCGCAGGCCGCGTTTTGCGTCTTGCGCTTAGGCGGAGATTCCGGTAAACGAAGTGTGAGAGTAAGTCACTGAAATTAGGCTCTTCGGAACTCCTGCCTCTGGTGAAAGGAGCGGGCACATGTGGGACGTCAGCAAGAGAGACCTGGTTCATGCGCTGGCAGTGGCATTGGTGCTGGCCGTGGGCGGCTTCTGCTATGCCACCGGCACGAGCGGACGGGGCTCAGGCGGGGCCGCGGGGCGCGGGATGGAGGCAGGCGGGCGGATCGTGGGCAGTACGCCATTGCGTTTCACCAACCCGATTTTCCAGGAGAACCTCCCCCCTGCGTCCAACATTTACGATCTGGGCGACGCGCTCTTCGGCGGAATGGTGACGCGCTACATCACGGTCACCGGCGGCGTGAGGCCGTACAGTTACGCCTCACTGGGGTTGGACCCATCGGTTCTGGCGTTCAATTCGTCTTTGACCCTGGAGCCGTCGGGTTATCTCATTGGCTCGGTTACGCAAGGCACGGTTACGCCTTTGCAGTTCCTGGTGAGCGCTACCGACAGCTTTGGGGGGACGCCCAATTCGCTCCCAGCCGGTTTCCATCTGAACCTGGTTACTGTTGCGCCCACCGTTTTCCGGTTCGCCGTGGACCGCGTAAACAATGGCGTGATCGGAAAGAGCCACGCCGCCAAACTGGAGACCATCCAAGGCCAGGGCGTGCAGTTCAGTGTCCTGCCCAACACCCTGACGCTCAACGGCCTGACCAAAGGGAGCATTGGCGAACTGGAGTCCCTCGGTTTGACGCTGGGCTTGGACGGCACGATTTTCGGACGGCCGTTGGAGACTGGGCAGGTCAGCTTCCAGGCCCAGGCCAGGGATTCCCAGAACCGCGTCGCCAAGGACCGCACCAATACCAACCCGAACCAGACGATTACCTTCAACGTCGAGGACAACCAGATCGCGTCCACCGACTTCACGACCCTCGACTGTCACATAAAAGGGGATGTCGGGCAGTTCGGCAAGGACAGCATTACCTTCAACGGCATGGTCAACCTGAGCAGCGTGCAGTTCTACTCCCTGCAGGGCACCAAATTCGTCCTGCATGTGGGCAGGGCCTCCTTCCCCGGCTATCTTAATTTCAAGGGACAAGTGGTCAATCAGCATGGCGGGCCGGTCGTTTACGCGGACCACAGCTCGCTGAAGGCCACTGTCAACTCGCGCACCGGCCAGGTGAAAGGCTCGGTCAAGGGCGCCAGCCTGTATGGCAATGGCTGGAAGGAGTTGGCTGACGTTCAGGACCGAAGCGTCAAGCGTGCCGGCATAATGTTCAACGCCGCACATTTTCTTTTCGGCTCCGACATGCTGGAGTTCGCCACGCGGCGCAACGGCGACAAATTTTCGCTCGATTACAAAATGGGCTCGTTGGGCACGCCTCTCGGCGGCGCGTTCCAGGTCGTAAGTGTAAAGGGCGCAAACAAGAAGACCATCGCCGGGCTGCCGGGCGTGGCCTGGACGACCAAATTCATCGCCATCCCCCGGTACGGTGTTGACGCCAACGCCGGGCTGGATGCCATTGATATTTTGCGCGTGCGCATGGGCACGGCCTTCGTCCAGGAAATTGCCGGCAAGTACTTCAGCAGCTCCGCCAGCGGAAACACGCAGTTGAAGACTCCCTTCAAGATCAAAGGGCCATTCGTCAGCAAGCTCTCATTCAGCTCGCGCAAGTTCACTGGCGCCCTGCAGACCCAGCCCTTGTCGCAATTTGACACCGGACTGCCCCAGGCCGTTACGGCGACGACGTCGAACTTCACGCTGGGGCTGGACGTGCTCCGCACTGGCGGCAACACCAATTACTACAGCGAGGTCGGCAAGTTCATCACGACCTATCCCAAGCAAAAGTTCTGGAGTGACCAGACCCATCCCGTGCAGTGATCCGGATCAGGCTCCTGGCCCGGACTGTTAACCGCAGATGGATAGAGCGGGGGAGACGCAACCCAACAGATGAACCGCCAAGACGCCAAGAGACGCCAAGAAAGGAACGAGTGAAGAGGTGAAAGGTCTTGGCGTCCTTGGGAAGTCTTGGCGTCTTGGCGGTGGAAAAATGCGGGTCGGGCCAATAGCCGGGGAGCAATGGCCGGAAGCCAAAGGAGAAAAGTGCGATGTCTGAAATTACCGGGGTTCGCGGCCGCCAGATCCTGGATTCGCGCGGCAATCCAACGGTGGAGGTGGACGTGGTGCTGGCCAGCGGCGCGCAGGGGCGCGCGGCAGTGCCCTCAGGCGCGTCCACCGGTCTGCACGAAGCCGTGGAGTTGCGCGACGGCGACCCCAAGCGCTACCTGGGAAAGGCCGTCGGCCGCGCGGTGCGTAATGTCAACGAGGTCATTGGGCCGGAAGTGTGCAGCCTGGATGCCGCGGACCAGCGCGGCCTGGACCGGGCGATGATCGAGTTGGACGGCACGGAGAACAAGGGCAAGCTCGGGGCCAACGCGCTCCTGGCCGTCTCGCTGGCCGTGGCCAAGGCCGCTGCCGCGGACGCTGGTCTGCCGCTCTATCGCTACATCGGCGGCGCCAACGCCCACACGCTGCCCGTGCCCATGATGAATATCATCAACGGCGGCGCGCACGCCGACAACAACGTGGACATGCAGGAGTTCATGATCCTGCCCGTAGGCGCGCCCAACTTCGCCGAGGGCTTGCGCATGGGCGCCGAGGTGTTTCATAACCTCAAAAAGGTGCTCAAGGACAAAGGGCTGAACACCGCTGTCGGCGACGAGGGCGGCTTTGCGCCGGACCTCAAGTCGAACGAGGAAGCCGTGCAGGTAATCCTCGCGGCCATCGAGAAGGCGGGTTACGAACCGGGCAAGGACGTCTGCCTGGGTCTGGATTGCGCCGCTTCCGAATACTACGACGCCAAGAAGAAGAAGTACACGCTGGAGGGGGAAAAGAAGAACCCCGTGAAGAGCGGCGACGAGGTGATCGAGTTGCTCGCCGGCTGGTGCGGCAAGTACCCCATCGTTACGATCGAGGACGGGTGCAGCGAGGAAGACTGGGACACCTGGGCCAAGCT
>Ga0315279_10007573_pt1 | contig 13386 bp, 12 predicted proteins | sample YL17G06_20_MG_FD_203694 | JGI IMG/M metagenome (GOLD analysis project Ga0315279, IMG submission 203694) | Sediment microbial communities from Yellowstone Lake, YNP, Wyoming, USA - YL17G06_20 | ecosystem: Environmental > Aquatic > Freshwater > Lake > Sediment | place: USA: Wyoming | collected... | reverse complement strand
GGTATCGGCGGCAAGCATCTTCTGTCGAAAAACGTGCCTCGAATTCTGTAAGCGTCCGGGGATAATCTTCCATGACCCCGTACACTACATCTTGTGCTTACTTGAGTCAAGTGAATACCCCCTTAAGCGGAATTCATAATGACATCGCTGGCGATGATACGGCGCCCAAGGGGCAGGTCCCAGCCATAAGTCATAATCGAAACCTTCCGGCACCGGCTCAGGCGTCCAGGTCGGCTCACAGGTTCTATTATTGCCGGGGATGCCCACGCGGACTGTGTGTACTTTGCCGATTCTGCCGTTGCGGACCAGCTCACAAGCAAAGCGAAAACTGTCGGAAGAGCGCTGCTGCGAGCCGGTCTGGAGGACTCGTCTGTACCGCCTCACCTCATCGACAAGAGCACGCCCCTCCGCTATGGTCAGGGTCAGCGGTTTTTCGCAATAGACGTCCTTGCCCGCTCTGACGGCGGCAATTGCAATCGGGACGTGCCAGTGGTCGGGCGTGGCAACCACTACCGCGTCAATATCATCCCGCACTAACAGCTCGCGGAAATCATTGTAAGAGGAATTTGGGTCAAGACCGGCTATTTTACAGGCTTCTTTTCGGTGGCCGGCGTCAACATCACATACGGCCACAACCTCAGCGTTAGGATTGCCTTTGAAGCCTTTCATATCGCTTGTGCCCATTCCGCCGACACCGATGCTGCCGATGGTGATGTGGTTACTTGGTGCATTGGCGCCAAAAACCGAAGAAGGAACAATTATCGGAGCAAAAGCCACCGCCGTCGCAGCAACTGAAGAACCCTTCAAGAATTCCCGCCGGCTTATGCTCCTGGCTTTTCGAGGTCTTACGCTTGTCATTGTGTTCCCCTGCCTTTCCATGCGCCAGTGGACATTCGGCAATTGACAATTGTAGATGATACCGCATACGGTTGACGCTGGCAATAATTTTGCTTGAACGTCCGCCATGTGGCCACTAAAATAACTACCCTGTTTGGTGGCGATGATGAATAGACTTATTGCAGGAGGCAAAATTATGAAGATGCGCTTTTTGGCAGCAGGCCTCATTAGTCTGCTATTTGTAGGCTTGGGGGCGGTGATAGCTGCAGCAGAGGAACCCGGAGGTAAGCCAGACCGTGAAATCGTTGCGGCGTTTGAGTACCCGGGCAAGGTCATCGAAGAAACTGACAGGGTAAGCCTTGAGCTGATTATCAAAAATAATGGCCGAAAGGACGAAACAGTCTTCCTGGCGGTCGAAAGCAAACCTACCAATTGGGATGTCAAAATAGAGAAGTATGGAAATGTCGTCACTGGCGTGTTTGTGCCCTCCGGCGAAAAGACATCGCTGACCTTTTCGGCAGACCAGCAGGATAAAAAAGAGGATAAATTAACGCAGGGCGAGTACTCTTTTGAAGTTAAGGCCTCAACCGCCGACGGAAAACTAACAACAACGGCGGCGGCGAAAATCACCGTGGCGGAAAAGAAGAAGAAAGGAACTGGAGAAGAAGAAAAAAAGCCCGTAAGAATGACCACCTCGTATCCGGTCCTTCGGGGCGCTTCCGACAGCGATTTTGAATTCTCGGTTGATATACATAACGATACCGAAAAGGATGGCATGTTCAGTCTTCGGGCGGAAAAGCCCAAAGGCTGGGAGGTTTCTTTCAAACCCAGCTATGAGAACAAGTATATCGGCTCACTACAGATAAAGAGCAACTTAAGCCAGTCGGTGGACGTGAAGGTAACGCCCGCTCCCCGAGCGGAGGTCGGAGAGCACAAAATACAGGTCTTTGCCGAATCGCCGCAAGGCGATGCGGAAATAGAGCTGAAGGTAATCCTGACCGGAACTCACAAAATCATGTGCAGAAGCCTCAAGGGACCTTTGTCTCTTACTGCGCAAAAGGGTAAGAGTGCCAACATTTCGATGTACGTAATAAATGAGGGTTCTGCTCCACAGAAAGAAATAACGTTCACGTCATTTAAGCCTGAAAACTGGGAAGTGAAGTTTGAGCCTGAGAAGATGGAGGTGCTTGAGCCTGGCGACATGAAACAGGTGGAAGTGACAATCACCCCTGCAAATGAAGCCCTGGTGGGCGATTACTCCATTGGCGCCAGTGCCCGAGGCGAGAATGCCAGTGACGATATAGAATTTCGGGTCACGGTCAGAGCCGCCTCCACCTGGGGCTGGATCGGCGTAGGGATAATTATTGTTGTTATCGTTGGGCTGTCGATCACATTTAGGCGTCTGGGAAGGCGATAAAATGGAAGTAAAAACTTAAAGCTAAAAACGAGAAACTGTCGAATTGCAAACTTTTGCGTTTTAAGTTTTACGTTTTAGGTTCTTGTACTATGGCTGCGGTCATTGAAACCCATGAATTGACTAAGATTTACGGCAGGCAAAAAGCGGTCGATCACCTGACCTTTGAGGTCAGACAGGGCGAGATTTTCGGCTTTCTCGGACCTAACGGCGCCGGCAAAACCACAACGATTCTGATGCTTTTGGGTTTGAGTGAGCCTACCAGCGGCAGCTCGCATGTGTTGGGATTTGATCCTGTGCGCGAGCCTTTGAAAGTCAAAGAACGTGTAGGTTTTATGCCCGAAAATGTTGGGTTTTACGATGATATGACCGCACGGCAGAATCTGCGATACGTTGCCCGTTTGAACTCATTGCCGGACACGCAGTCAAAAAAACGGATTGACAATGCACTTGAAAAAGTAAAATTGGCTAACGAGGCGAATAAACCTGTTGGGGCTTATTCGCGCGGAATGCGGCAGCGTTTAGGTATAGCCGAAGTGCTTATCAAGAGGCCGAAACTCATAATTCTCGATGAACCCACTATGGGCCTTGATCCCGAAGGCATCAACTCTGTGCTGGACTTGATCAAGTCGCTGAGTGTTGAAGAAGGCATATCGGTTCTATTATGTTCGCATCTTTTGCACCAGACACAAAAAGTATGCGACCGGGTGGGAATTCTCAACCGGGGCAGCCTCGTAGCCAAAGGCACTATTGAAGAGCTCGCACGCGAGGGAATCCAGGCTGAAGGGACTACGTTAAGCCTGGAGGATGTCTATATGCGCTATTTCCAGGAGGAATAAGATGTTCACTATCTTCCGTAAAGAGATAGCCGACCACTTTAACTCCACGCGATTTTTGATACTTTTCTGCCTGGTCGTATGCGTGGCGTTACTGACGACTTACACGGTCAGTATGAATCTGCGGTCGGAGATAAGCGGCGGCGCTAAGATCGAATACCTATTCCTGATGTTGTTCACTACGAGCGGACAGTTTTTCTCGCTGACTCAATTCATAGCTTTCTTCGGGCCGCTAATCGGCATCATTATGGGATTCGACGCCATTAACAGGGAACGCACCTCCGGCACACTCTCGAAGCTCCTTTCTCAGCCCGTATACCGCGACGCAATCATCAACGCGAAGTTTTTAGCCGGGATCGTCACCATCGCGATTATGTTTGTCAGCTTGGTTTTGATTCTCTCAGGTCTGGGAATGGTGGCAATTGGAGTAGTGCCAAGCGGCCAAGAGGCAGCCAGGCTCGCAGTGTATATGTTGATTAGCATCGCGTACGTCGGGTTCTGGCTGGGTATGGCGATTTTGTTCTCGATAATACTGCGGTCCGTAGGCACGGCGGCTCTGGCATCCGTGGCGTTGTGGATATTTGTGTCCTTTTTTGTTGGTTTTGGTTCCGGGCTTATCGCCGATGTGATTGCGCCGGCTGACCAGAATAATCCGGAGCTACTGCTCAAAAACGCCCGTATAGCAACGGCTATTGGCCGCGTCTCGCCGGTGAATCTATACTCCGATGCCACTTCTACTATAATGGACCCCTATCGTAAAACAACGAAAAGTTTTGTGCTGGTGGGGCCCATGGAAAAGATTTCGATGAGTCGTTTCGATAACCCCCTTTCCCTTTTGCAGTCAATACTTGTTGTAGCTCCCTATCTGACGACTCTGGTGGCTCTTACAGCGGTATGTTTTGCGGTCTCGTACCTGGTTTTTATGCGACAGGAGGTTCGGTCAATTTGATAGGTCTTATTGGAGAGTAACTATGAAAACTCACCAGAAGCGTACTAAAGATCAAAACCGAAGCATCTCACGCCGTAATTTTATGCGCGGCGCAGCTACAGCGGCAGCGCTGGCTATTGTCGCTCGACCCCGGTTCGCAGGGGCAGGCCAAACAAAACGCCCATCGAGCGAGAAACTCAACATAGCCTGCATCGGCGTCGGCGACCAGGGCACACGCGATATGCAAACCTTTCTGGGCAAGCCTGACGTGCAGATAGTTGCAGTCTGCGATGTCGATAGTGACAATCGCGAAAAAGCTAAGCACATCATCAACAACAAGTACGGCAATCAGGATTGTGCCGTCTACAAAGATTTCCGCGAAATGCTGGAGCGGCAGAAAAACATCGATGCGGTGCTCGTGGTTACGCCCGACCACTCCCACGCTCTGGTGTCCGCGACAGCAATGAGGATGGGTAAGCACGTATACTGCCAGAAGCCTCTGACGCACACCGTATTCGAGGCTCGCAAACTCGCCGAGACCGCCCGAAAATGCAAGGTCGCCACACAACTTGGAACGGTCAATCAGGCATCGGAGGATTCACGCGTGCTGCGCGAATGGATATGGGATGGGGCAATCGGGCCGGTGCGAGAGGTTCACAACTGGTCCAACAGACCGATCTGGCCGCAGGATATCGATCGGCCCACAGAAAAGCCGCCGGTTCCGCCTACGCTGGACTGGGATTTATGGCTTGGCCCTGCGCCCTACCGCCCTTATCATCCGGCTTATCTGCCGTTGGTCTGGCGCGGCTGGTGGGACTTCGGCACCGGTGCTCTCGGCGATATGGGCTGCTACAGTTTCGATACAATCTTCCGCGTTTTGAAGCTGGGGCATCCCAAGAGCGTCGAGGCCAGTTGTTCGGCGTACGCCCCCAAAATGTGGTCGCCGTTAGAGCTTAACAAAGAGACTTATCCGAGGGCTTCGCTTATTCGTTGGGAATTTGACGCCCGTGAAAATATGCCTCCAGCTACAATTACCTGGTACGACGGTGGTCTGCTGCCTCCAAAGCCGGAGGAACTTGGCCAGGAAAACTTGGGCATCGAAGGCCTGCTTTTTGTAGGCGATAAAGGGAAAATCCTATGCGATTTTTCCGGGGGGCAGCCGAGACTGATACCAGAACCCAAAATGAGGGCGTACAAACAGCCGCCCAAAACGATCGCCCGCTCAATCGGGCATCACGAAGAGTGGCTTGCGGCCTGTAAGGGCGGCGAACGTGCCGGTGCCAACTTCGAGTTCTCCGGCCCGGTGACCGAAGCACTCCTGTTGGGCAATGTCGCGCTCCGCGTCCGCAAGAAGCTGTTCTGGGATGCGCCGAATATGAAGGTCGTCAACGTACCCGAAGCTAACCAGTACCTTCACTCTCAGTACCGTAGCGGCTGGTCGTTGTAGGGCAGACTTGTGCTATGAAAAGACTGATCGCCAGTATCCTATGCTTAACGTTGCCCGGCGTATGCGATGGGTATGCCCTTGTAAGGTTAAGTCCGCACGTCTCGGTTAGCCAAGACACGGTCAACGGTGTCTTTGTTGAAGACGCTGGCCGAACGCTTGTGATTTATGGCGATCCTGCCGGCTCTCTTGAAAAAGCAGATATGGTCCTTTTCACACACAGTAGACGTGACGTCGTCTGGGCCGGGCGTAAACTTATACAAGGCGGGGCCGAGTCAATCGTACCGCGGGCTGAAGCAGACAACTTTACGAAAGTCAATGACTTCTGGTTGTCATTCGTTAATCGCCGGTTCCACGACTCCGAGCAGCAGACCACTAAAATACTAACCGAGCCTTTGCCGGTCAGTCGGGAAGTTGCCGGCGGAGAGCAAATTAGCTGGCAGGATACTTCTATATGGGTGCTGGACACGCCTGGATATACAAGAGGCTCGGTCTCATATTTTATTAACATTGACGGGCTGACTTACGGCTTTGTCGGAGACCTGATCTACGGTGACGGGCATCTAATGGATTTGTATAGCCTGCAAGATGGCGTCGCCGAAGCAGGAATTGGCGGCTACCACGGATACGCTGGCAGACTTGGCGAATTAATAGCAAGCCTGCGCAAAATCATCGACCAGAATCCGGATATTCTCGTTCCGGCGCATGGCCCGGTCATCCGTAATCCAAAGCAAGCTATCGAACACTTGATTCAAAGACTGCAAGCAGCCTATGCAAACTACTTGTCAGTTAATGCCGGGCACTGGTACTTCAAAGAGCACTACGAAGTCCTTGCCAAAAGAGTCCTGGGCGCGGGCTTCCGTGTTGACTGGATGCCCTACGCAGAGGTGATAGAAAAGGCCCCGCCCGGCTGGATTATTCCGATCCATAATTCACGGCTTCTGCTGTCGCAGGATAAGTCCGGTTTTCTGATTGACTGCGGGTCTGAAGCGATCATCCGCGAAGTGACATCTACGTTTAGCCCCCGGACCCGTGCCGGGGGCCAAGCCCTGCCCACAGGTGGCAGGGCTAATCTTGAGAAACGCCTGTCCCGGCTCGACGGCGTGTTCATCACCCATTATCACGATGATCATACGGACAAAGTCTCAGAGCTGGTCAAGAAGTTTGGCTGCCCTGTGTACGCCTCACAACAATCAGCGGATGTCCTTACGCATCCTGCGGCCTATCGTTTGCCCTGCCTGACGTCAAACGCAATTTCCAGTCTTACTGCCGTGCCGGACGGCCATAAAATGCGCTGGAAAGAATTCGACATAACCATCTACTATTTCCCCGGACAAACCTTGTATCACGATGCGCTACTGGTAGAGAAAGATGGCGGAGAGAAGATATTTTTCATAGGAGACTCTTTCACACCCTCCGGAATAGATGATTATTGCCTGCAAAATCGCAACTTCCTGCATCATGGGATGGGCTACTTTTACTGTCTGGATTTGCTGCGGAAGATGCCGGCCAACTGCCTGCTTATCAATCAGCACGTCCTGGAGCCATTTCGTTACAGCAAAGATCAGCTTGAGCACCTGACACAAGTATTAGAAAAACGCAGGCAGATATTGGCTGATTTATTTCCGTGGGACGAGCCAAACTATGGCATCGATGAACAGTGGGCGAGGATTTATCCGTATGGTCAGCAGGCAAAAGCCGGACAACGTGTCGATGTCACCGTGAAAATTCTGAATCACTCAAGCTCGGCGCAAGTCTATACAGTTAGATTGAACGTTCCTGAGGGCCTTCAGTCAGAACCCCAAAATGCAAACGTTCGCATAGAGCCGCGAGAAGAAGCCCAGCTCCAATTCAAAATTACCGTTCCGGAAGCCGTATCCAAGAAGCTATACGTAATCACCTGTGATGTGGGATTTGACAAATGGCATCTGCGTGATTGGTGTGAGTCTTTGATAGAGATTATCGCTAATTCACCATAAAAGCCGCAATACATCAGTGCTTTGACCCGTCTATATTACGGTAACGTGGTGCGACAAGCCCGCCACTTGGCCGCTCCGCCACTGGCGGATTTGGCAGGTAAATCTGGCGGCGTAAAACGCAAAGTTAAAAACGTAAAACTGCGGAATTCAACAGTTTTTCGCTTTCCGCTTTACCTTTTAAGTTTCTATGGAAAGGGGCGTCAAATGTTGAAGAAGATTATGTTCGTGACACTGGCGACTATTCTCGTGCTGCTAATAGTCCAGAGCTTAACGGCTCAGCCACCGGAGGGCAGAGGTCCCGGCGGCAGGCGGGGTATGGGCAGGTCGCCTGCTCAAGAGCAGCCGCCTGTACCGGCTAATGAGGACGAGAAAAAGATTCTGAACATACTTGAGGATATGAACGCCAACCAGAGCGGAGGGATGATGAACGTGCCACCGGTAGACGGCAGGCTGTTGCGACTATTCACAGAGGCCGCTGGCGCCAAGCACGTTGTCGAAATCGGCACCTCTAACGGGTATTCGGGCATCTGGTTTTGCCTTGCCCTGCGGACTACAGGCGGTAAACTAACCACTCATGAAATCGACGCCCGCCGAGCCTCGCTTGCCCGCGAGAACTTCAAACGAGCCGGCGTCGATAAGCTCGTTACGCTTGTTGAGGGCGACGCCCATGAGAAGGTTATGAATCTGAAAGACCCGATCGACATTTTGTTCCTCGATGCGGATAAGGAAGGTTACATCGACTACCTGAAGAAATTGCTGCCGTTAGTGCGTCAGGGCGGACTTATCCTCGCCCACAATGTTGACTCTACAGGGCCGGACTTCATCAAAGCGATTACTGCCGACCCCAAGCTAGAGACGGTTTTGCGCGTCCAGGGTCTTAGCGTGACGCTTAAGAAACGTTAGATTGGAAGGGATTCTCTATGCCTGTAGCTCCGAGGAAGGAGCTGTCGCTTTTTGACTCGACATGCATCATAGTCGGCATCATCATCGGCGCCGGCATTTACCAGATGGCCCCTGCAATTGCCAGCGGTTCCTACTGCTGGTGGGGCGTCCTGGCAATCTGGACCGTCGGTGGCCTGCTTTCCTTGTTTGGAGCGCTGGGTTATGCCGAGCTAGCCACGGCGTATCCTCTGGAAGGTGGTGACTATGTTTATCTTAGTCGCGCGTACGGTTCGTGGGCAGGCTTTTTGTTCGGCTGGGGCCAGCTTGCGATTATTCGGCCCGGCGACATCGCGGTAATGGCATTTGCGTTTGCAACATACGCCCGAACAATCTACGACCCACTTGCTGCTCATCCCGAATATAGCCAGCGAGTCTTCGCCGCCGCTGCTGTGGTAGTTTTGACAGTGATAAACATCCTGGGCGTCAAGGAGGGCAAATGGACCCAAAACCTTCTGACGACCGTCAAGGCGCTGGGATTGCTTGCCATTGTCGGCGTGGCAGTAGCCGCACCACACGGTATAAAAAGCACGGCATCTGTCCAGCCGTTGCCTCTGAGCCTGGCGCTGGTTTTTGTGCTATTCACTTATGGCGGATGGAACGAGATGGCTTATGTGGCCGCCGAGGTCAAAGACTCCCGCCGTAATATCGTTCGGGCACTTGTGCTCGGCGCGGCGGTGGTAACGGTGCTGTATCTGCTGGTCAACGGAGCCTTTCTTTATACGTTAGGCTATCGCGGCCTGGCTACTTCTAAGGCGGTTGCCGCTGACAGCATCTCGACCGCATTTCCCAATATCGGCGGCAGGCTTATCAGCTCGCTTGTCTGCATTTCCGCGCTGGGAGCGGTGAGCGGCCTGATTTTCACCGGCGCACGTATCTCTTATGCCCTGGGCGCCGAGCATCGAGTGTTCGGGCTTTTGGGCAAATGGCACGCCCGAACCGGCACGCCCGTCTGGGCACTTTTAGTACAGGCAGCTATCGCAGTCGGGCTGATCGCGGTTTTGGGATCATTCGTCGACACAATTCTTTATACTGCTGCGCCGGTCTATGCGTTTTATCTGGCCACAAGCCTCTCGGTTATTGTCCTGCGATTCAAAGAGCCAAAGGTCGAACGGCCCTATCGCGTTACAGGCTACCCCTTGACCACGCTTGTTTTCTGTGCGGTGTGCGCGTTTCTAATCTATAGCACCGTCTCATACGCCTGGAACGTAAAGATCAAGAGCCTGTGTGTCCTGGAGGGCGTTCTTTTGGCCGGGATGGTTATCTATTGCATAACCGACGTCCGCGACTTGGCGCGACGCCAACCACATCCCCGTGTGCGCGGGGACCAGCCTTAAAGCCAGACTGTTCATGTGCCTAAAGTTGAAAGTGCTTAAAGTGTCTAAAGTTACAGCTTTAGCACTTCAACTCATTTTCAAGCCAATTTTCAATTTGCAATTGTCAATTTACAATTGTCTTGCACTATCCCGCCTTTCTGTTACCCTATCAGTCGGAAAGGAGAACGGAACTATGCGAAAAAGCAAGATGGAGCCCCCTGTGCGGCAAGCCAATAACAGAGTGACACGCCGTCAGTTTTTGAAAGGCTCGATGGGAACGGCTGCGGCCTTGACTATTGTGCCGAGGCACGTTTTGGGTGGTGCCGGCCAGACGCCACCCAGTGAGACCGTTGGCGCTGCCCTGATCGGCTGTGGCGGTCGCGGCCCCGGAACGTTTAGCGATTTGAATCGCGAGCACAAGCTTAATGTCACGATGCTTGCCCAGTGCGACGTGAGGTTCCGCGACCGGGCAGACAATAAGACCATCTACACAGATTTCCGCCGGGTGCTAGAGCGCAAGGACATCGAGGTGGTCGCCATCGCCACGCCGCCACACTGGCATGCCCTTATTTCAATTGCGGCTATGGAAGCAGGCAAGGACGTCCTTTGCGAAAAGCCGATGACTAGATTTATTGCCGAAGGCCGAGCGGTCGTCGAGGCACAGAGACGTTACAAACGCATATTCCAGATCGGCACCTACGGGCGATTCGGCGCAAGTCAGAGCCGGGCAAATATCGAGACCCATAAGATCATGAAGAGCGGGCTGCTAAAACCCTGTAAGGCGGTGTACATCAACCGGGGTGGATTCAAGGTCAAGGAATGGAGCGGCAAGGTGAATTTACGGCCAGAGCCTGTGCCGAGTAATCTTGACTGGGATATGTACGTTGGCCCCTCCCCGATGAAGCCGTATAACCCGCACCGCACGGGCGGAACGCACCGCTGCTACTGGGACTACGAAGGCGGCGGACTGTCGGATATGGGCCAGCACTTTTTTGACCCCTTCCAGTGGATTTATGCCAAAGACGACACCAGCCCGGTCGAAATCGAGGCCTACGCCCCGCCGGCACATCCGGAAGCCTGTGGTATGTGGGGCTGGGTGGAAATGAAATACGCTGACGGGTTTACTCTGGTGCTCGACAGCGGCGAGTGGGGACAGCCGTATAGCCGGCAGGAGCCTCGCGGCGTCAGTATGGGCGACCTTGACGAAAAAAGCCGCAGGTCGGTCGCTTCCATGCCCGATCCGGAGCCGCTGGTCGGTTTTGGCGAAGCGGTCAAGACTCGCAAACGCCCCGGCGGTCACGCTGAGGCGGCTCACCGCTGCGCGACGCTGCTGCATCTGGCAAATATCGCCATACGGACCGGGCGAAAAATCAGGTACGACCCGGTCAAAGAGCAAATCATCGGCGACGAAGAGGCCAATAGGCTGGTCAACCAGCCGATGCGGGCGCCGTGGCACCTGTAAAAAAGAATGTCCGTAGACTCTTACCGCAGAAAGGATTGTGTCCATGGGAAATACGTCGGTATCCGTTGCTGAGTTCGTAAGCAAGCTGCCCGACCCTGATGAGAACGGCTTGCTCAGCAGTATTGACAAAGAATCAGTCGAGAATATCATTGCCGAGATACACAAAGCAGGCCGTGACGGTATCGTTGGTCTTATTGACATGCTTGTTGAGCCTGGTAAGGCAGATGATGTCAAGCCGCGATACGCGCTTCACTGCTTGGCACTTTACGTATGCAAGCTAAACGACAAGAAACATCGGCGTGCCTTCGCTGAGATATTAGCGTCACAGCTTGACCGAGGACAACCCTTCGACAGGCTCAGGGCAGGCTCTAAGCAAATAAAGGGCTACTTAATCCGCCAGTTACAAGTAGCCGGAGGCAAAGAAGTCGCCGGTGCGATGGGCAAATTTCTGCTGGATGAAGAACTGTGCGAATATGCCGCCCAGGCGCTGGTAGCTATTGGAGGTGGGGCAGCCGAGCAGCTTCGAGATGCGCTGCCCAAGTCCACGGGCAAATGCCGCCTGACTGTGATACAGAATCTTGGTGTGGTCCGCGACCGCAAGTCAGTTGATGCGCTAAAGCAGGCGCTCGGTGATGAGGATAGGGACATCCGATTGGCAGCCGCCTGGGGACTGGCAAACATCGGAGACGCCGGCTCGGTGGACGTACTGTTGAAGGCAGCGGATGTCGAAAACCCGTACGAGAGAATCAAGGCCGCCCAGGCCTGTCTGCTGCTGGCAGAGAATCTCGTTGCAGCGGGTAGGCTTGTCCCGAGCCCTGCCGAGGGAACTGCCCGCGAAGAGTGGGACGCTATCAACCTGGAGGCAGACCCCTCGCCTGCGCTCGGGGCAGGGATTTACGCCCACTTGAGAGATACTCGAACGGACCCAGCCGAGCAGTATCTGCGAGAGGTAGCCGAAAGCGCACTCGCAGCAAAGGAATAGCCCTTTAGCAACGAAATTGTACACAGGAGATTACTATGAGACGCTATTTGGTTCTACTTCTGATTGTGTCATTCGGCCTGATCTGTCCCGACCATGTAGGGGCTGATATAAAAGAGGGTACGACTGAACTTGCAATCTTTGGCAACTGGAGCGGTGTCAAATTTCAGAAGGGCGCTGCCGGAGATGCTGACTACGAGGATTCCGGCGCCTTGGCTGTCGGGCTGGGCTACTTTCACACCCGTGAAATCGAATTTGGCCTGCAGGGTATGGGAAACTGGTCGAAGGACCTTGACCTATATAGTTTTGGCGGCAGCATCAAATACCATTTTACGCCCAATCTGACGACTGTTCCCTATGCGGGTGCTCAGCTTAACTATGCGGTTTACGATTCTTACGCAGAGGACGGAGAAGGTATGATGTATGGCCCAGTGGCCGGGATAAAATACTTTGTGAGCAGGTCGGTCAGCATATTCTTCGAGTACCAGTACCAGATATATGACGGTGATGTTCACGACATCGTCGACGACGCTCACAGCATATTTGTCGGCATTGTATTCAAGATAGAATGATCCCGACTTGTCGGGACTCAAAGATGAAGAGTCTGCTGCCTGTTACATTGATAATCGGTATAGCCTGCTCATCGGGTGCGGCTCAAACGCAGAACATGATTAGAAACGGAGGATTTGAGCAGGATGCCGATGGCGATGGAATGGCGGACAACTGGCAATTTGCCGGCGACAAGGGCGTAACCGCCGCCTGGGGTCGGGACGTGGGATTCGCAGGCCCATTTAGTCAAAGACTCACCTGTACACAATTCACCAACCTTTCCTCGGCAAGCCACGCGATGCTTTGCCAACTCGATACTCTGAAGCTCCAGAAGGGCAACTGGTACAAGATTTCTTTTGCCGCCAAACAACAGCGTATCCCCGGTCAGGTCGTATACGTGGGCATATCGGATACCAAATCCTGGTACGACACTGGTCTGCGAGAATCCTTTCGGGTGCCAATCAAATGGAAGGAATTTGAGTTTGCTTTTCAGGCCACGCAAACAATCACGGAGCACATCCGCCTGCAATTCTGGTACACCTCAACAGGGACCCTCTGGCTAGACAACGTTCGCTTAGGCAGTGTCAAACAATAACTGAACAAATTTGAGGTTCCATCCGATAATATGATGTGTGGACGTTGGCCTTCTCAGAGCAAAGTTCGAATCGTTGGCTCCCGTGTTGAACGAGCGGGCACGCCGAAT
>Ga0315279_10007572_pt1 | contig 13387 bp, 7 predicted proteins | sample YL17G06_20_MG_FD_203694 | JGI IMG/M metagenome (GOLD analysis project Ga0315279, IMG submission 203694) | Sediment microbial communities from Yellowstone Lake, YNP, Wyoming, USA - YL17G06_20 | ecosystem: Environmental > Aquatic > Freshwater > Lake > Sediment | place: USA: Wyoming | collected... | reverse complement strand
GTGCACCAGGTGCTGGCGACGCTGGGCTACGGGGACGCGATCGGCCATGAAGTGCTCGGCATCCAGCGCGTGCTGCGATCGGCCGGGTACCGGTCCGACATCTTCGTCGAGACGGCCGATCCGCGCGTGGAGGACCTGACCCGCGACTACCGCGAGCTGTCGGATTGCAGCGCGCCGGAGAACATTCTCGTCCATCACTTCTCGATCAAGTCGCGGGCCTCGCGCGTGGCCTTCGCCCTGCCCGATCGGATGATCCTCGTCTACCACAACATCACGCCGCCCGGGTATTTCGTGGACGTGCACGACGACCTGGTCGAGTTGTGCTACCTGGGACGGCGCGAACTCTCGGCCTATGCGCCGCGCGTGCAGCTGGCGCTTGGCGACTCCGAGTTCAACCGGCGGGAGCTGGAGGCGGCGGGGTTCACGCCGACCGGCGTGCTGCCGGTGGTGCCGGATTTCAGCCACCTGGACGTCGAGCCGAACCGGCTGATGGCGGGTGCCTTCGACGATGAGCACGTGAACGTGCTGTTTGTCGGCCGCGTGATCCCGAACAAGAAGATCGAGGACGTGATTCGCTTCTTCGGCGCGTATCACCGCCTCTACAACCCGCGCTCGCGGCTGCTCATCGTCGGCTCGTACGGCGGCTTCGAGCAGTACTACGCGATGCTGCAGGAATTCATCGCGCGCCGCGGCATCCGGAACGTGCATTTCACCGGGCACGTCTCGAACGAGGAACTGGCCGCCTACTACGAGGTGGCCGACGTGTTCCTGTGCGCGAGCGAGCACGAGGGGTTTTGCGTGCCGCTGGTCGAGGCGTTCCACGAGCAGATCCCGGTGCTGGCCTTCGCCGCCTCAGCGGTGCCCGCCACGATGGACGGGGCAGGCATCCTGTACGACCGCAAGGACGAGGCGCACGTCGCCGCGCTCCTCGACGCGGTGGCAGGCGACGAGGGGCTGAGGGCGCAGATCGTCGAGGGCCAGAACGCGGCGCTCGATCGGCTCGAGCACAAGAACTTCGGCCGGTGCCTGCTCACGTTCGTCGAGCAGGTGGCCGCCGCCCCCCGGCCGGCTGCCGCGGCAGTGTCCCCGGACTTCTGGCGGCAGTTCGAGGAGGCCGAACGCCTGGAAGAACTGCGCCTGTACCGGCCGGGGATTTACAAGGCGCTGCCGACGAAGGTCTGATCGCGGTAGGGGCACAGCATGCTGTGCCCCTACGGTGGCTGGCGTCGTGAAACAGGATGGTGATCAATCAGTGGGTCCCGGCGGCGCATCGCGGCGATGCCATCGGCGACAGCGCCAGGCGCGTGCGGGCACTGCTGCGCGGCATGGGCCACGCCTCGGATCTGTTTGCGATCACGATCGACGATGATCTGGCGGGCGACGTGCGGCCGTTCACCGATCCCGCCGCGCGGCGCGGGGATCTGACCATCTTCCACTTCGCCCTCCCCTCGCCGATGACCGGCGCGTTCGCCACGCTGCCGTCCGGCCGGGTCCTGCAGTATCACAACATCACACCGGCGCATTTCTTCGCGCCCTACGACCCGGCGCTCTTCCGCCTCGCCGCGCTCGGCCGGCAGGAGCTCGCCACGCTGGCGGGCCGGGTGGACCTGGCGCTCGGCGATTCCGAGTACAACCGGCAGGAACTGGAGCGCCTGGGGTTCGCCCGGACGGGCGTGATGCCCATTGCGGTCGACTTCGAACGGCTGACACGGGCCGCGTCCGCCCCCACGCTCGAGACGATTCTCGGCGACGGCCTCACGAACATCCTGTTCGTCGGCCGCATCGCGCCGAACAAGCGCATCGAGGATCACATCCGGCTGGCCGAGCACTTCAAGCGCTACGTCGACTCGATGTACCGGTTCATTTTTGTCGGCCGGTACGACGTCGTCCCGCGCTACTATTCCATGGTGCGCGCGCTCATCGCGCAGTACAAGATGCTCCCCGATCGGTTCCTGTTCGTCGGCGCGGTGCCCGATCACGAGCTGGCCGCCTACTATCGCGCCGCGTCCGTGTACGTGTCGCTCAGCGAGCACGAAGGCTTCTGCGTCCCGCTGCTCGAGGCGATGGCGATGGACGTCCCGGTGCTGGCCTATGCCGCCGGCGCCGTGCCCGACACGATGGGCGGGGCGGGCGTGCTGTTCTCGCCGAAGGACCTCGAGTACGCGGCCGAGCTGCTGGGCATGCTCGCCTACGAAGACGAGGTTCGGACGCCGATCATCGACGGCCAGCGGCGCCGCGTGAAGGACTTCGGCGACCAGGCCATCGCGCAACACCTGGTGCGGGCGCTGGACGAGGTGTCCTGAGCAGTAATCGGGCTACTGATCTTGAAACTCGCCTTCATCGTTCAACGCTACGGCACGGAGATCCTCGGCGGTTCCGAGTACCACTGCCGGTTGATCGCCGAGCGGCTGTCCCAGCGCCACCAGGTGGAGGTCCTCACCACCTGCGCTCGCGATTACATCACGTGGAACAACGAGTACCCGGAAGGCACCGATCGCGTGCGGGGCGTCACGGTGCGGCGCTTTGCGAACGCCCAGACGCGCAACATCGCGGCGTTCAATCGCTACTCGGACTGGATCTTCCATCATCCGCACCTGCCGGCCGACGAGACCGAGTGGCTCAAACAGCAGGGGCCGTGGTGCCCGTCGCTCATCGAGCACCTCGAGCGCCACCAGGGCGGCTACGACGCGCTCATCTTCTTCACGTACCTGTACGCGCCGACGGTCCTCGGCCTGCGCGCGGCGCCCGAGCGCAGCATCCTCGTGCCGACCGCCCACGACGAGCCGGCCATCCACCTCGGCCTCTACAAGGACGTCTTCAGCCTGCCGGCCGCGATCGCCTACAACACGGATGTCGAGCGCGCCTTCCTGACGTCACACTTCGATATCCGCGCGGTCGTGCAGGAAACGGTCGGCTGCGGCGTGGACCTGCCGCAGCACCACGCCTACCCGCGCGACCAGCGGCCCGGCCGCGGCGCACAGCCCGCGCCGGAGACCGGCGACGAACCGTGGCCGGATGAGGACGGCGCCGACGACACGGCGCGGCACCGATCGCGGCTGACCGAGCGCGGCGCGATCTTCCGCCGCCGCCACCGCCTCCACGGTCCCTTCGTGCTCTTCGGTGGCCGCATCGACAAGGGGAAGGGCTGCGAGGAGCTGATCGAGTACTTCGGCACCTACATCCAGGAGGGCGGCGACGCGTCGCTGGTCCTCATGGGCGTGAAGCTGATGCCGTTGCCCGACGAGCCGTTCATCAATTTCGCCGGGATGCTGTCGGAGCGCGAGCGGGTGCAGGCGCTCGAGGGCGCCACCGTGGTCGCCGTGCCCTCGCCGTACGAGAGCCTGTCGCTGCTCGCGCTCGAATCATTCGCCGTCGGCACGCCGATCCTCGCCAACGCGCGCTCCGAGGTGCTCGTCGACCATTGCGTGCGGAGCAACGCCGGCCTCTACTACGCGGACCGGGACGAATTCGTCGAGTGTCTGAAGCTGCTGCTCATCGACGCGCGGCTGCGCGCCGCGATGGGACGCAACGGCCGGGATTACATCCGGCGGAACTACCGGTGGGACGTGATCCTCGCGAAGTACGAGCGGATGATCGCGAAGGCGAAGGGAAGCAGATAGTAGCGAGTGGCCAGTAGCGCGGGCCTTTCAGGCCCGCGATCGCGCCCGCGATCGCGATCGACGCCGGACAATCGAGCGGAGGACGCGCAACGCCGGCCGCGGACCTCGGAACGGAACCCTTCATCCTCCCCAATCCCGCTCCCCGATCGACGCCCGTCGCTTCCGTCCTCCGCTCACAGGGCTCTCGGCCGGAGCCAGAGCCCGAAACGCGCAACCCTCAGAACGCCTCCCCCGTGTCCTCCTGGTCGAACTCCTCGGCCGGTGCCGGCCCGCCCGCCGTGCCAGGGCCACTGCCGTTGGCGCCCGGGCGGCCGGCCTCGCGCGAGGCCCCGCTGCCGTTGGCCGCCTTTTTGCGCCGGGGCCGGATGTCGTATCGCTTGATCATCTCGTTCAGCGTCGTCGGCTTGATGTGGAGCAGCTCGGCCGCCTTCTTCTGCACGCCGCCCGCCGTCTCCAGCGTCGACTCGATGAGCCGTTTTTCGAAGTCGGTGATGACCTGCTTGAACGACACGCCCTCGGGCGGCAGCACGAGCTGCGGAATCTGGAAGCTGCGGCTCGATCGCACCTGCTCGGGAATCAGGTCCGGACCGACGCGGCGGTTGGCGCTGAGCACGGCCGCCCGCTCGATCACGTTCTCGAGCTCGCGCACGTTGCCGGGCCAGTCGTAGTCCACCAGCAGGTCGAGCGCTTCCGGTGAGAGCTCCAGGTCGGTCTTCTGGTTCTCCTCGCCGTACTTGCGCAGGAAGTGCTGCACGAGCAGCGGGATGTCCTCCTTGCGATCGCGCAGCGGCGGCAGCTGGACCGTGATGACGTGCAGCCGGTAGTAGAGGTCCTCGCGGAAGCGCCCCTCTTCCATCATGCGGTGCAGGTCGACGTTGGTCGCCGCGATGATGCGCACGTCCACCTTGATGTTCTCGACGCCGCCCAGCCGCATGAACTCGCGTTCCTGCATCACGCGCAGCAGTTTCGGCTGCGTCTCGAGCGGGATGTTGCCGATCTCGTCGAAGAAGATGCTGCCCTTGTCGGCGAGTTCGAACAGCCCCTTCTTCGGATAGACCGCGCCCGTGAAGGCGCCCTTCACGTGGCCGAACAGGTTCGACTCCAGCAGGTCCGGCGGCAGGTTGCCCGAGTTGACCGTGATGAAGCCCCGGTCGGCGCGCGGTGAATTCGTGTGGATCGCGCGCGCCACCAGCTCCTTGCCCGTGCCGCTCTCACCCTGGATCTGGATCGTGGACCGGCTGGGTGCCGCCTGGATGATCAGGTCGAACACCCGGCGCATGCTCGGGCTGCGCCCGATGATGTTGCCGAACTTGCTGTACCGCTCCTGCAGGTTCTGCCGCAGCACGCGGTTCTCGTCCACCAGCCGCCGGCGCTCGATGGCGTTGCGCAGCACGACCAGCACTTCGTCGTTCTTGAACGGCTTGGTGATGTAGTCGAACGCGCCCCGCTTCATGGCCGCGATCGCCGTCTCGACCGACGCGAACGCGGTGATCATGATGATGGCCAGATCGTCGTCGAGCTTCTTCAGCTCGTCGAGCGCCGTCAGGCCGTCCATCTCGGGCATCATCACGTCGACGATCGCCGCGTCGAACGAGGCGCTGCGCGCCAGGGCGAGCCCCTCGGCGCCGCTGGCGGCCAGGCGCACGGCGTAGCCCTCGTGTGCCAGCAGCGTCTCGAGGATCTCCCGCATGATCTCTTCGTCGTCGATGACGAGAATCGAACCGTTGTGAGGCATAGGTCAGCGACCTGTCAAACCCGGTCTTCCTTGCCCGCTTCAGTTCGCCACCCGGCTCGGGCGTTCCGCCGCCGCCCCCGACAGGGGGAACGACAGCGTGAACCGGGTGCCTTCGCCGGTCGTGCTATCGCACGCGATCGCCCCGTCGTGCTCGCGGACGATCCCGTAGGTGATCGACAAACCCAGCCCGGTGCCCCGCCCGATGGCCTTGGTCGTGAAGAACGGGTCGTAGATGCGCGAGAGGTGCTCCCGCGGGATGCCGGTCCCGGTATCGCCCACTTCGGCCACGACCACGTCACCGTCCACGCGCGTGGCGATCGACAGCCAGCCGCCCTTCGGCATGGCGTCCCGGGCGTTGAGGAAGAGGTTCAGGAACACCTGCTGCAGCTTGAACTCGAACCCCAGGATGACCGGCGCCGGGGACGCCAGGTCCCGGCGCACCTGGATGTTCGCCACGCGGAACTGGTGGTCGAGCAGCGAGAGCACGTCACTGATGATGGCGTTCAGATCGACCGGCACCCGCTCGCCCGTGGGACTGCCCGGCCGCGCGAGGTTCAGCAACCCGTTGACGATCTTCGCCGCGCGGAAGGTCTGGCGCTCGATCTTCTCGAGCACCTTCGTCTTCGGATCCTCGGGATCGGAGCCCTCGAGCAGCATCTGCGTGAAGCTGGAAATGCCGGTCAGCGGCGTGTTGACCTCGTGCGCCACGCCGGCCGCGAGGATCCCGATCGACGCCATCTTCTCGGAGATCTGCAGCTGCTCTTCCAGGTGCACGCGCGACGTCACATCGTCGACGATGATGATCGTGCCCACGACCGACGAGGTGGTCCCCTCCCAGCTGCGCAGCGGGATGACGGTGACGTTGACGAGCAGCCGCCGGTCGTCGCGGGTGTGCAGCGACAGGCGACAGGCGCCCGCCGTGGCCGGCGCCTCGGATCGCGCCGCCTGCAGCTGGCGCAGGAAGCCCCCGTCGAACAGCTCCGACAGCGGGCGGCCGACGGCGTCGGCGCGGCTGACGCCGTAGAGCCGCTCCAGCGCCCGGTTCCACCGCACCACGCGCGAGTTCGCGTCGGCGACGAGCAGGCCCGCTTCGAGCGATTCGACGATGCTCTCGCTGAACTCGCGCATCCGATCGACTTCTTCCGCCTGCCCGCGCAGCTGCCGATAGAGGCGCCCGTTCTCGAGCGCGGTGGCCACGTGCCCCGCAACCGCGATGAGCAGCGACAGGTCCTCGCTGTTCAGCGGCTCGCCGTCCGAGCGCCGGCCGAGCGCCAGCACCGCGTTGCAGCCCCCCTTCGACACGCACGGGACGAAGTAGTGGATGTCGCGCTCCCGCCACTCGGTCACGTCCACGGGCTCGAGCGTCCTGGCGGTTGCCGGTTCGTCCAGCGCGACCGGCTGCCCCGCCACCAGGCGCGCGCCGAGCGTGCTCGTCCGCGAGAGGCGCGGTGCCGGCGATTCGAGGCCCACGCTCCGGACGGGCACGAACCCCTGCGAGTCGCCGTCGGCCAGCATCAGCGCGATCCGATCGACGACGAACGTCTCCATGATCCGCGCGACCAGGCGCTCGCTCAGCCGGTTCAGATCGAGATCGCTGTTCAGATCGCGGGCGAAGCCGACGAGCGCGCGGCGGTAGTCGTAGCGATCGCGGTAGAAGGCCCGGTCGAAGGTGGTCTGAATCGCGCTCTTCACGGGCCGCGCGAGCAGGACGACGACCAGCGTCGCGAGCATCGCGATGATCGTGTAGTGCTGGGCCGGGTCCTCGATCACCTTGCCCGCGAGCTTGAGCAGCGCTGCGTAGATGCCGCCGATCGCCAGCACGGCGGCGGCGTAGACCAGCGTGCGCTTGATGAACACCTCGACGTCCATCAGGCGATAGCGGACCACGGCCGACGCGAACGCCAGCGGCAGCAGGCCCAGCGGAATCGCCAGCAACTGCACGCCCAGCCCCGGGTGCGCGCCGAGCGACCACGGCAGGGCGTAGCCGATGACGAACGGGCCGCCGCCGAAGAGCACGCCGGAGACGATCCAGCGCAGCTGCCGGCGCCCGGTCACCGTCCGCATGCGACTGAGCGCCCACACCCAGACCAGCATGCCGGCGACCAGGCAGATGGCGAGATACAGGTACTCCAGGCGATCGATGCGCATCGCCCACTGCGCGATGTAGTAGCGCGGATCCTGCGGGGCGCGCGAGAACACGACGGCGTCGGCGATGCCGAGGGCGATGGCAGGCAGGTACAGCAACGGCTGGATGCGCGCGCCGATCGCCGCCTCGCGCCCCGGCCGCTCCGGAAACGCGAGCGTGAAGTGCAGGAACAGCGGCGGCAGCAGCAGGATCGACACCTCGTTCGCCCAGTAGAAGAACCAGTCGAGCGTGTCGAGCCGGCCGCTGAACGAGAACGTGAAGACGCCGAAAAAGGCGACCGACAGCAGGAAGAAGTGCAGCGTGGCCGGGTCGCGCCGCCGGCGGAGCCGGACCGACGTGCCGATGAGCAGGCTGAAGATGCCGACGGGCGCAAGGATGAAGTAGAGCGGCAGGTTGCCGACCGGGATCGGCGTGAGCGCGATGTCGATGAGGCGCGTCGAGTTCAGCCGAACGAGCCGGTAACGCAGCGACGCTCCCTTCGGCGCGCGATCGAGAACCTGCTGCACCTGCTCGAGCGTATCGACCGGGTTCCCGTCGATCTCCTGCAGGATGTCGCCCCGCTCGAGACCGGCTGCCGCCGCAGCCGTCCCCTGGGCGACGTCCTTGACCACGACACCCTCGGCCTGCGCGCCCCAGAGGACCCCGTCCTCGACACGATGCCACGTGGCCCGCAACGCGATGTTCGCGACGCCCAGCACGAGCAGCGTCCCGACGAGCGCGAACCCCACGAGCGAGCTCACGGATCGCACCGAGGCCCGCCATGTCGCAAGGCCGGTTCGCCGAGTGCCCGTGTGCAGGTGGCTTTCCATCGTCAGTGGGCCGGAGGGAGGGCTATCCCCTTGCCAGGCAGCAATTGGCATACCACAGCCGCAGTCGCCAAAACCCGGTGAAACGGGTTGATAATCTGCCACTTGCCCGCGTCCGCCCATCCAGATTGCGCGTCTACTTCAAGCGCACGAATCGAGTCTCCAAATAACCGGATCCCGAAAAATGGCCAAAAAAAGAAGCGCATCCGCGCTTCAGGATCGCTCCCGGGCTGAAGCCCGGAAGTCCCACCTCTTGCCATCAGAATCGCTCCCGGGCTGAAGCCCGGAAGTCCCCCAGTCTGGGACCGCCGCTCTTCAAGACCCGAGATCCACAGTCGTGGGACCGCCGGTCTTCAGACCGGTGGCTTCCCCACTAGAACCGGACCACCAACCCGCCCACGAGGCGCTTGGGCGGCCGCACCGCCAGCAGCTCGTCGTAGACCGAGGCGCCCGGCGTCGTCTCGCGGAACAGGTTGCGCACCGCGAAGACGAACTGCCACTGCGCCGAGGTGAAGTCGAGCAGCGGCAGCGGCTGCGACACCTGCACGTCGAAGCGACCGTCGAACCCGGGCTTCGTATCGGTGGCGCCTGGCTTGGCAAACGCGCTGTCGATCCTGTAGAGCACGAACAGGCGCGTCGCGGAGCGCGGGACTTCCGTTTCGACCGACGTCGTGATGTCGTGGAACCGCGCGGTCTGCGAGCGAAGCGCCGATGGCCCGACGATGTCGACGAGGCCGCCGTCATCGAACGAGAGCCAGTTCGCCGTCGTCATCTGGTATGCGACCGACCCGCGGACATGCGCGTTGGTTGCGTTCGACAGCGACACGCTCCACCCCTTCGCGTCGACATCGCCCAGCGTACCGACGTGATAGCGGGAACCGGGAAGCAACGACGAATCGTCGGCGAGGCCGAACAGCGCGACCAGCTGGTTGCTCACTTCCTGGTAGAAGGTGCGCGCGGTCACGGCGTAGCCCGAACCGAGATCGCGCTCGACGAGCAGCTCGTAGTTGTTGGCGCGCTCGGCGGTGAGCGGCCGGTTCGAGAGCCAGTCGAAGGTGCGCTCCGACGGCACCCACAACCCCTGGGCGAGCGGCGGCAGGAATTCCTCGGCGCCGGGCGCGAGCACGTGGCGCGAGATCGACGTCCGAATCTGCAGGCCGGCGGCCGCCTTCAAGGCGATCTCCGCGCGAGGACTGAGCAGGCCCGGGCCCGCCAGGTAGTCGTAGCGCGAGTAGCGGGCACCGTAGATCAGCGCGACCTGCGACGACATCTGCCAGCGATCGACCGCGTAGACGGACCCGACTGCGCGGCTGTCGTCGCTCGCCGCGCGAGGAAACTCGGTCGGCGCCGGAGAAGAATTGAAACGCTGCGTGCTGTAGGCGATGTTGACGTCGTAGACGTGCGAGGCCGGCGCGCGCGACTTCAGCGCGCCCGACAGGAACCAGGTTCCCAGGTCGCCTTGCGCCGTGATGCCCTGGATCGACCAGTCGCCCCAGCCTCCTACCGGTCCCCCGAGCGACAGGGACGCGACGCTGCGCGACAGCGAGTCGAGCGAGAAGAGGCGTTCGACCGCGTCGAACGAGCTGGCCGTGAGGAGGTTCACCTGGCCGGTGAAGGGGAGATCGTCGAACAGCGTCGACGCGAAGCGCATCGGCGCCGCAACGGTCCGGGCCAGCGGGCCCGGGGCCACACGCGCGGGAGCCTTGTTGTCGCCGCCCGCGATCCCGTCGCGGTCGGTGGTGTCCTTGAGGACGCTGCGCGACAGGTGACGCAGGTACCAGGCGACATCGCTGCGATCGTCCGGCACCTCGGTGTCGCCGCCGCCCGCGGTCGAACCCAGGCCGGCGGCGAGCATGCGCGCGCGATCCGTGCGGCGCAGCGACACCGCCACCGTCGTGCGCACGCTCGGCCGGACCTCGACGAACTGCCTGCGAGAGGGGATGTAGCCGGTGTAGTGCGCCCGCAGCAGGTACGGACCGGCGGGCAGGCCGTACAGGTGGAAGCGGCCGGTCTTGTCCGTGACCGCCAGAGCGCTGGTCGACCCCAGGGCCGAGACTGTCGCACCCGGGACCGGCGCGCCAGCGTCATCGACGACGACGCCTTCGACCGACCCGTGCAGAACGGCAGCGATCGGCCGCAGCCCCTGGTCCCCTCGCGGAAGCACACCGCGGACCTGGCCGGAGGCGTCCGGCACAACGCCCATGAGCGCAGCGACGACGGTCGACGTGACGAGCGTGCCGAACCGGGTCATAGTGCTGCCTCTTGCCACTCAGGGGCGGGGCCAGGCCCGCCCGGGTCGAGCCTACGAGACCGAGAACGCGACGCTCCTCGTCAAGGTCTGGCCCGACACCTTGTCGGTGATCTTGAACTCCACCCGGAAGTCACCGGCCGGGAAACTGCTGAGTCCCCACGCCCCGCCGCCGGGAAGCGGGTTCTTCTGGATGTCGAACTGCGCCGGCAGCGTGCTGGCGTTCATGGCCGACGGATCGGTGTTGTAGATCTTCTTCTCGCCGTTGGCGTTCTTCTGGTAGAAAAGGCCCTCGATCACCACATCCGGCTTGCCGGCCGAATCGAGCGCCGGGTTGTAGATCTGGAAGTAGACGGCCAACTCCTCGGTCTTTACGAACTTGGTGCCGACTTTCGGGACGATCTGCAGGCTGCCGATCGTGTACGGGTTTTCTCGCTGCTGGTCGGCGGTGAGCACGGCCGCGGTGGTGCCGACTTTCTCGGCCACGACCAGGCTGCTCGTGGAAAACTCCTTGGTCCAATAGTCGGGCACCGACAGGGTCTGCCTGGAGACCGCCATCTTCGGCTTCTTCTTGTCCGCCGGATTGCGTTCTTTCACGCCGATGTAGACATCGTACTCGCCCCCCTCGGCCTGGAACGCGCGGCTCAGTTTGGCCGGTCCTCCCAGTTGAGGCGGTCTCAAGTCAACAAAATACAGATCTTCAAAGGTCGCCGGCGGCAGATTCGGCTTCTCCTTGTCGGCCTGCGCCCGGGCTCGCTCTTCGTCGGTGATGTCACGCAGATCCGAGAGGTTGTTGGGCGGACGGTCGCCGAGCGACCCGGCCTGAGGTTTCTGCTCCTTCTTCGGCGGCGGCGGCGGGGTGGCACCCTTCTTCACCACCCGCAGCATCACGGTAACGGCCGGGTTCGCCAGAACCGTGCTGTCGATGTCCACGGTGAACGGCACGTAGGTCTTGCCGGATGTCGCCTTGAAGAAGTGATAGCCCTCGAAGCTGATCGGCACATCCGACGGCGTCGGTTGCCCGGTTTCGGCCGCGTCGATGAGCCTGGTGACGGCCTGGGCTTCCTGCAGCTGGGCCTTGTCGGGCTTCTTCGTATCCCTCTGCTGCGTCAGCACGGGCGCGGTCACGAACGCGACGGCGAAAAACACACCGAGGACGCACGCACTTGGCGAGGCCCACGCCCGGCCACGACTACTCATGATGGCGGTTCTCCAGATGGCGGCGCTAGAAAGCGATCGCCCGATCATAGGCGCGTCGCCGGGATAAGTCAAAAACGTGACGGTGGTTCCCGGGCGGTCGCCAGCCCCATGTTATATTGGTTGTTTCGAGGCGGTTTGTGCCATGAACCTGTTCGATGTCAGCGTGCGGCTGTCCGAGACGACGCCCACGTTTCCCGGCAATCCGCCGTTCAGCTGCGAAGGCGTCAAGCGGACGGCGCGCGGCGACAGCTCGAACGTCACCGCGCTCCACCTCGGTACGCACACCGGCACGCACGTCGATGCGCCGCGCCATTTGTTCGACTCGGCTCCCGGCGTCGATGCCCTAGCGCTGGAGGTGTTGATGGGCCGCGCGCGGGTCGTCGAGATCGGCGGTCCCCGCCGCGGCATCGAGGCTGGTGACTTGGCCGCCGTCGACCTGGCCGGCGAAACGCGCGTGCTGCTGAAGACCGGCAACTCGGCGCTGTGGCAGTCGGGCGAGTTCCACGAGGACTTCGCGTTCCTCGACGAGAGCGGCGCACGGCTGCTCCTGGACCGCGGCATCCGGCTGGTCGGCATCGACTACCTGTCGATCGAGCAGTTCAAGCGGGCCGGCGCTCCGGTTCATCACTTGCTGCTCGAACGCGGCGTGATCATCGTCGAGGGCTTGAACCTGAGCGAGGTGTCGGCGGGCGCCTACGACATGTGCTGTCTTCCGCTGGCCGTCGCCGGCGCCGACGGCGCCCCGGCGCGGGTCGTGCTGCGGGCACTGGCCTAGTGCAGGGATCGCATCAGCCTGCTGCCTATGAGTCTGATCGACGATTCGCTCGTGATCGTGCTGGCCGGCGGCGCTGGCGAGCGCCTCTACCCGCTGACGAAGGACCGCGCCAAGCCGGCCGTCTACTTCGGCGGTCCCTATCGCATCATCGACTTCGCCCTCAGCAACTGCATCAACTCGGGCCTGCGCCGCGTCTTCATCGCCACCCAGTACAAGTCGCTCTCGCTGAACCGCCACATCCGCATGGGCTGGAGCGTCGTCTCCGAGGAGATGGGCGAGTTCATCGAGATCCTGCCGCCGCAGAAGCGCGTGGGCGAGCACTGGTACCTCGGCACCGCGGACGCCGTCTACCAGAACCTGTACTCGATCGTGCGGGAGAACCCGAGGCACGTGATCGTGCTGGCCGGCGACCACGTGTACAAGATGGACTACTCGAAGATGCTGCGGGCGCACGAGGAGCGCCGGGCGGCGGTCACCATCGCGACGATCGAGATGCCGAAGGGCGAATCGCGGCACTTCGGCATCATGCAGGTGGACGAAGACGAGCGCGTCATCGGCTTCCAGGAGAAGCCGGAGCAGCCGATCACGGTTCCCGGGGCGCCGGACCTGGTGCTCGCGTCGATGGGCATCTACATCTTCGACATCGACGTGCTCGTGCGCGCGCTCGAGGCCGACGCCGCGCGCCCGACCACGCACGACTTCGGCAGGGACATCATCCCCGCGGTGATCAGGGAGGCCGCCGTCTACTCGTACCGGTTCTACGACGAGAACAAGAAGGCGGCGAAGTACTGGCGCGACATCGGCACGCTGGACGCGTACTTCGACGCGAGCATGGACCTGGTCCAGGTGAACCCCGA
>Ga0315279_10007571_pt1 | contig 13387 bp, 26 predicted proteins | sample YL17G06_20_MG_FD_203694 | JGI IMG/M metagenome (GOLD analysis project Ga0315279, IMG submission 203694) | Sediment microbial communities from Yellowstone Lake, YNP, Wyoming, USA - YL17G06_20 | ecosystem: Environmental > Aquatic > Freshwater > Lake > Sediment | place: USA: Wyoming | collected... | reverse complement strand
TAATACTGGTTCTCTTCGCTGAACTATTGTTTGAAGCATACTCATCTAGTAATCCTTCCACCAGCTTTCCTCCACTCGTACAACGTCACTATAAGATATATTACAATCATTAAAATAATCACTTGAGGCATATAAATTGCAAGAGCTACTATCAACAAAATAACAATAAGTGCATTTTTAGGCAATTGTATATCTCTGATACCCATTGCCTATTCCTCTTTAGAACCTTCTTTAGGAGGAGACACTTCCCTAATTCCAACAATTAATAACATTACGCCCGATAAAGCAAATCCTAACTGAAGATAAGGTATGCCAGATACATAAGATGTAGCCATCAACAATCCTAATCCACATATCGCTAAAAATGCACCAGTAACCTTCCTAGAGAACTTTATGGGTTTCTTCGTCTTTTCAGAAATCTCTGGAACTTCTGCAATATTTACATACTCTATATCAAATCCAAAATATTTTCCAAAGGAAAATACAAAAACATAAATCCAAACAATATTCAAAATATAATAAAAAAGCATATTTCCTCCACTAGCAATATTAGATAATGTCATTCCAACAACATATATCAAAACAAAATTTATAGGTTTCAAAAACCTCAAATAAACGTTCTGTACACTAGGATATCTTTCTAAAATCCTAGATACAAGTCTAGAAAATCCTTTTAACTCAGACAACCCTTAACCCCCTTTACTTACTTACTATTGGTTACTTAATAAGCCTTATTATAGTAATTCAGTACAGACTGAAAAAACTCTCTGCAATATCTACATTCATCCAATTCTCCTCTAACCTTATATAGGATTTTAGGAGCAATCCTTCCCTTCCTTCCTACACGCAATACCGCAAACCCTTTATTATAGGACATCCATTCATAAGATAATTCCCTTTCTCTAAAAGATCCCATTATCTCTAAATACTCACTCCACTTATGAGATGAGAAACTTACAACACTCCACTTCCAAGGACTTGTACTAATTATATATAGATCTGCTGTAAGATGAGCTATCTTTTCACAAGCTGATATCACATCTCTTAGACTCTTAAGATCACAATCTATATATACATGAAACTTTCCCTTTTCAACATAACATGTATTATCCAGCCCTACATATAGTCCATCTATTAGCAGACTTGCATTAGAACATACAACAAGCTGATCGACTACTTGCAATCCTCAGGATCCTTCCCTACAACTTCTACATAAGATCTTGGAGTATAACCTATACAAATATATCTATCATCACATTCTTTACAATTATGTTCACACCAATCATCACTGAAATATTCTGAATCATTCTCTTCATTTAATCTTCTTATTCTGAAAAATTGAAAAAGAACTATCACAGACAATAATCCTATAACAAATCCTACACCCAACCATTCCAGACTCAAGCACTCAGCTTCCTTTTTTCTCTAGTCTGCCATCCTTTATACGCATAAAGCCGACTTAGCAGTGTATATTCCGTATCTATATCTCCCACGTCTCTAGCTCTTGTTATCATAGAATCTATTACATCTATCTTATACTGTCTAAGCTGTATTCTTCTTACAATAAATTGAGCAGTCTCTGGGAATGGCTCTATTGGTCTTATAAACTCTTTAGGAACAAATGGATGAACAGGTACAGTTTCTATTGAAGGAGGAGCAACCTCTCTACCCTCTATATCTATCCAGAATCTCCTTCCTGTCTCTGAAAACATTAATCTAAACGGAACCCCAGAATAAGATGGTCTGGGAAGTTCATGTATAATATAAGATGGCTCTGCTCTAGCAATATCCTCCATAAACTCACCTACCTGTTCTGGACTATAAAAAGGAACCTCTCCCTTAAGCTCTTCAGGAACTATCAAACCTCTCAATTCTGCAGTTTGCATTTCTCGTAATTCCTCAGGAGTTGGAGCTAATCTCATAGAATATTCTCCTGTACGAAATGTATAATCTATAAAATTATCGAACGTCTGTCTCCTACTAACTCTAGCAAGTTCTGACTTAAACTTCATCTTATCTTGATAATATGCCTTAAGAAGCTCAGGAACTACTTCTACTCCTTCCCTCTGAATAGAAGCAATTATATCATTAGAGAGAACAATCTCAAACTTGCGATTGTACTTTCCACCGCTTATAGAGCGAATCTAACAAGCGTCTGTGTTGTACACCACAAGTCTAGGACACATCTACACACACTCACCTCTTTGTACGACCGCGTCTCCTATAAAATTCTCAAGTTTATCTAATATTCTCTTCTTATCACCTAGTTCATCAGACCAAATAACAATACACTTCCAACCTATATCTTTGAACATCTTTATTCTTTCTAATTCTGCATCTTCTCTAGAATTACCTTTTCTTAAACTATGCCAATAAACTCCGAAAACTTCAATAGCCTTCTTTTCTGTATCATGAATAAAATCTGGATTAAATGGTAATCCTTCTTTACTTATCAAGATAAAGGACATATCTCCGACATACTCGAATGGTAAATAATCTTCGTCCACGATATCTATAAGCTTTTGTTCAGGCTTCGTTGGTCCATCATAAATATCTAATCCACCTTCAATAAGTTTTATTTGATTATCTCTATATATAGAATCTCTCCATCTTATTTTTAATGCTTCACTTATCTTCTTACTTCGTTCCTCATTTCCTTCCACATTCATTTTATCATTATTCCATCTTTCACTCATAAGTTTTGACATATGCTCAATATATTCAGGATCATTCCAAAATTTTTCTAAGAGCCCCTTAATAAGTTTAGATTGCTCTAGTTTTCTTTCATCAGTCCATCTAGCACTTATTCTATTTTGTCTCTTTATAGGATCTTTCCACGAAGCTTTAATACCTCTACTCTTCTTTTCTAAAGCTTCTTTAGTTTGAGAAGCTAAGAAAAATCTTTTTCTAGCATCATCATAAACTCCTAAAGATTGCAGCTCTTTTATTCTTGCTCTATGTACAATATTTCTATTAGAATCACTCTCCCACTCTTCATGTCTTAATAAAGACCGTTCTGAAGAAAATCTTCTACCACACTTATAACAAACCCAATCCCCAACATTTTCATGATTTCTTCTTTTTTTATGAGTATCTAATTTTTCTTTAGAATAATAAACTTTATCACATACGTCACAAACATAAATCTCTGCAACTAACTGTGACATTTCTTATCACCTTTAACTATTGAAGAATTATTTTTAGGGTAGATTCGATTTTCAGTTATTAAATCTACCTCCTCCATCGCCTTAATGACAGCAAGACATATTTCATCACTTGCATTTCTCCATTCTTTCACAGGAAATTCACTCCAACTAGAACGACGATTATCTATAGCACCTTTAAGTATCTTTATCCAGTTCAACTTATATAAATCTTCGTGTATCAACTTACCCACTTTTATCACCTAATCCCAAAAAAATTATAATAGCAAATATGAGTCCTATAAATGTTGCATTCATAATTAAAGGATAATCAATTATATCAACACTAGAATAACTTGATGAAGCTATTATAATTACATGTCCACCATATTCACATTCAAAGACAATTATATTTGTAGTAACAAATAATTCAATAAATCCCGCTACAAAGAATTTTATCAACAATTCATTTATTTTCCATCACTCCTACAAAACTCACTAAGTAATTGTCTCTGTAACTCTCGTATTTTCCTCACCTTCTTCACAATATCTTTAGTTATTACCTTATTAATAAACCATTCGACAAATTCACTATGATTCATACCAAATGCAGAAGAATATTTATCAATCATTTCTATAGACTCATTACTTAAAGCAAACGACACTATTCGCTTCATATTACATCGCCTTCATCTGAATCTTCAGCCAGTTTAAGTCATCTCTAGGCTTCTTCAAAATATGTGGACAAATCATAATACAATATCCCTTAACTCCGCTCTTACCTTCTAGAGGACCTATATCATCATGAGGAACAAAACAATCATTACTTTTACACCATTCTATCGCCCATTCCTTTATTGGAAGAGAATCCTTACATTCTAGATATTTCTTACACCAAACATTATATGTCGGTGTAACCTTATAATTGCTCTTATCAGAATACTTCTTTCCAGGATTTAAGAATTCAAAATAATCTCCAATATGAAGAAGCTTCGTACCTGTGGGATAAGACTTAGAAGAGAATAGCCACTCAAAGAAATTCTCTTTAGTTGGCATCATACTTCAAATCCTCCATTTTCTATAAATTTAACAATATCAAATATAGAAAGTCCTATACAACATAAAATGTAACCCCACATATCCATAATCTCACTAAAAAATATCGGAATCATAAAAAATCCAGTTATAATATTGCCTACAAAACCAGATAAAATTATAATTTGATTATTCCAATCATCATACGATTCTATCCTTACACCTGGCTGACCATAATGAAATCCAAATCTAATAAATCTACCGTAATAAGCCGCTGATAAAGCATGAAAACATTCATGAATCATGACAAAACATATAGTTCCAAAAGATATCCTAATAGAATGCGTAGCAACAAACCATATTATCGCTCCAACTGTCACAAAATTTGCCAATTCTTTAATTTTATCCATTCTTTATCACTCCATTCTACCTAGATATCAAAAATTCATCATCACTCTTAAATGATCTATAACAATTTCATTAAATATATCCATAATATCATCTTCGTTTTCACAACCAGAAAAATGATCTAGAGTAATAGTAAAATCACTATTCTTTATCGCTCCTTCTGGAAGATAATTATTCTTCTTATTATCAGCATAAAGTGATACTAATATAAACGAATTAAAAATATCTACTGTAAATCCTCCCTTGCTCTTTATACCTACGATTCTATTGATTTCTTCCTCAGTCCATTCAGTCATTGTGGAACATACCTCCTCCTCTTTCCTTCTCCTTCATACTTCAATCGTCTGTATAAATGAGCTCCACGCCACGATAACTTCATTGGCTTCAATTCTACATATACATTAGTAAGATTTTTCGTAATCAAAGCACCAATTCTATGACTTTCAATACCTGTCTCAATAGAAATATCTGCGGCACTTACCCACTTATCGTGTGGAATAGCTTCAAGAATCCTTTTTACCTCCTGCATCATAATCTAGACCACCACTCAGCAATTGTACAACTCATTCAAGTAGCCTCCGCACATCCTCAGAATTGCGAAGTCTAACTACGATTTCCTTACCTCTATCAGTAAGTTCATAATCATAGACAGCACGCTTATCCTTACGTTGAGCTTTAACAGTCATAATAAGACCTTTATCAATGAGATTCTTCACATATCCTCTAAACAGTGAGTATGTAATATTAGCTCCACGACAAAGACGTGTTGGTATATGTTCTCCACCATCTATGAGCACAATAATCTCTTGAAAAATCTCAGACTTATCTCTTCGCTTCAACATCCATCACTTGTTCAGAACTTAAGGAGGAACATATCTTCTTCTCTTTCCTTCTCCTTCACTTAACCTTGTGTACTTACGATATTCACACAGGACATGTTCGATATTACGCAGAGACAAGTACGGACGATTAGAATATCCCTGAGTATATGCTACATTAATGAATGGAATTTGATATTTAATAAACATCTTTTCTTGCGTATCTCTTAATTGCTTACAAATTCTCACATAATCCTCCTCTTTATAATCGCTCTTTTCTCCTCCATAAATAATTCTTATTCCCCATTTAGCCCCAGGACCCATATTTACAAAATCATTATCAGTCCAACGAATTAATTTTACATAAGATAAATCACACCAAATTTCATATGCTAAGAATGGACCGATATAATGAATTCCCTCTAAAAGTTTCATCACTTCTTCTGGATTCTTAGCCCATTCTATATCCTTCCTCAACCTATCTATTCTCTTAGCTAAATCTTTTAACATTAGAAGAACTTGAACGTGCTTAGACTCTGGTCTATAAGAATAATCTACTGGAATCCCACAAATCATATAGGCATCATTAAATACAGTCTCTCCATTCTTCAACTCCTCATCCATATGCTCTTCTATCAACTTCCACTCATTATCAAAATCTAAATAGTCATACTGTCCTATCCATTCGAACATTCCATATTTATTAAATATTCTGTAAGCAATATCGTTGAATAGAGCATGATTCTTATCATCTGCAAAATTGGTATCTACTTTAACAATATCCATCATAACATTTATAATATATTGCGTTCCTTTATCGTTCTCCCTATATACATTGCAGAATTTGTAAGTCTTAAGAACTTCATCTTCTGTCCATGGATATGGTTTCTTTAAAACAAATCTATCATACCATATCTTCTGCCTAGCATAAATAAATCCATAGAAATCGTGAAGGCGACTATCCACTGTATCTAGCTCAGTTCTTGAAAAACTCCCTTTATCATGCCGTACAGATTCTTCATTTAAAGACACTGCTCATCACCTTATCAAGCTCATTCTCATTCTTCTATAAACCTCATAAATTGAACCACAAAAATCTACACCAATCGATCCAAAGGCATAAAGGAAATTTGACAAATAGACACGAGGTATTCTTCTTAATTTAACTTTCCTCTTATTTTTATAAAAAATCTTTAGAACTTTAGATATATCTTCTGACTGTTGATATCTATCCTTAAAATCTAGTTTAATATGTCTCCATGTAGAAATTAAAATATTACTGCTAGACATATCATATAAATAATGATTAAATTCATGAATTAAAACAAAATCTAGAAGCTTAGGATATTTCTTCAAATCTGGATGTATTAAAATAATATTATTTAAAAAATCATAATCTCCAATCGTAGTATAATAAGATTCTAATATTTCAGGCGTTGCTCGATCGTTCATAACGTACTTCTTTCTATCTAATACTTCACTTTTTATAGAATTACTTAACATACTCGTCTCCCCTCCTACTTTCTCTTACAAACACTCCTAGATTAATCACAGCAGAAAACATATTTACTCCAAATACAATTATCCATTCTATTCCTTTACTTAAATAGGCAACAAGAAATAATGATATACTTAAATTTAAAATCCCAGCTACTAGATTTATCTTATCTCTCATTTTTTATTCCTCTTCTTAAAAACTTGAAAATAAGGACATAGAAGATTTATCTTCTTCAACTTATCTTTAAACCACATACCTCTTCTGTAGGCTTGATTCTTAGGATTATCTCCCGGCTTATCTCCATCACATTCCACTATAAAAATAGTCTTATCGGGATTTTTATTATATTCTTCCATTGCTCTTATATAGTCTTCATCTTTTCCAATTTCAATACATTCTTTAACTAAATCCCAAAATTCTTTCGGAGCTTCATTAACTTTATTAAATTTTAATATGTATATTCTACTAATCTCATTATTCATTATATTTTTCCTCTCCAATTATTAATTAGGACTCCAATTTGGAAGGGAAAATATAAGAGAACGAAGAAAGATTTCAAAGGTTGGATTTGATGTGGGCTCATAAATGTATCCAATATCAGAATTTATTATTAGAACAAGCCTATTAACCTTATTACCATATTGTGAACTGGATATAAAGAAGACAGTATTACTGGATACTACAGAGTTTTGATGTACAAGATGAATAAATTGCGAATAGCTTACTTTATACATAATCGTTGGAGATTCTATTATGGCATCATCCCTTATCAAAATCCCAGAACTACGAATATGTTCCCATGCCGTTTCCTCTACAGCAATTCCGTGCACTCCGACATATACTCCAACACACACTATATAGACAAGCACAGTTACCAAAAGAACCGTTTCTTTGTTTTCTCTTACCCAGTTTCTATTCATCTTCATCCTTCTCCATCATCTATATCTCCATTTTTCCGACAGCCCATATATAGCTTCCTACGAAGAAAGATATAAGTATATTTATGATTAATATAGGCGGAATTTCAAAGGAATTTATCAACTCACTTTGAATTGTAATAATAGATAATATAATCCCAATAAGAATTAGTACAATCCCCATAAACTCATAGCGATTCATGATAGAATCTCCTCATACTACACCCGTACAAACCCTACTACCTATTAGGTAGGTAGAGAATATAAGTTTTACTATACGGATAATCATGAACAAAAACTTTAAAATTTTTTCTCCGCAAAACGCCTAAGTTTTTCAGTGACAATATAAGCAACAAATTACACCAATTTTATCAAATATTTTAAAGGATTCTAAGAAATGTAAACCACCAATCTAACCACCTTATAATTCCATATCTTCTAGCTCCTCCATGATCTGGGAATAAATAATTCTCAAATTCTGCACCAACTTCCTTAGCAGAATACAAAAGTTCAAAATGAATTGCATCCCACCTACATCTAATCTTTCTCCAAGGAATCTTATACAAAATATCCTTCTTCCAAGCAACTAATCCACATGTAGGATTACTTACAATTCTAGAAAATCCTAAACAACGAATTACAAGAGCATTACCTACAGTCTTTCCAATCTTCCAATCTCCTATCTCATGTCCAACTACCACATCTGCAGAAGTAGATTCTGCCTTCTTCAACAATTCCTCTACGATATTTATAGGATGATCATTATCCATAGTAATAACAATATCACACATAAGTGTATAATAAGCTAATTTCATTCCTTCTATAAGACTCATACCATATCCAATTCTCTCACAATGATAAGGAACAAATGCTCCAGCTTCTCTAGCTATATCAGAAGATTTATCATCATCAGATACAACTACAACAATACAATCCTTAAACTTAGCCTTCAGACTTCTTACAGTATCTCCAACTGTATCATCTTTATAAACTGGAATAACAAATCCTATCTTCATATGCCGAACCTCCTATCCCTTTTAAAAAATTCCTCTAACACATCTAAAAACATCTCCTTAGTAAAATCTATAGATAAACAATCTAAAAAGAACAACTCCGAATATGTCGAATACCACGGCATAAATCCACTAAGCCTCTTCTCATATCCTGTACGAATAATAAGATCTATAGGAACATCATCAAAGTAAAGATATTTACCAAGAATATTTGGATTAAAATTTTTCCAATCCCATACTACAGTCTCTGATTTTAAAAATTTTTCTACTGCATCACATATTTCTTGTTTACCATCATAACACATAGCAATATTAACAATTACTCGATTATCCTTAGTTCTATTCTCTACTTCCTCTAATACCTTCATATACTTCTTATCTATTTTCTTTCTCGTTCCTCCTATAACAATTCTAAAATCTTTCTCATACTTCTTAATAAGATGATTTATTCCCCAATCCATAGCATCAAAAAGCTGATGCTTAAATCCCTCATCCCTCTTAAGATTATCTATAGAATATGCATATGCAGAAAGATATTTTATATTATATCCATCATCATTAATATCCTTTATCCAAGTTAAAATCTCGTCCATCTTCTTTATTAAAATAATTCCTGAAGAATTTACTGGAACTCCATTCTTCCTAGCCCATCTACGTGTACCATCGAGAATAAGTCCTACATGTCTAATCTCCTTCAACGACATCCTATCACTTCTTTACTAAAACCTTCAATCCAACCCAATCTACTAGGAAATTATTAACCATATCACACATAGAAAATATAACAAGTTTCTCTGGAGCTATGAAGGGAAGAAGAGTCACCATTGTTATTTCAACAAATCCCATACCACTAATAGAAATCGGTATTAATCTCATAACTGTTGCTAACGGATGAATAATCATACACTGTATATAAGATAATTCAAATCCACAAGCTCTAACAAGTATGTACCACTCAAATCCCCTTAATATCCATCCAGCAATACTAAATAAGAAAACACTCAACCAATATTTTCTAACAATATCAAACGAACATACAAGATTAGCAAACTTCTGTGGCAACTTTATCTTCGATCCGAAAAATAGAACAATAAATCCTACAATCATAAGAACTACTCCTATCACTACAACATATCTCATAGCCAAAAGTATCTCATTACTAACAACAAAAAATTTATCGAAGAATAACAAAGAAAGAATAACTATAAATCCTCTAGCAATAATATCCACAACTATTGTCCCAGAAACAACTCCAACTGAAGTAGATTTATCTCCCTCCAATCCAATAACAGCACCAAGATATCCTGACCTACCAAGACTTATATTACTCAAGAACATTCCTAGAGAATTACTAAAAAAACAGTTCCAATATCTTACCTTCTTACCACACTTATCTAATACATACTTCAACTTATATCCCATAATAAAAGACTGAATTAGATAAGGAATATCACTCGCAATAAAAAGAGAAATACTAACAAATGGAAGTATCTCTAAAATACTATTCACACTAACAACATATGTAAACACATAATAGATTAATGTAAGAGATACTATAAAACCAATTATAGATATCTTAGAAATTTTCATTTCACTTAACCTTCGATTTCTTTACAAATATCTCCTCTTGTTCTTTAGCCGATCTTGGAGAAAATGTATATACTCCCCATACAATCCCAAGTGTCTTAGTAACAATATTTACAATTTTTACATAATCGTTTGGATGCCACTCTTCATAAATTATATCATAAGGATCTACATAATTCTCTGGATCTACACCATACCAAACATACGTTGTTTGAGGAAACCACTTAGTTCCCTTAACAAGTTCTCCAGTCTGAAAATCCATTGGAAGAGTCTCTGTATAATTCCATGTGGGAAGCTTAGTCGTATAATTGTATTTATTCACCATATTCATGTCTGTAGCTATGGGAACTACAACGGGCATAACAACCCAGAATACAAACATACCTAAAAATGCTAAAAATAGAACTAGACTCTTTCTATCTATATGATAGATCTCCTTCCAACACCAAAATCTCCATCTGTTAAAATTATCTAAAGAAATTATATGAGCAAATACAAATCCAAGAGCAGTAATTCCATTTCTTCCGGGTACACTACTAAGAAATGATAATGGTTGATTCCATCTCCATATTCCGTATGAAGTAATAGCCCAAAGTCCTTCCGCTGGTAAATTGTGAAATATATCATACAGAGTTGTATATATCCACTCAAAGGGAAACACCCACATCCCAACACTTATAACAGCAGTATATGCTAACATATGAACTGGATGATATCCAGCCCTCTTAACATTTATAAGAAGTATAAGAAATGCCCAAGAATAAGTAAGAAGAGTTATCCAATGAGTGCCCTGTTCAATATAATCTCTTACAGGAATATTTTGTTCTTCTGCTAAAAGAAGAAAATTCTGCCACATAGGCATACGCATAGTACCATATAGAACTCCTCCATGAGAAATTATACACATAACAGATGTCAAAAATATAAGAATAATAAATACAAACATCGTAAATAAATAGATAACATCCCAACTCCTAGGAGACAAGAACCCTTCGACATATCTAAGACCTAACATCTGCATTTTAGATAGTTCTTTCCTTATATCCAAATTATCACTTCCATTTCTCCCAATCTTCTTCTGGAACTAGCTCTAAGAACTTTAACATTGCCTTCATTTCTGGAGAAGAATATGTTTCTCCTTCCGTAGTTGAATATAGAACTATAGAATCTCCATCAGGATCTAATCCTTTTCTTTCACACCATTCCTTAAATAAAATAGCATGACTCTTTACCTTAAACTTCATGTGATAATCTTCAACTTTTCGTTCGGTTTTATAAAACTTGAAGTATGGAGGAGCCCAAAAAGCAAATTCAAAAATAGGTGGATTCCATGCTTGCCATCCTTCCTGGAACATCTCAAATTTCTCCATTTTATCCCATATTAAAACTCTACACCATCCAGTTACATAATCATAAAATGGAGCTAAAATATAATCTACATTTATTCTTACTCGTTTATCAACTGCTTTACTATCCTGATCTGTATAATATAAATCAACTTTCTGCTTTCCTGTATCTGCAAGAAGATTACTTATAAACCTACTCTTCTGAGACATTGCCATCCTACTATCCGTATATCGTCTCATCTCATCTATATATACAATAGTTCCAGAACCAATACTCTTCAACATTTCAATATCATCAAGAAATACAAAATCAGACTGATTCTTTAGAGGATATAATGGAGACAAATCAAAATAACTATTAGAAACAAGTTTTAACCATGGCTCTCTCTTCATCCTTTCTATAATCATAAACGTTACAGTAAGAGATTTCCCAAACCTCTTAGGATTATGAACTGCAAACGTCTCTCCATATTCCGGTCTTCCTATTAGAATCTTTTGAAATCTCTGCTCATCACTTGTATATACTGGAGACGAAAAATAAGAAGCTGAATATGAATAGGAATTTAACCTACTATCACTTGTACCTGTCTCAGAAACTCTGCTACCCATTAGGTATCCTATGCTCACGGCTTCTTCTCTCCACTCTTAGGAATATATGCTACGTCATACGATCCCAATCCTAACTTACTTAATATTCCTTGTCCCATACCAACATTCTTCATAGCTTCTCCAGCTCTCTGTGCAGAAGACGAACTAACTGCTACACCTTCCACCCTAGACTGCCTATTAAGACTCTGACGACATAGACCAAATGAATATAAATATGAATCTTCAATTGCAAATACCATAGCATTAGGATCTTCTAATATCCTATCTCTTATCGCAAGTCTCTCCTTCAATAAAAGTTTAGCCTTATCAGGAGCAGCCTTTACATCTTCATCTGTAGTGCTCAATATTAAACTGATAAATCTACAAGACATAGCACCGGAGATTCCAATTATCTCATGCTCTCTTAACTCTGTTGCAGCAAATACATCATTGAATTCTCTACTAAGATATTGAGCTTTTAACATCATTGCAAGCGACTTATTTGGATCTTCGCCGCCAGCTGAAGAAGGTAATGCTACATAAGTGTCTTCTCTTATTCCCATCTACTAGATCACCATATGCCTTTCATAACCACGATCATCCCCCAAGCGAAACCTACTGCAAATCCTACTAGAATGTACATAAGCATTGTCATATAATCAGTTTTACTCTTAGGAAGATTCTGACCAATAAAGGCAGCAAATCTCTCAAAGAAACTGATAGACGCAGCTGCTGCTTTAGTCTTAACATCTATTCCACTTTGACCTAATGAAACTGTAGTTAATACCTTCTTAGCAACAGCTTTTTCCTGTACCGTCAATTGTTTATTACTATCTATCGATTCCATAACCTTTTCGACAGCCTGACCACCTGCCTCTTCGAATTCTTTAGAAAATGGAAATGATGAAGTCTTACCAGATCCCTGAACAACAACATAAGTACGATATGCAGTCATTCCCTTTACCCAAATGTATGGATCACTAGCTATATGAGAAACTTGCTTATCTCCCTTCTGTGGCATATACTCCAGATTT
>Ga0315279_10007570_pt1 | contig 13390 bp, 8 predicted proteins | sample YL17G06_20_MG_FD_203694 | JGI IMG/M metagenome (GOLD analysis project Ga0315279, IMG submission 203694) | Sediment microbial communities from Yellowstone Lake, YNP, Wyoming, USA - YL17G06_20 | ecosystem: Environmental > Aquatic > Freshwater > Lake > Sediment | place: USA: Wyoming | collected... | reverse complement strand
ATCGAGATGAGCTTGTCGAAGCCGACGTTCCGGACATACGTCGCGGCGTCGATGGCGACGACGAGGGCCCCGCTCTGGGAGACCATGGAAACCTTCCCCGGAAAGGGGAGGAAGGGAGCGAACGAAGCATTCATCTTGTCCGAATTGGAAAGGACGCCGACGATGTTGGGCCCCAGGATGCGCGTGCCGTACTTGGAGGCGATCCGGACAAGTTCTTCCTCGAGGTCCTTCCGGCCGACCTCGCTGAAGCCTGAGCTGATGATGATCAATCCTTTCACGCCCTTCCGGCCGCACTCTTCGGTGACCTGGGCGCAGAGCTTGGCCGGGACGACGAAGACGGCGGCGTCGATCTCGCCGGGGACGTCCAGGACCGAAGCGTAGGCTTTCAGCCCCTGGACCTCAGGGTCCTTGGGATTGATGGGATAGAGGGCTCCTCGGTAGCCGCTCTTGGTGATGTTCCGGAGGACGGTGTAACCGACCTTTCCCGGCGTGCCCGAGGCGCCGACGACGGCGATGGATTTCGGCCTCAGGAGCCCGTCAAGGGCCCCTATGGAAGATGTCCGTTTATCGTTTGAATTCATGCATGACTCCATGATGGCCCTCTCCCTTCGGGGTCAGGCCATCAGCGAACAGATGGCGGCGACATTGACCATGTCGTCGGCCGAACAGCCCCGGGAGAGGTCGCAGTAGGGTTTATTCAGCCCCTGGACGATGGGCCCGACGGCCTCGGCCCCGGCCAGGCGCTCGGTCAGCTTATACCCGATGTTCCCGGCGTCCAAGTCGGGGAAGATAAGGATATTCGCCTTTCCGGCGACCGGGCTGCCTTTGCATTTGCGTTCGCCGATCGAAGCGACGAGGGCCGCGTCGGCCTGCATCTCTCCGTCGAGGAGGAGGAGGGGCGCCTTCTCCCGGGCGATCTTCGTGGCGCTCACGACCTTGTCCACGTCGGGATGGCCGGCGGAGCCCTTGGTCGAGAAGGACAGCATGGCGACCTTCGGCTCCTCTCCGGTCACGGCCTGAAAGTTCTTGGCCGAGGTGACGGCGATGTCCGCAAGCTGGGCGTCTGTCGGGTTGGGGACGACGGCGCAGTCGGCGTAGCAGAGAAGCCTCTGCGGGAAGACCATGATGAAGAAGCTTGAGACCGTGGAGATCCCGGGCGCCGTGCCGACCGTATGGATGGCGGCCCGGATGACATCCCCGGTCGAGGAGATGTTCCCGCCGACGACCGCGCTGACCTTATCCGTGGCCAGCATCAGGCCGGCGAAGTAGAGCGTCGTCTTGGCGGCTTCGACGGTCTGCTCCATCGTCCAGCCCTTCGCCTTCCTTTTCTCGAACAGGAGGTTCACCAGGGCGTCCTTCCATTCGGATGTCAGGGGGTTGACGATCTCGATGCCGTCCAGGTCGAGGCCGTTGTCCCCCGCGATTTTGTGCAGGGCGTCCGGATTTCCGACGAGCAAGGGAATGGCGATCTTCTCGGCCTTCAAAGTCAGGGCTGCCTTGAGTGTCCGAGCGTCCTCGGCGTCGGGGAAGGCGACGCGGAGGTTCCGCTTGGACGCTTTCGTCCGGATGTCCCGGATAAATGTGTTACCGATCATTTCAATGACTCCTTCGTTACCAAAGTCTCTCGACGTTTTTGACGACGCGCACGGAGTCCCGGGCGAGAAGCAGCTCTTCGTTGGTCGGGATGACGAAGACCTCGACGCGGCCGCCTTCCTTGGAGATCCTCATGGTCTTGCCGCGGACGGCCTGCGCGTTGAGTTCTTCGTCCAGCTCGATCCCCAGATTCTCGAGGTTGGCGCAGATCATGCTCCGGATCCGGGCGCCGTTCTCCCCGATCCCGGCCGTGAAGACGATGGCGTCGCAGCCGTTCATTTCGGCTATGTAGGCCCCGATGTACTTCTTGACCCGGCCCGCGAACATGGAGAGGGCCAACCGGGCCCGCTTGTGGCCTTCATCCGCGCCTTTCTCGAGGTCGCGCATATCGTTGCTCAGCCCGGAGACGCCCAGGACGCCGCTCTTTTTGTTGAGGAGGTTGAAGATGTCCGTCATGCTTCCGAAACCCTTGGCCACCAGGTACTCGACGATGGCTGGGTCGATGTCCCCGGACCGTGTGCCCATGATCAGACCTTCCAAGGGCGTCAGGCCCATGGTCGTATTGATTGAGACCCCGCCTTTGATGGCGCAGGCGGAGGAGCCGTTGCCCAGATGGAGGGTGATGATATTGACCTTGTCCCTCGTTTTTCCGGTCATCTTTCGGTAGCGGTAGGCCACATACCGATGGGATGTTCCGTGAAATCCGTAGCGGCGGACCCGAAACTTTGCGTAGAGATCGTAGGGGATCGCGTAAAGGTAGGCTTCCTCGGGCATGGTCGAGTGGAACGCCGTGTCGAAGACCGCGACCTGGGGGATCTTCTCGCCGAAGATCTCGGTGCAGGCGTAGATGCCCTTCAGGTTGGCCGGGTTATGGAGAGGGGCGATATCGACGCATTCTTCAATCTGGGAAAGGACTTCCTTGTCGATGCGCACGGACTTGGTGAACTTGTCGGCGCCGTGGACGACGCGGTGGCCGATGGCGTGGAGGTCGTCCCAGCCGAGGACGCCCGGGATCTTGGTCGTCGGCTCTTCCATCCAGGCCTTGATGCGCATGATCGCGGCCCTGTGGTCCGCGATGGGTTCGACGGCTTTGAAGGGCTCCCCCCCCTCGGTTTGAAATGTCAGGATCGCTTCCGGACTGCCGACCTTTTCGATGAGGCCCTTGGCGATACAGCGGTCGCCGTCGGTCTCGAAGAGGTCGAGATCGGTGTTGATGATCTGGAACTTGACGGATGAACTCCCGCAATTCAAGACGAAAATGTTCATGAATAGCACCTCACCATGATGTTAATAAAAAATGATCATTTTGAAAGGCGAATTCTAGCACCCCGCCCGGGGATTGTCTATCCCCTTTTCCTCAAACGGGGGAGGGCCTTAGCCGACGGGGCCAGGGCGATCCCGCCCCTGGACGTGCAGCGGAGCTCAGCCGGGAGCATCTTCCCGGAATCGTAGACGGCGTCGATCGTCTCATCCAGGGGGATGGGGTTATGGTATCCGCCCAGGATGAGGTCGGCGCAGACGAAGGCGCCCGAAGCGGCTACAGCGTTCCGGGTGTGGCAGGGGATCTCGCACATCCCCTGGACAAGGTCGCAGACCGAACCCATGGAGTTCTGGAACGAGATCGCAGCTGCATCCGCGGCCTGTCGGGCGGTTCCGTCCGCGAACTCGACGACGGCCGCGGCGGCCATGGCCCCCGCCGCCCCGATCTCCACCTGGCAGCCGGCCACTTCCGCGGCGAAGGTGGCCCGCCGGGCGACGATGAGACCGACTGCCGACGCGGCTAGGAGCATCAGAGCCGTCTTCCTCTCGCCCGCCCTCTTTTCTTCGGCGAGGGTCACGACGACACCGGGAAGGGTTCCCGCCGAGCCTCCCGTGGGCGCGGCGCAGACGACACCCATGCTGTTGGTGACGTGCATGACGGCCATCGCCCGGGCGGCGGCCCGAGTATGGAGTCCGCCAATCGCCGTTTTCCCGGAAAGCTCCGAGCGGAACACCCGGCCGGCCGAGGGGCGGAGGAGCTGCATCGCCGACCCGCCTTTCCCCAAGCCCCGGGCGACCGAGTTTTTCATAACGGCGTAACGCCGCAAGACCTCGGCCAGGACCTCTTTCTCTTCAAGGCCCAGGAGCCGGGCTTCGTATTCGAGGGCGATCTCGCCCAGGGAACGGCGCTTTTTCTCCGCCGTCCGGACCATCGCCGCGGCGCTCAGAAAAAGGGGCCCGCCCTTTTGGACGTGGAACACGGGTTCGGCCGTCCAGATCTTCTTGACGCCGGACACGGCCTCGAGCCGCCTTCTGACCTCGGGCGCGAGCGGCGCGTCCTTCCGGAAGTCGAGAAGGACCTTGCCGCCTTTCGATCCCCGGAGGAGGACCTCCGTGGACCTTCCGGCCTCGGCCATGAGTTTCTTGATTTCGGCTTCGGCCGACCGGCCGGCCAGGACCACGGTCTCATGGCTCTTGCCGTTGATCTCCACGGGCCTTCCCTCGATCTCACTGACGACAAATCCGCCCCCGCCCGTGGACTTGGCGATGAACTCGAGGGTCCTGCCCTTTTTTGAAGTCACCCGGGCCAGGAGCGTGTTGGGGTGATCGGCTTTGGGAAGAGGCGCGACCTCGAAAACTAGTTTCAAGTCCGAGCGCTTCGCGGCGTCCAAGGCCCTCAGGAATCGGCGGTCCGTGATGGGCCAGCCCATGAGGCCGGAAGCCAGGGCTAGGTCCACCCCCTGCTGACGGTAGGTCCGGGCGTAGGACCCGCCCGGGTCGAAGATGAAGGATGCGGCCCGCGGCTCGTCCCCGAGGAGGGAGCGGGCCGTCCGCCCGATATGGTAGGAGCCCGCGGTGTGCGAGCTCGACGGGCCGTGCATGACAGGCCCCAGAACGTCGTTGAGGATGCTGATGAATTCCATGTTTGCTCCTCCGGACATTGTAGCCGAAGCGGTGGCCTTCGGCAATCGGCGTGAATTTTGCGCCCTTGACAGGCCGGGACTTTTGCACTATGAACTGGGAGATGAAACGTTGCCTCATCTTTATAGTCCTCCTGGCCGCCATGAGAAGCGCTACGTTCCCTGCTATCCATATCGAGGCCGGGGTGCTGTTCGGCACAAGGTCCGTGAATAACGCCGACATCAAAGCGGTCTATGGGAACGGGACGGTCTTTTTTCCCAACGCTGCCGTCCATCTCTGGAAAGGCTTTTTCGTCGGGGCCGGCTACGAAGGCGGTTATTCGAGGAGCGGCAAGATCGGGATCTACGAAGAGGCGACCACTTTGAAGGTCACCGGCTTCGAATTTTTCGCCGGCTACCAGCTCGACACGGGATCGGTCTCGCCTTATGTCAGGGCCGGTTATGGGTCCTATTCCTACAAGCAGGTCATCGATTCGCCCTATCATGTCGAGGACGGGGTTGACGCGGTCAAGGGAACGGTGACCCTTGCGGGCGGACTGAAACTCTTCCTGGCCGGGAAATTTTTCCTGGCCGGTGAGGTAAGGTATGTTCCGCTCAAGGTCATGCCTTACAAAGACGAGGTCGACCTTGGCGGGATGAGGTTCACCGCCGGGATGGGCCTGAAATTCTAGGTCCTACGCTATTCCCGGACCCCACCGCTTTCCACCGTGACGTCCTTTGCCTTTTCATAAAGGAACGCTGAGAGGATATAGAATTCCGCGGAATCGGCGACCCGGCCTTCGGAGGCCATCGACGCGGCCCGGGACTCCTCCTCGCGCGCCCTTTCGTAGAGCCAGGAGTCCTTCATGAGCGGCTTGACGGCGTCGGCCCGTGCCCGCGTATCCTTGAGGAGTTCCTGGAGTCGGGCCAGGCAAGTTTCTTCGTTGCCGCCTTGGAGGCTCAGCGTAAAAACCTTGCGGAGGATCGAAAAAAGCGTTTTGGCCCCGGAAAAATCATTCTTCCGGTAGGCGTCCTCGGCGTCCTTCAGCTTTTCCGTGGCGATCCAATGGAGGAGGTTCTCTCCCTTGGCGGCAGCGACGTCGTCTGCGCTCTTTTTTACCGGGCCCATCTCTTCCCGGGCGGCGTCGGCCGTGTCCTTGTCATTGACGAGGCCGAGGAACTTGTTCATCTCGGATTGGCTTCGGGTGTAGCTCTTCCTGGATTCCTCGATCCGCCCCGTCTTTTGCTGCAACTGCCCCTCCTCAAACTTCTTCCGGACATCGTCCCACACCTTGACCAGGGGTTCATCGGCCGGGAGCTTGTCCTTGACGGCGGACATGACCTTCTGCCAGCTTTGGAAGTCCTTCGGATCCATGTATTTCGCCGCTTCCTTTAGAACTGGCCCCAAGAAACCAACAGATGGCTTGCCTGCCTCTTCCTTGTGAGGAAAGCTCGCAAAGGAACGGCCGTCGCTGGGAATGGTGAACGGCTGACCCGGTTGTTGGGAGGCCAGGCTGCCGGTCGGAGCGGCGTCCTTTTTTGGAAATGCCCGCCACATGACGAGGGCCGCGGCCGCGATGAGGCCGACGGCCAGGACAGGGCGGAGGACCTTCCTCGCGTCGAACTTAATCGTGATCTCGCGGGTCGTCGTCGGCTTTTTTTTGACGATCACCCGTTCCCTGGTCGGGAAGCCCTTTTCCAATGCGTACAGCCGGTCGCGAAGCTCTTCCGCCGTCTGGAACCGACCCTCCCTAGATTTCTCCAGGCACTTGAGGATGATCTGGCTCATGGCTGCGGAAACCTGGCTGTTGAGCTCCCTGGGGTCCTGGGGAGGCTCGCTCTTGTGCTTGATGGCGACACTGAGCGGCGTCTCGCCTTCGAACGGGACCTGCCCCGTGACCATCTCGAAGAGGATGATCCCCAGGGAATAAATGTCCGAACGTGCGTCAACGTTTTTGGCCTCGGCCTGCTCAGGGGACATGTATTCGGGCGTCCCGATGACGGCCCCCGTTCCCGTCAGACCTTTAGCACTGAGGGAACGGGCGATGCCGAAGTCCATGATCCGGGCGTTGCCATCCCGGTCGATCATGATGTTCTGGGGCTTGAGATCCCTATGGATGACTCCCAGTCTGTGGGCTTCGACCAGCCCCTCGCAGACCTGCTTGGAGAGGTTCACCGCCTTGGCCTCGTTCAGGTGGCCGGAACGGCGGATGAAGCTTTTAAGGTTCTCCCCGGGCACATACTCCATTGTGATGAAATAGGTGAGGCCCTCCTCTCCCAGGTCGTACATACGGCAGACATGCCTTTGGGAGATCCGGCGGGCCAGCTTGATCTCGTTCCGAAACCGCTCGACGGTCTCCGCGTCGGCCGAGATCTCGGGATTGAGGAGCTTCAGGGCCACGTTTTCCTTGATCTTGGAGTCGTAAGCCTTGTAAACCCTCCCCATGCCGCCCTTGCCCAGCTCCTCGATGATTTCGTAGCGGCCGACGAAGGTCGTCCCGCGTTCGAGCTCCCTGGAGGGCTGGTACACTGGAGCAAAAAGGGTTTCTGGGGCGGGAGTCCCCAAGAGCGGCCTGCCGCAGTTCCCGCAGAAGCGGGTGTCGTCAGGGTTATCATATTTGCAAGAAAGGCATTTCATGGAGATTTCCCGCGTTTTGTCCTCAGGATATCAATTACGTAAAAAAAGGTCAAACGGTTGCAATAAACGCCGAAAGCGCGTTTGGGAGCTCTTACCCATGAGCGCCGCCGGCATTTTTTTGTCTGACATCACACGAAAAGAAATGCTTCCAGCGTCGCCGCCTGACTTTGTCAAGAAAGATCAACGAGCCGTGGGGGCCGTCGGATCCTCGGCCGGATAGAGAGGCATGAGTCTTATCGACCAGCGGCAAGGCTCCGGTTGGATCGTGTACTGAGGGTGCGGCCGGGCGCCCCAGGAATCGTCGCCGCCGACCCCCATCTGGGCGTAGTCCAGGGTCAGGCAGGAAAAGCCCCGCTTCGGGACGTCCACCGGATGCTTGCTCCCCCGGATTTCCTGGGTCAGGTCTTCGGCCGTGTAGGGCAGGGCGGAGAATTCAAGGACGGATTCGCCCTCGGCCAGAAGGCCGCGGCCGTCCTTGTCCCGGACGGCGACCCAACGCACGTCCGTCCTCGTCCCGTATTCCTGAGGGCTAACATACGGCATGACCTGATCGGCCAGGGTCGTCTGATAGAGGCCGACGAAGGCCCCGGTCTTCCGGTCCCGGTAATTATCCTGGGGCCCTCGGCCGAACCACTCGATCCGTTCGAACGCGGCGGGCAGGGCCATCTTCAAGCCCAGGCGGGGCAGCTCGGGAAGCTTCGCGCCGGCCGCCGGTTGGAAGCTGTTCCCGATCCGGATCTCCCCGGTCCCCGAAATGGCGTATTCCACTGCGAAAACCGCCGGAACGGACGGGAACTCAAAAACTACTTCGATCTCCACGGCGCTTTTTCCGGTCTTCTTCGCTTCGAAACTCTTCACCGTCCGTTCGAGGCTTGCCTTCCTCCAGGCGGCGCACCGCTCCGGCATGCCGTTCCCGAAATCGTTGTCCGTGGGGGCGCGCCAGAAGTTCGGCTCAGGGCCCCGCTGGATGACCTCGGCGCCGTTCAGCTTGAATGAAGCAAGGACACCCGTCAGCTTATCAAATTTCAGCGCGAACCTGTCCCCGGTGACGAAGACCGCCGCGTTGTCCGACCGGAGATCGAGCTTCCCCAAGGAGAGAGAAACCGAATCGATCGGCCCGGCTTCGATGGGCAGTTTGAATTGTTCGGCCGCGGCGACGTGCCCAACCGGAACGAGCGCCGTCCCCCGGGTGGTGACCGCCTCGATGTTCAGGAAGTATTCGGCCCCGGGCTCGGGAAGAAGGGCTGGAAGGTCCAGAGCGAACTCCCTGCCCTCGTGCGGCCGGACGTCCGGTTTTTCGATGTCGCCCTCCGACAGCTTCTTCCCGCGACTTTCGACCGACCAATGGATTTTAAAGCCGTCGAGGCTGACAAAGTCGAAGGCGTTCCGGACCTCGATCCGGCCGATTCCAAGGTCCGCCGGCCTGAACTTGACGTATTGGTAGACCTTTTTGACCTCCGCGAGCGCCGGATGCGGCGTCCGGTCGGGGGCGACCAGGCCGTTGCAGCAGAAGTTCCGGTCACTGGGGGTCCCGGGCGGTCCGTAATCGCCGCCGAAGGCCCAAAATATCTCGCCTTTTGTGTTCTTTTTGGCGAACCCCTGGTCCACCCAGTCCCAGATGAACCCACCCTGGAGCTGGTCGTAGCGCTCGATGACGTCCCAATAGTCCTGGAGGTTTCCCGTGCTGTTGCCCATGGAGTGGGCGTACTCGCACATGATGAGAGGGCGGGCCTGTTTCTCCCGGGCGTAGGCCTCAAGGTCGGCGATCTCGGGATACATCGGGCAATAGATGTCCGTGTCCGCGCGGAGCTCGGCCCGTTCGTATTGGACCGGCCGGGACGCGTCGCGCTTCTTGATCCAGGCGTAGGCGTTTTCGAAGTTGATGCCGTCGCCCGCCTCATTCCCCATGGACCAGATGATGACCGAGGGATGGTTCTTGTCCCTTTCGACCATCCTCCGGACGCGGTCGAGGTGGGCCGGTCCCCATTCCGGGTCTTTGGCAAGACTCTTCGAGCCGTAGCCCATGCCGTGCGATTCGATGTTGGCTTCGTCGATAAGGTAGATGCCGTGCTCGTCGCAGAGCCCGTACCAGCGCGGGTCGTCGGGATAATGGCAGGTCCGGACGGCGTTGATGTTCGACCGCTTCATCAGGGCGATGTCCTCGAGCATGAGTTCCTCGGAAATCACGTGGGCCGTGAAAGGGTCGTGCTCGTGGCGGTTGACGCCTTTGAGCCGGACGGCCGTTCCGTTGACGAGGAGGCGGCCGTCCTTGATCTCGACGGTCCGGAAGCCGACCCGGCAGGCGGCGCCCTCGATCGCCCGGCCGTCCTTGTCCCGGAGCTCGAGGGCCAGGGAATAGAGGTCCGGCGTTTCGGCCGTCCATTTTTCAGGACGCGCAACGGACCCTTCGAACCTGACCGAGGCGGTCGCCTTCCCCTTCAGGTCCAGCGGCTTGCCTTCCGATAGAAAGATCCGCCCTTCGGCATTATGGAGCGAATACATGAGTTCGTAAGCTCCCGTCTCGAGGCCCGGAACCCCGTTCCCGACCTCGACGTCCAGGGTGAACTTCCCGTTCTCACATTTGTCGTCGAGACCGGCGACGGCGAAAAAGTCTCGGATACGGACCTCGGGGGCCGCATAAAGATAGACGTCGCGCTCGATCCCGCTCGTTCGCCACATGTCCTGGCACTCGAGGTAGGAGCCGTCCGACCAGCGGTAGACCTCCAAAGCCACCATGTTTTCGCCGTCCTTGAGATAGGGCGTGATCCGCCACTCGGCCGGCGTCTTGGAGTCCTGGCTGTAACCGACCTGGCGGCCGTTGACCCAGATATAGAACGCGGACTTCACGGCTTCGAAACGAATGAAGACGTCCAGGCCCTTCCACTTCGCGGGGACGGTGAACACGCGCCGATAGGACCCGACGGGGTTGTCGTTGTGCGGGATATGAGGCGGGTCGGGATTCTTCGTGAACTCGTAGGGGATGTTGACGTAGATCGGGACGCCGTAGCCCTGGGTCTCCCAGTTCGAGGGAACGGCGATCTCATTCCAGCCGCTGACGTCGGTTTCGGGTTTCCAGAAATCGAGCGGCCGGTCGTCGGGTTTCGGGACCCAGCGAAATTTCCACGGGCCGCTGAGGGTGCGATAGAACGGGGATGCTGTCCCGGAACCCTTAAGGGCGGACGCGGCATCGGGGAACGGGACGAAGCTCGCCCGCGGCTCCTCCTTTCCCCGGCCGAACATGCGCGGGTTCTCCCAGTCGTTGACAGACCGGCCCTGGCCGAAAGCCAGGGCCGTTAAAACCAGGATGATTGCGGATCCGTACGAAGATCTCATCATGTTCTCCCCTCCATGATCGATGGCCCTCACTCCATTGTAATTATTCTGACGACGCGGGCCGTGTGAAATTTACTTCGGAAGCCATGGGGATAGGGAGCATCCTGGTCCAACGTGGCGTCGCCTTTCAGGATCCCCAAAGGTCCTCGGGATAATGCCCTTGCGCGATGAGCCCGCGCAGGGCCTCCTGAATGTGGGGCCGGTCCTCGGGATACGTCACCCCGTACCACCTTTCGTGGTTGGGAAGGATTTTGACCCTGGCCTTCTTCTCGCGGATCAGGCTCCCGACGACCTCCGGGATCAGGAATTCGGCCTTGCTGATCAAAGGCTCGTTTGCTTTTAAAAAAACCGGGAAACGGGCCTCCAGCTCGCCGAAGATGCTCGGGGTGAACCCCCAGATGTTCATGGAAACGATGCTGTCCGCGGGGATATCGATCCAATCCCGCCCGTTCTCCGTGTATCTGACGCCATCCTCGAAACGTCGGACCTCCAGGCGCTCACAAACGTCGACGAGGCGTCCTTCCGGGTCGGCCGCGCAGACTCCCCGGGCCACGTGGCCGTGTTCGGAGAGGGTGTTCTCGAGGATGTAGCCGACCATGGCGTAATCGAAGAAAACCGGGGTGTCCACCGCCTTCCGCATGTGGGCGGCCATCGATCCGAAGGCCGTCCGGCCGTAGTAATCGTCGGCGTTGACGGCCGCGAACGGGGTCGCGACCTCGTCCTTCGCGCGGAGGATGGCGTGGGCCGTTCCCCACGGCTTGGTCCTCCCCGGCGGGAGATGGAAGCCCTCTGGCAAGGGAGTGAGCTCCTGGAACACATAAGCCGTTTCCACCCGGCCCTCGATGGTCCGGCCGACCTTCCTCCGGAACGCGTCCTCGATCTCCCGGCGGATGATGAAGACGACCTTGTCGAAGCCGGCCCGTAGGGCGTCATAGATGGAGTAATCGATGACGATCTCGCCGTTCGGGCCGACAGGATCGATCTGCTTGAGTCCGCCGTAGCGGCTGCCGATGCCTGCGGCCATCACGACAAGCGTCAATGAAGCCATCGTGTCCTTCCTCCTCTCCGAGCGTCAATTCTAGCACATCCTGACGTCGCTCTGAAAGCGGATTCTGTCCCGAGACCGCTTTACTTGCGGGGAGCTATCCGTTATCATAGAATTCGAGATGAGAAAACCACAGGAAAACGTTTCCATGATCCGTTCGACGACCGTGATCTGCGTCCGCCACCAGGGCGGCGTCGTTCTGGCGGGGGACGGCCAGGTCACCTTGGGCCAGACCATCCTTAAAAAGAGCGCCCAAAAGATCCGACGATTGCACAAGGGGGCCGTCCTGGCCGGGTTCGCCGGCTCCACTTCGGACGCGTTCGCCCTTTTTTCCCGCTTCGAGGTCAAGCTCGAGGAGTACCGGGGAAACCTCTCCCGGGCCGCCATCGAGCTGGCCAAGGACTGGCGGCTGGACAAGTCCCTCCGACAGCTTGACGCCATGCTCGTCGTGGCCGACAAGGAAAGCTCGTTCCTCATCTCCGGAACGGGAGATGTCGTCGAACCGGACGACGGCATCATTGCCATCGGGTCCGGCGGGCCTTACGCTTTGGCCGCGGCCAGGGCCTTGGTCCGCCATACGGGACTCTCGGCCAGGGAGGTCGCCCTGGAGGCCATGAAGATAAGCTCCGAGATCTGTGTGTACACCAACGATCACATCACCGTCGAGGAGCTGTAGATGGCCATCCGCCTGCCCGAATCGATGGACCCCCCTCCGGCGGACCCCAAGGACACCGAGCTCACCCCCCAGGAGATCGTCGCCGAGCTCGACAAGTTCATCATCGGCCAGAAGGCCGCCAAGAAGGCCGTGGCCATCGCCCTCCGCAACAGATACCGCCGGCGCAAACTCCCCCCCGAGCTGGCCGACGAGATCGCCCCCAAGAACATCCTGATGATCGGCCCGACCGGCGTCGGGAAGACCGAGATCTCCCGCCGCCTGGCGAAGCTCACGTCATCTCCCTTCCTCAAGATCGAGGCCAGCAAGTTCACCGAGGTGGGCTACGTCGGCCGGGACGTCGAATCCATGATCCGCGACCTCGTCCGCATCTCCGTGGACATGGTCAAGTCCGAGAAGATCGAGGAGATCGAGGAGAAAGCCAAGGGCAATGTCGAGGAGAGGATCCTGGACCTCCTCCTCCCGCCGCCACGCAAGCGCGAGAACTCCATGACCGAGGAGGAGCCCGGGGGGTTCCAGGAGAGCCGGGAGAAGTTTCGGAAGCAGCTTCGGGCCGGATTCCTGGAGGACCGTCCGGTCGAGATCGAGGTCAAGGAGAAGAGCGCCGCTCCATTCGAGATCCTCTCGAATTCCGGCGTCGAAGAGATCGGGATCCAGCTCCAGGAACTCATCCCCGGGTTCATGGGGGGAAAGACCAAGAAGAGGAAGCTGAAGATCAAGGAGGCCCGCGAAGTCCTGCTGGAAGACGAGGAGAAACGTCTGGTGGACATGGACCAGGTGTCCCGCCTGGCCATAGAAAAGGTGGAGCATTCGGGCATCATTTTCCTCGACGAGGTGGACAAGATCGCCGGCCGCGAGACGGGCCATGGACCCGAGGTCAGTCGCGAAGGAGTCCAGCGCGACCTCCTGCCCATCATCGAAGGGACGACCGTGAACACGCGATTCGGCCTTGTCCGGACCGATCACATCCTCTTCATCGGTGCGGGAGCCTTCCACGTTTCCAGACCGTCCGACCTCATCCCGGAGCTCCAAGGACGGTTCCCGATCCGTGTTGAGCTCAGCCCCCTCAACAAGGGGGACTTCATCCGCATCCTGACCGAGCCCAGGAACGCCCTTATCAAGCAGTATGAGGCCTTGATGGCCACGGAGAGCGTCGAAGTCGAGTTCTCTCCGGAGGCCATTGACGAGATCGCCGCCATCGCGGAAAAGGTCAACGAGGACACGGAGAA
>Ga0315279_10007569_pt1 | contig 13391 bp, 10 predicted proteins | sample YL17G06_20_MG_FD_203694 | JGI IMG/M metagenome (GOLD analysis project Ga0315279, IMG submission 203694) | Sediment microbial communities from Yellowstone Lake, YNP, Wyoming, USA - YL17G06_20 | ecosystem: Environmental > Aquatic > Freshwater > Lake > Sediment | place: USA: Wyoming | collected... | reverse complement strand
CTCATCACCGTCGGCGGCATGGCGCGCAAGCAGCTTGCGCATCCCCAGCACCCTCTCCATGCGCTCGCGCAGGCCGCGTGCTTCGCCGAGCCCAAGCCGCCGTCCCCCGTATTCCGCCGCCAGGTACGCGTCTATGACCTCGCGCATCGGCGCTGCTTGCGGGCCCAGGGCGCGCGCCAGGCTGAGGGCGTATTCGGTCGCGGTGGCGCCGGGGGCTTTGGGCAGACCCCACTGCCGCAGCCACCTGCACATGCGCTCGTAGCAGCGCCGCGCGTACCCACGAAGCTGCTCCCAGTCACCCCCACGAGGCAGGGGCGGCGCCTTCTCGCGGAGCAGGTGACGAAGCCCGAGCGCTGCCAGGGCCATCGCCGCCAGCGCGGCCGGAAGTTTCCACCACCATCCGGGCGTTGCCGTCAGCATGCGTAACGGCGCGCCAACCCCGCGCTTGGCGGCAGCGAAGGCGGCGCCCACCGCCTTCTGCGCGCGCTCCAGCAGCGTCGGGGCGCTGCCAAGCGCCGGGCTCGGATCCAGCTCGAACCACCCGTAGCCGTCTATGAACACCTCCACCCAACTGTGGGCGTGCTTCTCTCGCACTACCCACCAGCCCGTTTCCTTGTCATCCTCGCTGCTGCGGAAGCCCCGCACCACCCGCGACGGGATGCCGGCGGTGCGCGCCATTACCGCCAGGGCGCTGGCGAAATAGTCGCAGTACGCGCCGTCCATGTTGTGCAGGAAGTAATCAACCGCATCCGCCGCGACCGGCGGCGGGGTCACGCGCTCGCGGTAAATGAACTTCTCCTCGAGGAACGCGTTGAGCGCCACGGCGCGGTGAAGGTTGTCGCGCTCACCGGAGACGACCCGGCGCACCAGCCGCCGCGTCCGCTGGGGGATCTCCGGCAGGGACAGGTAGCGCTCCCGCTCTCGGGCGGACAGCCTCACGCCCGGGCGATAAGCGGCGGCGCTCGGCGCGGCCTTGCGGCGGGAGATTACGTGATACGCCTCGCCCGGGCGCGCCGGGGCGGAATCGAATATCACCGCGGAATCGCCGACATGCGGCCGCCGCAGATCGCCGCTCAGCACCCGTGGCTCGTAAGCGGCGATCAGAACCGCTTGCATCCACGTCTCCAGGTGGAAGACCTGATCCAGGTCGGAGATGGGCACCCCGGCCAGGACCCCCGGATCATGCGACGGCACGATCCACTCGGCGCCCTGCGGAGACAGGCGTTGCGCGCGCGGTCGCGGCCGCGAGTTGAGCCAGCCGTGCCCGGTGTAAGTGTCGAACGTCGTGGAGCGCCACAGGGCGTTGTCGGTTGACGCCACTCGGAACAGGACGTTCTTGCGCAGCGGCAGCCCGCTGCCCAGCTCTATGGAATCGGCGGGCGTGATCCAGCTGGGCGTGGCGAGCTGATAGACCCTGGCTGTCAGCAGGTAGCTGGCGTAGGCGCCGTGGCGCAGGAGCAGCAAGCGCGGGAGGTTGATCCACATGAAGGCGACCGCGGCGACGAACATGGTAGGCACCAGCACGAGCCACATCGAGGCGGCGCCACTGGCCAGCAAGGAGCGTCGGCGCTTGGCCGGCAGCAGCTGCCGCGCTTGCGCCTGCGCCGCCCACGTCTCCTGGTGCTGAAAGGCCAGCAAGTAGAACGCGCCAAGGAAGAACAGCAGCATCGCAGCCATCACCATCGGCCCGCGCGCCGCTATCGCCGACAGCAGCAGGGTGCTCAGCGCGGGCACGATGCTCAGCGTCAGGTCGCGATCGGTCAGCAGCGAGAAGCTGCGAAACATGGCGACGGTGATGAACATCTGAATAACGAAGGCGATGGCTTCGCGGTCATCTATCAGCAGGGCGAGCTCGAAGATATCGCCTCCCGCCGTCGGCAGCCGCAGACTGCGCAGCATGGCGAAGACGAAAGCGAGGCTGACGCCCACGATGCCGAGGTTGAGCACGCGCCGGTTGATGCCCACCGACCGCAGATACATGCTCGCGGGGGTGCCGACCAGCACCAGCAGCAGCGCCAGGTACGGAAAAGACGGCGTCAGGTACAACGGCCATGCCGAGAAAATGGCGGCGATGGTGACCAGCGCCGCCGCGCCGTAGGGCAGCGCCTGCGCCGCCAGCGGCACGCTCTCGCGTGTCTTCGCTACAGCCATAGCCGGGCCGCTCCCAGGGCGGAGGCGATGTCGTCCCCTCGGCGTACCGGGCACACCGCGTCGGCGGCGCCGAAGGCGGCGGACAGAAGCTCGCCGTAGGCCGCTTCGGCGCGCGGGTCTGGCTGCTCCTCGAAGCTGTGCGCGGCGATCAGCACGGCCGTCACATGGGCGCCCCCGCCGCGCAGCATGAGCAAGGGATTGGTGAGCTTGGGGTCCGCCGACGAGGTGATGACGAACACGGTCGAGGCGGCGGGGATCTCGGCCAGGCGGCTGGCAAGGGCCGCAGCGAGATCCGCAGCGCCGTCGGCGCGCGCGACCGCGAGATGCTCGAGCGCCTTGTGGAGCTGATGCTCCCCGCGGTCCATCGGCAGAACGAAGCCGTCGGCGCCGGTGGTTATCAGGCTCAGAGAGTTGCCCGCGTCAACGACGTGCTGGGCGAGCGAGGCGGCGATGACGACCGCGTACTCGAGCGTGGACTGCGCGCCCTCGCCGCGCTGCACCGCCCGGTGCAGGTCGAGCACGACAGTCGCCGCGGTGGAGACCCGCTGCTCGTATTCCTTGATGGTGAGGCGGCCGGTGCGGGCGGTGGACTTCCAGTGGATGCGGCGCAGGTCGTCGCCGTGCTGGTAAGGCCGAATGCCGTAGAACTCCTGGGTGGCCCCGGCGAGCGGCGCGGTGCGCAGCTCACTCAGGCGGTAGGACGACAGCCCCTGGAGATACAGGTGCGGCAAAGGCAGCGGGCGCGGGTACACGATGACCTCGGCCGGCGGCGCCGCCACTTGGGTGCGCACAAAGAGGCCCGCGGGGTCCGAGCCCTGCACCGTCAGCGGCCCCAGCCGGTAGTGGCCGCGCAGGGGGAAGGTGAGGTCGCGCCCGAGTTCCTCTTCCGTGCCCTCGGGATCGGCCTGCATGAGGTACTGCGATTCCGCCGTCGTACCGGCGGTGAGGCTGCGCACCGGGTCTCGAAGCAGCGCCGTTCGCGACGACCCCGGCGGGTGTCGCAGCGTCAGTTTCATCCGCAGGGGTTCGCGCTGGAAGATGCGGTTGCCGGCGAGGTGCCGCGCTGCCACAACCCCGCGCAGCGAGCGGCGGGCATACACGTAGCCGCCGATCAGCAGGCATACGGTCGCCCACCACAGGACGTACGCGGTGAACGCGTCGTTAACCAGCGCCACCAGATAGAACGCGGCCGATACGACCACCAACAGCTTCGCGTTGCGCGTCCACATGCGGATGATTCGGGGGCGCAGTCAGGTAGGGCGGACCCGCTCGCCGGCGGCGTCCGGCCCGCCCGCCCGCCTTGGTCTGCTGCGCTACCACATGGTAGATGCCCGCCGGCGCAGGAGCGCAGACACGCGAGGGCCGCCTAGCCCAGTGGCGAGGCGTCGTCGGCGTCCGGCCAGCGCTCCTCGCGTTGGCGGTACCGCTCCGGCAGGTGCAGCCGCACCTGCTCCCGCAATTCCTCGTCGGAGATGCCGGTCAGCCGCTCATGCACCTCGTACTGCTCATTGACCCAGCGCGCGATCTTGAGCACGTCGCGCCGGCGCAGCTGGTCCTCGCCCTCGAGCCGGAGGAAGTCGCACACCCAGTGGGCGATGCCGTCAACACCGCTCTTGTCAGTGATGGCGACGCGCGGCGGGCGGCCCAGCAGCGCGCGCGTGTCGAAGATGTTGTAGATGCGCTCGTCGCGCCGCAAGCCGTGCGCGTGGATGCCGGCCATGGTGCGGTTGAAATTGCTGCCGACGAACGGCTGCCCCGGCGGGATCTGTGCGCCCACCTGCTCCTCGAAATAGCGCGTGATGTCTGCCAGCAGCCGCAGGTCGGCGCCGTTGAGCGTGCCCTTGAGCGCCGCGTACTCCACCAGCGCCCCCTCCAGCGGGGGGTTGCCGGTGCGCTCGCCGAAGCCGAACAGCGTCGTGTTGGCGGCGTCGCAGCCGTACAGCCAGCAGGTGACGGCGTTGATGTGCGCCTTGTGGAAGTCATTGTGACCATGCCACTCCAGGCGCTCGGGCGAAATCCCCCCCTCGTGCACAATCGTGTACACGAGTTTGGGGATGCTGCGCGGTAGGGCCGCTCCCGGATACGTCACCCCGTAGCCCAGCGTGTCGCACAGGCGCACCTTGGGCTGCAGGTGCTCCGGCACCTGCTCCCCCAACTCCGCCAGCTTCTGCACGAATGGCAGCACGAAGCCCTCGATGTCGGCGCGGGTGACGTCCTCCAGGTGGCAGCGCGGCCGCACCCCCGTCGCCAACGCTTGCTCCACCACGCCGATGTACTGGTCAAAGGCCTCCCGCCGCGTCATCTTCTGCTTGTAGAAGATGTGGTAGTCGCTGGCCGAGGTGAGCATGCCGGTCTCGCTCAGCCCCATATCCTTCACCAGCTTGAAGTCGCCCTCGTCGGCGCGAATCCAGCCGGTGATGCGCGGATACTCGTGCCCCAGCTCGCGGCACAGGTCAACCGCGCGCCGGTCCTTGGCGGTGTAGAGGAAGAACTCGGTCAGGCGGATGACGCCGTTGGGGCCGCTGACGCGGGCGAGCAGGTCATAGATGTCCCGGATCTGCTCCGCCGAGTACGGCGGACGCGCCTGCTGGCCGTCGCGAAACGTCGTGTCGGTGATGAAGATGTCGCGCTTGACCGCCTCGCGCGGGTCGAACTCCACGACCTTGCCGCCGATGTCTTCGCGCACGATGCCGTCGAAGGTGATGAGCGGCACCCGGTCGTAGGGGAAGATATCCTCCAGCAGGTTGGGCTGCTCCACCTCCTGCACTTCGCGCCGCTTGCTCATCAACGAACCTCCGCTGGGATGGTACGAGTATATCGCATCGGCCCGCTCCAACGCAACCGCGCCCGTCTGCCTAGTGTGCGCCGGGTGCCTGTCGCTTGACACCGACCCTGCCGCGGTGTAACCTTCCGCTTGGCGTCGCCCCGCTTTCACTACGCGTCTGCCCGTGCCCGCGCCGGCATCGGCAGCAGGAGGTAGCGGCCATGGAAGCGCTCGCGGTCATAGTGTTCCTACTCTTCATCCTGCTGCTCATCATCCTCGGAGCAGCGATCCGCATCGTCCCCGAGTACCAGCGCCTGATCGTATTCCGCCTGGGGCGGGTGCTCGGGGCCAAGGGGCCGGGGCTGGTGCTGCTCATCCCGTACGTGGATCGCGGGGTGCGAGCGGACCTGCGCGAGACCTACTTCGACGTCCAGCCGCAGGCGGCCATCACCAAGGACAACGCCCCGGTGTCGGTGGACTTCTTCGTGTACATGAAGGTCGTGGACCCCCTGCCCAGCGTGATCGCGGTGGAGGATTTCGAGGGCGCTGCCCGCGGCATCGCCATCACCACCCTGCGCGCGGTGGTGGGCGAGATGCTGCTCGACGACGTGCTCGCCAAGCGCGAGCATATCAACGAGACGCTGCGCCTCAAGCTGGACGAGGTCACCAACCGCTGGGGCATCAAGGTCACTGCGGTCGAGATCCGCGAGATCATCCCGCCGCGCGACATCCAGGAGGCGATGAGCCGCCAGATGTCGGCCGAGCGCAACCGCCGCGCGGTCGTCCTCGAGGCCGACGGCACGCGCACGGCCGCGGTCACCGTCGCCGAGGGTGAGAAGCAGGCTACGATCCTGCGCGCCGAGGGCGACCGCCAGTCCCGCATCCTCGCCGCCGAGGGCTATGCGATGGCCCTGAGCAAGATCTTCGAGGTCGCCAAGGGCATCGAGAGCAACACCATGAGCCTGCAGTATCTCGAAACCCTGCGCGTCTTGGGCCAGAGCCCGGCGACCAAGTTCGTCCTGCCCCTGGAGTTCACGCGGCTGATCGAGCCGTTCACCCGCCATGCCGGACGTGCGGCGGAAGAGGCGAAGTAGTCCCGGCGCAAGGTGTGCGCATAGAGGAGTCTGCAATGCGCCGGCTTAGACGCAAGCCCGTGCGGCGGGGTCTTGCCTCCTGCCCCAGGGTTTCACGCAGGGTCGCGCGAGCGGTCCTGGCGGCGCTGACACTGTGCGCCGCCGCGAGCATCATCGCGCCCCTCGTATCAGCGCAGCCGCGCAGCGCGCCGGTCTATTTCCTCGAGTTCGACGGGGTGGTTAACCCCTTGAGCGCCCGCTACCTCGCGCGCGGCATCGCCCACGCCCAGCGCGACCGCGCCGCCGCCCTCGTCTTACAGATCAACACGCCCGGCGGCCTCGACAGCTCCATGCGCGACATGGTCGAGCGCATCCTTAACTGCGACGTGCCGGTCATCGTCTATGTCGCGCCGCCGGGCGCGCGCGCCGCCTCCGCCGGGATGTTCATCACCATCGCCGCCGGTGTCGCGGCCATGGCCCCCGGCACCAACATCGGCGCCGCCCACCCGGTGTCGCTCAGCGGCGGTGGCGAGGAAGACAAGACCATGGCCGCGAAGATCGAGGAGGACGCGGCGGCGTTCGCGCGCTCGGTGGCGCAACTGCGCGACCACAACCCCGAGTGGGCCGGGCGCGCGGTGCGCGAGAGCGTTTCCGTCACCGCGCAGGAGGCCCTCGACCTGGGCGTGATCGACGTCATCGCCCCCAATCTCAACGAGTTGCTCAAGCAGGTCAACGGGCGCAAGGTGGAGATCCCGGGCGGCGAGGTCACCCTCGACACCGCAGGCGCGCCAATCCGGCCGATGCCGATGACGGCGCTGGAGCGCCTGCTGGCCATGATCGCCGACCCCAACATCGCCTACATTCTGATGACGGTGGGGATGATCGGGCTCATCGCGGAGCTGTATCACCCGGGCGCGATATTCCCGGGGGTGACGGGCGGCATCTGCATGGTGCTGGGGCTGGCGGCGCTGGGCATGCTGCCGACGAGCTGGGCGGGGGTCGCGCTGCTGCTGCTGGCGATGGGTTTGTTCATCGCCGAGTTGTTTCACCACGGGTTCGGCGTCCTGGGCGTCGGGGCGACCGTCGCGTTCGTCCTGGGATCGCTGCTGCTGTTCGTGCCGGTGACGCCGGTGTCCCCCGCGATGCCGGCGGTGCGCGTCAGCCCGTGGCTGATCGTGGTGATGTCGGGGCTGCTGCTGTCGGTGGTACTCCTGATTTTCCGCGCGCGCATGGTCATGTGGCGCAAGCCGCCTGTCTTCGGGGCGGAGGCGATGATCGGGCGCGAGGGCGTCGCTCTCTCCACGCTCGATCCCTTCGGCACCGTGCGGCTGGACTCCGAGGTGTGGCGCGCCGAAGCCCGCGACGGCCCCGTCGAGCGCGGCGAGAGCGTGCGCGTCGTCAAGGTCGAAGGCGTCACGCTAGTCGTCGAGCTGGCGCCTGCCGAGACGCAAGCGCAGTCGCCGGATAAGCAGCCCTCGCAGTAACCCTCGCGGCACCCCGCGCAGGACAATGCGCCTGCTGCGGCGCATTCCTCCGAGGGAATCCGGTCATTCTGAGCCCCTTCGCTGCGCTCAGGGCAGGCTCTTCGCCATATTGTCATTCTGAGCGCCGGCGAAGGCTTGTCCCGAGCGTAGTCGAGGGAATCCCCTACCGCTTGTTGCAGCCCCGGCGGGGGACCCCTTCGCGGAGTTTATCTTGAGCGAAGTCGAAGGGCTCAGAGCTTGCCCTGAGCAACGCCTGCCCTGAGCTTGCCGAATGGGTCGAAGGGGCAGGCTCTTCACTTCGTTCAGGGTGACACATCATGCAGCACGAACCCGCGCCTGCAAGGGCCAATTGAACGAGGAATAAGCCATGTCCCGCATCATCACCGTCAGCACCATCCAGCTCCCGGCATCCAAGGCCGGCGAAGCCCATGAGGAGATCAAGGAGCACAACCTGCGCCGCATCGAGGACGGCCTCGCCGTCGCCGGCGAGCGTGGCTCCGATGCCGCCATCTTCGGCGAGTACGCCAACGTCCGCCATTTGCCGCTCGACAACGACGCGGCGCGCGAGCACGCCGACCAGGTGCCCGGCCCCGTCACCGATCGCATCGCACGCGCGGCGCGCAAGTATTCGATGAACGTCCTGGCGCCGCTTGTCGGGCTGTGCGACGGCAAGCTTCGCAACGTGACGGTTCTGTTCGACCGTGGTGGCGCAATCGTCGGGGTATACTACAAGGCCCACCTCCCGCTGCCGGAGGCCGAATGGGGATTTGTGGCCGGGGAGGACATTCCCACGTTCGCGCTGGACTTCGGCCGCGTGGGGGTGATGACGTGCATGGATATCGAGTACCCCGAGCACGCGCTGGTGCTCATGCTGCGCGGCGCGGAGGTAATCTTCTTCCCCCACGTGCAAGGCGGCTGGGGTGAGATCGACTGGGAGATTCGCTACCGCGCGCGGGCGATTGACACCGGGCTCTACATCGTTTCGGCCTGCTACGGCGTGGACAAAGGCGAGCCCTGGCGGCCGGGCATGATGATCGGGCGCTCCGGCATCATCGGCCCCGACGGCACCATCATCGCCGACGCCGGGCGCTGGGCCGGCGTCGTCACCGCGCAGATAGACCTCGCCTGCCGGCGCGTCAGCGACTTCCATTTCGCCCGCCTGTGCGAGCGCACTCTCGCGGTCAAGGCCAGCCGCCGCCCTGAGTTGTACGGGGAACTCGTCAACGCCGCGCGCCGCGACGAAGCCCTCGCCGAAGCCGCGGCCATGGGCCTGGGCGGTGGCCCGGCGCACGAGCAGCACTGAGCCGCGGCGCCGCGGCCGCCTGCCGCGCGGCCCGCACGGGCGCAGGTGGCGCCGACCGCCGCCGCGCCTTCCGTGCGATGTCCTGGCGGTGGGCTGATATCTTCAAGGTCGAGGAAGGTTGCGCGTAAGGTCAACTGTAAGTATAATAATAATGAAAGAACGCGCGATCGTCGGAGAACATGTTGCGGGGACGGAAGAGAGACAAGCAGGAGGAGGATTCAGCTAGACCGTTCGATCTGCCGCATGAGGTCGAGGTGTGGGCCGACGAATGGCTGAGTCCCGAGGAGCCGATTGAGATCGCCGCCGCCGGCGACGTCTTGACGGACGGCGATTTCGGCGTGTCGTGGCTGGTGGCGACCGATCGGCGCCTGGCGGTGCTGGAGATCGACGAAGACCACGTCTTGGTGCACCACGACCTCCAGCTTACCGACATCGACGCGGTGGAGTTCGAGGAGTACGTCGGTGGAGGATCGCTTGCGGCGCGGCGCCAGGGCGAGCGCACCGAGCTGATCCGGTTCTCGCGCAGCCTGAGCGATCTCTTCCGCGATACGCACGAACAGCTCGCGGAGCACCTGCGCGAACACGGGCGAGAAGCAGGGGAGGAGCCGGCCGAGCATGTGGAAGGGGAGGCGCCTCCCGACCGCGCGCATCGGCCCAGGAGGGATGCTCGATGCCCTACCTGCGGGAGACTGCTCTCGCACCACGGCGTCTGTCAGGCCTGCATCAGCAACCGGCGCATCCTGCGGCGCTTGCTCGGCTACGTGCGCCCTTACTGGTTCATGATGGTGACGGGCATTGCCATAACCGCCGCGGCGACACTGGCGCAGACCTCCACCGCGCTGGTGACTAAGCATATCCTGGACGACGCGCTGCGCGCCGGCAACGCCGCCGCGCTCGTGAAGTGGGTGGCGGTGCTGGCGACCCTGTTGGCGGCGCGCGCGGTGCTGGGGTGGGGCAATTCCTACATCATTGCCGCCCTCGGCCAATACGTCGTCGCCGACATCCGCCGCAGCGCCTACCTGCATCTGCAGAAGCTGGCGGTCAGCTTCTACGAGAAGCGCCAAACCGGCCAACTGTTGAGCCGCATCACCCACGACACGCAGCACCTGCAGGAGTTCGTCGGCAGCAGCATGCAGGAGGTGCTGGTGCAGGCGTTCACGGTCATCATGGTCACCGCGCTCATGCTGGGGCAGAGCTGGAGGCTCACCGCGCTGGTGATGATACCGGTGCCCCTGCTGGTGCTGCTGTCCATCATTCTCGGGCGCAGGGTGCGGCGCTTTTACAGGACCGCGTGGCGGCGCATGGGCTCCATCAACGCCATGCTCGCCGACACCATCCCCGGCGTCAAGGTGGTGAAGGCCTTCGCCCAGGAGCCCCGCGAGGCCGAGCGCTTCACCCAGCGCGACCGCAGCTACGTCAATGCCGTTGTCACCGCCACCCGCATCCGCAGCGCCTTCTCCGGCCTCATGACCGCTGCCACCGGCCTGGGCGCGCTCATCGTGTGGTCCTACGGCGGCTTCAAGGCCATCCAGGGCGTTCTCACCATCGGCCAGCTCGTCATGTTCAGCCAGTTGCTGTGGCAGCTTTACGGCCCGGTGACCAGCCTCGCCAACCTCAACGAGCGCTTCCAGCGCGCCTCCACCGCCGGCGAGCGCGTGTTCGAGATCCTCGACACGCCGGTCGAGGCGGAAGCTCAGCCTGCCGACAGGAAACCGGAGCCGCTCGAGGACCTGCGCGGCCAGATCGGGTTCGACCACGTGTCCTTCGGCTACGAGCGCGAAGAACCCGTGCTGCACGACATCTGCTTCGACGTCAAACCCGGCGAGATGATCGGGTTGGTGGGCCGCAGCGGTGTCGGCAAGACCACGCTCATCAACCTCATCCTGCGGTTTTACGACCCGGACCAGGGCGTTATTCGCGTGGACGGCCGCAACCTGCGCGACCTCGACCTGCGCTCGTGGCGCGAGCACATCGGCGTCGTGCTCCAGGAGCCCTTCCTGTTCCACGGCACCATCGCCGAAAACATCGCCTACAGCAAGGCCGACGCCTCCGAGTTCGAGATCATCGAGGCGGCCAAGGCCGCCAATGCTCACGATTTCATCATGGGCTTCCCCGACACCTACGACACCCACGTCGGGGAGCGCGGCCAGCGCCTGTCCGGCGGCGAGAAGCAGCGCATCTCCATCGCTCGCGCCATCCTGCACAACCCGCGCATCCTCATCCTCGACGAGGCGACTTCGTCGGTGGACACCGAGACCGAGATGCTCATCCAGCAGGCCATCCTGCGCCTGGTCGAGGGGCGCACGACCTTCGCCATCGCGCACCGGCTGTCCACGCTCAAGCAAGCCGACCGTTTAGTGGTGCTCGAGGGCGGCCGCGTCGCCGAGGTCGGCAGCCACGAGCAACTCCTTGCCGCCGGCGGCCTGTACTCCCGCCTGGTGGAGATCCAGTCGCTCATCCCGGAGGCGCAGCAGGCATGAGGACCGAACCCGCGCCCGCAGCCAAGCCGACGGTGGTGCTCGACCCCAAGGCGACGGTCATCCGCCGCGACCGCCACGGCGGGGTCAAAGTGCGCTTGCCCGACGGAACAACCGTCCACCGCGTGCGCCTGGTCGAGGCTTTTCCCGTCACCCGGCGCCGCCGTTTCGTTGTGCTCTTGGATCGCGACGGCCAGGAGATCGGCATCCTGCGTAACCCCAAGCACCTCGACCCCGAGTCGGAAGAAGTCGCGCGTACCGCCCTCGACCGCTCCTATTTCCTGTCGCGCATCAAGTCCATCGAGCGCGTCGAGGACCGCTACGGCATCGTCACCTGGCATGTCACCACCGACCGCGGCCCGCGCGTGTTCGAGGTGCGCTCCCGCTCGGAGAGCGTGTGGTGGCTGGGTTCGTCGCGTCTCCTTATCAAGGACGCCCACGGCAACCGCTACGAGATCCCAAGCCTCGCCAAGCTCGACGCCCGCAGCCGCACGCTGGCCGAGCTGCACATCTGAGCCACAGCGCGAAACCGCGGCGCGGCGGCCGCTGCAGCATGGGGTGCGACCGCACACGGGGACGGCTCCACGCCGTCCAGTGCGCTGGCGGGCCTCGTCGGCGCTTGCCCGATTGGCAGCCCTGCAGCCTGCCGCAGCCTCAGGGGGTTGCCGTGTGGGCGCCGGAATGCTATAATACCGCGACAGTATGGGAAATGCGTCCCGGCGGGAAGTCGCCGCCGGCCTTTCCTGCCCCTGTCAAGGGGGCTGCCAGACCATAGGAAGGGGGTAAGCCACATTGCGGGCTTACGAAGTAATCTACATTCTCGACCCCGCTCTCACCGAAGAGCAACTCTCCGAACAGATCCAGCGCTTCGCGCAGCTGGCCCGGGAACAAGGCGCCGAAGTGGACGAGCCGAAGTTGTGGCCCAAGCGACGCCTGGCCTATCCCATCCGCGGCAAGGGCGAAGGCTTCTACGTGATCATGACGCTGCGCGCCGAGCCACCCGCTATGACCGAGTTGACGCGAGTTCTAAAGCTGGCGGAGCAGGTGGTGCGCCACATGGTGGTCGCCGTGGAGCAGAAGAAGCCGCCAGCGCAAGGAGAGGGGGCCGGTGTTCAATAAAGCCATCCTGGTGGGGCGGTTGTGCAACGATCCCGAGCTTAGGTACACCCCGAGCGGGGTCGCGGTCGCCAATTTCCGGCTGGCGGTGGACCGGCCGTTCACCAACCCGCAGGGCGAACGCGAAACCGATTTCATCGACATCGTCGCGTGGCGCCAGGACGCCGAATTTTCGGCCAACTACCTGGGCAAAGGGCGGCTGGTGTTGATTGACGGCAGGATCCAGGTCCGCACCTGGACCACCCAGGAGGGACAGCGGCGGCGCAGCGTCGAGGTCGTCGCCGACCACGTGCGCGGCCTCGACCGGCCGCGCGAGGACCAAAGCGGCGGCGCGGCATCCGCGGGCGAGGCGCCCGAATCCTCAGACACGGCCGACGACAAGGCGCCCGACCCGTGGAGCGACCAGTAGTGCATAGTGCGGGCGCCGCGCGACAACCGCGCCGCGCGCTTGCATGTATGATCGCGGCTGCAGCATCATACCGGGAGGATTCATGAGCGACAGAGGCGATAGATACGACAGAGGTGATAGAGGCGACAGAGGTGATAGAAGCGACAGAAGATATGGAGGAGCGCGCGGTCCGCGGCGCCCTCGCCGCCGCATCTGCCAGTTCTGCGTGGACAAGACAGACTACGTCGATTACAAGGACATTGACACCCTGCGCCGTTTCGTTTCCGACCGCGGGAAAATACTGCCGCGCCGCGGCACCGGCACCTGCGCCCATCACCAGCGCATCCTCGCGGCCGCCATCAAGCGCGCGCGCGAGATCGCCTTGCTGCCGTTCGTGGCCGGGTGACCGCGGTGCTTGTCACATGGGTGCGACGTCGAGGCCGGCTTGCGGGCCGGCCTCGGCTTTGCTATGCCGGCTCCCTATCGTAAAGGAGAAGTAACATGGCCCCCTCAGGCGCTGCACAGACAGACCCCGCCGTCTCCCTCGACGATCCTTCCAGCTTCAGGTTCCTTGACTCGCGCGGCATGCTGAGCATGGCCGAGGGCTTCCCCGCCCAGTGCCGCAGGGGGCTCGA
>Ga0315279_10007568_pt1 | contig 13392 bp, 11 predicted proteins | sample YL17G06_20_MG_FD_203694 | JGI IMG/M metagenome (GOLD analysis project Ga0315279, IMG submission 203694) | Sediment microbial communities from Yellowstone Lake, YNP, Wyoming, USA - YL17G06_20 | ecosystem: Environmental > Aquatic > Freshwater > Lake > Sediment | place: USA: Wyoming | collected... | reverse complement strand
CACTTCATATTCTTCGTTTAATCTCCTAAAAGAATGCTTCCAAGAGATCAATTTGTGCACCGTGCAGGTCTTTTCCTTGTAAGTGGCAAATAACCTTTGTTGCGTGCTCAGAATGGTCAGTTTGCCACGCTTGGTTGAATGTTGGCGAAAAGAGACGCAAAAACGTGTCAATTTGAGTTTCGGCGACCAGAAAGTATTTCCAATTTGGAGGCGAAGTTGACTCGTATTCTACCGATGCAAAAAAAGAGTGGAAGGAATTTAAGCCTTCCGCACCGTTACGCTGCCATCCGGATTTCTGTCGATCTTAAGTCCCATGCCCGTATGCCAGCCGAGCGCCTCAAGCAAACGTTTCCTTGTCTTTTCAAGATAAGAGTATGGGGGGTGGGATTCGAACCCTACCGCCGGTGGCGACGTCTCCCGCAAATCCCTCTTCTTTCTCCTGGTCTTAAGATAATATCGGCGTATTACAAGCGCCCAAGTTCAGCAAGTCTTTCAGTTATCATCTACCCTACGGTACGGTAGAAATGTATAGGAGACAGATTGATGAGGCAAGTTCAGAGAAACTTGCAGGATTAATCAAGGTAAGCGGTTTTCTTCTTCAATCAAAGGTTCACTTGTTTTGGAGCAAAAAAGAGGTTTAGGAGGCTACTGTCTAGCGCGCGTGCTAGGAAATGAGTGGCAATACTGAAAGCATGCACGGTGAAAACATATAAAGAGAGGAAAATAGACAAGGCTAAGAGGCATCATTAATAATGTGTCCAAGGCGATCACGCTCGCAAGTGACCCTTACTGGTGAAAGACCAGAGGACACGTGGACAGGGCGATTGGCAGCAGCATTACGAGATAGAGGCTTTAATGCAGAGGGTCCGAGCCCGGTATTTCATCGCGAAGGACAGCCCATTAGCAAGCCAGATTTTGCCGTGTATGACGGTGTTATTCATATTGGAAGTGCGAAACTTGGCTCAAGGCAGGAGATAGACTCCTTAACTACGGCTCAAGAATATTCTCAGCAAATTCCTCGCACTATAGAACTCTTAGGAAAAGCGCTAGGAGAAGTCTTTGCTGTAACATATCCATGTAGGGGAGAGCAAAACTTCATACTTCATATACTTGCTCGAGCTGGAGTACACAACGAAATCCCCGTTGTAACTGACTCTTTTGACGAGTTGATTGATTACGTTGCAAGAGCGTTGAGAGGAGAGTTCGCAGATGTTCTGCTACGTGCTGAACCGACCCAAAAAGAAGCAAAAAGGTTGCTCTACACTGGAGCCTTTAATCTTGCAGACACATTGTTAGGTGTAGATCAATCGGAACTAGAAGCAGCTTTTGGTAGTCATTCTTTCTTTCGCTCAGTCCTGTCTGCTCAAATAGATGCTGAAAGAACGCCACATATATTAAGACTAGGCACAGCCTTTCTTTTCGTCAACCAAATTCTGTTTTACTCTCTGCTCTCAAAGGAATCTCAACTAAGCAAGAACCCCATTTATCCGCCAATCAAACCCGAACATGCAGATTCACCGAAAGAACTGCAAAAGTATTTTGAGCGTGTGAGAAATCAGGACTATGAACCAATTTACGGGATCAATATTTCCCACTTGTTTGAAGGAAACAATTCCAGGCTTGCATGCAAATCTGTGGTTACCGCAATCCTGTCGCTAGCTCCAAAACTGGACACTACTGATTTGGCAGGGCAAGTATTCCAAACTCTAATTCCCTTCGAAATACGCAAACCATTAGGTGCTCATTTCACAAACCCAAACGCAGCGATGCTAATGGCGACTATCGCTATTTCAGACCCCAATGCTACGGTATTGGATCCTGCTTGTGGTAGTGGTACCCTGCTTGTTTCTTCTTACAAGCGGAAGAAAGCACTTTCACCCGAAAATTCACGAGAACTACATCAGAAGTTTGTTGAAGAACAAATGACTGGAATCGACGCTATGGCTTTCTCAGGTCATCTGGCTGCAGTCAATCTCGCACTTCAGCAACCTCTCTTAGAAACAAACCACGTCAGAATAGGCACAAGAGATTCTACTTCTCTTCAACCTGGCTCTTATGTTCCTACCACTGAAGGGTCACTTCCGAGTGAATTTAGGCAGAGCACATTAGAAACTATCAACCACGAAAAATTGACCAAGAAGTTGCGAACAAGAGTAGTTAAGATGGGACAAAGTGAAGCTCGTGGCTTCAGCATCGGTCAAGTGGACCTTGTAATTATGAATCCACCTTTCACATCATGGGACAATATGGATTCAGATTACAGGAATAATCTGCGTACTCGCTTCTCATTTAAACCGATCTACAGAGACATGATCTACTTCAAACCTAGCCAACAATTGTTCTTTCTGTTCCTTGCCGACATTTTCTTAAAAAAGGGTGGAACAGTAGCTGCTGTTCTTCCTCTAACAACTCTGACAGCTAAGTCCTTTCACCAACTGATCAGGTATCTAATAGCGAACTACACAGTCGAGGTTATCTTCGTAGGTCTGGGCAGGTCTGCGTACAGCGAAGATACTAGCCTCACTGAGTGCTTGTTTGTAGCTAGAAATGAAGCGCCAGACCGAAATCACAAATTTACCCTAGTAGGCACAAGGAAATCACCAGAGCTATGGACAGCTGAAGAAGTAGCCAACCTATCGAAACAAGTGATGTTAGAATCTGTAGGTCAAGACAAGTTCTCGGTACGAAAACATTTCTCACAATCGGAGCTGCTCCCTGACAAAAAGACCCTTTCATGTTTGTATCTCAGTTTACTTGACGAGTATGCCCTTGCAATGTCCAAGCTAGACGATTTAGCAGAGCACTCTTCAATACCTCTAATAGAGTTTGGTCAACTAACTGAACAAAGGAAGATAGAGGCTACTGAATGCGTATTTAGCGGAAAGCAGTTTTTTAGCTATGGTCCAAAGGCGTTGATTATATGCCAAACCAAAGAGAGGGCAATACGTGCTACCGATAGGTTGTATCTCGATCGCAAGGAAGGTTCAAACATAATTCTCAGGGACAAGGTTAGCAACTCAACCTATGTTATTCCAGCAGAAACTGTGATGCCGGCAATTAGGCGCTTCTCGTACTTTGCGAACCTAGATATTACTAAAAAGTCTGACCTCTGCATAAAACAAATCACTCCTGAGGTTGAGACCCTGATAAGGAGTCTCTACACTTCAAGGGAGGCAAGTCGAATAATCCATAGAGTTCGGGCAGAATGGGCAACAATGACCTCTCGTGGATCATCGAGACTTTGCATGATGTGGAGAATTAACTGGGCTGCAGCTGGAACAACTCTTATTTGTGTCCGCAGCTCGGAACCTGCATTCTTGGTTATCAAAGGAAAGTACTTCACTGGATTATCGAACCCCGTCCATGAGAAGTTGCTATGCTTGTGGTTCAATTCGTCAGCTTTCATTCTTGCTTGTCTAGGGCGAGGCAGGATTACCGAAGGGACATACATGGATTTGGAAGAGTATGCTCTCGACAAATGCCCTGTTCCGGACATAGGTCAACTCACATCAGAGCAATGTAACATGATAAACGAACTTTGGGAGAAGGTTAAGGGCATTGAAGTGCCCTCGCTGATGGATCAGGTTGAAAGCAACCACCCATTCAGAGCCGAATTGGACGATGGGATTCTGCGAATTCTCGGAGTTAAGGACTCGGAACATCGAACATCGCTAGCCTCTGTTTTTAGGCGAGGGGTTTACACTGCAATAAAAGCTCTTCAGGACACAATGGGGTAGTATGCGTGCGCGACCAGTTAACCAGCTTGGTAACCCAGGTATCCAGATAGGAATTTCGTTTCTTAGGTAGTTGGCCAATAGTAAAGCCTCTTCATAAATCGCGCGCGTTAATGCCTTCACGTCTTAAGCATCTCCATGTTTCGCAATATTATGTCCGTGCACAGTTGACTTCCATTTGAATTGGATTCTGTCTCAGCTCTTTTTTCGCCACTTCACTCTGCCGTAAGGAAGACCGGTTCTGCCTGATACGCCTACGTACACCTCGCTCGGTAATAGGCTCCTGTATTTTCTCCTTTTTGCCATCTGAATCACCTCCTATGGAAGCTGAACGACAAGGTCAAGGTTTTTGGTGAAGATCTGAGAATTATCCATGTAGACAACAACGTTGATTCTGTATGTGATTCTTGAGATCCCGCTATCCAGCGTTGGTCGAACGTTTAGCAAGTTCTTGTGTTCAGCTTTAGATTCGAGGGTCTCTTGATAATACCAGATTGTGCCGTTCTTCTGAAGTTCTTGTAAACCAATGGAGAATCTTACTAAGTAGTGAGAGGACAATTCAGTCCTTATAGAATGAGCATTTTGTGCGTCGTTGCTTTGCAGATCGATTGAGATTGATGTTTGTCCTCCTGCTTGTACAGTGTCCGACGCCAAAAAGCACTCTTTTACCTGAACTTTGGGAGGGGCGTTTGTAAGCATTTGAGAGACTATGGAAAAGACCACCACAATAACGACAGCGAGTACCAGCACCCTCATGAAACTACTGGAATTTGATGAAAGACTTCCCATTTTTATCGTATTAAGAGAATGCAAGCAATGGATATATTCTTCTTCGATTAGAACTAGATCTAAACTAGTTTAAAACTAGTTTGGAAGTTGAGCTAGCTTGCAAGACAGAAAAATGTTCATCAAAGGAGTCTTGATGCTGGCTGGAATTCCTGCTCTTATCGTTATGATTCTGATTGTTTTTCTGCAGATTCTGCCCTCGCTCGGTATCGTGCTCCTAGACAGGACTCTTGTGACAGTTGTTGTGCTGTATCCAGCAATAATCTATGCCTACTTGATGATTCAGAAAGTGGCTTACTCAGACTTGGATATATTGGACAAGGTAAGAATTCCGGGTGCTCCAGAAGAAGTCGTAAGCCTTCTCAAAACTACGACTAGGGGAACGAACCGTCTAGTCAATGTGGAAATAATCTCAACCTTGGGCTACAGGAATCTCGTTCAAAGTAGATTGATAGATGAAGTGAAGAAAAGGGGCATTGACCTAACGGCCACTCGAATAATAGAATATCTTGAGGAATTGGAACATAATGACATTCTAGAGTCTCAAAAAGCATACAAGAGGGAATATTCTCTTACTGAGACAGGAAAATGGTGTTGTCAGGCGGCCAAGGTTTGTTTTCCAAGAAGGCAGTTCTGGTTCATAATCAGGTATAATCTAGCTTACCAGAAAATCTCGCTTTACCCGAAGGCATCTAATAGAGAAATTAAACCCTAGCGCCACTCTCCAAGCGCGCGCTAACCCAAACCCTGTTTATGGCTTCTCGACTATGGGTCGATGTGTCCTATCCCACTTTTCTTTCAGGTTAACGATTTCCAGTGTCCTAAGTACGTGATCTCTCGAACCATATCTGTCCATTTTTCTCATCATGGTTCTAATCATCTCTTCTATGTACCGAATCTTAATACCAAGCTTGCTGGCATATTCATCCAGTTGTTTGTTCACATTTTGAGGACTTACAACAAGCCATTTCTCATAGTCAGATTCTCCAAAAAACTCGCTAATCTTCCCTTTTACTTCGCAATCATTGAATTTCTTGTCAGCAAGTTTTGTTAGATCGTTCGAATTTAGCCTATGGTTTGTCCAAACACTTGATTCAACATGGAATTTCTTTCCTGTTGTTGGATTAATAGCTAAAAGGTCTATCTCTTTCCTTCCACGACACCTTACGTTGGTCATCGTGAAGCATTTGCACGACGTTTGAAGATATTTCTCAATAAGGCTGACTTCTGGTTCCAATATCCAACCTCACAGTTCAGTGTGATCTACCAATGCTTCTCAACGGTGGATAAAAATTAAAACTTTACCCCCAAATGGCTTACGGCATGTCAATATGTTCGTTTTCTGACACTGTGCTTTGTTGAGCCGCGCGCGCTTCCAACACCGAAGTCAACTTTGCATGAGCCTCATCCGAGATTTTCAGCGTCTTCAACAGTCATGCCTTATCCTACGTAATACCATACTAAGGTGGGCTCTTTTCTTTAGCGTTCTGCAAAACACCCACAAAGGCATGAAGGGTCTCTTTGAGCTTGTTTATGATGCAGACCCAAAAATCGACGTAATCTGGAGGATATTTCTGATCGAAGAATTCACACAGTTGAATGATGCTAGCATCGGGACCATGAAAAGGTGGAGACTTGTTCCTGATCTCAACCATTTTTCGCCAGGTCTTAATGATTACGGGGTCATTGTGTGAGGATCGCTTTAGCCATTCATCCAGAAGTCTTAGCGATTGCCACTCCTTGTCAACCATTCCTCCTAAGAGCTTTCTTAATGGATCTAAAGGCACATCGAACAATTGAGATAGCACGCCAATCTTCGTTGTAAAATCCTTTTCTGAAACACATGGCGTATGCAATATGTCGGCAACCAACATTGAGTCTTTGAATATGTTTTCGACTCCGGTAATCTGCTTGAAAAGAAGGTTGGAATGGATAATCAATCTGGTTATTGCGCTTGCAATTCCTTCTTCTTCGCGAGGAAGATCATACGAAATATGAAAAATTTTCCGTTGTCTAGCCTGGAAGTTTACGTCCCATGTAAGAACAGCCTTTGTAATCCGACCCATTTTGTCTTTCGAAGTTTCAACTTGTGCCGTAAGGATCTTTTCAGCACCTTTAGAAGTTACTTCTTCGACTTCAAATGAAGGCGGCTCAAAATCCAAAGTCCGGGCCAGATGTATCCTCTCAAGCGGATAGTTCTGTTTGTTTTCTACAGTGATAGTCTTAATGCAGTGCCTACTGTTTGTGACTCCAGTTTCTTCCTTGACGTAAGAAATGACTCCATCGAGGCGGGGTCTAGTTACAAATGATATGGTCAATCTAAAGGAGGAAAAGTATGGAAATTCCTTTCTTTCCAAAATGAAGGGATTTTTCTTCGGCCGTAGGTCTATATGTTTTTCAACGTTTGCCACCGTTATGTCATCGGCGCCTGCGGGCAGTTCGATTCTGCAATTACGAACCTTGATGCCAGTGGAGACGTTAAATTTCCACACATGGTATCCTGTCTCAATCACGAATCTCTCTGATTCAATTGTGGAGAAAGCCACTCTCATTCCTATTGCATCAAAGAAGTGGTTCTGCCTACTCAATCAGCGTTGCCCCTTTGGGCTCAGTGGGCTCTAGTGGTTTGATATACGTCGTAACGAATTTCTTGTTGATCGGTGGGAAACTCTTCCTTGCCCCTTCCTTGATGAGCGTATGGCAAGCTTCGACTGTGTACCTTACTATACCTCTCCTCAGTCTAGAAATCTCGAAAATAGCATCCTTGGTGAAAGGATAGATTGGGTCTGGAATTCCCTTGGTCCTGGCGCTACCAATATAGGCTTTTACAAGTTCAACTGTCTCTTCTGGTTTCATGTACCCCAGTTCGACGACATGTTTAATTCTATCGCGCAGTGCGGGATAGGTGCTAATTATCTGTTGCCAAGCTCTAGGAGCACAAGCTAGAATAAGGCCGAAATTGGACGGCAAAGCATCAAAGAAACTCCTGAACTCATCGAGAATCGCAAATCTTGTTTGGGGGCCGAAGGTTGCAAAGGTCTCGACTTCGTCAAGCAGTAGAAAAATAACTCGATACCCTGCCTCCTTGAAAATATCAGTTACACTCTTGAAAATAGACCTGTTAATATCTCTCGGAGCCAGTGAAGACTTTAGCAAGCCTAAAGTCTTTTGAGCATCTTTGCCGATCCTCAGTCCACATATGAAGTTCCAACTTTCATTCAAAAGGAAGACATCATCTTCCAATAGGAGCTTCACGCTACATTTAACGAAATCCTTGTCAGAAATATGTGGCTCCAAATACGTGATAAACAGGTTTGAGAGTTTGTCGCGCGATAGGTTTCCACGGGCTATTTGATCTCGGAGAGTTTCCAGGTTTCCTGTCACATTCAATAGCCCACTAGCGGTCAATTCACCGCCAAACCATTTCTGTATTGTACCAGGTTCTGGCCCGAGTTGGTCCGATGCTAGTTTCTTTTCACGTATTTCCTTGTAAAGAGCGGCAGAAACGACTTTCCACAATACACTAGTTAATAGCGCCGTTTCTATTCCACTCATGAATTCTGAATAAATGTGCAGAACGCCTGTTTGAGGATTTTCAACGTATATTGCCAACGCCTTACCTGAAGGGGCATCTTCTAATTCGTCATTGATCTTATCCCTCACGTATCTCAAGATGTGCGTTTTGCCACCTCCAATGGTACCAAGCACAACTAGACCCGAGATGCTTTCATGATTATAGACATCTGCCACAAAATCGTATATCCTGTTTAGCGGGACACCCCTGCCTGCACAGAAATTCGGATGTTGCGGAGCTTTGCCAGTTTCCGGAAATGGGTTGTTGCTGAGAGAATAGCCTCCATAACCAATTGTTTCTGCTCGAATCTTGTCTATCAGTCGAATTTCATCGCTCACTATTTCCTAACCTCCAATGTTCAGTATTTTGAGATAGTAGTAGATACCCTTCGACGTGACAATTCCGAAACGTTCTGCGGATTCTATTTTGAATTTTTGTATGGGCAACATGGTAATTGGAACCACTTCCAGTCGAACTTTGTCAGAGTATCTTTTGTTGATTTCTAATAGGCTTTCATAAAACTGCCTAGAGGGCATGCTATACTTCTGGCAGATAATGTCCTTAATCTTGTATATTTCAGCTCTTTCTATGGCCTTGTCCTCAACCTTGCGGTATGCCTCTACCAGCGACTCATACATTAGCTCCAAGGGTCTCTCTTTTTCTAACACAGGGAAATACTCATCTATAGTGGAGTTCCATTCTATTATTTCGGTGTTCAACGCCCAATTCTTGAATATTCCTTGGACTTCTCGCGAATCTAACGGAGTCTTGAGATCACTGTATCTTAATTTAATAGTCTTGCCGAACGCTACAAACTCTGTTCTGTCTCGCGGTATTCTGCCACCAGTAAAAAGAGTTAGGAAAATTTGGAACCGCGAATTTTGCAGGATCACATTTCTTAAAATCTCTCTCTCGTCATCATTGAGTTTAGGAACGCCAAGATCGCCTTTTGTCGCAAGCACCTTGCCAGTATCTGTGAGATGGATCTTGCCCAGTCTTGGTGAAAACGCTAATTTCAGGAAGGGCAAAGCTGCCACGTACTCTTTTATGTTTGACATTGTCCAAGAGTTAAGTTGAGGTGGCGTGACGTTCTTCTCAATCTGCCTCTTGAGTTCTCTTTTTGCCATGTTGCCACCGTTGCTATGCAGGATTATAGCGATATCTCTGATCTTGTCAAGACGATCAGCACGTGGAGCCTTTATTCTCATACCGCCAACCTGCCAGTACCTTAGTAATGTGAATTTAAATACTTATAGAAAATCCAGCAAGGAATCGCGAAAATGCACATAACATAGCTTTTTCCGATAACCTGTTGGATTCTGATGTATTGGCCTTTGTTGTGCGCGTTAATTTAACTCTACTCTCTACTAGCCGCGCGCGCTAGGGTATTTCTGCCTGCAGAAACGTTTTTCCCCAGACTTGTAGACACAAAAATGTGTAAATTAACGTGAATAGGCCCTTCCGCACATAGTTCTGATTTTACCGATGTTGCCGGTAAGCGAATGAAGTGCCCAAACCCAAAAACACAAAGCTCTCAGTTTCTTCTCATCCTCTTTCGCCAACCGAGTTTCGTGGCTTCTTTTTCTGAAATTGGCTTCACGATGAGTTGCCTTTTCTCTTCATTGATTGTAACTAGGCAGGGCATACCTATCTTAAAAGGAAAGGCTGTATCCTCGCTCACCTTTGTGGGCACATAAACCCAGATTCTAGCATATTCCCTTCCTTTGCTGACGGATTTTCTGCTGATAATCGTTCCAACACCGGACCGGGCCAAGCATAACCCCGATTGTCAAAACTGTGTGTGGCTATGTTACTATATTCGATTACTAAGTTGATGCACTAACCTTTTATGCCAAGACTTCGCAGCATATGGCGGGGCCCGCCTAAAGTGGAACCCGAAGTTCACATCGTAGAGCGTTACATGCAACTGGTCAAGAAATGCTTCACGATGACGAATATCATGCTCGAGGGCGGCAAGGAAATTGACTTGCTCGCGGTCAACCCTATTTCAGCCGAGAAATATCACATTGAGGTCAGGGTGGCCATGGGGAAAGGCTTCCGGTTGAGGCTGATTGACACCCAGACGAAGAACGGCCGAAAACACCGAAGGGGCATGGACACGCTGAACGAAATCAAGTTCTCGCACCCGACCGTGGTCAAAGCCGTTACGGAAATCTTTGGCGGCAGCGAATACGGGAAAGTGCTGGTTGTGTGGGATGTTGAGGAAAAGAGCGTGATTGAACAGGCGAAAAGTCTCTATGGCATTGAGGTTTGGAAAGTGTCAGACCTCATGAGCGAGTTAATTAGGGAAGTGAAAACGAAGCCCTACCGAGACGATGTTTTGAGAACAATCCAGCTGATATCTGGAAAGAGCAGCAATTCCTGACTCTACAGAGGAATCAAGACACCCCCTCCACTTCTCCCATATGTGCCCCTAGTATGCATCTCACTCTGAATAGGCACACATAGCACTTACAAAACCTTCTGCTTGCTCTCAAGAATTCTCGAACGAAGATTCCTAACAAGATCTCTAAGTTCCTCAAGGTCTTCATTGGCCACCCTTTCTGGCAACATTGTTAACATATCATCATAGAACTTTTGGATACTGTTTCGGGATTCAAAGTATTGCTTCAAACAATACTCGATATATGTAGCCCTCGGAATTAGACCACGTTCTTTTTCAATTCGTTGAAGCAACCCAGGGCTCATCGTGAGTCCAAAGCGTGCTTTTCCTTCTCTTTTCTGCATACGAATCACACTTATGTAATGAGTAGCGCAATCCTTATGAGTCTTTGTGACATGAGTATACTTGTGACACGCGCGTAATGAGTAGCGCAAGTGTCATTGAGACGGAGATAGAAAGGGTTGAAGGTCTTCAAGTGCCCTGTATGTGGTACCCATTACGCGGTGGATGTCAAAGTAAGATCGAACCGGATGGAATATTGCTATCTTGCAGGTCACTGGGGGCCGTATGAAGCGGGTAAATGTGAAGCCTGTGGGCTTGCCAAGAGTGACAGGATAAGTAGTTGTGATTGGAAGCCTGCAAAGAGGTAAAAAAAGGATGTTTAACAAAGAAGACGCGTCCAAATTCTTCAAGTTCCTGAATCACGCCAAGTACACAGAAGTCAGGGTAATTGACCCACGAGGAGGTCTGATCGAAGCTGCCTTCGTTAAAGACTTGGCTGAATTCTTGGAGATTTGCGAACGGCACAACGGTAAGGCCAACATCTACGCTGGCGTCAATGACCGGAACTCACGAGAAGGAAAAGCCGAGAACGTGAGCGCCATCCAAATCATTCCAATCGACATTGACCCTAAGAGAGTCAAAGGTGAACCGAGCACCGATTCTGAGCTAAAGCTCGCAGAGGCCAGGATGCTGCAAATCAAGGCTTGGTTAAAGAAGGAACTCAATTGCGAACCATTCATAACGATGTCTGGGAACGGCTTCCATCTCTTTATCAAGATTCCGCCTTATCCCTTAGATGGTCTTAATCGTTGTGCAATTCAAGGAAAGTTAGAACTCTTTATTCACGAAATCCAGCAGAAATTCAACGACGATGCAGTTCACATTGACTCAACCTTTGACTTGCCTAGGGTTATGAAAATTCCAGGCACAATGAGCGTGAAAGGCCAGAATACACCGGAAAGACCTTGGCGACTGGCAAAAATCATTGAGGCGACTGATGCGCCCTGCGGCAACATTACAGCTTATCTGGCAGAACTCAAAGTTGAGAAGCCTGTAGCCGTCGAATCGGGCATAAAGACACATGCTGAATTTGACGCCTTACTTCAAAAAGACGAGAAACTCAGAGACTTGTTCGAGGGTAAATGGAACAAATATTCATTCCCAAGCCGATCCGAAGCCGAGCAATCCCTCTTAACAAAGCTCGTTGCTTATGGGTTTTCTCAGGAAACCATTAACGCGATTATGACCGAAAGTAAGATCGGAAAATGGAAGGAAAAGACCCAGGCCTATCACAAGACCTCTATAGAAAATGCCGTCAAGTTCGTTCAAGAACATAAAAGTGCGATAGAGCCTGTGAAATATGAACTATCTTGCGGGAAAGACTTGCCAGACAAAATCTTTGAGCAGACAAGCGATGGAGAATTTCTGGTTTATGATAAAGTCACAGGTGAAGTGAAGAAAGAAAAGAGCACAGGTGAGTTTAGACCCTTTGAACGGATAATATGGAAAAGCATTGATGAAGCGAAGGACTATCAAAGTGAACAAGAGTTATGGAGTGAAGTTAAACGCTTCATTTATGAACACATGGACATACAGGAAGGCTACGATGTTTTGACCGCGTGGATCTTAGCATCATGGACGCCAGAGCGTTGGAACGCAGTACCATATCTTTTCTTCTTTGGTCCAGCAGCTTCGGGGAAGAGTCGCGCTTTAGAGGTTCTGAAGGCAATAGGTTACAGACCGCTTATGACTGCATCCGCGTCATTATCTGCTATCTTCAGAGTTATAGAGATGTGGCACACTACACTCCTTTTGGATGAGACTGAGGTTTACATGAGGAAGGACAGGACAGAAATTTTGAATCTACTAAACTCCGGCTATCGCAAAGACACCCCCGCGATGCGAGTGGAAGAAACAAAGGAAGGGCAGCGCGAAGTCAAGTTCTACGATTGCTTTGGATTCAAGGCGCTAGCGGGCACAAAAGACTTGATGGAGACTTTGAAAAGCAGATGCATCGTGTTCAGCATGAGTAAGGCGATACGTGAAATCAAACAGGAGATAGATAAAGACTGGGCTAAAGCGATACGAGAAAAGTTGTTATCGTACCGATTCAAAATGCTGTCGAAGAAAGAGCCTCTTGAACAACCTGATGTACTTAGAGGCCGATTGCGTGAACTATTTGACCCGCTAATAATAGTGGCTCCAATCACTGAGAAGAATCCGATCATCCAACAAGCCAAGAAGATTGAGGCTACGTTAAAAGAAGAGGAGGAGACGAGCTTTGAGTCCATCGTTTTCCACACGATATTCAAAATCCACGGGGATACGCAAGATGAGAAGATCACAATAGCAGACATCACCAAAATTGTGAATGAGGGGTTGGAGATGGATGAGATGTTAACTAATATCCGCGTCGGGCAGATAGCAAAAATGCTGGGCTTCAAGAAGTGCCTAAAGGGTGGCGGCAAAAGGGCGATTCGGTGGGACAAAGAAGTCGTGGAACGATTAATTTACCGCTACGGCAAAGGAGAGAAAGGGTCGTTTAAGGACACAAAAAGGTTCAGAAAGGCGGTAGGGGAGTATCTGGATGAAGACCTCAAGGAATAGGTACG
>Ga0315279_10007567_pt1 | contig 13392 bp, 11 predicted proteins | sample YL17G06_20_MG_FD_203694 | JGI IMG/M metagenome (GOLD analysis project Ga0315279, IMG submission 203694) | Sediment microbial communities from Yellowstone Lake, YNP, Wyoming, USA - YL17G06_20 | ecosystem: Environmental > Aquatic > Freshwater > Lake > Sediment | place: USA: Wyoming | collected... | reverse complement strand
ACGACGCGCCAGTAGCATCCGCTTGTTCGCGAGCGCTTCGCGCGCGAACAAGCGGTGCTACCAGCAGATCCGCGTCGTTCGCCGAGGCGGTTTCGTCAGGTGCAACGGCGTGTTAGGCCGGGCTCCCTTCCCGCCTTTAAGGAACACGCGCAGGCCGTTGCCGACGCATTTTGCCGATGATACGTGCAGCCGCAGGCGCGAAAACGGCGGCACATCGCGAAGCATAACCATTGTGCACACACGCGGGTGCAGCACGAACACTCTAGACCAGGAAAGTTTTATCGTGCGCTTCCTATTTCGTGAATTTTGCGCGGTCCTGGCTTGTTAAGTATTTCGCGCTCCGTCCCTTGATAACTCTAATAGCGTTGCAATGCCGGTGCGCAGTCAATTACAAAGCGGTTTATAAGTATGGTCACAAACGCGGGGATGCCTTCAAGCTCGCAAACCGACAGGGATCCCTTTGTTTGAGCCTGCCGGCGGCTGGTGAGTCGGGGATGTCTGAAGCGATCATGAGTGCGTCACCGTGCGTCTTTACTTATGAATTAATTAGTAACTATTACATACCGGTTTATCCTGGTATTTCCCGCCTTGAAGCAGACCATAAGGCATCCTTTTAAAGACCGGGCCGCGTCAAGCCGGATTCGATGTGGCCCTTGCTTCTGGAATCTGTTGACTACTGACGCAACGAGTCTTCCTTGCATGGTGTAGATGTGTACGGAAACCGGCGAACCGGCGGGAATGTCGTAATATAATGATAATTCCCCGTTAGTTTTATATATTGTAAACTGAGGGTTCTTGGTTGAATTTGAAATATATACGGAAGTGGTGTCGGTTTTTAACTGCACGGAGTCACTGGCGATCACCGGACCGGTTTGATCGCTGGTCGCGGTCGCCGTGTTGCATCGCCAGCCGGCACTGATATCAGCCTGGGTGATCGCGTACGATCCGGTACAGACAACCACCTCGCCCGGCTGCAGCACCGCAATCGGCAGGCCTCCCGCACAATTGATCGATGCGACCAACGAGTCCGTCACACGGACATTGGTCAGCGGGTATGAAAACGGGTTTCTCACCTGAAACGCATAGCTGATCGTGTCCCCCGGAACAGCAGCTCGATGAAGCGCCGGATTCAGGCTCCCATTTTTCACCAGAAGGGGAATGTCAGATGATGCAAATGAATTGACAAAATAAAATATGAGGAACAGGATCGGCTTCAAACTGAAGAAAATAGATTTCTTCTTCATATGGGTTCTCCGCACAATACCATGTAAAAATTCATTTCGCCACCGTATTCGAGCCTGCAAAAAATATAAATACTATTATCCTGATTTTGTTCTTCATTTATGTGCCTAACGAGTGGGTGAGCGGTTTGCCGAACGCTTGCGGCAATTTACATACTGAATTTACATCCTAAACGCGAAGCGAGACAAAGGAAATTCGGAAAGCCAATTGAATTGCCGCTCGGCAAATCCGTTCCACCCACAGGTTAGTTACCTATTGGTATTGAATTTCCTGATATTCAACAAGGCTATCAGTTAAGCTGTCAGTACTGCAGCTTAATGTGCCATGAATTAGCCTCTGAATCCAATTACAGTGAGAATATATTGGCCAATTTACGCAAGGCGACTTGCCTATTTATTCTTGATAAATAGTCCCTATCATTTTTGTTTTCAAAATGGGTATTTGGCCTATATTCTATTTTCCCAACTAATTTGAACTTAGCTTTATCAATTGAAATTGGCTGAAGAAATAGCTCGTTCTTTGACATTCCTGCGGACCATGCTGAAATATATATACAAGTATCTGTTCTGGAATGGTTTGAAACAATTCCAAAAGAACCTAGTGCGCAATATTCTACGTCTTGCTTATCTGTACTAATAGCATTTTGGACAGAGTCAATTATGCTTTTAGCAATAATCTCCTTTGAGAATATTGATTGGGTTCTTCTCTTGATGGCGAGAATTCCGTATCTGTTTGCTGATATCGTTGGGCTGGCCTCTAGTTCGGCAAATATTTCTGCGATATTATCGAGTAATTCATTTGGAAATAGTTTCTTAGGGTAAACTCTTTTGCCAAAATAGTCCGAACTAGGATATTTGAATATTGGCGAAATATGGATGTTGCTTAGATTGCCTCTCCCGTTGTTGTAATTAACATATTCGCTATCGTTTTCATAAATAACATTACATTTGCCGGATTTATCATAGAACTTTCCTGCTAAATAAACAGAGTCACTTTCTACTACTATTTGGAAGATAACATCGTAAACTAATTCGTGAGAAAGAGCGCCATATTTAATATTTACAATTTCAAGAGCATTTTTGCTAAAGTTCCTGTCAAAAGTACAAGTGGGGGCTTCTGTTTGCCATTTGCTCCCATTGAGCGTGGCGAGTGGCTTACCTATGCTATCGTAAATAATTGTAGAAACTTTGACTTTTCCGGATTCAGAAGCAACGTTTATATGATCATTTGAAAATCCTGCAATTGCCATGTCGCCTAACATTATCTTGTATTTTGAATATTTTGTTCCGTTTAGGGGCTGTAAATAGCCGGAGAACGTCTGATTGTGTGGCATTATGTTAATTATATAATTAATAGTCCAGCCAGAAAAAACGCCCGCCAGAAGAATAGTTTTAATGATTCGTATTTTAATAGGGTCAGTTTTCCAGCCTTTTAGTAACGAATAAATAGTGGGGCCGGCAATTAAGATAGCGATTAGTGTGGTTGTGATAAAAGAACTATGCATTTTGCTATGATTGTCTCCAAATGCGTAAAAATACTTGCCTTATCCGGCAACTAACAGGTATTATACAGCAATCTTGATATTCAATATATTCTTAACCGACATATCCAATATTTGCTTAAACGGTATATCAATTATTATATTATCAAACGGTATATTCAATATACCGTTTGGGCCACACCTCTTGAAGGTTTAATACATGCATGCTCCCCAATCAGTATCAGCTCCAATATGGGGCGAATACCTGTCTATGCTTAACAAATTAGGTATTTCTGAGCCTAAAAGCAAGTTCTATTTGTTCTGGATAAGGCGGTTTGAAAAATTTCTTAATGGAATTGCTTTCAACGAGGCGACCAGGGAGATGGTTGAAGGCTATTTATTGGATCTTAAGAATGACAGTCGCATCCAGGGCTGGCAGGTTGACCAGGCGCGGCATAGTCTTAAAATTCTGTATCAGGATGTCATCAAGACAGAGCTTCCGGATGAAGCTACCGGATCGGATGAGGATTTCCGCGACAGCTGTATTGACTCTGACAGGTTCTACGTACTCCATGGCGATCTGATGAAGCAGGTGGTATCGGAAATACGTGTGCGCCATTATTCGATGCGCACGGAAAAGGCTTATGGCATCTGGATCAAGCGTTTCCTTATTTACCACAGACTCAAAGATCCTCGTTCCATGAACTCCTCGCATATCAAGGAGTATCTGGGTTTTCTGGCGTCGAACCGCAAAGTCGCATCCGCGACCCAGAACCAGGCGCTCAATGCGATAGTTTTTTTATTTTCCAAAGTCCTGCATATGGAGCCGGGCGATTTCAATGATTTTATTCGCGCGAAAATGCCCACCCATGTCCCGACCGTCCTTACCAGAAACGAAATCGACCGTCTGCTGGAAAAACTGGACGCTCCCTTCTATACCATCGCAGGACTTCTCTGGGGCTCCGGCCTTCGGCTTATGGAATGCCTTGCGCTGCGCATCAAAGACATGGATTTTGAGACCCGGCAGATCACCATCCGCAACGGCAAAGGCGCAAAAGACCGCATTACCATGCTCGCGCAAAAATTCGAAGGGCCGCTCAAAAAACAAATTGAAGAATCACGCAAAGTGTTCGATGATGACCGCGCCCATTCGGTCCCCGGCGTCTACATCTGGCCCGGCCTGGAACGGAAATATCCAAACGCGGGAAAAGAATGGATCTGGCACTTCGTCTTTCCGTCCACCCGCCTTTCCGTAGACCCGCGCAGCAAGACCATTCGAAGACACCACCTGTATCCGGATGTTGTCCAGAGACACATCAAGCAGGCATCCATTGATGCGGGCATCACCAAGCGCGTGAGTTGTCACACGCTGCGCCATTCCTTCGCCACCCAGCTCCTGCAAGGCGGCGCCGACATCCGCACCGTCCAGGAACTCCTCGGCCATAGCGATGTGTCAACAACCATGATCTATACCCATGTCCTCAGCAAACCCGGCCTTGCCGTGCTCAGCCCGGCGGACCAATAAGCGAAGGTTCATCCCCTTCGCTGTGCCGCCGCGGATTCCCCCGCCGCTTCGATCATGGAAAACAGGATATCCAGGTGCTTTGCGGCGCGCGTGACCGGCATGGCCGGTCTGGTGCCTTTGATCAGGCAGTCAAGGAAATGCTTATCAAGCGCCTTGTTGTCGTTTTCGTGGCCGGCCATTGATACCTGATAGACCTTGCGGCGCGGCTTGCCTTTGCCGTTGCGGGCAACATCGAAAAATTCCACTTCATTGGATTCCCAGGTGCAGTAGGAGAACCGCAGCCCTCCCCTGGTACCATAGATCCGCGTCTGGTGCGGGGCTTCGTTGTGGGCGTTGCTGGCGCGTTCCCAGTACCAGGTGAGTCCGCGGTCGAATTCCATGAATGCGCAGGCATGCTCTTCCACGTCGAATACCGGCGCATGGTGGGGAGTATGGTCCAGGCCGTTTTTTGTCAATGCGCGCGTTGATTGCAGGGAATAGCGGTCGCCCAGGATGCCGAGGTGGAAAGAGATGTCGTAGACGCCCCAGTCGAGTATGGGACCGGCGCCGGCCAGTTTTTTGTTCAGGAACCATTTGGCCGCAGGATGGTATTCGATGCCCGGCCTTGCATGCCGCGCCACGGAATTGTGGTGGATGAAATAGATGTCGCCCAGCGCCCCGGAATCGATGAGCCGTTTGATGAAGCGGAACTTGGGCTGCAAACGGGAATGCCGGCATGATGCCTCGCAGATGACAAGTTTGGGGTGCGCGGCAGCGGCCTTGACCATGGCCGAAACGTCCGCGCGCGTGATGGCCAGCGGTTTTTCGATGAGTACGTTCTTGCCCGCAGAAAGCGCGTCCATGAACATGCGGCGGTGCAGAAAGGGCGGGGTGCATATGGCCACGGCGTCGATCTCAGGGTCCTCGAGCATGGCGCGATAGTCGGTGAAGGTTTTAGGGATTTTATGTTTGGCGGCCGCAGCATCCGCCGCTTTCTGGTTTACATCCGCGATAGCGTCCACAGTGCAGCGGCCGCTGCCGGCCATGTGGTGCATATGGTCTTGCGCGATCATGCCCGCGCCGATGAATCCGATGCGCGGCCGGTGTATTGATTTCATGCTTTGCTCCTTGCCTTTGAACGTGCGGCAGGGCCAACGGGCGCCTGCTGCGCCTGAAACGCCGCAACGCGTTTCGCTGCTTCCGCAATGGGCGCGGTCCAGATCTCTTGTTCTTTGCGTTTGAGATAATCGAGCAACATGCAGTAATCGTACGTGCCGACGGTAAGATAAGCACCGTCAATTGCATGGAACACCAGCACGACCCAGTCGCCGTCCGATGTAAGCTTTTCAACCAGGCCGATCATTTCAAAGCCGCTCATGCGTTGCGTGTCCAGACCCGCGACCGCCGCAAGGTCCACCCAGGCCGGCCGGTTGGCAATACCGTATTCGCCTCCCGCGCGTCCGGCAAGAAAATGGCGGGCGATCAGCGGCTCAAAGCTCTGGCGGGTTCTGCCCCGGCCGACGTGCGTGGCATAGCAGGGATAGGCGAAGGTCCACTGTTTCTGGTGCGGGGCGATGTGCAGCAGGCGTTTGCGCGCTTCGAGGATTTCGGATTCCATATCGTCAAGCGACATGTCCTCGTGGCCGCCGTGGCGCGCCAGCAGGTTGTTGGGGCAGGGGTGGTTGACCGTATGGTTGCCGATCTCATGGCCGTTTTTCGCGACCGCTATCCACGGTTGCGCGTTTTTGCGCCAATTCCCTCCGCGCGGATTGAGATAGAAGCCGGCCTTCAAGCCGCGTTCGTCAAGCGGGGGAAGCGCCTTGTCCAGCTGGTTTTGGGTGCCGTCGTCAAAAGTCAGCGACACCGCGCCGCGAAATCCGTTCCAGGGGTCTTTGGTATGCATGGGTCAATCTCCTTTGCAGGATTATGCGCCGGCCGCAATGCCATTCCCGGCGCGATGCCGCGGGTCTTTCAGCTTGAAAGCCGCAAGCGCCAGACCAAGCAGGGCAATGGCGCCGATTATGACAAAGAGCGTCGGATATCCAAGATGATCGGCCAGAGAGCCGAAGCCCAGCGAAAGCAGGGCCACCGGCGCCATCAGCACTTGACATGTCGCGATGTAAAGGGGCTGGTCCTGCACCGGACAGAACTCCACGGTCATGGGAAGGTCCGCGATCTGCACCGCCACCTGTGCGATGCCCAGCACGGCGAGCACGGGATAGAACCAGTTGACTCCGTGCACGAGCAGAACGCCGCCGGCCGCGAGCGCCGCGGCCGAAAGGCTGATGATAAAGCTGATTTTATTTCCCCGTTTGTCCGCTATCGCCCCGATCAACGGCCCGAAAACCATGATCGATCCGATAATAACGGCGGTAAAGATACCGGAGTACGACGCGGGCAGGCCATACTTTTTTGTTATGTAAACAACATAGAACGCGATGGACGTGGCGGCGATGGTGGTCGCGGCCCGCACGACGATGAACCAGGCGAAATTTGGGTTTGACTTTATAGTAGAAAAAAGCGCTTTGAAGACCTCGCCCATTGTCTTCTCCGGCGGCTTGTGCGGGAAGACCGGTTCGTGGATACAGGCGATGGTCCCCAGCGAAATCATGTACAGGGCAAAGGCGAGAAAGAAAAGCAGGCCGTAATTGAGCGGGAATGCGATTCGCGAGAGGATCAGCGCGGTAATGAACCCGCCCGCGGCCCCCAATACGCTGCCGCCGCAGAAACGAAACGACATCATTTTACCGCGGATTTTTACCGGCACGGTCTTGGCGACCAGATCGAACCATGCCGGGATGGCCGCGCCGTCAATGGCGAAAAAGACGATTATGCAGCCCATGAGGACCGCCAGCATCGCATGGGGCCGGTCCTTTGCCAGCAGGCAACAGGCAATCGCCGCGATGCACCATGCAAGGCGCAGCAGGGCGCCGGTGAGAAGGACAAAGGGCTTTTTCCTGTCCAGCCCCTCGATAAAATGGACGAAAAGAGCGGACGGAAGATTAAGGCAGATGATCGTCAGGAACGGGATGCAGGCCACCGTCAGATTATTGCCGCCGAGAGTGAGGATGAAAACGGGAATGACCGTGCCGAATGCGATAAAGGAGGAGCCAAAGTCCCAGAGATTGCCGTCGAGCACATTGCACCAGAAATTGCGCCGCTGAAAGCGGCTGACTTCCTGATCGTATGCTTCGATTGTCCGGCTTGCATCAGCAACAGACATTAAATTTTCTCCTTCTATGATCTGTCCGGCAACCAGATCAAGCCACAAGCGCCGGTTCGCGGACCTTTGTAGCCGATTTGCCTGGAGCGTCTTGCGTTTGCGCGAAAACCGCATCAAATCCCGCGAGCCAGGCGTCGATCTGTATGTCGTTCAGGTCCGGCGGAATATTCATATGCATGCTCCGCTCTAAAAGATCGTCCGTGCGCGGCAGCGTGCCCTTGTCATAGGAATAATTGCCGCGGTTTTCCGGCAGGTTCCAGGGAAATCCGCCCGGAAGCGCGGGCATTTTTTTAACCAGGTTGCTGCAATTATAATAAATATGGAGCCCCATGTCCACCAGCGCGCCCGCCCGTAATTGCTGATGGGGAAACAACTTTTCCGCCGCGCTCTGGAACCGGACCCGCTCATCGCGGCCATTGAAAATAATTGAAAGCATGGAACCGGGATCGCCCTTCTCATCAATGATCGTTCGGAATTTGAATTGCCCTTTGCCGCGAAGATAGTCCTTCATGCGTTTTTTGATTGCGCGGAGTTTTATGAGCATTTCAGGAAGTTTTTTAAGCTGTTCGCGCATGATGGCGGCCGATACTTCATTAAATCGCCGGCCTTCCCCCACGGTCACGTTGGCGTCCTCGCCGGTGTTCTTTGAGATGCCGCCCACGCGAGGATAGCCCAGATCGGTGCGCGCGGTGACTTTCTGGTAATAGTTTTCGCTCTTGGTCAGGATCAGACCGCCCTCGCCGCTGGTGATCATTTTGTTAAGTTGCAGGCTGGCGATGCCGATGTCGCCGATGCCGCCGAGTTTGCGTCCCTTCACCGCGCCGCCCACGCATTGCGACAGGTCTTCGAGCACTTTGATTTTGCGCGGTTTGCAGATTGACATGATGGCGTCGATGTCCGCGGGCACCCCGGTCATGTGGATCGCGATCACGCATTTCGTCTTTTTCGTGATCTTCTTTTCCAGATCAATCGGGTCCATATTGAGGGTAGCGTTGATTTCGCACATTACCGGAATCGCGCCGCGAAGAAGCACGGTATTGCTGTCGGATACCCAGAGGAATCCGGGCATGATGACTTCATCGCCCGGGCCTACATCAAGGGCGTGCAGCGCCGCCATGAGTGCGCCTGTGCCGCTGTTGGTGGTATGGGCGTACCGGACGCCGAAATATTCGCGGCATTCTTTTTCAAACTGGTCTGCCTCATGCGTGCATTTAAGGCCATAGTGGCGGAATGGGGATTTATTGAATATCACCCGGCTTGCGGCAATGATTTCGTTTTCATCATATAGGTTGCCGCCGTAAAAGGCGCACGGGAACGTCCGAAGGACCATCTGGATTTCCTGGATATTCATAGCGGACCTCCATTGTAAGTGGTTAAAATTAAATGAGTTAATGGCAATGTCGATCCATCAGGCCGAATATAGTAGTTGATTTGCATTGCGAATCTAATATATAATATAGCATATTCTGGTTTGCAATGCAAAATAAAAATACATTGAATTCGCATGTTTCTTTGAGCAGCGCATTAATATTCTTATATCAAGAAGGTTGGAATAACCGAGGCTGCTGTTTATGCATTCCTTCGCTGCTTCGTGGTGGAAATTCCGCATGATCTATCGGAATTCATGAATGTCAATATATGCGCAATTTCGCATTACATAATCTCCGGGACGTCCTTCGGGCCATCTTCTATACCCCCGGCATAACGCGCTCGGAGATCAGCGAGAACCTGCGCATGTCTCCGGCCACAGTCACCAAGTATTCCGAAATCCTCCTCAGCCGGCATATCATCCGTGAAGCGGAGAACACAAAAGGCCGCAATGTTGCGCTGTTTGTCAATTCCGCGTGGCACACGACCCTGGGCGCGGACATCGGCGGTTTTCTCACCCGCATCGGCATCCTTACAAGCAGCGGCGAGTTCAGCGTCCTTGATGAGTTCCCCACGCCCAAAAGCCCCGGCGATATCGGCAAATCCGTCCATGCCCATGCAACGGGCGTCGACGCGGCGGGCATAGCCGTCACCGCGGTCGTCGATCCCGGGACGCGGCGGATTTTCATATTCCCCAATATGCGCACGTGGGACGGCTTTGATTTCTCGACGCTTGACATCAAAGGATTATCGCTGACCACTTCCGGCAATGCGGCGGCGAACTATGAAAAAAAATTCGGCGCGCTCCGCGGCTTTCACACCTGCATGCATGTCAATATCGGCTACGGCATTCAGGCTGGCCTTTTTGTCAACGACGCGATCGTTGAGGGCGCCACCCATGCGGCGGGTGAGTTCGGGCATGTCTTTTCCACCGCGGACGCGGGCGCCTGCTCGTGCGGCAATACCGGCTGCCTGGAAAACGTCGTCACCGTGCCCATGATCGAGCGCCGCATCAGGGAACGGCTGGCGGCCGGCGAAATGCGCGGCACGCTCTCGCTTTTATGCGGCAACGATCCCGCGAAGGTGACGCTGTCCATGCTGCGGCAGGCGTATCTGCAGCGCGATCCGCAGGCGGCCGCGGCCGTGCGGCAGGTTGCCGAGGCGTTCGGCTCGGCGCTTTCCGGAATTGTCAATGTCCTCAATCCCCAGGCCATCTGCCTGGGCGGCCGGCTCATCGATATCTTCCCGGAACTCGTTGACGAAATCCAGTCCGCGGCAAAACTCAAGGCCTTAGAAACCAACAGCCGCGACCTTGCGGTCGTCAAGGCGGCATCGCCGCTCCACGCCGCCTGCGCCGGCGCGGCCCTGGGGCCGATGCAGGAGTTCATCGAGGGCTATGCGATTGGATAACCGCGCATCGAAGGGATGAATTAACGCTTTGCTTCCGCGCGGACGGCGATGAAATAGACGCCTTTTTCCGTTCCGCAAAGACGCACGGCGCGCCCGGATAGATCATACGCTGCCGGCGACTCCTTTCCCGTCCCGGCTCGCGCCGGCAATCGCGCGGACGGACCGAGCGCAACCAATCGCAGCATGCGGGCGGATCCGCCGCCTCCCGCGGGCCGTTGCGCCGGCCGATATGCCGAGGCAAGCCCGGATTCAAACGCGCCCATATCCGGCGCCGCGCCGGCAAAAAGGTCATTGACGCCTGCGATACGAATGCCGCTGTCGATGACCGGGCTCGTGGCCTGCAGCCGGAAATCCCCAGCTGCCGTGTCCATGAATTGCGGCCATATGCTCCGACCATGGCATTCCTGCGAGGTCGCCGCGCAGAACGACGCGACAGTCGCATAGCGGATGTTGGCCCAATCGATCCTATTGCCCGCGCTGACCGTATACAGATCGTCGTAATCGAAGTCAACGGGGTTGGTCGTAGACCAGCTGTCAAGCGCATAGGCCGTGCCGGCATAAATGTTGTTGCGTGAAATAATGTTGTTCCAGGCGCTGTACTGTTTGAAGAGGAAACCGTCCTGGCTGGGCGCATTAGTGAAGCAGGTGTTGTGGTACAGGAAGACCCAGTCAATTGACAAGGAAGAGCTGACGTTGAATTTAAAGGGGTAGCCGTCGTAGCCGCTGTTGGCATGCCAGGCGGTAAGCAGATTGCGCATGATGTAGGTCGGGCCGATGGCCGCGGGGGCAATCGAAACACCGGTGAGAAACGAATGGAAATGGTTGTTATAGATCCGGCAATTGGTGCCCGAGCCGTCGGTTTCCAGGCCGTCATCATTGACGAATTCCACGATGTTGTCGTGGAAATCGAAATCAGTGGTCGGCGCGACGTCGGAATAGATATGCCCTCCGTCGAACAGGTGGCCGAACCGGTTATGGCGGACCACATTGCCGGTATTGGCGATATCGCTCCCGTACACCACCACGCCGCCGGCCTCATAATAGCCGCTGCCGGTCTCCTTGACCGCCTGCCAGGTCCAGGCGTCCAGCGGCGATTCATCGAACGTGCAGTGCTGCACCGTATTGAAGTTGGAGGCGCGTTTGAGCGAAACGCCCACGTTATTATGGTGCAGATAGCATGAATCAACGAGATTGCCCGAGGCATTGTTGAAGTACATCGCGCGCGAAAAGTCGTCGCGCCCGTAGTAGCGGATTTCCAGGCCGATGATCTGAATATTGCTCTGGTCGCTGGAAATCGCGGTCGTAAAGCGAGGAACGATGATCGTATCGCCGGCCCCGGGGGCGCGGCCGCCGGGCAGCAGCACGTAGAGGTACGATCCGTCGCCGCAGAATGCTCCGTCGATGCCGTAGGCGTTGGCCGCCAGCGAAGCGGCATCATCATACCGGAACAGGTGCTTTCCATTATGGAATGCAAGGCGCGGCTGCGTGGCGCAGGGCGATTTGTAAATATGCCGCGCCGCGTCGTGCGCCGTCCAGGCCGGCCTGAAGGCGGTATCTCTGCCGTCAAGGACCGCATGTTCTCCCGGCGCATTGCGGATCACGATCGGTTGCACGGCCGTTCCCGATCGCGGCAGCGTCACCTCTTCGCAATATCGCCCTTCATGCAGCAGGATGGTCGCGCCGGCCTGCGCCGTTGCCACGGCTTTGGCGAGAGACGCAAAGGCGTTTTGAAGCGACAGCCCGTCGCGCGTATCGCTGCCGCCCGGCGCGACATGATAGACGGTCCCCGATGGCCGGGGGAAAGCGTCCGAGCGCGTCGTGATCTGTTTGGTCCATGAATGGGCAGGCGAACTCGAAACGATCTGGATGCTATACGCCGTTCCCGCGCTCAGATTGAAAATACTGCCGGCAAAGCGGGTGTTCGCGATCCTGGAAAGCGGATGGCCCTTGACAGCAGGGGCTGCGCTGCCCGGGCGTGAAATAAAGACATCAAACACCGCCCCCTGCGGCGCGGCGGAAGTAAGCAGCACATCCGCGCCGATGTTGTTGAAGGTCGCGGTCAGCGTGACCGAGAGCGTATCCTGCGCCCATGCGCTGAAACAGACGATGGAGATCCAGAGTATCATGCGGAGAAGATGGGTCATGGCGTCCTCCTGCGAATTGGGGCTCTGCCGTGCTGAAAGCAAGATGGGGAAGCGGGGGTCCCAGGACTTCCAGCGCTCCCATTACCAATATGAATGATGCCGGGGTTTGGATGTACGTGCGATAGGGAAGAATTGTTCCGCAACGGGAAGATTGATCTTGATTATGCGATTGTTTGAATGTACATTTAAGGTGTACACTTTTATAAGGACGACGCAATGACTACCTACACCGTAAAGCAGGCCCGCGCAAACCTGGGCAGGCTTCTGCGCCGGGCGGAATCCGGCCAAACGATTACCATCACGCGCCGGGGGCGAAATGTGGCGCGAGTGGAGCCTCCTTCAGTCACGCGATCACCGCTCCCAAGTATGATGCGGTTTCGCAAATCAATACGGGTTAAAGGCCAATCCTTGAGTGCGACGGTGAGCGAGTTGCGCGATCAGGAACGCTACAATGCCGTATTTTGATACCAGCATAATTGTGGCCTATTATTGTCCGGAAAAACTCAGTGAAAAGGCGGAAAAGGCCTTGCGAAAGGCTCGATTTCCGATTATAAGTTCGCTGGTTGAAGTCGAATTTGCCTCAGCCGTGGCACGAAAAGTAAGGGAAGGCAGCCTGGAGCGTATGGATGCTTCGCGGATATTGGCGGAATTCAGATCTCATTGTTCTCAAAACTCATTTGTGATCGAAACGCCTTCATCTATCCACTACTCGCTTGCCGGCAACTGGATCGGTTCGTTGACAGCGCCGCTGCGCACCCTTGATGCCATTCATTTGGCAATAGCATCCGAATGCGGCGCGGAAATGATCACGGCCGATAAACAGATGGCAGCATCGGCAAAACTGATGAAGGTTCGGTGCAGGATTATCGGATAAAAAATTTCGGCCCGAAGTTCTTCTGGTGCGCTGTGTGTTTAGACTCTCTGTCAGCAACTGATACGTTTTTAGCGTAGATGTCTCTATGGAGATCCTCCATTTTGGAGTATGCATTTTTTCCGGCTGGACTCTGGCTTCTGGCGTCTG
>Ga0315279_10007566_pt1 | contig 13394 bp, 12 predicted proteins | sample YL17G06_20_MG_FD_203694 | JGI IMG/M metagenome (GOLD analysis project Ga0315279, IMG submission 203694) | Sediment microbial communities from Yellowstone Lake, YNP, Wyoming, USA - YL17G06_20 | ecosystem: Environmental > Aquatic > Freshwater > Lake > Sediment | place: USA: Wyoming | collected... | reverse complement strand
CGGGTTGGGAACGCCCGGGCCAGCGTCGGTTGGCCACAGCGTCGCGTTGTTGTTTACGTCCAATAGATAGTAGCCTGCCTCACCGCCGTAGTTCGCTTCAGTCCACGGGCCACCAACTGCACCAAAAGTGGCTATCCACGCTGGAGTTAGAGCCCAGTCCTCAATGTCTAAATTATGAAGCTGCATGTCAGTCCATTCGGCCGTAGTATCAGCGTAGATCCTACATATGACTCCTGCAACGTGCGGGCCGAAGAGTTCATACTTGCCGTCTTCGGCTGAAGGGTTCGGTCCTACAGTCCAAGCGTATACAAAGTTTGGAACGATTGTGAAGGTAAGAATAGCAAGCATTGCGATGGTAATCAGTATAGTCTTTTTCATTTTTTTCTCTCCTTTTCTCCTTTAAGCAGTTGTAACAGAAAGATTAACGTGTTTAAAAGGTTTATGGAAAAATGTTACAGTGTCCGTCACGGGTCTCCACGAAAATGTCAAGGTCGCCTGGAAGGTTTAAGTGTGACGTTTTGCGTATATATGTCAGGAGAGGATGAGACAGGGCATGAAAAAATGGGCAGTTGCAGTCGGAATAATCCTGCTGATACTAACGCCCTTTCTGTTGACCCAATACAACATCCCTTACGGAACAGTCAGCACCACCAGTGGAAACTGGCCCACCAACGCTAACACGTGGGAAACAGCGGCCAACTTCTCCGCGAACGACATCGTGCTTCTCGAGTTCTCTCCCAACATATTCTGGTTCAGTAGCTCGTATGACCTCGAGGTAACAGATACCGGAATAGCCTACACGATCGTTGACGTAAACATCACAGATCCGAGAAAGAGTGCGAATGAATCGCAATATGAACTGTGGTACGCTTTTGATTATACAAACTACAGAGCTTCAGTCTACAATGTGACTCTGCTGTCTCTAGGAGATGGAATCAATCGGACAGCGGTCCTTGCGCCCACATTTAGTAATGCAAACGGGTTTGTCTTGGGAACGGCGAAGTTTGATGGTACATACTTTGCAAACGTGACCTTTGTCGGCGGGGGGATCATGTATCCGGGCAGTGACTATCGCTCGAACGGCACGTATCCACCAGCCAATTTTGCACTTGATTGGGCACGCACCATAATGCAGAAGTTTTACCCATACGCGGGCATGTTGTACGTCAGCTTCTTCACAATCCCCGCGAGCGTCGCATTCATGGTCTTCGGCTTGAAAAAAGTCAAGCCAATACGTAGAGTTTCCAACAAGAGACCGTCATAGCCCTGAGAGTCCTGCGATTTATGTGTTCACGTTAGAAAAGTATGCTCAATTCCATTCTGGGATAGGGTTGAAATGCGTGTTGACACCCACGCTCTCACGACTTAACCATAAGCATATGCTACTTGCTTGAAGGTTGCGCGCCCGCGCGCGCTTAATATCGGACCTCTTGGTGGCCTACGCGTTGTCTCAAAAAAATGAAGAAATGCTCAAAAGCGCTCTGGAAACGATAGAACGCAATTACGGCTTAACGTGCGATAAGGACTTTAAAATCGTAAGCGCCGAGCGCTAGGTCGTTGCTAAATCGAAACGTTCATGTCAATTTCCGAATGGCCCCTAGGCATGATGGTGTTTTCCTGGCACTCTTATGTGCAACGTCATGGTGGGCGTCCAAGCCCGAGAATGACAGAACAAGTTTATATCAATCCCGCGAATTTAGCAACACGCTGGCGCGCGCCCCACTGACGACATCGACATAAAGCAAAAAATCAAAAAGCACGCGCATAACAGTGCATAATATCTCTTGCCTAGAGTCAGGGTGTTGCTGTTTGGCTTTCTAATCGCTAGCGCAAGCTTTCATCGTCTCAGTCTGAGCCTCGGGTTCAGAATTTCGTCAAGGGCAAATCCGAGCAGTATGAAGGCCATAGCCAAAAAAGCTATGCATAGGCCTGGAATGATTACCCACCACCATGCCAACTGCCCAGAAGTGAAAAAGGCTCCGTTCAGCATTCTGCCCCAGGACATACGCATTGGATCATAGAAGCCGAGGAAAGCCAGTGACGCTTCTAGAGTTATGGCGCCGGGCACTGACGAAGCGAGTGTAACATACACAAGTGCCATCACGTTGGGTATTATGTGTCTGACGATTATGTGGGTTCTGCCGGCTCCCACGGATTTTGCTGCCTCGATGAAGGGTCTTTCCCTCAAGCTCAGCACTTGCGACCTTATGACCCTTGCAAATCCCATCCAACCCAGGAAGCCAATGATTAAGATCAGGTTCTCTATGCCTGGACCCAGTATCTCAACGAGCACCATCATAAGCGGGAGAAATGGTATGACTAGCAAGAGGTCAGTGAACCTCATCAACACTTCATCGACAGTTGATCCTAGAAAACCTGCACCCAATCCGACGGCTAAGCCAACGACCACGCCAATGACTGCTGCCAAGAGTCCAACTAACAAAGAAACTCTTGAGCCGTACACTAGCTGGCTCCAAAGGTCTCTTCCATACTGATCAGTTCCAAGATTACCCCACGCTTTGCCTGTGCAGAAGAACTGTGCATAGCCGACATAAACCGTTGTTTCAACAGGTGTGCTCGAGTTCAAAACGTCAAGAAAACTAACTTCCAAACCAAACCTAAAGCCTCCCGTCATGTTCTGGAACGCTTGTTGGATGACTCCAAAGTCCGAGACTGAACCGGGAAAAAGACCCGGGAACTTGCCCTGAGCGTCGAAAATGTCCGCTGCGCGCACAGTTGCACTTAGCCAATCCTTCGTGCCAAGTACGATACTGCCATCATCTTCCCATCCGAGCGCCGCCACTGAAGTATTATTAACTACGGGAAAGATATCCCATTTCTTTCCATCTGAAAGCCTCTGGAAGAAAATATGCACTTGCGGAACAACCTCTAACGATTGTCTCACAACTGGTATATGCAGCCAAATCTTGGAAGGATCCTGTTCGGTCATATTTTGCACAGTCTCGTAGGTAGTTACATTGCCTGACGTTCCGTTCACGAAGATTTCCGTATTGGTAAAGAAAGTGTATGGCACACCCTGATATGGAAAGTTAAAGTCATAATAGATTGATGCATTGGTCATTCCGGATAATACTGACTCATTGCCCGTTTCATCTCTCTTGAAGGTCAGCTTCAGGCTATGTTCGCTTGAGCCCGTTCCGAATCCTGTTTCCATCTGCAGATCGCTTATATGCGGCGAGTCCTTTGTGAGGCTCCAACCATCGATTGTTCCTTGTGAGAAATTTGTGTCATTAATTGCTTGAAAGTTCTCTGAGAGTGTTGGGTCGCCGCCTAGGAACGAAGGCAGATACTTGAGCCAGACTGGTGCAGCATAGTTTCCAGACAGATATGATTGCAACGGTTCATACGGTGTTAGGAGCGGAGCCCCAACTGCCATGACGATAAAGAAAAAGATGATAACCAATCCTAGGAAGCCCCGCTTGTCCCGCAAGAAGATCTTGAGGAAGTTCGAAACTCGTTTCAAAACATATTTTGTCTTTTCGGCTCTTTCTGCCATTTTTCTCACCCGTACTTGATTCTCGGATCGATTACTCCATAAAGGAAATCTGCGAGGATATTCGCGATGATGACCATCAGTGTTATGATGTAGAATATTGCCTGCATGGAGAAAAAGTCCTTCAGCTGAACCGAATTAAAAATATACAGTCCCAAGCCTGGATAAGAAAAAGTCGTTTCAGTTATTGTGGCTCCTGAAAAGAGGAAACCGAAGGCCAGCGCTACCGCAGTGATTATCGGAAGCGAGGCATTCTTCAAAGCGTGCCTGAACAGCACTGAGGTTTCACTCACGCCCTTGGCCCTAGCCGTGACTATGTAGTCTTCAGTTAAGGCATCAATCATCGTCGCCCTGGCTAGCAGCGTGTACCCGCCAAAAAGGAAAATCGAAAGAGTGAATACGGGAAGAAAAGCATGAGTAACAATACCCTCGAAATATCCTAGGGCTCCCGAACCCATCGTAAAAATGGTTGCCAAGCCGCCCGAGCTGGAGACAATCGAATTTTGAACTGCGCCCACAACTGGCATATTACCCGGTATCCCCCATTCAACAGGGTAGGCCCCTGAGGCTGGGAACCATCTAAGCCCTCCAGCGAAAATAATAATCATGACCAGACCTAGCCAGAAAACTGGAACTGACCCCACCATGAGCGCTGTAATGAGTATACCGCTGTCGAGAGCGGATCCTCTTTTATAGGCGCTTATCACACCAGTCACTATGCCCAAAACTATGGAAAAGATCGTTGCAAGGCCGATAAGCATGAGTGTCCACGGAATTCTTGCCAGTATTGCGTCCGAAACTGGTGACAGCGAAACCATCGACTTGCCAAAATCCCAAGTCAACATGTTTCTGAGGTAAACAAGATATTTTATGTGGATCGGCTGGTCAAGCCCCCAACCATGTTCCCATTGATGTATAAGAATGACCAACTGATCTGAGTTTACTCCTCTCACATTCAAATATTGTGTTGCAAGGTCCCCAGGCATCAATTCAAAAATAACAAAATTCAACGACAGTGCAGCGATCAACAGTATGACTGCGTACACGAGTCTCCTAGCGACGTAGCCTCTCAGTCCCATGCAATCACCGTTAGGGATTCGGGTTCCGACATATTTAAGTTTTTGTCAGATGATTACCGATCTAGAAGTCAAGCGGGAAGCAAAGAGAAGCAAAAGCCGAAAAGGGACCGCGGCCCCGACTAGCGCGGGGTTGTCGAAACGTTTCAGCTCGTCAGTTCCAGAACATGTCTGTCGAGGAAATCCCAGAACTGGTTTTCGACCGTTTCCATCAACTCTCTTCTCTTCAGATCTTCCCGAACAAAAGCTCCTCCCCCGAGGAGCGTTACGATCGACGAAAAAAGCATCGTCCGTGCAGTTCGCTCATTCCTTCCCCATGGGAGGAAACCAACGACTATCCGGTCCATGTCACCGTAGATTTCGACTACCACAAACGGCAAGGAATCAATATTTGCAAGAAATGCCTCGATGCGATGTCTGCCCTTGAAGAGGGCTTCCTTTGTGCTGAGACCCTTCTCCTCGAAGAAACCCTTCACGGGAGCAATGAGCCTTGATGGCTCCACGTGTTTGTTAAGCCACTCAGTCCTCACAATGACACATTCTTGATACTCGGATACGTCGATATTAAACCTTCTTCAAGGGAAGCAAAAGATTTTATACTCAACCAGCCTGTAAGTTTCCAAAACGAAAGGTTCAATGATCATGCCTACGCTCAGAGTAGAGGATCTGAAGACGTACTACAAGATTCAGCGAGGTTTCGTCAAAGCCGTTGACGGCGTCTCCTTCGACGTTGAAAAAGGACAGGCCATGGGCCTAGTTGGGGAGTCTGGATGCGGAAAGACGACGATTGCAACGTCACTCCTGAGGGTTCTTCCTTCAAACGGCATGATAGTAGGCGGTCGGATACTTTTCAAGGATTTCGACATAGTAAGGATGACCGAAGCCGAGCTAAAAGAAGACATAAGATGGAAAGGAATCTCCCTAGTTTTCCAAGGAGCAATGAACGCTCTGAACCCCGTGATCAAAGTTTCTGATCAAATCGTCGAAGCGATTCAGCTACACGAAGCAAACGTTGAAACGAAGGAAGCACTTGAAAGGGCAGGAAAACTGTTTCAACTCGTAGGAGTGGATCCCTCAAGACTCGACCATTACGCTCACGAGTTCAGTGGCGGGATGAGACAAAGAGCCATGATAGCCATGGCCTTGGCGTGTAACCCAGACATCATGATCGCTGATGAACCGAGCACGGCCCTAGATGTGATCGTTCAGGCCCAAGTACTTCAGCTCCTGAGGCAGCTCAAAGAGAGACTGAACCTCTCGCTGATAATAATAAGCCATGATCTTTCGATCATAGCTGAAACTTGCGAAAATACGGCCATAATGTATGGTGGAAGAATCGCTGAAAGAGGAGACATATTCGCAGTTTTCAAGAACCCACTTCATCCATACACACAAGGTCTCCTCGGCGCCTTTCCTGGAGTAAAAGCTCCGAAGACGAGACTAATCTCCATACCTGGATCGCCTCCAGACCTCTTGAAGGCTCCGGTAGGATGCAAATTCACTGAAAGATGCAAATTCGCCATGCCAGTATGCGAGAAAGTTGACCCTGAACTCACTGAAGTTGAGAAAGATCACTACGTCGCATGCCATCTTTACGACAAAACATAGGTGAACTTCATGGAAGAAACACTCCTGAAAGTCAACGAACTCAAGAAATGGTTTCCCGTTCGCACGGGCTTCGTCAAAAGCTTATTGAGCGGAGAAAAACTCTTCGTCAGAGCGGTAGACGGAATAAGCTTCGACATCAACGTAAAAGAAATCTACGGGCTTGCAGGCGAAAGCGGAAGCGGAAAAACGACCACGGGAAGGCTCATACTGAGACTGATCGAGCCCACCGGCGGAAACGTTTACTACAGAGACAAAGACATCACCAAACTCCCTCCGAAGGAATTTAGGGCGTACAGGCGAAAAATGCAGATAATATTCCAAGACCCTTACGAATCGCTCAACCCAAGAATGACAATAGGCAGCATAGTAAGCGAACCCCTGCACGTTCAAAGAATATGTAAGAACCAGCGAGAAGTCGAGGAAAGAGTGGCCTCAGCCCTAGACGAAGTTCAACTGACACCGCCTGAAGAATTCATTTTCAGGTACCCTCATGAAGTAAGCGGAGGGCAACGACAAAGAATCGCGATAGCAAGAGCGCTCGTGCTTAAACCAGACTTCATAGTCGCGGATGAACCAGTATCGATGCTGGACGTTTCCATCAGGGCAGAGGTCCTAAACATCATGGTCGAGCTCATGGAAAAACACAACGTGACATTCCTGTACGTTACACACGATCTGGCCCTAGCAAGACATCTATGCAACAGAATTGCCATAATGTACCTAGGAAAAATAATGGAAAGAGGATACACGGAAGACATAATCTACGAACCGTTGCACCCCTACACAAAGGCCCTCATGGCCGCCGTACCGGTTCCAGACCCAGAATCAAAACGCGCCGAAGTCGTAATCAAAGGCGAAATCCCAAGTCCAATAAACCCGCCTTCTGGATGCAGATTCCACACCAGATGTCCCCAATACATAGGGGACATATGTCGCCTAAAAGAACCCAATCTGGTCCACGTCGGAAAAGACAGATACGTCGCGTGCCACCTGTACTCTCAGAAATCTTAAGGCATATTCAATCAAGAACAAGAAAAATGAGGAACAGCCCAAATGAGAAAAACCATGTCGATCATGAGAAGCGATTTAGTAGTTCCTTTACTGGCTATCTTGGCAGTTTTGCTTGCTGCCATCGCGATCATCCAGCCATGGTGGAGTGTAAGGACCTCACCGGAGCTGCAGCTGATGACGAACTCCACCATGAGCATCGACGCCGGTCTGTTCCAACCCTGACCGCGACAAGGACAGACGCAAACGCAGGCACGACAAATACGACGTCGTTCGCCATCACCAATGAGACCGCATACCAAGACCCAATATTTCGGACGATAGAGGCAAACAGACCCGACGGAAACATCAACACCACGTTTACATTCAGCATCAACAACGTGACGAACTATCAACAGCAGACGCAGCAGATACACGACACGACGAAACAGACACTGCCGCTGATGGTAGCAGGCCTGGTGCTGACAATAGTAACGATGCTCCTGACAGTATTAATAACTAGAACAGATATGGCGCTTGAAAGGTACACGTACTTGGCCGGTGTCTTGGCAGTGATAATCCTGCTGATAGCCCCGTTGGAGCTGGCTTACAACGTGACAAGCTTCTCAGGGTCATTATCAATAACTGCCAAAACCTCAGTGTGGAATGGCGAGGCCATCGCGATGTGGGGACCATCAATAGGATGGTACCTGGCAATAGCAGCCGCACTGATAATCAGCGTATGCCTGCTCCCCGTCCGAACGATGTACTCGGACAGGAAGCGCCGGACACAAAGTCTTAAATAACAAACGCATGATCGAAAATGATCAAACGGTGAAAAACATGGAAAGACGGAAGAACACTGCCGCGCTTTATTCTCTCGTAGGTGGCATCCTAATACTCATCAATATCCTCATGATAGCTATGAGCAACGGTCCATTAGTTCTATCAAGCTCCTCACAGACTATCGACACTGCCATGCAAGATTCTGCACCCTTGTGGCTGAGGATTGCATTCGGCGTACGCGGTTACGCGGAAGGCACCCAACTTGTGATAGGAGCAATCTTGGCGGCTTTGATATTATACTGTTCATTGAGCCTATACCTCAAGCCTAGAAACGTGAAGCCCTTATCCTTTTTGATCATACTGTTCTCAGCCATTTCCTTACTCTACGGCGGCGGATTCATCATCGGATCAATTCTGGCCTTCATAGGCGCGGCCATAATCTACGAAACGCCGAGGAAACTCGACAAGACATTGATCGGCAAGATGTTGTCCTCGATGAGGGCAAGCACAAAAGTTTTCGAGCATTTCATGCAAGACAGTTCTGTCAAGGACGCTGCAATAGTGATACTTTTCGCGAACCTTCTCAGCGGAATAGGCAACGGCATCTTCACGTTCAACGTAGGAAGGATAATCGGAGCCGCGAACCTGGACGCTCCCTTCCAAATACTCTTCACGGGCAGGTTAGGCTTTGACCTGTCGATCATCCAGACGCCCATAATTCTCATGGGACTAGGAGTATTCAAGTGGGCACTCTTATCACTGATACTCTATTTCGTCGGAGCCAACCTGTTCGGAGAAAAAGCCAGCCTGGCAAGCGTGGCCGCATGCACAGGATTTGCCTATGCCCCGATAGCCCTGCAAGTCTTCACTTCATACGTTTTTACGAGCGGCCCATACCTGACACTGTGGTCGCTTGCAGTGTACTTGCTGACAAACTTCTGGATGATCTTGATACTCATAGCCGGCATGAGACAGATCATGAACGTTTCAATCATGAAGGCAGCAGCCACGGTTGCATCATGTGGGGCAATCTATACTCTGATAAACTACTTATTCTTGGCGCAGATGTCCATTCCCTACTTCATAAAATTCCAGATTCAGCCTCCAGAAACGATGCTACTCGTAACGTCTCTCGCGATTGCGGTACCACTGTTATTCATGGGTAGAAAGTCTAGTTAACCGGCTCCAACGCGCCTTTTTTCCTCTTCTTCCTTCCGCTTGTCGGTAGCCCAGTCCTTGTAGCCGCTTACCAGAGCCCAGACGACAATCAGAGCGACCATGAAGAAGGCCGGTCCCCAAATCGGAGGCGAAAGAAGAACAAGGTAAATAACGATGAACGGAACAGTGACGATCAATGCTGCGGAGAGGACTATGAACCAAAACCAGTTCTCTTTCAGCACTTTCGCCATGTCACGAACCCATCAAATTTCTGCACGCTGGAAGGATTTAACCTTTTGCGAACGCGATGCTGGTAAACCTGTCAAACGTCTACTGATGGTTCAAAATAGCTGCGAACGACTGCCCCTACGATTCCGCCTAGAACACAGAAAACGGGGACAGCGACGTTTATCATTCTGAGAACAGTAAGGAATACTCCTCCGACAACGGATTCAAAATAATCCGTGAAAGCCAAGCCAGGCATGATCAATGAAAAAGACTGGCTGTATCCAACGCTATACCAAAAGAATAAGCTCCCAACAATGACTTCAAAAACCAATGATAGGACTATGCTGGCCACTATACTGTAGACAATCGACTCCAAGTTTGCTATAAGTGCGCCGGCGACGATGCTTACAACGAAGACGATGACATAGTTCCAAAAGCCAAGTTCCGGAAACAGCCCCATGACCGTGCTAAAAACAGGCCAGCGACCGCTGCTGTAAAAAAGCCAGTAAGGTATCATCGTCACAAGCGCAAGGGCAACGCTCCACGCGGCGGTTACGGCTACAACCTTCTTTCTGGCGTTTATCCACCCAAACAAACCGAGTCTGTAGGCACAGTAAACGTCCAGAATTGGCAGCAGAACAGCCATAGGCAGCACAACGGCAAAAAAGCCCACTCCAAAATCGAACCTGCTTCCCAGCAACAGGTCATAGCCAACACCGTCAAACAGAGAATAATATCCGCCTGAGTATTCAACGTTAGCATCAAAACTCTTTGAAGAGCCTCCAGGAATGCTCCCTAGATAAACCGTAGTCTTGTTTATCGGAACCCCCACGGGGTACAAGACGTAAATGCTGAAAACTGCTGTCACATTGTTCGCCGCCAGCGAACTCGGGTTCACAACGGTTCCGCTCACCGATGCATACGTTGAAACATTGTCGAGATTGTTTGTGTAGGTAAAGCCTGCCACGTAAATGCTCGGCGTCGCCGTCGCAGACGCGACAAGCGAAAAAACAGCAGCGATGCAGGTGATATTGACGGTGAGAACTGTGATGACGACCAGAACCCTCGCGAGCACACGTGCCCTCTTGCTCCAGATTCCCGCTTCACTCACTTCGAATTCCTTTCATAAGAGTTTGCTTCTGCATATTTATGGATAACGCATGCTACTCGTTCATATCCGAGAAGAATCCAATCCCTGCTTTCGCATGTTTACAAAAAATAAAAAAAGCGGGGGAACAGAGCGAATGACCCAGGCTCTTTCCTCAGCCGACGACGGTGAGCGTCAGCAATGATTGTCCTCCAGATATGTCGGCCCCCGTAGAGTCCTCGAGCCATGTGTCAAAGCCGGCCTTCTGGCTTGCTATTAATGGCAGTTCGGGGCTGCTCACGTAGTATTCGAAGATTATCGTGGCCAAGTTTCCACTGCCAGTCTTCCCCGGAACGCTTCCTTCGAGACTCCCGCAGAGCAGAAGAAGACCATTCGCAGTAGTTGTCGAATTGACAAACAGGGGGTATTCAGCCTTCATGAAGTCCCCTGAAATGGCTTCTACGACGTTCATCTGACTCTGGTTGAAAACAATAGCGGCTTGCCAAATGTAGAGATCTCCTACGTTGCTGACGTTAAGGGCCATGGTGAAGCTGCCTAAGGCTCTAGGTCCAACGTCAGGCTGCATATTTACGGTGGGCGCAGTGATTATGGCTAGAACGTATCCTGACACGGAAAAAGATGCCAATAGCGCAACTAGCATCAAGCCTGTCCTGATTCTTTTGTCATCAAACGCTTTCGACAAACCTTTCATAAGATGTCCTCCATTATTTCCAAATTGTGATGCTCCGTTTGACTTGTACATGCCTTCATCCTTCATCAGAACGCCCTCTGCACACAATTCTTTGAGTCTCAAGTTCAACGTTTTCCTAGAAAGTTGGGTAATGTGAAAGAGCTCAGTAAACGTTCTAGGGCGCCTGTCAGTTGCGTTCCTAATCAACGTGAAGTCCACTTCCCTTCGTTTTTCCAGGTTAATCGTGGTTCCACAGTTTGGACACGTGATTTGAGGCACGTTGCATCACCAAGATACAAAGCGTCAAAGCGCGGATATAAACGTTGGTGAAATAGAAACCAACTATGCTGAGTCGGGATTCTCATAATCAAAGCATCTAGTTTCTAAGAAACTGGATTCATTTTGAATGAAATCCTAAACTATTTTACGACGAAACACGAGAGAGTCTGCTAGAAAGGGTGCTCCGGGTTTCCCTCAAAAAAAGATTGGTAAGAACTAAAACAAGCAGAAAGACCGTGCAGCTTCCTTTCAATTGATCAGAAGCTTTACGCATATACTCATGTACACCCTAGCACACGCAGTTCAATAAACGGCGTTGTGATGTCTACTTTTCAACAAGGTTCAACTGCCTACGTTATTCCTAACACTTGTAGGGCATCCTGCTTCCCCCGCCGGCCAATGGGTCCATTAGCGTAACAATGTTTGATTGTGCTGTTGTCGCCTCGCTGTCTGTAACGTTCAAATAAACGGCACATAAACTGTCTGTTGCCGGCGTATAGGTCCAACTACTCGTGTTCGCGCCTGGAACCGCAGCCGAGTTCAGGAACCATTGATACGTGCACGGAGGCGACCCTCCGCTGACTGTCGACGTGAAAAGCACCGACTGACCCAATCTGATCGAAGTCGAATTTGCACTTATAGAGACTGAGAGTATTGGAGGCGGACCGATAAACTGATAGTTTGCATCATAAGGCGTGAAGGGAAGCTTCTTCTTGTTCGGATCCCTAACCCACGTCCTCGTTGGATATTCACTGCTTATGTCAAATTTGCTCGTCAGGTTGCCCGATGGTGGTATGGTCACAACCTGGAACTCTGCCCATACTAGGCTGCCACTGTGAGGACCTAGAATGAAGTCGTAGCCCAAAACAGTTTCGAATGCTAGTACGCTTCCGTTGCCCAGTTCGCTTTCGTCGATCGCTGGGGCTGGCGAGACGGTTGTGTGGCCCTTAAGGTAGTCGCTTGTGTTTCCCGCCGTGTAAGCCGCGCGTGTGCACATGAGCTGGGTGCGGTTGTAGTGAAGCCCGATTTGGTACGCAAAAATGTCTTCGGTCATGTTTAGCCAGACGGTCACGTTGAATTCTGTGCCTATCGAAGCATTCATGGTGTTGAAAACTATGGATGATGGTTCAACCCACATGGCATTAGCAGCGTGCGGTTGGGATGGCTGTGGTCCTGCGAAAATTACTGAAGAACACAGCAGTAAAATGGTGACTAAAAGCGCCATCCCCACGTCTTTTGTCTTCATTTACCTTTCCCCTCTATGTACAAAATAAGGGTGCGTTAATCCTTTAAACGTTCTGGAAAGCGTGCCTGAAGAAAAAAAAGGGTTATGGAGTTGGAAACAGGTTCAATAACCCGGAGCGCACATGCCAAAGTCTCTTGCGACAAGTCCGAGGTCTTTTCCGTCGATTTTGTTGTCTTCGTTTATGTCAGAGTCCAGGTTCCATCTTGGATGCGGTGGACAGCCCGGATACCAAAAGTCCGGACCGTATGCTGTGAATGACCAAGCTACTAGGACTATGTCAGAGCCGTCGACCGCTCCGTCGCCGTTCAAGTCGCCCATGATTCTGACCTTTATGTTCCCATCATACCTTGTGTTGTCTAGCGGCCTGTAGTCCGCGGGTATCGTTGCAACCGCCGTAATCGTATAGTTATGACAGTAGGGTACGTTCGCAGTGTTCCATACGAATAAGAGTGTCTTGGTTTCTCCAATGAGTAGGGTTGTGTCTTGTGTGCCTATTATTCTGTTGGCTGAAATGTTATAGTATAGAGTAGTGCTCACGTCTTCTGCGAAGTCTCCTCTGTTTGTGACCGTGACGCTGATGTTGGCTGTCCGTCCTTGGAAGACCCATGTGCCGCCCAGCCCCCACTTGCAGTGGCGAACGGTTATGACGATGTCTGTCACTGCAACGTCGTGTACGCGGGTCACGTAGTTGCCAGTTATGGTTCCTGAGCCGCTGACGGTGATTGAACCCGATT
>Ga0315279_10007565_pt1 | contig 13394 bp, 7 predicted proteins | sample YL17G06_20_MG_FD_203694 | JGI IMG/M metagenome (GOLD analysis project Ga0315279, IMG submission 203694) | Sediment microbial communities from Yellowstone Lake, YNP, Wyoming, USA - YL17G06_20 | ecosystem: Environmental > Aquatic > Freshwater > Lake > Sediment | place: USA: Wyoming | collected... | reverse complement strand
ATTCTCTTCCTGGTGTTCCTGCTGTTCGGGATCGCCACGTTCACCAGCTACGAAATCCGGCGCTCCTACGTGCGGGCCGTCTGCCCGGCGGAAGTGCCGGGCGGGCCGATGCTGCGCGGCCTGGGCCTGACGGCGGCGCTGGTGAGCGTGGGCGTGCTGCTGCTGGCCGGACTCCTCTTCTTCGTGATTCCCCGCTTCACCACCGGTTACCTCAGCCGCTTCGCTCCCAAGGCGCAGCAGATCGCCGGGTTCGGCGACAACGTGGAACTGGGCGAAATCGGGGAGATCAAGAAGAGCGGCACAGTGGTGATGCGGGTACGCTACGCCGCGGCCCCGCCGCGCGTGCAAGAGTTGCGCCTGCGGGGCGTGGCGCTGACGCTGTTCGACGGCCACCGCTGGCACAACACCAACGTCGCCACCACCGTGCTCTCCCCCATTCCGCTGGTGACCGGCGATCCAGCCCAGTCCGGCATGGTGCGGTTCATCTTGCAGTGGCGGCAGCGCCCGGAACCCGGCGCCGCCTGGCTGCAATACACGGTGATGCTGGAGCCGATCTCCACCGAGCACCTGTTCCTGATCCCCAAGGCGGAGCAGGTGGTGGGCCGCATCCGCCTGCTGGAGATGGACCTGAATGATTCGCTGCTGCTGCGGGACCGGAGCGCGTCGGCGCTGCGCTACGAGGCCACCTCGAACATCTACCGGCCGCCGGCCAACCTGCTGCGCGCCGCGCCGGCCGACTATCCGGAGCACATCGGGGAAAACCTGCTGGACGTGTACCTGCAGCTTCCCAAGCTCGATGCGCGCATCCCCGAGCTGGCCAGGCAGGTCACGGCCACGGCGGACAACGAATACGACCGCGCCCGGCTGATCGAAGAATACCTGCGCACCCAGTTCGGCTACACACTCGATTTGCCCTTTACCGGCCAGGACCCGCTGGCCGGTTTCCTGTTCGACCAGCGGCGCGGCCATTGCGAATATTTCGCTTCGGCGATGGCCGTCATGCTGCGCACGCTCGGCATCCCCACCCGCCTGGTGAACGGGTTCCTGCCCGGCGAGTTCAACGACATCTCCAAGGTCTACATGGTTCGGGCGCGCGACGCGCACAGTTGGGTGGAGGTTTACTTCCCCACCTACGGGTGGGTGACGTTCGACCCCACGCCGGCCGCGGGCACCCAGGTGGAAGCCAGCCTGTACCGCATCAGCCTCTGGCTGGACGCCCTGCAAACGTTCTGGCTGGACTGGGTGGTGAGCTACGATTTCAGCCGGCAGTTCCTGCTGGCGCGCAACCTGGATCGCACCTCGCGGCGGGCCACCGCCGAGACGCAGAGCTACATCCGCCTGCGTTACCAGCGGCTTTCCGACTGGCTGCGCGGCCTGCGCGGCCGGGTGAAGTCGGACCCGCGGGTGCTTCCGGCGCTGATCGTGCTCTGCGGCCTTTCCCTGGCCGTGTTCCTGAGCGCCGGGCAAATCCGAGAGGCCTGGCGGCGCAGCGCCTCGCGGGCCCGGACCCGCGCCGGGCGGGCCACCCCGCGCGATGCCACGCTGGCCTACCAGGACATGCTGGACCTGCTGGCGCGCCGCGGCTTCGAGAAGCCGCCGGGCATGTCAGCGCGCGAGTTTCTCTCCGTGGTCCGCGATCCCGCGCTGGCCCCCGTGTTCGCGCGGTTCACCGAGGTGTACGAGCAGGCGCGGTTTGGCGGCGTCCTGAACCTGGTGCCGCAGCTCCACGCGCTCGTCACCGACGCCCGCCTGGCCCGCCGCAGGAGTTCGGAGTTCAGAGTGCGGAGTACGGAGTAGTCAGCGCGCTCGATGGAGGGGTTGCACGGCCGCAATTCTCCTCCCCATTCCGCACTCCGCATTCCGCACTCCGCACTTAGGGGGTTTCGCCGCGGGCGATTCGTCCCACTCAGATTTTCCCGGCGATGATTGCGGCCGTGCGTTCCAGTAGCTCACGGTCGGCGTCGCCGAAGGCCCCGGGCAGGTCGCTGTCGACGTCGATCTCGCCGATCACGCTGCCGTCGCGAAAAATTGGCGCCACAATTTCCGAGCGGGTCTCCAGGCTGCACGCCAGGTAGCGCGGGTCGGCGTGGACGTCGGGCACGATGATGGTGTGCGCCTCGCGGGCGGCGGCGCCGCAGATCCCCTTGCCAATGGGAATGCGGGCATGCGGCGACGGCTTCCCCAGGTACGGGCCGAGGACCAGTTCGCCGCCCTCCAGCAGGTAAATGCCCACCCAGGTGTAGCGCGGAACCGCCCGCTGGAGCACCTCTACGGCCGCCCACAGGGCTTCCGGTCCCCGCTTGCCGGTGATCGCTCGGGCAAGATCGGCAAGAATCGTTTCGTGGTCCGTCATGTCCGTCATGGCGCGTTCAATTGATTTCCGCGGAGCGGCCGGATATCCTCGCACTGGGCCTGGAGCAACAGGCCATTGTACGGCAGATGCACCATCCCAAGCTGCTCGATCACTTCCGCAATCCCCGCAACGCCGGAGAGCTGGAGGGCGCCGACGCGGTGGTGGAAGTCTCCAACCCGGTGTGCGGCGACATTCTGAAATTATCGGTGCAGTTGCGGGACGGGCGGGTGGCCGCGGCGCGCTTCAAGTGCCGGGGGTGCGTGGCGTCGATGGCCTGCGCCTCCGCGCTCACCGACTTGCTCCAGGGCCTGGATCTCGCGGGAATGAAAGCGTTGAGTACGGCGGCGGTGGAAGAGGCCGTGGGCGAGCTGCCGGCGGCCGGCAAGCACGCCGCCCTGCTGGCCGTCGATGCCTGCCGCGCCGCCGCCGCCGGGTCGTGTTAATAGGACGCAGATACACGCAGATGCACGCAGATTAGGCCTCAACGAAGACAACCGCAGACCAGCCATCTTTCTTGCCGTCTGATCTGCGTCTATCTGCGTTCATCTGCGTCCCGTTCCTTTTGCTACCATGGAAAAGGTTCGCGTGCATGGCCGATCTCTTTTATCTGAGCTTGTGGCTCAAGGACTACGACGATAGCCAGATGCTGGACCGCTATCGCATCCTGCTGGAGACCTTCCCCTTTTCCACGCTGTGGCCGCGCATCCGCGGATTTCGCATCTACCCGCTGAGCTGGAGCGAACATCCGGTCCTGGAGGAAGACTTCAGCGAAGAAGGCGCCGAACCGGGCTACATCCTTTGGCTAGCGTCGGAGTTTTTTCATGGCGACTATGCGTACGAGGCCTCGGGCTTCTGGGACCTCTGGAAATTCCAGAAGAACGGCGGGCCTGGGGCCTGGAAGCAGGCGCCGACGCCCGTGACGCTGCTCTGTTTCGGCCCGGAATTCGAGGAAGGGACGGCCGAGCGCGGCCACCTGGCAATCGATTTTGGCCTGGACACCCCGTTTCGCGCCGATCAGACCCTGCCCGACGCCGAATCGCGGATCATGGCCCGCGAGTATCGGGAGCGATTGCAGGAGAACATCCGCAAGCTGCTCGGTTTCGTCCACGAGCTGGACAAGCGGCTGCCGGTCCAGCGCAAGGTGTTGTGGACCGAGTCGGGCGAGAACTTCGCCGCGACGATCCGCCAGAGCCTGCAGTAGGCGGGAACGTTGTACCCCCGGCGTCCCGCCGGCCAGGGAGAGATTCACCACAAAGACACGAAGAACACTAAGAGCCACTAAGGACCTCCCTTTGTGGCCCTTAGTGTTCTTGGTGTCTTTGTGGTGAATGGCGTGCCCGGCGTTCGGCCGCCGCCCAATCCGCATGCAATTCCTTGCTGTTCATCCCCAGGCGGTGGGCGGCGCGATACTCCTCGATGGCCTCCTTCACACGGCCCAGGTTGAGGAGCGTGCCGGCTAGGTTGAAGCGGGTGATGGCGTCCTCGTGCAACTGGAGCGCGCGGCGGTAGGCCAGCTCGGCTTCGGCCACCTGGCCGGCGCGGTTGAGGGCGTTGCCCAGCGCCAGCCAGGCCGCGGCATCTGCCGAGCCTTGGCGGTTGGCCGCCAGGAAGCGGCGCAAGGCCTGGGCCGCGCAGGACCAGTCTTTCCGCGCCTCGCAAGCCGCGGTGACCGCCTGAGCCAGCCCGCGGTCGCCGGGATTCGCGGCGAACAGTTGGCAGTAGAGCGGTTCGGCCGCGTCCAGCCTGCCCAGCTTTTCATAGCACACAGCCAAGTTGTAGCGGGCCATGCCGAAGGCCGGGTAGATGGCCAGGACGCGCCGATAGTAAGGAATGGCAGCCGCGCAGTCGCCGCTCTGCCTCAGGTGGTCGGCGAGTTGGTAATTGGCGCGGACGCTGCGCGGCGCGTCCCTGGCGGTGGTCGCGATCACGCTCCCATGGTCCTTCCAAACCATGTTTCGCCGGGCGGCTTGCGCGCCCAGCAGCGCGAGCAGGCCTGCCAGCGCCGCGACCCAGGCGTGCCCGAATCGGGCCCGCCCGAATCGGGCACGCAGGCCGACGGCGGCCTCCGCCAGGGCCCAGCACGAACCCATCGAAGCCAGATACAGCATGCGCTCGGCCCGGATCGTTCCGGCGGCGGTGAAAAGGTTGGAGAGCGGCAGCATGGCCGCCAGCCACCAGACCATGCCCCGCAGGATGTTAGGGCAACGGCGGCCGGCGGCCAGGGCGGCAGCAGCGACGCCGGCCAGCAGCGCTGTCCAGCCCAGGAACCGCGGATCGCTCCAGTGAACGATCAGCGGCGTTTGGGGAAAGGTGTAGTCCGCGGAAAGGGGCCAGGGCACAAACGACAGCGCCAGGTTCTGGCCCAGAACCATCAGCGCCGTTCTCAGGCGCGTGGACAGGTCGCTGTACATGAGCGGGTTGTCCAGCATGGTCACGCGAGGCCACTGAATCCGCCCCAGGGCGTGGTGGCGGAGGAGCAAATAGGCGACCAGGGCCAGGGCCATGCCGCAAAGCGGGCCGAGCGGAAGACACCGCAAATACCGGAGATGCCGCCGCAGGCCTTGCGCCGGCGCTTCATCCGGGGCCCGGGCCGCATCAGCGTCGTTCGCCGCCCGCTCGCCGCCAGGCCAGGCCATCAGCAGCGCGAGCGCGGGGATGGCGACCGCGCTTTCCTTGGCCATCAGCGCCAGCAGGTACAAGCCGCCGGACAGAAAGGCGAGCAGGACCGGGCGCGCCCGGCCAGGCGCGTCCGCTTTCCGCACGCTCGAACGAGCCGCGCCGAGCACCAGAAGCCCGAACAGCGCCGCCAACAGCTCGCTCCGGGAAGTGACGTTGGCAACCACCTCGGTGTGCAGCGGAGTGACGGCGAACACGGCGGCGGCCAGCCACGCGGCGCCGGCCCCCAGCGGCAACAGCAGCCGGTAGAGCAGCAAGGTAACCAGCGCGTGCAGCAGCACGTTCTCGATGTGGTAGAGGGCGGGCCGCAGCCCGGCCACCGCGTGGTCGAGCGCGAACGACAGGAAGGTGATTGGCCGATAATAGATTTCAGAAACGGGCCCAACAAAGAACGACGGGGTGTTGCCGAGCTTGTGGATGGCCTTGTTGTTGACGATGAACCCGAAATCGTCGTAGGCGAAATCGAGACCGGCCGTGTTCAGGTACACAGCCAGGGCCATGAGGATCAGCGCCAGGCCGGCAACCGGAACCCGGGCCAGGACGGATTCCTGCGGAGGTCTCCGCGCTGCAATGGGTCCGTGGGCCGGATTGGCAGGCTTACTTGTCATGAGTCATGGCGCGGGCGCGCCGCTCGCCGTCTTCCACCAGCGCCAGCCAACCGGCGGCCAATCCGGCGCTGTCCTGGCGATAGCGGCTGGCGGCGCGCGCCCGCTGGAAGGCTTCCAGGGCGCGCTTCGGTTCCCGCAGCGCCAAAAAGGCCTCGCCCAGCATGCGGCAACTTTCGTGGGCCAGCACGGCCCGCTGTGCGGCGCCGGCGAATGCTTCAGCGGCCTCGCGGTAGCGCCCTTCACGCCACTCCAGGAGACCGAGCGCGTGCCAGGCTTGCGAGGACTCGCCGAGCGCCAGCGCATTGCGGTACTCCTGGCGTGCTTCGGCGGTCCGGCCGCGGCTGTCCCACACCTGGGCGATGCTGAAGCGCAGGTTGGCGTCGCCGCCAAAGATTGTCTCCGCGTCCCGGTAAGCCTTCAGGGCCTCGGCGTCCATGCCGAAGGCGTGATAGAGCTGACCGGCGTTCGCCAGGAAGTTGTAGCGAGCGGCCAGCGAAGCGCCGGCCGCAGGCAGGGAGGCGGGCGGGCAGGGCCGCGCCAGCCGATCGAGCCAGGCGCGGTTTTCCGGGCGGGCCCGCAGCCAGACTCCCGAAACCTCGTCGATGTAGACCAGCCGGAAATCGGGCGAGGCGCACAGCTCGGCCGGCGAAAGCCGGTAGCCGCCGTATCGCGCCAGCGAGATCAGCACGGTGTTGATGCCCCAGCGATCGAGGAACTCCCGCCAGGCCGGCGAATCGATCGAAGCCGCCCGCATGGCATGCTGCTCCAGCAAGATATTCGGCGTGAACGGCTGAGCGCGGCCGTCGATGAATACCTGGTAGCGGGGCCACAGCCGCCACATCATCCACCCGCCCAGATTGTAATCATGGTAGATACGGCCGGGCAGGCGCTCGCGCCCAATGAAGTCCAGGGCCCGCTCCGGGAACCACCACGACGGTCCGAAGCCGAAGGTGGCGATGTCGCCCCGCGCGATGTAATAGCGGTTGCTGGCCAGGTCGGCCGAGCGCAGCGCCAGCAAGGGCAGCAGCGCCAGCGCAAACAACAGAGCCGCGAGCGTAAGCGAGCGGGCCGCTCCCTCACGGTCGCGGCTCGGTTGCCGCCCGGCAAAGCCGAAGGTCGAGGGGAGCACAAGGGCGGCCACGATCGCCGAGAGCGCCTGGGCGCGGACGTAATGCACACCCAGCCAGCATGCGCCTGTCAGAAGAACGGCGGGCAGCCACTGCCGGCGGAGCAGGGCGACGGCGATCCCGGCCAAGGCCAACGCCAGCAACAACCACAAGCCGGCATCGGGATCGTGGAGGCGAACGGCATCCCGCAGCCGCCACCAGCCCCACGGCACGGCGGAAGCTTCGCCGATAAAGCCGCGCTGAAACGCCATGTCCTGGCGCACCCGCCACAGCGACGCGTACAGGCGCCAGCCCCAGGGGTTGATGAGAACGGCGAGCGCGCTGAGCGCGCTCCATAGATACAACTGGCGATGCGGCAACCGAGCCGCGACCGTCAGGGAGCGTCCGCCTACCCAAGAATTCCAGACTGTGGCCGCGCAAGCCGCGGCCAGCAAGGCCAGGCCAAAGATGAAGCCCTGGTGCAGGTTGGCCCAGAGGAGGAACAGAAGAGGAAGTAGATGAAGTGGGCTCCGGAGTTGCCGGTGAAACCGCCAGACGATCACCAGCACGGCGGCAAACAGCACGGTGGTGAACATGTCGGCCCGCGCGCCTGTCCGGTCGGCAATCGCCGGGACAGCCAATGCCACCAGCCAAAGCCGCCAGGCGCCAGGTGACCGGCGCCAGGTGTCAGGTGTCAGATGCCGGCTGGGACTGTTTCCGGCCTCGGCGAAGAACACCAGCGCGACTGCTGAAACGCAGGCGGCCATGCCCAGCAGCGTCAGCGCGATGTAGCCGGCCAGCCGGTAAAGCGCGTAGAACAGCAACTCCGCTCCCGCCGGGTAGACCCATTCTTTGCCCGGCGCGGTGTAGGAGAAGACGTCCAGTCGGGGGATATGGCCGGTTTCGGCGATGTACCGGCCGGCCGCCAACTGCCATCCAAGATCAAAGTTCTTCAGCGTGTAGCAGGCGGCCAGCGCGGCGTAGAGCAGCACCGCGCCCGCCAAGGCACCGTGAATGTACCGGAGTGCTTTCACGTTAAAGCTGTCAGCCATCAGCTTTCAGCTATCAGCTCTGAGCTTCCGGCGATCTGCTGGCCGCGTGGGCCGGGGCTCGGGGCTGATAGCTGATAGCTGAGAGCTTAAAGCTGATAGCTTAAAGCTGATAGCTGACAACATCGTATACTAGCCCGCGAGCGATGCCGCCCTCATTGCCACAGCTACCGTGGGCCACGCCTCGCCGGGCAGCCGCCTGCCTGCTGCTGCTGACCGCGCTGGTGTACGCCGGCGCGCTGGGCGGCGGCTACATCCTCGACGACGAGATGATTTATCTCGACGACCCGTCGATGCCGCGGCAGACGATCGGCTCCGCGTTCTCCGGCGCCGTGCCGAAGTTCCTGTGGCACCCGGCGGGCTACTGTTACTACCGGCCGGCAACTGTGCTGCTTCATTCCTGGCTGGCCCGGGGCTTCGCCACGCAGCCCTTCTGGCTGCACCTGTTTTCGCTGGCCGCTCACGCCGGCGCTGCCCTGGCCGCCTTTCTGCTGCTTTCGCGGTTTGTGGAGGCCAGAGTCGCGTTCCTGGCCGCCGCGCTGTTCGTGGCCCACCCGCTGCACGTCGAGGCGGTGGCCTGGATGGCGGCGCTGCCGGAAGTGGTTGCCGCCGGGCTGATGTTCGTCAGCCTCTTCGCCCTGGTTCGGTCTCAACGATTGAGCGGACAAGCAAGTTTAGGATCCAAAGTCCGAGGTCCAAAGCCCACTCGCGTCGTTGCAGCGTTGCCCAAACCCACTTTGGACTTTGGACTTTGGACTTTGGACCTGACAATTGCGTACCTGGCGGCGGTATTGGCGATGCTTACCAAGGAAAGCGCGCTGGCGCTGCCGCTGATCGCCGCGGTTTTTGTTGGCTGGCGGGCGTGGCCGTTCTTTAGCCTGGCGGCCGGAGCCCTGCTGTTGCGCCGGATGGCGGTTGGCAGCGCCGCCGCTCCCCTGCCGGGCAACGTCGGTTGGGAAGCCATCAAAACCGCGGCCGCCGCTCTGCTCCATTACCTCTCGAAGCTCGTTTGGCCCCGGCCGCTGGCGCTCGATTACAATCTTTCGTTTTCCACCGCAGCCTGGCTGGGCTTTTTCCTGGTGCTGGCGCTCCTGGCCTGGCTGGCCTGGCGCTGGCCGCAGATGCGCCGCGCCGCGTTGTTGCTGGTCCTTCCGCTTCTGCCCGCCCTCGCTGCCACCCTGGTGCTGCCCAGCCAGGGCAAGGTGCAAGACCGCTACGCGTATGCCGCGGTGCTGGGCTTCGCGCTCCTGGCCGCGCACCTGGCGCGCCATCGGGCGCTCGCTTGGCTCATCCCGGCGCTGCTGGTGGCCTGGAGTTTTCTTTCTATCGGCGCCATCCGGCACTGGCAAGACCCGGAGGCGCTGTGGACCAACACCCTGCGCGTGACTCCCAACTCGAGAAACGCGGTGCTGGGACTTGGAGACTGGTATTATTCGACCGCGCGCTTTGAAGAAGCCGACCGGGTGTACCAGCACGGTCTGGTGTTGTTGCCCGGGGACCGCGCCATTCTTGCCTCGCAGGCCGCGGTGCGCGCAGCCATGGCGCGCCGCGCAAAATAGCGGCACGCGCAGAAGTCGTGGCCGTTACTGCTCACCGCCTACTGCTTACTGCCTACTGCCCACCGCCCCAGTCGCTGAGATCAGTACGTAATTGTGCGCGCCCCGCCCAGCACCTTCCCCAGTTCTTTGGCGCGCAGCTTCACCTGAAGCTTGTGGCGCAGGGGTTGCCCCGCCGGAGGCCCAGGCCTAAAGCCGACAACGTATTCACAGCGGATTTGGGCCAGCAAGCCCGCCAGAATCTGCCGGACCACAGTCAGGTTGATCATTCGCGGGTCGAAGGAACGGCCGCCGGTCAATTCCCCCAGCCGCGCGAAATCCAGGATATCCCTCTCCTGCGCTTCGAGCCGTTGGAGACGCTGGCGGGCTCCATCGCTCATGACCCCCTGGCTGTTGTATCCCGTCTCGTACACCTGGCGGAATTGCTCCTGGATCCGGTGGTGCCCCAGCACCACGGGGTATATCGGAATGCCGAGCTCGGATGCGGTGGCGGCGGCGTCTTCGGGACGCGAGGTGGTGGTGGAAAAGCCATCGGAGAAAACCACCAGCATGCGGGTGACATTGCCCGGCCATGCGGCGGCGTCCTTTGCCGCGGCCAGCGCCGATTCATAAATCCAGGTGCCGCCGCGGGGATCGGACTTCCGCTTGGGCGGAAGCTGTAGGCGGATGGTGTCCGGCCTGGGACGCGCCCCGGACCGGAAATTGACCACGCGCTGGAGCGCGCCGGCCAGTTCGGCCGGGTCGCGGGTCGGCCGGCTGAAGCGCCGCAGGCTGGAATCGAAGCCGTATACCGCCAGGCGCGCGTTAGGCACGCCGTCCAGCAGCGTGCTCTGGTAAACCAGCGGGTCCAGCAGCCCTTCCTGGGTCACGCTGCCGCTGATATCGAACAGCAGAAGGATCTCGACCGGGACCGTGCGCTGCGCCGTCCGGCCGCCCTCGAACAGCGTCAGCTTGCGGGGCGAGCCGTCTTCCAGCAGCACGACGTCCTGGGGCTTGAGGTCATCGACATAGGCGTTCTTGCGGACGACATGGAAGCGAACCAGGGCCAGCGTGGTCTCGGCGCGGAAAACCGGCAGTTCCTGCTGCGCCTGTTGGGGCGGCGGCCCCGGCGCCGCTTGTTGCGCCGCCAGCGCCCCCAGAACCATCCACGCCGCCAGCATGCGGAAATATTATTCGATTGGCGCTCCGATTCGAGTCCGCTTTTTCGCAGCGCGGCCCCCGGGTCGGGCTGCCTGTGCCGCTCCGGTCTTCAGAAGCTCAGTCGCAGCCCGAACTGTATCTGCCGCGCCGGACGCGCCGCGCTGATGATGCCGAATCCCGGACCCTCGAAAATGTCCGCGGGCAGCCCGAGATTGGGGTGGTTCAGGAGGTTGAACAGTTCTCCGCGGAACTGCAACTGCTTCCCCTCGGCGATGTTGAAATTCCGAATGAAAGAGGTGTTGATGGCGGCTCGCCCATCGGCGCGCACCAGGCCAACGCCCTGGTTGCCGAACTGATACGTCGCCGGCTGGCGGAAAGCGTCGGTGTCGAACCAGCGGTAAATGGTCCGCCGATCGGAAGGCAGATTCGGATCGCGGATCACATCGGCGCGCTGCGCGCCGGCCGCATTGGCCTGCGTTGTGTTGGTCTGCGTGCGAACGGTGACCGGCGGCCCACTTTGCCAGGTAACCACCGTTCCCAGCGACCAGTTGCCGACCAGGTGGCGTAACGGGTGCTGGGCCAGAAACGCGCGGCCTCTGCCGAACGGCAATTGGTACGTCGAACTCCACGTGAAGCGGTGCCGGATATCGTTCTCCGCGGGGCCATAATCCATGCGCCGGTTGTAGAAGTTGGAGTAGGCATTCCCCTCGTCGCCCAGCACGCCTCCGCCGGAGCCGCAGTTGTCCAGGAACTTCGCAAACGTGTAGGTGGCCAGGATGTTCATGCCCCGGGAAAAGCGCTTCTGGAGCTTGGCCACGCCGGCGTTGTAATTAGAAACGCCGAGTGTGGGATTGGCAATCGAGACGTCGCTGAACTGCGGGTAAGGACGCTGCGCACGGCCCGCGCCCGGTCCCACCAGTTGGGGCGGAATCTGGTTGAGCGAGAGATCGGTGCTAGGCAGCTTGCGGGACAGGTTGGCGAGGTATCCCAGCTCCACCACCGTCTGCCCGCGCAACTCGCGCTGGATTTGAAGGTTGTACTGCATGGCGTAGCCAGCGCGGCGCGTGGTCTCGAAGAAGGTCACCGCGGTCGTTGTCGTCTGCGAGAGAGTCACGGCCCCGAACGAATCGTCCAGCGTGACCTTGTCGGTGGGCGTGGGAGGGACGCCGCCGGAGAGCGAGTAAGGAAGCGAGACCTCGTTGCCGGTGGTCACGATGCTCGTCGAGTTCTCAAATCCCAGGGAGGCGGCCGTGGGCGACCCGCGGTCGAACGGGTGCGCATAGAAAACGCCGAATCCGCCCCGCACCACGGTCCTCTGCAATCCGAAGGGCCGCCAGGCGAAGCCGAAGCGCGGCCCAAAGTTGTTCCAGTCGGTGTCCCAGGCCTGTTTGCGCCAGCCGTTGACACCCGCGAACTTGACCACCCCCGGTGTTCCGGAAACCGGGTTGATCGCTTTCGTATCGAACATGTTGTAGCGGTCGTTGGCGTCGGCCATGGGGGTGTCGGTTTCCCAGCGCAAACCGATATTGAGAGTCAATCCCCGGTGCACCGTCCAATCGTCCTGCCAGAAGCCCGAGAGGTACCAACTGTGCCGATTCAGCATGGGCGTCCCGCGCTGGTTGTAAGTCGATAGGAGGCCAAGCAGCAGGCCGGCGGCGCCATCGCCGGTGTTGGAACTGCCCTGCAAGCCGGTCAAGGGCCGGTTGATTATGAACTGGCCGGAGATCAGCGTGCGATTGACCTCCACGTTGTGGGACAGCCGGATTTCGGCGCCGAACTTGACCGTATGCTTGGCCCGCACCCAGGAGGTGTTGTTCACGAACTGGTGCTGCGTGATCGGGAACTGCCGCCGGTCTTGCGTACTGGAGCCGAGCTGCGTGTATCCGGCCGGCTGGAAGCGGGGAAAGGCGTCGTCGGGCACTCCCTTGAGCCCCAGCTTGCTGGGCCAGTTCTCGCCCAGACCCTTGGAGTGTGCATGATTGATCCGGTTGCCGTAGTTGATCCGCAACTCGTTAATCACCGTCGGCGTGAGGATGCGGGTCCAAGACCCATACCAGAACTGCTGATGGCGGTTCTGGTCGTTGGAGGTGTCGGCCGACGGGTTGGCGTAGACGCTGTTCACGCCGGCGTCGTCGCTGTTGTAAAGATACCGCGCCGTGAACTTGTCCTTCTCGCGCAGGTTGTGGTCGATCTTGATCAGGTAATTGTCGCGCGTCAGCTTGGTGATATCGTTGCCGCGGAAGTTGTTGGCCCCTGTGGGGTCATCGGGCGCGCGGTTGGGCAAGGGATAAAAGGTAAGGAGCTTGGCCCCGATGGGGTCGAAGCGGTTGGCCGGGATGCGATTGCCGGGGAACGGATCGCGCACGGTGCGGGTACCCTCGGTGCGGCCGGTCCCCGGATCATAGATCGGTATCAGCACGCCTCTGTTGGTAAACGTCTGCGAGAAGTCCCCCGAGCGCTGCAGCGCTGTCGGCACCGTCAGGGTGCGGACCGATCCGTCCCGCCGCCGGGAGCCTTCGTAGGAGAAAAAGTAGAAGGTCTTGTCGCGCCGGATGGGGCCGCCCAGGGTGCCGCCGAACACGTTGTAGCGCAGCGCCGGCTTCTGCTTCTTTTCATCGGCGATGGGGGCGAAGAAGTTGGGGGCGTCGAAGGCCTGGTTGCGCAGGTATTCGGACACGCTGCCCCGAATGCGGTTGGTGCCCGACTTGGTGGTGGTAATGATCACGCCGCCCGCCGATCCCCCAAACTCCGCGGAAAAGGCGTTCATCAGCACTTTCACTTCCTGCAGCGTCTCGATGGGGGGATCGGTGTCCACCTGTCCGATTCCCAGGCGCATGTTCTGTGCCGTGCCGCCGTCGATCATGAATCCCTGGCTTTGTGTGCGGCCGCCGGCCAGGCTGAAGTTG
>Ga0315279_10007564_pt1 | contig 13395 bp, 8 predicted proteins | sample YL17G06_20_MG_FD_203694 | JGI IMG/M metagenome (GOLD analysis project Ga0315279, IMG submission 203694) | Sediment microbial communities from Yellowstone Lake, YNP, Wyoming, USA - YL17G06_20 | ecosystem: Environmental > Aquatic > Freshwater > Lake > Sediment | place: USA: Wyoming | collected... | reverse complement strand
TGCTCATGATCTGCCGCGCCGTACTCCAGTCCGGCGAGCCATGGTGCGATCTGTGCCCCGTCACCACTTGACCACCAAGACCGTTGACCACCAAGACCGTTGCTACGGGCGGGTCGCCCCCGCCGCGTCCGGCATGACCCATGGCGGCGCGCCCGAGATGCACCACAGGGCGACACGCCGTTCCTTCCGTGCGAGTAGAGGAGTGGAGAGACCCATGGCGAAGGGCACCACCTACGGCCCCGAGAGCATCGAGTTCGTCGATCCGCAGAGCGGGGCGGAGATCGTACAACTCACGTCGAACCCGACGATCAGCCACAACTTGTACATGGAGAACTGCAGCTTCACGCCCGACTCGAAGCGGGTCATCTTCCTCTCGCGCCGGTCGTCGGAGCGAAGTGCGCCGTTCGACCTGTTCCGCGTCGACGTGAGCGGTAGGGACCTCGTGCAGCTCACCGAGCACGACGACCTGACCGGCGCGGTACTCTCACTCGACGGGAAGACGGCGTTCGTCAGCGCGGGGAACGAACTGCGGAGCGTCGATCTCGAGGATTTCGGCGAGAAGGTCCTCGCGCGGCTCGACGGCGCCTCGGTGGGCAACCCGAGCGTCGGCGGGAACTACGTGTTCGGCCGCGTCGGCTACGGGCCCGATTCGAGCGCCGTCATCCGCTGCAACGTCGATGGGAGCGACTTCCGCGAGCTGCGGCGGGGCACCCGCGTCGGGCACATCAACGCGAGCCGGACGGGCAACTGGGTCGCGTGGATCGAGACGGCGGAGATCAACGAGTTCAACACGCAAGCCTGGTACGTGATGCGGGCGGACGGTAGCGACAACCATCGCTGGGCGGTGCAGAACTGGGCGCACAGCGCGTGGGTCGGCGCGACCGATCGCATGCAGGGCACGCTCCTCCCGCCGGGGCACGGCATCGTCTGGTGCTCGCCCGAGGACCGCGACCCGAGCAAGGCGGAGACGATCTGCACGGGGCCTTACTTCTGGCACGCCGGCGCGAGCCTCGACGGGGAGTGGATCGTGTCGGACACGAACTGGCCGGATATCGGCCTGCAGCTCGTCCACCTCCCGAGCGGCCGGTTCCAGACGGTCTGCCTCTCGCAGTCGTCGAACGCCGGCGGGCAGCACAGTCATCCGCATCCGAGCCTCAGCCCGGACAGCACGAAGGTCCTCTACAACTCCGATCGGACCGGCATCCCGCAAGTGTACGTCGCAAACGTGCCGGAGTACCTTCAGGACGAAGTGCGGACGGGCAAGCTCCTGCGTCGGCATCGGGTTGGCCCGCGTAGGCCGTAGCACCTTCCCGGCTCCGAGGACCATGACGGGGCGGCGCGGAGGTGGCCGCAGGGAAGGGAGCATCGGGAGATGGCGCGAGACGGCGGTCGGGCGCGCACGCGGCGCATCCTCGTGCTGCGGGCGACGAACTCCCCGGCGTCGCGGAACGACGAGGAATGCCTCCGCGCGCGGTACGACGTGCGGGTGTTCGCCGTGCGCCTCGCGCCGAGATGGAGGCTCGCGGTCAACATGATCGCCCTCGCCGCGTGGCTCCTTCCCCACGTCTGGCGTGCGGACGGCGTCTTCTTCCGGTTCGCCGACTACTACGCGGCCCTGCCGGCGTTCTTCGCGCGGCTCTTCCGACGCAAGCTCTGGATCGTGATCGGCGGCTACGACGCGAACTGGTGGCCGGAGTACGGCTACGGCGTCTACCAGCAGCCGTTCCGCGCGCGCTGCGTGCGATACGCCCTGCGGAACGCGACGACGCTGCTGCCGGTGGACGAATCGCTCGACGAGGGGCTGAATGCGTACGCCTTCGATCCGCCGCGACGAAACGGCGTGCGGGTCAACGTGCCGGGCCTGCGCACGCCGGTAGTGACGCTGCACGATGGGTTCGACGGCGCGTTCTGGTCGCCCGAGCCGGCCGTGCCGAAGGAGCCGCTCGTCTTCACGACCGCGTCGGTGCCGCAGGGCCAGCCGCTCGCCGTGCGCCGGCGGATGGCGACGCTCAAGGGCGTGCCGCTGCTCATCGAGGTCGCCCGGCGCATGCCCGGGTACCGCTTCGCCGTCGCGGGTCCCGATCGTGCGGCGCTCCCGCCCGAGATCGACGACGTGCCGCCGAACATGACCTTCCTCGGCCACCTGCCCCTCGACGAGCTCCGCCAGTGGTACCGGCGGGCGAGGGTCTACGCGCACCCGTCGCTCACCGAGGGGCTGCCGGCCTCCGTCGCGGAAGGAATGCTGTGCGAGTGCGTCCCGGTCGGCTCGTCGGTGAACGGCATCCCGCGCCTCGTCGGCGAGACCGGGCTCATCGTCGAACGGCCCGACGTCGACGCGTGGGTCCGCGCCATCGAGGGCGCCATGCGGGCGACGACGGGTCCCGCGGCGCGGCAGCGCATCCTCGGCACGTTCAGCCGCGAGCTCCGCTGCGCGCGCCTCCGCGAGATCATCGAGGGCGACGCGGCGAGGTGAGGCGTCCCCGCCTTCGGAGATTGGGTCCGCCGCCAGGTTGTGAAGACGCGATACAGGTAGCCGATGCGCTGCGCGTCGAGCCGGCCAGCGCGGATGACGATGCGGAATGCCTCTCCATCGAACGAGAGCGACCAACTCAGCGAGCCCCGGTCATCCGGGACGATAGGGAGCGCGAACGGGATCGCGAACGCGCGGATGTGCGTCGTGTACACCGCCTCGAGGCGGTCCTTCTCCGGCCCGACGCAGTGTGCCGCGCCGACGAAGAAGGTAGGCGGCGCCGCCCTTGGCGGCGATGGATGCACCTCTCCCGCCTACCCGGTTCTCGCGGCCTGGCCTGTGCGCTGCACGTCGCGCAGCGTGCGCTCCGCGTCGCGCCGCGCGCGCTGCACGCCGCGCGGCATCACTCCGACGTGCGCGCGCCGGTCGGTGCGTCCGGCGACGAGGCGACGTAGACGGTCTTGATGTTCACGAACTCCTTGATCCCGTACGACGAGAGTTCGCGACCGTATCCGCTCTCTTTCACGCCGCCGAACGGCAGCCGCGGATCGGACCGGACGAAGGCGTTCACGAAGCATGCGCCGGCGTCGAGGAGCTTCGCCGCGATCCGTTCGCCGCGGGCGATGTCGCGCGTGAAGACGGCCGCGCCGAGGCCGTACGGCGAGTCGTTGGCCACGCGGATCGCCTCGTCCTCGTCCTTCACGGGGATGATCGCCGCGACCGGGCCGAAGAGCTCCTCGTCGTAGGCGGGCGTGTGCGGCTTCACGTCGGTGAGGACGGTCGGCGGGTAGTAGGTGCCGTCGCCGTCGGGTATCTTGCCGCCGAGGAGGAGCCGCGCGCCGCCGTTGATGCTCTTGCGCACTTGGTCGTGCAGGGCCTCGCGCAGGTCCTTGCGGGCGAGCGGGCCGACCTCGGTCGTCTCGTCGAGCGGATCGCCTACCTTCGCCGCGCGCATCCGCGCCACGAACGCCTCCTCGAACTCGCGCCGCACCGATTCGACCACGATGAACCGCTTGGCGTTGATGCAGCTCTGGCCGGAGTTGATGAGCCTGCTCGCGGCGCAGGTCGCCGCCGCGGAGGCGACGTCGGCGTCCTCGAGGATGAGGTACGCGTCGCTGCCGCCGAGTTCGAGCACGGTCTTCTTGAGCGCTTCGCCCGAGGCGCTCGCGACTGCTCTGCCGGCGCGCGTGCTGCCGGTCAGTGTCACCGCGCGGACGAGCGGGTTCGCGATGACCTTCTTCGTGTCGTCGGCGCCGATGAGGATCGCGCGGAAGAGATTCTCCGGGAAGCCCGACACGTGGAAGATCTCCTCGATGGCGAGCGCGCAGCCCGGCACGTTCGAGGCGTGTTTCAAGAGGGCGGCGTTTCCCGCCATCAGCGCCGGCGCGGCGAAGCGGAAGACCTGCCAGAATGGGAAGTTCCACGGCATGATGGCGAGGACGACGCCGATGGGTTCGAAGGTCACGTAGCTCTTCGCCGCATCGGTCTCGATCGTCTCGGGCTGGAGGAACTGCGCGGCGTTGTCGGCGAAGTAGTCGCACGCCCACGCGCACTTCTGCGCCTCCGCCCTCCCGCCGGTGATCGGCTTGCCCATCTCCTCGGCCATGAGCCGGGCGTACTGATCGGCGCCGTTGCGCAGCGTCTGCGCAGCCTGCCGCATGCGATCCGCTCGCGCGTCGAGGCTCGTCTCGCGCCACGTGAGGAACGCCTCGTGCGCCTTCTCTATGATGCCGCGCACCTCAGCGGCCGACATCTCGTCATATTCCTTGATCGTCTCGCTCGTTACGGGGTTGACTGCTTTCATCGTCATGACTGTCCCCTCCAATACGCCCTGAGATTCTCGACGAGCGTGCGGTTCACCCTGACGTCGACCGGGATCTCCACGACCGAGAGCCGGCGGGAGGTGATGGCCTCCTGCAACTGCTGCTTCAGCTCGGCCGTGCTCCCGGGCCGGTAGGCCTTGATGCCGAAGCTCTCGGCGTAGGCCTTGAAGTCGGGATTGCCGATCCTCGTGCTCACCGAGCGACCCTTCACCATCATCTGTTTCCAGCTTATCAGGCCATAGTCGTTGTCGTTGAAGATGACGGCGGTGAAGTTGACGCCCAGGCGTCGAGCGGTCTCGAGCTCCTGCGAGTTCATGAGGAAGCCGCCGTCGCCCATGACGGCGACGACCTGCCGCTCCGGATCGACGAGGGAGGCGGCGATGGCGCCGGGCAACGCGACGCCCATGCTCGCCAGCCCGTTCGAGATGATGCACCCGTTGGCGCAGTACGTCGGGAAGTTGCGAGCAGTCCAGAGCTTGTGCGTGCCGACGTCGCTGATGAGCAGGCCGCAGTCGTCCATGATCTCGCGGATGACGCAGAGCGCGCCGGGGATCGTGAACAGATCGCCATCGCCCAGCGCGTAGCTGCGGATGTCGTCCATGATGCGCCGGCGGATCGGCGGGTACCAGTCCGCGTCGAACGCCGGCGGCCGGCCCTCCAGGCGCGCGCTGAGCTCGCCGATGGTGTCTCCGATGTCGCCGACCACCTCCACCACCGGCACGTAGTGCGCGTACACCTCGGCGGGCACGAAGTCGATGTGGACGATCGGCTTGTCCGCGCCCGGGTTCCATCGCTGCGGCGCGTACTCGGCGATGTCGTAGCCGACGGCCAGGACAAGGTCGGCCCGCTCGACCGCCTCGACGACGTAGTCCTTGAAGGACAGGCCGATGGCCATGAGCGACTGGTCCATCCGATCGCTGATGGCGCCCTTGCCCATGAAGGTGGACACGACCGGGATGTCGTAGCGGCGCACGAATTCCGTGAGCTGCGTGCTTGCGAGTTCCCGGATGGCGCCGTTGCCCGCGATGATGAGCGGGCGATGCGCGGACTCCAGGAGAGAGGTCGCCTGGTCGATCGCCTCGCGGTCGGGTCCAGGATATCGCGGTCGCGTCGGAGGCAACGGCCGTGTGTGCTCGTCTTCGGCGCCCAGCTCCATCTCGGCGAGGTCCTCGGAGAGCTCGATGTGCGTTGCGCCCGACTTCTCGTACTCGGCGACCTTGAACGCCTTCCGCACGACCTCGGTCACCACGCGCGGCGAGGAGATCGCCGTGTTCCACTTCACGATGGGCCGGAACATCTCGACGATGTTGAGGTACTGGTGGCTCTCGTGGTGGAGGCGCGTCGTGCCGCCCTGTGCGGTGATGGCGACGAGCGGGGCTTTGTCGAGGTTGGCGTCGGCGATGCCGGTGATGAGGTTGGTCGCACCGGGGCCGAGCGTGGAGAGGCAGACTCCGGCGCGTCCGGTCAGGCGGCCCCAGATGTTCGCCATGAAGGCCGCGCCCTGCTCGTGCCGACAGGGCACGAACCTGATCGGCGAGGCGTCGAGGGCGAAGAGGAGGTCCTCGTTCTCTTCTCCCGGCAGGCCGAAGACATACTGAACGCCCTCGTTCTCGAGACACTTCACGAAAAGCTCGGACACTCTCATCGACGCGACCTCAGCATCAGCGGCCGAGTGACGGCGCCTGGCGCGGCTCCGCCGCGACGGCGTTCCGTGGGCCATCAACAGAGACAACGAATCCTCGGGGCACTGCGTTCCGCGTCCGCGGAGTGCGCGGCTTCATGCGGTGGGAGGACGGGCCTGCGCTTCGAGCACGCGCTTGAGGTTGTCGTGGTCGGCCCTGAACTGCCGCTCGATCGCGCCGTGGATGAGGCGTTCCGCGAACCTGAAGGGCACGGGCGCTTTGCCGCGCGAGACGACGTCAACCCGGGTGCCGCCGTCGAGCGGGACGAAGAGGTACGTGTTGTCGAGGAGGAACGGCCCCGACAAGGTGCGGATCGACACGCGCCGGCTCGGCTCGTAGTGGGTTACCGCGTACTCCGCATCGACGCGCCGGCCGAGGAACTCGACGACGGCGTGGAAGTGCGTGCCGACACCCACCGGGCCGTCGGTCGTCTGGTGCGCCTCGACGGCCACCGCCGCCCAGCGCGGCAGGTTCGCCACGTTGCCGACGAACGCGAACACCTCGTCCACGGGGCGGTCGATGACGACGCTATGCCTGACCTCGATCATGCCTGCCCGTCCTTGGCCGTCGCTGCGCGCGTCGCCATCAGTCGGTGACGGCCGGCAGCGACCCGAACTCGGGCACCGCGGCGACGTAGACGTTGCCGTATCCCGACGCATCGCTCGTATAGACGACCGAGGCGCCGTCCGGTGCGAAGCGCGGGTGCACGTGGGTCGCCTGGACGTGCGCGCTGCTGCGGTGCTCGCAGAGCGCGTGCGGGCCGTCGAAGCTCTCGCCGTTCCATCTCCAGAGCCGTACGACCCGCCCGGCGTCTCCGACGACGAGGGCGAAGTCGTTCGAGTGGATGTGCCCGGTCAGATGGGGGAAGTCCACCTCGACGCGCTCCGTGTCGTCGTAGCGAACGCGCCCGAAGAACCCGCGTCCACCGAACTCCTCGGCGGAGAAGTTGCCGTGGTAGCCCAGGTGGATGCCGTCGGCGTGCCAGTACTCGTGCCCGATCCTCATCTGGGGCTCCTCGCGCCGCCGAATGGGCCGCGCGGCGCCGGTCGAGAGGTCCAGCCCCCAGATGCGGTTGTCCACGAACTCCCACGGCCCTTCATGGCAGAACGTGAGGAGATGCGGCTGCGTGGGCGACGTGTTCACGTGGGCGATCCAGTTCCGCTCCTCGCGCACCGTCTCGTGCCGCCCGCCGTCGGTATCGATCCGGAAGATGCGGCTCGTCGGATGCGCCGCCCAGGTCTCGCGGAAGCCGACGAACCCGTGGTCGTAGTCGACCGGGAAGCGCGCGGAGAGGTCCTCGAAGATGCTGCCGCAGACGTATCGCCCGTCGGCGGTGCAGTTGATCATCGACGTGAGGAACCCCGGCGGCGTCTCCCAGAGGGCTCGCTGGGCGAACGTGCGGAGGTCGATGGCGACCAGGTGCCGGCCGTACCAGAAGTACGCCTCCTCCCGCACCGGGTTGAGGCACGTCCGCTGGAAGCGCAGGTGGTGCGGTCGCGGCAGAGGTTCGAGGTCGGTGAGCTGAGTGATCTCGCCGCCGGCAAGGTCGATGCTGAAGAGGTTCGTGCGATTCTCCCGGTCGGAGCCGAAGAGCATGCGGCGCCCGCCGTCGTGCCAGCCGGGGTTGGTGAAGTAGAGATGGTGGCTGTGGCCGAGGTAGTCGGTGAGCTGCCGCACCGTGGCGCCCGTCACGGGGTCGGCGTATTCCCTCCACTCGGCGGGCCAGACGCGTCCCGCTCCCATGATCGCGGCCTCCTTGTTCGCGTGTGTCGGCACCGAAGCTGCGGATTCGACAAGAGATGGAGGGTACCGCCGTGCGCGGAGGAGGTCAAGCGGGTCGCGCGGCCGCAAGGTTTCCGAGGGAGGTCATTGACCGGTCGCCGTGGTACCGGGATATTCGTCGCGGTATGGCCCGGGTGATCGGTTCTCCGGCGGCGGGCGGCCTTCCCGATGGTGCGCTCGGGAGGCGGTCCGATCCCGGTCGCGGAGGCCGAGGCGCCTCCGGGACGCCAGCGTCGTCGGTGACCGGGAGCCCCCCCCGTGGCGGGGCCTGCCCGAGCGCTACGGGCCCTGGCAGACGGTCAACGACCGCTTCTACCGCTGGCGGGACGACGGCAGGCTGTTCCTGTTCAGCCCTCGACCACTCGCGTTGAAGGCCGCCGAAGGCTGCCGCGTGACGGCGGTGTCCGTCCCCTTGCCGACAGCGGAACACGTGTGGAGCATCGCGATCGCCGATCGCCAGCGCGGGCGACCGCAGGTCATCCGGCTGGCCGTCCAGTGAGGTCAACTCGCCCACGCGGAGCGGAGGCGGCATGGACTTCCGGCAGCGGATGATCCGGACGGTACGCTTCGAGGCGGCAGATGCGCTGCCGTTCCGCCATGCATACGGCCTCATGCCGGGCGTCCTCGACGACTGGCACGCGGAGGGGCTGCCGCGTTCCGTTCGAACCGAGGACGACGTCTACGGGTACTTCGGCTTCCCGACTCGCTCCCTCCCCCTCCCCATCGACGTCCTCTTCGACCCGCCGTTCGAGACGCGCGTGCTGCGGGAGGACGCGGACGAGGTCGTGGCCATCGATTACATGGGGCGCGCGACGCGGCTCCTGAAGCGGTACGCGAGCCTGCCGCTGCCGCTCGGATATCCCGTCGCGGACCGGGCGACGTGGGAGGGCTACCGCCGTCGCCTCGCGTACTCGCCGGACCGGATCGGCGCGGACCTGGAACGGATCGCGGCGGAGAACCTGGCGACGGGGCGCCTCAACGTGTTCGGCACGATGGGGTTCTACTGGTTCCCGCGCGACCTCATGGGCGACGAGGGCCTCTGCGTCGCGTACTACGAGCAGCCGGACCTCGTCGAGGACATCCTCGAGACGTGGTGCGGCCTCATCGAGCGGGCGCTCGCCGATGCCCTCGCGCGGGTACGCCTCGACGCCATCCACTTCGGCGAGGACATGGCGTACCGCAACGCCAGCATGATCGGACCGAAGCTGTTCGACCGGTTCATCCGGCCGTACTACGAGCGCATCCGCCGCATCGTCCATCGGCACCAGGTCCCGATCTTCGGCGTGGACACCGACGGCTCGCTCGCCGAGCTCGCCTCCTGGTTCGCGGCGTGCGGTGTGAACCTCATCGGTCCATGCGAGGTGCAGGCGGGGAACGACGTGACCGCACTGCGTCGCCGGTTCGGCAGGGCGATGGCGTACGACGGCGGGCTCGACAAGCGCGTGCTCACCGAGGGGCGCGAGGCGATCGACGCGATGCTCGACCGGACGATCCCGTTCATAAAAGGGACCGGCGGCGGCTGGTGCGTGTCCCTCGATCACCGCGTGATCCGGGGCACGCCGCTCGCCGATTTCCAGCACTACGTCGATAGGGCACGCGAGATGATCGCCTTCTGACGCCGCCGGTCGCGCGTCCTTCGGCGGCCGGCGCACTGCCAGCGAAAGGGGTGAGACGTCATGAAGCCATCGATCCTACTGGCCGACCTCGCCCGCTGCGAGCCGTCCGCCGCCATCTCTCGCGACGGGCGCGCCGGCACGTGGCTCGCCGTCGATTATCAGATCGACGAGGGCCCTGGGACGATGCTGATCGGCCTGCCCGGCTCGGGCGCGCCGGAGTTGACGTTCCACCTCGGCGTCGCAGGTTGGCACGAGGTGAGGCTCGGCATCTACTATGGCACGCACGCGGGGATGATGGAGGAACGGACGCTCTGCGCGAAGCTCACGGGCGATGTCGCCTTCAGCCGCTTCCGGCGCGAGGACTTCCGGGCGGTGAAGGATGGCGACTACCCCGAGAAGGTGCTCGGCCCGCTCGACATCGCCGAGGCGTTCTGGAAGTGTGCCGACCTGACCGGGAAGGACCTGGTCGTCGCGCGGCCGCCGCGGGGCGAGATGGCCGCGACGGAGGCCTGCCTCGCGTATGTCCGCCTCGTGCCGATGGACGACGCGGCGGTCACGGAATGGCGATCGGAAGAGCCCCGACCGGAGACGCGGCGCCTCGTCGCCAACTACGACGGCGGCAGCTTCGGCCAGTGGGGCGTCTCGACCCGGGAGGACTATGCGGCGGAGTTCGACTGCCTGCGGGAGAGCGACTTCGCGATCGCGCTGTACGCCGTCGCCCGCGGCCCGATCACGTTCTACCCTTCGCGCGTCGGCGAGTTCATGCGGCCGAGCGGGCACTACGGCGCCGGCCAGGTGCTGCGGCAGTCCGTGGCGAACGGCTGCCATCCGCTCGCCGAGGCGATCCGGGCGGCGCGGGAGTGCGGCGTCGCGCTGTTCCCGCAGAACCGCTTCGAGGGGCCGCAGATGCCGCCGAAGCACGTGCGGGCGGACTACGGCGGGCAGTTCATGGCGGATCACCCGGAGTGGCTCTGCCGCTACGCCGACGGCGAGCCGACGCGCCATCTCTCGTTCGCCTACGACGGCGTGCGCGCATTTTACGTGCGGATGTTCCGCGAATGGGTCGAGGACTACGGCGCCGACGGGATCAACCTGCTGTTCAGCCGGTCCTATCCCTTCGTCTACTACGAGGAGCCGGTCTGCGCGGCGTTCCGCGCCCGGTACGGCGAGGACATGCGGGCGCTGCCGGTCTCGGACGAGCGCGCGCAGCAGGTCCGCGCCGCGTTCGTGACGCAGTTCGTCCGGGAAATCCGGGCGATGCTCGACGAGGTCGGCGCCGCGCAGGGGCGGCGCATCCCGACGTGCTACAACGTCCCCGTGGGCAACTCGCCGTCGAACATCCCCGACGCGGCGCGAGCATCCGGCCGCGCGGAGTGCCTGTTCAACGCCCTCGACGTCGCGGCGTGGATTGCCGAGGGGCTCGTGGACCATCTCGTCGTGCACGCCCACGCGTTCGGTGGGCACGACGGGACCGCGCTCCAGCCGAGGGTCCGCGAGTTCACGCACCTCGCCCGCGGCACGAGGACGAGGGTCTACGTCGACGTGTACCCACGGCGGATGCCTGCGCGGCAGTACCGGAAGATCGCGATGAGCTACTACGCCGCGGGCGCCGACGGGCTCGCGTTCTGGGACTCGTACAATCGCTACATGCGCGCGAGCGAGTGGGCGTTCATCAAGCGGCTCGGCCATCGGGACGACCTCGCGCGCTGGCATGGGAAGGGCGACGACTGGTATCGCGTCGTCCCGCTCCGTCGGCTCGACGGCTTCCTCACGGGCCGGGAGTTCTCGCTGCCTTCGGACGGCTGAGTAGGTAGTCAGAAGTTGCACGCACTTCCCGGCGGCAGGTCGGAGCGTAAGTGTCGGACTGAACAGAAGATCACATCGCCGCAAAGTCGACAGAACTTCTGACGACCTACTTGGAGGAGGGGTCTTCGATGACAGGTGCGACGAAGAGGGTTCCGCTGACGGTCCAGGAGACCGCGGGGATCGACCGCGTCGCGTGGCCGATCACGCAGGGGGTCCCGTTCGCCGACGGAGAGCTTCGACGCGGTGCACCGGTCTCTGTCGTCGACGAGGACGGGCATCGGCTGCCGACGCAAGCGACGTGCCTGGCGACGTGGAACCGGGATTGCGCGTGGGCGAAATGGCTCCTCGTCGACTTCGCGTGCGACCTCGCGGCGGGCGAGACGAGACGCCTGTTCCTCGAGTACGGCGACGGGGTCGCGACGCCTGCGCCGGAGCGGCCCATCACCGTCGTCCGCGAGGGTCGCCGCACGCGGATCGACACGGGCACGCTCCGCCTCGACCTGCGACACGGCTCCGCCGACTTCCTCGCGGCCTGCTCCGTGCACGGCTCCGGCGGCTGGCGGGACGTCCTCCGCGGCGCGCCGGGACCGCACCTCTACCTGACGGGAACCGACGGCACGACGTACAACTCGATCACGCCGGCATTGCCACCCCGCATCACCATCGAGGACGAGGGGCCGCTCCGCGTCTCCGTGGCCATCGCGGGGTACCATGCCGATGCCCGCGGCATCCGTCTCTGCCCGTACACGGTGCGGATTCACCTCTACGCCGGGAAGGACTTCCTCCGGCTCTTCCACACGTTCGTCTTCGACCAGAATCCCGATGCGCTGGAGTTCAGCGGCGTCGGCCTGCGGTTTCCGCTCGATCTCGGCGACGACCCGCGCGTCGCGTTCGGCGGCGACGGCGGCACGCGTTGGGCGCGGCGGTGGACCGACGCGCGCCTGCTCCAGACTTCCGACACAGCGTACGAGATCACGCGCGATGGCGAGCAGTTCGGCAGCGGGGAGAAAGCGCGCGGCTGGGCGAGCTTGTGCGGGAGCGAGGCATCGGCGCAGGTCGTCGTGAGGGACTTCTGGCAGCAGTACCCGAAGGGGCTCGCCCTCTCGCCGACCGGCATCGACGTGCAGTTGTGGCCGTCGTCAAGCGGGAAACAGCTCGTCTACTCGACGCCGTGGAAGGAGCGCCCCGTGTTCTTCGGCGGCACGCGGGACGAGGAGGAGGTGAAACGGCTCCTCGCCGAGAAGCCGACCGCGCCGCTCAACCTCAAGAGCTTCGCGCCAAAGACGATCGAGGATGTCCTCTGGGTCGAGAAGATGGCGGACACGTACGCGCCCGATCGCCCCGCGACGCACAACGACATCGACGTACCGGCCGATGGCACCGGCGCGGCGAAGACGCACGAGGTCGTGCTGCGCTTCTCCGCCGAGGCGATCGCCGACGCCGACGCGGAGGCGCTCTGCCGCTCGGTCCAGGAGGCCGTCATCGCGCCGGCGGATCCCGCGTACATGGCGGCCACGGGCGCCACGCGAGGCATCTTCGGCGGCCCCGACGACCGGTTCGCCGAGCTGGACGGACTCCTCGGCGGCATCGTGGAGCGGGTGGCGATCGAGCCGATGGAGATCGCGCGACTCTGGGGCTTCTGGCGATTCGGCAACATGTGCTGCTCGCACGCCGCCGGTCCGGTGCTCGCCTACCAGGCGTACCACGACACCGATCCGGCGAAAGGGCTGCGGTTCGTCGGCCCCTACAACAACGAGGCGGATGACCCCGTCTGGGGCCTGTGGACCCAGTTCCTCCGCACCGGCAGCCCGCGGTTCTTCCGCGTCGCGAGCGGCTTCAGCCGTGCGATGGGCGACGTCGGCATCTGCCACGCGCACCCCTCGCGGCCGGAAGTGGTCGGCCTCGTCCACTACCACAGCGGCCACCAGTGGACCGGCGGGCATAGCCACTCCCACACGCTCAACACGGCGCTCTTCCTTCACTACTACCTCACCGGCGATCGGCGCATGCGAGAGATCGCCCTGGAGGTCGCCGACAACGCGGTGCGGAACCAGGAGACGGCGGGGATCATCTCGAACCGGCGGGGCCGGCTCAACCGCGAGTACACCGGTCCGCTCGTCTGCGTCATCGAGGCGTACCTCGACACGTGGGCGGCGACGTACGGCGACCTCGCCCGCCGCAGCCTGAACTGGCTTCTCCGAGCCCAGAGTCGGCCG
>Ga0315279_10007563_pt1 | contig 13396 bp, 13 predicted proteins | sample YL17G06_20_MG_FD_203694 | JGI IMG/M metagenome (GOLD analysis project Ga0315279, IMG submission 203694) | Sediment microbial communities from Yellowstone Lake, YNP, Wyoming, USA - YL17G06_20 | ecosystem: Environmental > Aquatic > Freshwater > Lake > Sediment | place: USA: Wyoming | collected... | reverse complement strand
AGCACAAGACACCACGGTTCTGTACATCGAAAAGGAGAAGGGCATTGTTCGTGCTGGCACCCTGACATCAAGGCTCTTTCTAAACTATGAACCGATCTTCAAGTAGCGTGCACTTCGTGCACACGACCACTAATCTCTTTTCAACCTCTTTGCTACGATATCACTGTTCAACCACTATCACATTCATCGATCAAGGCAACGGAACTTGGGTACTATTGCGCGATCGAAATTCTGGCCATGCCAAAGCATTTTAATCTACTAAGATAACCATGGATTGTGATACTCATGTCAAGAGAGCGTCCTACTGAACAAACATATGCAAGTGATCTGAAAGAATGGATTGGGCAGATAATACAATCTGAGAATCTTCCTTTCAAGTATGCCAAAGTTGAAATGATAAAGGAAAGAAAGAGAGCCGACATTCTTCTTTTTGACAAAGAAGACAATTGTGTTTTCATAATTGAGGTTAAGCGACCGGAGGATGTTGATGCGCCTTATGAACCCAAGGTTCTAGAACAGGCTACTGAATATGCCGATGCGTATAAGCCACACTTAAGAAATTTTGCGACTCATAACGTGAATTTCTTGGTTCTTTGGGATGCCGTAACCCTTCGGTCCGTAGGCCAGTTTCCCATAACCTACCTGACACAACTTGATGAATATTTGAGAAAAACCGATGAGATAAAGGAGAGTTTCCGCAGATTTTTGAAGTGGTACGTTAACTTTCTACAAGGATCACCTGCAAAGAGAATTGATGAGAGCATCGCTGAAGTTCTCCACAACTACATCAGAGGAGTCGTCAACACGACGGACCTAGTAAAGGGTCTAACAGACAACTATGTAAAAGACGCTGATTATAGAAAAAACTTCGAAATTTGGCTTGCAGATAATGGATTGGAAGATCCTCGTGGGGATAGAAAAAGGCTCGAGGGTTATTGCATAATATTAGCAAAGCAGTACACATACATCTTTGCCAACAAAATATTGTTCTATAATGTTCTCAAGGATAAATACCCGAACCTGTCAGAAATTGCTCTCCCAAAAGGATTGACTTCAGCCAATTTCTACACACTGCTGCAGACTTATTTTGACATCGCAATTAAGGAATCAAAGAACTATCAGACAGTCTTCCAAACCAACTTCGTAGATAGGATACCAACACCGGACAACACTATAACTGAACTGCTCCAAATCATACGATATTTGCAGTCTCTTGACTACTCAGTGCTCGGTTATGACATCATAGGAAAAGTCTTTGAGAAACTGATTCCTAAAGACGAACGACATGCCCTCGGTCAATATTTCACTCGTTCCGATGTTGTTGACCTCATAATTGGCTTCTGTGTAAAAGATCCAGGCACTGTAGTGCTAGACCCTGGCTGTGGTTCTGGAACTTTCTTGCTTGAATCTTACTATCGGCTGAAATCTCTGGAAGAAAAGTCCCATCCTAAGTTATTGGAACAGCTTTGGGGGATCGACATAGCCAAATTTCCAGCCCATCTCAGTACAATAAACCTTGCTATACAAGACTTGTCTACTACGGAGAACTATCCAAACATTATTTATCGTGACTTCTTTGAAATCTTTCCCAGAGGGCAGGTAAAAATCGGGGTACAACATACTCTCCATGCTTATGGAATCCCGCAATCTGAGAAAGCGGTAGAGATTCAAGGGCTTGACAGATCATTAATGGAGAAGCACCTGCCACTCATAAGTGCAGTAGTAGGAAATCCACCGTACACACGACAAGAAGAAATGCTTCAAAATGTCTTCGGAAGCAATTACAAGAAGGTAACACTCTTTGCTACAATAGAAAAAGATTATCCCAATATCGCCTTCTCACTTAGGGCCAGCATCTATGCTTACTTCTTTGTTCATGGTCTGAAATTCTTGAGCGACAAAGGCAGATTAGGTTTTGTTACTTTGAGATCCTGGTTAGATGTGAGCTACGGCGAAGACCTCAAAAAGTTCCTTTCGGCACATTCCAAGATCGTGACTGTGATTGAGTCCAAGGAAGAGAGATGGTTCCCTGAGGCCCAAATGTTGCCTTGCATCGTAGTTCTTGAAAGCTGTAGTTCTAGAATAGAAAGGGATCAGAATCAAGTCAAATTCGTCACGTTGAAACTGCCTCTGTCAAAAATCGTCCCACCCATTCTTGAAGAACGTGATATGGTACGCGAAATATATCGCTGGAAAGAATTGAACGCGTTCATTAGCGAGATAGAGAATGCGGAAAGATTGTTCAAGTTTAAGGAGCTAGAATTTCTCAAGAAGAGGGTTAAATTTTACGAGAACGAGAAATTCAGAATTCTCATGATACCTCAAAAAGATCTTAAACAGGACACAAAATGGGGAAAATACCTGACCGCACCTTCAATCTTCTTTGAACTACTTGATCATTGCAAAGAATTGATCGTACCCTTGGAAAAAATAGCCGACGTGAAATATGCAATCAAGACCGGCGCGAATGAATTCTTCTGTCTTCCAAACAGATTCTTTAGCACTAGGGAAGAAGGGGAATATCTGGTTCTCACGGACAAAGGCACGAAGAAAGACAGATTTTGGATTGAGAAGGAGTATCTGAGTCCGGTCATAAATAAGATAAAGCCACACAAGAGTATCGCCAAGCTTGAGAAGGATGGTTACCTTTTAACAGTTCGAGAAAGCAAGAGCCAGCTCAGGATTGACAAGAAGAAAATAGTGGAATATATTGAATATGGAGAAACAAAAGAGCATACCTGGAGAAACACGCATTACAAAGGATATCATGAAAGACCAACATGCGCTTCCAGAAATCCTTGGTACTCTCTTGATGATCGACCTAAAAGCGCAATTCTTTCTCCAAGCATTTTCTGGGGGCGACATGTCGTCTTTCACAATAAGAAGGATTTCTATGCAACAGACTGTTTAGATGAGATAAGACCTTATCAAGAGAAATACTCAATTGCAATAGCAGCTCTGCTAAACTCGACATTTTCGGCGTTATTCTACGAGTTCAGCGGGCGATACATTGAGAATAGGGACAAAACGATTTCCAATGAAATAAAGATATATGAACTCAGGAAAATCCCCTGTTTAGACCCTGCAAAAATTGAGAAGAAATCTCCTAGACTCATTAGTTTATTGGAAACAGCCCTGAAATCAATGGAAAGTCAAGAGGTCAAACCTCTTTTCGAGGAAATAGGTACCATAGGAAGGCAGAAACTCGATGAAGCCGTCTTCTGCGATATTCTCGGGTTGTCAAAGACACAAATGCAGGAAATATGTGACAGTACTGGCGAACTTTTCCGACAGAGGGTTCAACGTTTCTCGGAAACTCAGAAATGAGGACAAATAATAAATATTCACAAAGAAGAGTAGTGCTGGACGGGCATTAGACATGAAATGTCCCAACTGTAGAGTACAGATCGACAAGCCACTCAAGACTTGGAAATATGGACGCTTTAGTGTTCAAGCATATTCCTGTGGAAAATGTGGGACACAGTTCAGGGATTACAGCACGGAAGGTAAACACAGTTTCGTATTGAAGCTGCAGAAAGGCAAAGGCTTCGTCAAGGCTTGACATCACGCCCGGTGACTAAATGAACCAAAAAGATTATGAATTCTTCAGGAATACAATTCAATCCTATTTAGATCAGTTGCGGAAGAAAGAAGAGAAGAACGAGTTCTTGATATGGACAGAGTCGGATATCCAAAGCTATCTTTACAGTTGCCTCGTCAACGACCCCAGATTCAAGGACAAGTACGCAATCAACAACCGTCCAGTCTTGTCATCCATAGACTCTGCCAAGAAATACATTGGCAGAGCGAAAAATGTTAAACGGTTCTATCAACCTGATCTTCTGATTACACCCATCGGGAATCTGGTTGTTGAGAGAAGAGATGATGCTCCAACATTCGAAAAAAGGTTGGCGCTTCGCAAAAAAGACGACTCTATCGTCGTAGAGATAAAATTCGTACAGGATACCAACGAATCTTTCGGTCGCAAATCATTGTCAAAGTTGGGCGGACTTGTCAAGGATTATGAGAAGAACAGGAAGGAAGGGCACAAGTACGTTATTTTGGTCTTTGTTGAGAAAGGAAAAGAATCCTACCTTACTGAGAGTGATATCAAACGAAAATTGAAAGACCTTCAGAACTCTGTGGTGTTTCACAAACCAATAAAATCCAAGTTTGACTGATGGTATTCAAAGTATTATTGAAGTTAGCACGCGCTACCTCGTGCTCTAGTATACCTCTCTGCAGCCTCTTAGTTCTTTGAAACCTCTCCGTTACGATACCACTATTCAACCACTATGCTCATTCATCAAATCAAGATAACGCGATTTAGTTTCTAAATTCCAATTTTCTAAGCGGGTAGAAGAATTGGATTTTCTAAGATTTTTATCAGATTAGAATTATAATTTAGAAAATTCCCGTAAATACGTAAATATTGAAGGCTTTGAGGTTATGTACAACGAGGTAATGAGGAAATTGAGTGAATGCCCAAACCTTCAAGCTAACCTGAAAGACTGCTCTTGCACATATTCATGTGACTTGAAAGGCAGATGTTGTGAATGTCTGAAAAATCATAGAGTCAACAATGAACTTCCAGCGTGTTACTTTCCACCAGAGGTCGAAAAGACATATGACAGATCCATTAAGAAGTTTGTGTCTATGCACAGATGACTATTTACATACTGATCGATTGAAGCATCGAGCGCGTTAAGGGCAAGAGTCACCAAGCTTCTCTATTACCCAAGCTTCACCTTTAACCTCTTCAAAGTCAACACACTCTTCATAAACGCCGAGTTTCTTGCAGTCATAGAAGTTCTTGCAATTTAGGCAAGCTTCTAACTTCTCTCTGCGTAGTTTTCGTGCCATCTTCCTATTCATGATCATCATTGAAAATGTGATCAAGCAATAGAAACCGTAGCTACACACTAAGCGCGCGTGCACACTAAAATCATCAGAGAATCGGTTGCCTGTTCAACAATCTCGACAGCCGTATATGGAATACCTAAATCTGAAGATTGTAGTCCCGCCGGATTTTTCCATTGTCCTCTATCTTTGGAATTTTTTTAATATATTATAACTAAAAGAAAAAATAAAAAGAGAAAAAAAAGTGAACTTTGGCTATTGTGCTTCCAAAGACAATCCGCCAGTCTTAGAGACCAATTTGATACCGTAACCTTCGAGGACTTGTTGGTACTTCAGAGCAGTGGTGTGCACTAAATCTGTTTGACCGAGCAAGACTTGGCTTGGCGCGCATTTCCTTTTTTGTTTTGTGTAGTGAATTATCCTAGCTATAAGAGGGAAGTCTTCGACATCGGCATTTGCTTTATCAAGCCAGAGTCTCGCAATCCATGGGCCATCTTTTGACAAACCGCCTTTCAGTACAGGTTGGATGCATTTTGTTCTCGCAATAGGTGGCCAAGCTGGTGACATCTTCTGTTTCAAGAACTTTTCAATGTCGATCTTGGTCATGCCTAAGCAGACTACTAGGCTTCTCTTTCGACCTGATGGATTTTTTATTCTGCCGAGGCAGTTCACGAGTTCGCCGATTTCATTATTTCTTTTCAGAATCTGCGATTTCACTGTGTTCTTTTGTTCTTCGGCTAGACCTTCAAAGCTTTCTAGGAAATAGTCGTCAGGCCATGAGCATGCAAGAGCATCGAAACTGCTTGTCTGAACATAGGGGCCTAGCATCAGGAACATTTTGAACCTGCTTTCTGCTTGTATTCCTCTGGTTTTCGAGCTTCTGTGCCAAGTGGTTTCTCCAACATTCCATCGTTCGACAATCTTTGCTGTGTCCTTGTTCAAGCAGACTATGAAGGTTTCATCAGAGTCAAAGTTGAAGCTGCGAATCACATTCTCAAATCTATCTTGCACAGCTCTACTACCCACGAAGAATTTGACTGCTGAGTGATATCTGTCGCAAACTACCAATTGTGACTCATCGGTGCGATTTGGATCTAGCCAGACTTTCGGTATTACCTCTCGCCCAAAGATAGCAGCGTAGTTCAGCTCTAGATGGCAAGCGTCAACAAGCAAGACAGTGCCATTTTCGAATGCTTTGCAGAATTCGCGCAAATGAACGAGTGTGTCCTCAATCGGGGCTGCAAAGACTTCATCGTTCTTGATGGTTATGAACACATCTCTCGTTAACATCAGAGGAAAGACATCTTGAAGCAGTGTGGTGTCATTGCCCTGTTCCGTGAGTCTGGTTATGTATCGCCAAAAATCTGGGAAGTCTGAATCTTCTAAAGCGTCGTCTATTCTGTTTTGATGTTTTCCTGGTTGAAATATTGTCTCTATGCGGCAAACAGTAGTTTCAAGAGTGAACCAGAATTTGACGAATATCCAATCTCTCTTGTTGTCGATGTAGGACATTGTTCTAATCATTTCTTCATATCGTTGCCACTCTTCAGGAAACTGTTGTCTGAGCAGATCAGAGATTTTTCTTTTTTCGGAATTTTCGATTTTGACTAGTCTTATTGCTTGCGGAGACCAAAGAATCCGCGTGCTGTCTTCGTCAAGAATTCCTACCTTGCAGCTGTACACGAGCTTCAGAAGTTTCGATCGAGTTTTCTGCAAAACGTCAAGTTTCTGATAACTTATGATGTAAACGTCCGCTTCTTCTGACAGCAATCGCTGATACAAGCAATGGCTTGGCTTTCCGCTGTACTGACAGTGTTTGCAGCTTTTCCGTAGCTGAAACTTCAGTTTCAAACTTCGATCTAGTTTTCGACAGAGTCTCGTGTTATCTGGTATTATGAGGATTTTTGGCGTGTAGCCTAAGATCTTGTTTAACTGTTTCTTGATATCGATCGTCAAAGCGTTTGAGTGAGTAACTATGACGGCTCTCTTTTTGTTCTCAATGCAAGCTATGACTGGGTTCAGAGTGCCTCCTGTTCTTGTTGGTTTGACGATAGCAAAAATCCCTGGTTCTTTAATCAGTGCGCGGGCTTGCTCTTTGTGAGAAGCAAATGACATAAAGACCTAACGAATGGGCGCAATGCCCAAAGCCAACTAAATGCAACTGTGGCATAAACTTCTCACCTCGCAATGTTGTTTTGTTGCAAACAAGAGAACTATATTAGTCGTTACTTGTTTCAAAAGCCTTTCCTATTAACAATAGCGTATGAGACAAAAGACAATAGCCAGACAGACTACATGTTAAACGACAGAAAGCAAGCTGTTTCCGTGCGCATAGACACACTCACTTCTATAAGAGTGCATAACCAAACTAACTTGTAGAATTGAAGGGGATGCTAAAATGGCCTTTGATGAGCATGGCAACTTTGTCAGACGGCCTAATGTCGACACTAGAAGGGAAAAAGAAGCCAAAAGAGAAAAGGCAAGAATAGCCAATGAGGAAAAGTGCATAGAATACATCCTGAAAAGACTGCTAACGGGGCCTGTTGAAGTAGCAGTTCTGTGGAACGAACTTGAACCCTACGACGAGGTGAGGAGAGAGGTCATCGGAAATATGATCTCTTGGGCAATAATCAGACGTGAGAAGATCAACCACTATCCAAGAAAGGCGACAATTGTTTATCGCCTAAACATTACCCATGACTTTCTCACAAAACCATCATCAAAATACTACTATCCCGAAATTGCCAAAGCGTCTCAGGCTGCCCTGGACGAACTACGTAAACGAACATCCTCCCCCTAAACCCAATCAGTTGACATAGACGCAACAGCACGCGTGAAGTCACAAGCGTTTCAAAGGCCCTTTGAAATCTCATGGACTTATTTGGGTTCGATTTTTGTTCGGTTGAACTGGCATGTTCACAGAGGCTATTTAAAGTAGTAGGTCGAATGATTTGGTAGTGGTTTGGCATGGGTAAATATGATCGACTCAAGATGTTCTTGAGTCTACATCGAGACAAAGAGATCACTTTGACTCTTGAGCAGATTGAGATTATCTTAGGTTCAGAGCTTCCAGATTCTGCGCGCCTATATTCTGCTTGGTGGAGTGATCCTTCGTCACATCCTCAAGTGGGAAGCTGGTCTGACATAGGATGGAAAGCAGAACTGCACAGCGAAAAAGGGAAGATCGACTGGGTGACTTTCAGGAAGCTTACAAAAGATTGATTGTTTGCGCGCACACATGCCATAAGGTGTCAAAATGTCAGTAGCGAGTTATGAAGGTAAAACTTACGTCGGATATTTGGACATTTCGGGTTTCAAGGAAATCATGAAACATAAGAACAAGGTAGAAAGAGTTTTGGACAAATTCTACTCTACTTTGTACAATACGATTTCTGACGTGAACTCAGATTCTATGGCAATAAAAATGAATGTTGTCGCAGTTTCGGACTGTGCTGTCTTGTTTTTGAACAAGGGTGAACATGATGATGTGGATCAGAATGTTGGATTGCCAAAAATGCTGCAATTCATTAAGCGTGTGAATCTCGCATTCATTAATCGTGAGCCGTCTTCGTTTATGACAACTTGCTCGATTGCGTATGGAGGTTTTAAATTCGAAAATAGAAGAGACAGCGAGTATATCAGGAAAAACTGTCTCAGAGGGCCTGCTTATGTTGAGGCGTATTTAGATAACGAAAAGGAAAGCGAAAAGATGAAACCAGGCAAATGTAGACTATTGAAGCGAGGTTTGAGCATCGATCTTGGCCAAAATAGCGAGTTTGCACTATTGGAAAAAGAAAGACAGTACCTTTACTACTATTGGATGCTGAACAATTCGAATGAGATCTCGCCATTTAAGCAAAAATACGATCAGACTTACGAAGAAATGTATGACAAACTGATGAGACTGCTACGGAGCCCTACCTCTCAGTGATAATGCTTGGTTACTGACAATGCGACTTCATCAAAGATCTCCACTTGCTCTTTCAGGCGAGAAGTCGGTGTGAGAGCGCGCTAGCGCGCGCAATAAGTCGAATGGTTCTTAAATGGGCTCTTCTCAAGAAACAATCTGAAACCTAGAGTCATTGCTGATATACCATGACAACTTTCGGGATATCAAATACAATCCAGCAATACCATCAAAGCCAAACATCAAGTTCAACTATTTCCCCACCTTCTAGTATAATTGACATAGGCAAAAACTGGGGTCTCAGGGGTTAACGACAGAAATAACAGAAATCGGTTTCAAGGTGGTCTCTAAGGCTCTAATGAAAAAAGAAAGAGCGGTTCTAAGGCTTTCTTTTTGAGGGGCAATCTGGGTTTCTGCAATATTCTTTTCCAGTGTTTTTGTCAAACCACATTGGCTTTCCACATGATGGGCACTTCTTAGGAAGAATTCCCTCTTTCAAAGTTTTCGTCTTTTCGCTCATTCTTGAACGCCTAGTGTGTCTTCTGTTGCTGTGCCGATTTAAGATTTCTGCCTCGGTCTTGCCGTTCGTATTCCTGATAAACCGAACTCCTTACGTTGAATTTATATTATGGTATCGATAAAATGGTATCGTGTGGATGTGGAATGGCAAGGAGACAAACTGCCCGTTATGAACCTCAAGAAAGAATATCTTCCTTCGTTCTTCGTTTGCCTGAGAAATACGCTTTGGCTCTCAACGGTCTTGTCGAAAAAGGTGTTGCGAAATCTAGAAATGAATTGTTAGTTGAGATTATTGAAAGATTCATTATAAACCTACAGAAAGAAGCACAGAAGAGGGAGAAGAATGGGTGATTTTGATGATTTCCTTGCTTTCATAATCTTGCTGCTAGGCGCTGCGGTCGTAATCAAGATAATCGACGATGCAACAAAATCAACCAGATACGAATGTCCAAACTGTGGAACAATCCTTTCAAAAGGTACGAGTCCATGTCCAAAATGCGGGACTCCGCTCCGTTGGTTGTAGTTCCGCAAAGTTTATTAGACAAAAGCTCTGATACTATCTGGCTGATACTATTCCTCCAGTATTAGGGGGTGTAAACAGATGACTGAAGATGATACTAAGAAATGGACGAAATTCGCTCTTTCTACGATTAAGACAATTTCTTCCACACTTATTGACATAGAATTATCTGAACAAGAAAAGCTCGCACAGGGAGAACGTCGGTTCGACGATTTAATGTTAATTCGATTGGGTCAGAGTATCAAGAAGCACGCTGATTTCGCATTAGACAATTGGATTGTCAATCTCTAGTTGGCCCCCAAGAGTTGAACATGCCCTCTTTTTCTTTCTTTTTGGTCTTCCAAGAACCTTAATAGACGCTCAAAGAAACTGAACCCAGCATTGACCACAATGGACAAACCCGATGATAGGTCTTGCCCTTGACATATGCTAGGGCTTATGATGGTTTTTACGGAACATTGTGAACCTTGTGTAACGAGATACACGGGATACACGGGCATTTCCTATACCCTCTCTAATAATTGATGTTCTAATACTGTTAGGTATAGAGAATACTAGTGTATCTAGTGTAGCGCGCGCGCCTTAGAAGTTTTTCGGTTCGGTTCCTGTTCGTTGATGTTTGATAGCGCACACGTTCACGTGAAAGCCTTCGATTAGCGCATGCGAGAGAATGCACCTGTTTCTTTGAATTCTAGTGGAAAACGGATGTGTTATTAACGTCTATTCTGTTTGATGTGGACTAGACTTCCCACTTTATGTAGAGGGGATTGTTCATGGCGGTTGGAGATGGCACTACTTCAAAATCAACAGAAGAAGAGCTTTTTGAATCGTTGAGGAATATTGTCGCAAGCTCAAGCGAAGTTGATAGGAGAAGGAGAATAGCTGGTCTAAGCGATTTGCAGAGAAGAATTGAAACAGGGTGCCTTCACAATGATGAAGAGGCAATAAGCATTCTGGTGGACATTGGTCGGAAACGTGGTGACAGTAGTCCTGAAAATTCAATAATAGTCAATTCTTTGTCTTTCTTAGCAAACAGGAACGATGTGCATTTTAGGAAAATTCTAGATGGGCTCAAAGGAACAAAGGAAGATCAACCCCGACTCTTCCTAATCTTATCAAAGCTAGTCTTGAGGCTGGACTACGACAAGAAAAAGGAAGCAATTCCACCTCTTGTAGATTTCTTGATGAATAGCGATTCTTTGACCCAAGTTGGAATAAAAGAAGTCTTCGATTGCTTGATTGACCTGGGCAACCAGAAGCTAAGTGATGAAATCAGTCGAAAAGTTGAACCCTACTTGGACTCCATTCTTGACATTTGTCCCATCGTTTTTTCTGTGCGACTGTGTTCACGATTTGCCGGGCAAAAGGTTCTGCCAAAGATGCTGAATGTTCTTGAGAAATCTTTAGATGAATATTTCGATGGACACGGTGGAACTATTGAGCGGGAGATTTGCGAATATATAGAGAGAGTCGACGGTCTGCAAGATCCTGAGCTATTGTTAGACCTCATCAAGAAGCGAGCTAATCAAAACCCCAACTATGCCAGTAGGGCCTTGGCAAGCGTTTTAGACAACAGAATGGCTCGTATTTACGAAGTCTTCGACTGGCTTCACGATGAACGCGATTTATATGTGATTGATTGGACTTTGAAATCTTTCTTGGAAATGAAGGCAAATTTGAAGAGCCAAGATCTTTCTATGCTTCTGAAGAACGTCCGTGTAGATTGGTGGAACAAGTACCCTGTACGGGACACTATGTCGAGATTGCTAGTAAAAGGCGGAGAAGAGTCCAAATCGATGCTTTTTGAAATGATAAAGCAAAGCGAAAAGTATGATCTCGCATTGGACTGTCTAAAGAAAATCGGTGTGTCAAGAGACGAGCTATCAGCGATTTTTTCTAAACCGCCGATGCTTCAAATATACGACCATTTCTACAAGGACAGTAAGAGTTCCCTTGAGGATCTTAATAAAATATTGAAAGAGGAAAAGGCGAAACTATCCGATAACCTGAGCGGACAAACAAACCGACTGGAGCATCTGCTGTTTCATATTCTTTCAAGCTTCAACTTTGTGGTCTTGAATGTGGCACCGCTAAAGAAACTCACTGTCGATGTGATTGGTTTCTATCCAGAGACCCTTGATCTCCTAGTTATAGGTTGCACAACGGGAACATTGAAAGATGACTTGGCGAAGATGGATGAAGCAGTCAAGAAAATGCACCATGAAATGGCGGATGTGTCCAGAACCCTTTCAATAACCCCTGTTGTTGTTGTCACATCTCATGCATCGATTTCCCAAACAGATGAAGAATACGCATCTCGAAATAACATAATCATCCTGCAAAAAGCCGACATCGATATTTTGTTGGAAATGCTGGCCACAAACAGAAAACCAAAAGAGGCGATTGAATACATTAAAAGCCGAAAATTCGTTTCCAGAGCGCCACAACCTTTCTAAAGCAAACGCGCTTTCGATCGTCTTTGTCTGATAGTCTGGGCAAGACTGAAATGCCTGTTCGGCACTATCCTTACATGGAGAGTTTAACCACGACCGAAGAAGATGATTGGTGTTGGTTCACAGAGGAAAAAGGTGAGCATGAAGAAGACTGTGACGACGAATTTTGCGATCGATGATTTGAGAGCTATCAAAATTGCAGGAAGACTATTCAGTGAATTCTACAACAAGAAAGGGTTCTTCAAAGATTACTCGATGCCTGAGTATGTCTTGCCTAGAAACTTGAAGGAAGGAACAAAAGAACACGCTCTCTTCTTGACCTACACTATCAGCATTGACTACATGACTGACGCTGTGAAGTTGTGGAAGAGGTCTAGGGGAGCTTATGAGCTGCATCCTGATATGTTCACCCCCAAAGAGATTCTGAAAGTCAGTCCTCGAACTGTCGAGAATTTCGTAAAGAAACTCGGAGCTAGATACTACACAAATGCTGCAAAGACTTGGATTAAGATCTCGAAAGTCCTTGCAGAAAAGTACGATGAAGACCCAAGAAACTTGACAAAAGAACCGCTAGAAATCGCTGAAGTCAAGCAAAGGTTGAAAGACTTTCCATATCTGAGAGGGAATAAACTCTCAAACCTGTACATTAGAGTGATGGGCGAGACTGGGTTGATGAAAGTGGAGGATCTGAACGAGCTTGACATTCCGGTTGACAAACAGGTTGCCAGATTCACAATTTACACTGGTGTCTTGAAGTTGTTGAGTGATCAGTTTGTGGGCTGCGCTCAAGAACAGCCCTTAAGAGGTCTAATCGAAGAAGCTTGGAGGAATGCTGCAAACACATTGGGAACTGCTCCCTGGAAGCTTGATGAACCAATATGGACTGTAGGCTCGAAGCTCTGCGGTGAACGAAGATGTGGACAATGTCCAGTTGAAAACTTGTGCGATAGGACTAAAGGAATAACATTCAAAGAGAACACGGTTGTTTGGAAAGTGAGTTGAGCTAGACATCGAGCCCGAGCTTGTTCGATACAGATAAGAGAGATAAGAACAGTTATAGTAGAGTCATAGAAACAGGAAACCGAAATGCCCAAGAAAAGAACTCGCCGTTTCGTGAAAGTTCTCAGGAGCGTATCT
>Ga0315279_10007562_pt1 | contig 13399 bp, 8 predicted proteins | sample YL17G06_20_MG_FD_203694 | JGI IMG/M metagenome (GOLD analysis project Ga0315279, IMG submission 203694) | Sediment microbial communities from Yellowstone Lake, YNP, Wyoming, USA - YL17G06_20 | ecosystem: Environmental > Aquatic > Freshwater > Lake > Sediment | place: USA: Wyoming | collected... | reverse complement strand
AAATCGTAATGGGAATAATGGGCATAAGGTCGTATTTGACCGGAGCCGCCGATATCGCCAATGATTTATAGCGGTAATTTATTTTAGGCAAGGATAGAAGGATTTAACAGTACGAAAAATTTCCGATTTCCGCCGAGACCATGACGTAGATCGGATTTTTTTCTTTGGTTTTTTCCGTCATTTTCATCGTTTTACTCAGGGTCGAACCGGCGGCGATCACTTTTGATTCATCAGCCGATAACGCCACCCATTTACCCCTATATTTTAAAAGTGTTTTCCCATACCCATTATTTTTTTTCATTATAATAACCTCCGTCTATAATATTCGATTAGTATAATAAGTCAATATATTGACTTCCCGCTGTTTTCCCGTATAATACAAGCGCGGGTCGTTAGCTCAGGTGGTAGAGCATCGGATTTTTAAATTGGCTTTGCCGCCCGACAAAAAAGACTTCCCGATAATCCGCCGGAATTCCAAGAAAATAAAAAAATGCAGACCTCTCGCCAATGACGTAAAATGCGCTAAAATCCATACCCTCTCCCTCAAAAATGATCCTGATTGGGACCAAAACGGGACCAAGCTCATTTGCATTTTGGTCCAGAACTGCATCGGGGCCGGGTTATACCCGGCCCCGTTTTCTATTTGTTCATCTAATCAGATGGATCGGCGAATTGCTTCTTTAATAATAATCCAAATTATTTTAATTGTAATAACCATCTTAACGTTTCTATTATATTCTATGTAGAAGGTAGAGATTTGACCACATTGCGTGTCCAAAGGGTAAAGAGCCGAGGGTGCAGGAATATCAACGATCGGGAAGCGGCGTTAGCCGCTCCCCGATAAAAGTGCGTGATGGTTATTTATTCTCCATTCGTTCGATCCGCTGACGCAATTCCCGATTCTCGGCTTCGAGTTTCTCGAGTTTTTTGTTCAATTCCTGGATCGCCGCTAAAGCGATACCGTCGGCATCGATGGTCGTAATGTGCTTGTCGTCCTCGCCTACGCCGAAACCGGCGAAATCCTGAGCTACGGGACCGATATGCCGGATCGTCTTATCCTGGCTCTTATAATTCCAGGTCTGGATCGGTATAGCAGCCAATTTATTCAGTATTTCGGCACCGTCCACGGTATTGAAGTTCTCCTTGAGATCACGGTCGGATACCGAAGCCCAGGACCCGCCGCCCGCGGCAACATAGACGCCGGCGGTCATGGCGGCGTTGGTGTAGAAATATACCCCGCCGGAACACCGCGCGACCCAACGATTATCAACAGAAACAGAGACATCGGCATCGGTCGCATCACCCCAGACAAAACAACCCTGGTTGTAAGCCTTAGCGCGGCGTCCCGCAGTGAATGTATATGCTCCCTCTGCGCTGTTATCCCTCCCGCCACCGACAAAGGAGTATTTTGCCAGCGCCGAATTGTTATACCCGCCCGCGACCACCGCGCACGTGTCGTAGACCGTATCACCCGCGATATTGCTGTATCCGCAAAAAACACCGCCGGCATAAGCTTTTGCCGTATCGCAGTACCCTCCGCCGATGGTTTGATAATAACTATTAAGACCTTCGCAACCCGCATAGTTGCCAAAACCGCCAGTAATGGACGCGCATTGACCGCTGGCTGCATTACGCTGACCGCCACCGATCGTTTGGTAACCATAACCGATGTTGGTAAAAGTTTTATTCGCATAACCCCCACCGATCACACCGCTGCCGCTTAAAATCGAATCGGCATAACCGCCACCGATCACTCCAACATTGCCGGCGATATAATTGAGCTGACCGGCGCCGATGAATGCATTCGGCCCGCTATTATAGTTGCGATGTCCGCCGACGATCGTCGCGTTATTCTGCGCCGTCGTCGTGTTGCTGTCACCGCCGACCACCGTGCTGAAATTGCTGCCGGCAGAATTATGCAATCCGCCGCCGACAAAAGCATATTTCGCCAGCGCTGAATTGTCATACCCGCCTGCTACTACCGCTGCCGTGTCGTCCGTCGCGTTACCGGCCAGGTTGCTATAACCGGAGAAAACCCCGCCGCAATACCCCATAGCCGAGTCACCCCAACCGCCGCCGACGCAAGCGTAATCATACAGCGCAACGTTCTCGCGACCGCCGCCCACCACGGAGTACATGGCGCTGGCAATCCCATTTGAACCACCGGCAATGGTCGCGGTCATTCCAACGACAGTATTATTAATCCCGCCGCCGATGAATGAATAGCTATTATAAATGGTATTGTTGTATCCACCCGCGATCACTGACGCCGTATCATTTATCCCGATACCGGCCAGGTTATGGTAACCGGAAAATACGCCACTATAGAACGCATTTACCGTGTCATTGACGCCACCGCAGATCACGCCGTTGACATCCAGCGCATAGCGGGGCGTTGTCATACCAATACCAACACTATCGGTCAAATTATAGGGATATACTTTGCCCCCGGAACGGATCCAGTCGTTGTCCGGAAAATTGGCGTCGATATCCGGCTGCCAAGCCGTGCCGTTCCACTTAATGACCTGCCCGGGATTTGCGCCGGACCGGTTTATCTTAACCATGGTCACCGCCGAATCAAGGATCTTCGATGTCGTAACAACGTTGTCTGCGAGCGATGGATTCGGATAGGTCCCGCCCAAAACGCCGCCCGCCACCTGCCCTTCATTGATATAGCGCAGGTCCAGAGCCGTGGTGTCCTTGCCCTGCAGTTTATGGGAATTTGCGGATATCCGGCAGGAATCGATCGCCGGTGCGCTGCGCGCGTATTCGGCCGTGTCTGAGTAAGTGGCGGTGAACGCGTAGCCCGCAGCCATGATCTGGGTGCGCGGGGACATGGTCTGGCCTGCGATCCGCATTTCCAACCAACGGTTCGTGCTTTTGGTGAAAACCGAATCCGGGATCGGGGTCACGCTGCCCAGGACCGCGTGGAAGATACCTTTGGTTATGATCATATCCAGCTGGATTTCGGTCCAGATCGTCGTACCGCCGCTCGAAGCAGAATAGATCCGGAAAAGAAAATCGAGCGTGTCGTTTATCGGATTGCCAAGCGTGTCGGTGACAAAACCCTGGTAGCTGAGCAGGCGGGGTGATAAACGGACCTCACCGCCCTTATAGACCGCCTGGCTGAAACCGAGCGCCAAGAATAGGATAGACAGTATTATTATTCGTTTCATTTCCTCTCCTTTTTTAAATACAAATATCTTGAAAGTATACAGGTTAAAGGAGGGGTGTCAACGGTGCAGGCAAATGAAATTGGAGCGTAGGGCGTATAGCGTAATGCGAAACTGCGATGAGGATGACCCGTTGACCCCGTTAGAAACTCTTGATTTCGGAGGTTGCTCATCATTAACATGTTAAAAGGTTCTTAACCCGGTTAGATCACCAAAGGGCTTGTTAATTAGGGTTTTAACGGGGTTGACAGGACGGGGTTTTTCCGTATAATACCAAAAGTATCGGTATTTCAGAAGCGCGGGTCGTTAGCTCAGGTGGTAGAGCATCGGATTTTTAAATTGGCTCTGCGATCCGACCATAAAGACTTCCCGATAATCCACCGGAATTCCAAGAAAATAAAAAAAATGCAGGCCTCTCGCCAATGACGCACAATGCACCAAAATCCATACCCTCTCCCCACAAAATGGTCCTGATTGGGACCAAAACGGGACCAAGCAGGATTATGAAAAAAGGGCCGGTATATAACCGGCCCTTTTTTAATTATAGTTCATCTGACAATATGCTCATTCTAATCTTGTTTAGATTTTTTTCAGATGAGCTGGGTTTTTGTCTGGCTGTTCATCTGTTCTCTCCTCGTCCAGATACGCCTTTTCGCCGTGTTGAGATATGTCGAGCCCCATCTCCTCCTCGGTAGAAGTTATTTTTACGGGAGTAATTTTATTTATTAGGAAGAGCATGATATAAGTGAAGACGAACGCCCACACGGCAGCGATCGCCACCGCCATCACTTGGACACCGAAGAAACCTGGGTTACCATATAACAGTCCGTTTACCCCTTTGGCGTTGATGGATACTGTGGCGAATAAGCCGAGCAATATTGAGCCGAGTATTCCCCCGACGCCATGAACGCCCCATACGTCCAGCGCGTCATCCCAGCCCCTCCGGTTCTTAAACATGATCGCGGCATAACAGACAAGTCCGGCCATAAAGCCGATAAACATTGCGGCCGCGGGCGTCACGTAACCGGCACAGGGCGTGATTGTCGCAAGTCCCGCAACTGCACCCGTGAGGAGACCGAGGAACTTCGGCTTCTTTTCAAATATCCAGGCCATTACCAGCCAGGTCGTCGCCGCGACTGAGGCGGCAAGGTCTGTGTTCAGGAAAGCGACAACGGTCACGGAATTGACCGCAAGTTCGGACCCGGCGTTGAATCCATACCAGCCGAACCATAACAAGCCCGTCCCGATCGCCACGAGCGGGAGGCTGTGCGCGCCGGTATCCTTGACTTTACGCTTACCCACATAAAAAACAGCCGCGAGAGCGCCCATTCCGGCAATCAAATGCACCACGATGCCACCCGCGAAATCCTTGACTCCCCACCGGGCAAGGATTCCTCCGCCCCAAACCATGTGTACGAACGGGAAATAGACGAACAACAGCCACGCGGTGAGGAATATCAGATAGGACTTGAAACTCACGCGGTTAGTGAAGGCGCCGGTGATGAGCGCTGGGGTGATAATGGCGAACATCATCTGGTAGACGACGAAAACGTACAGGGGTATGCTTGGGTTCCCGGCGCAAGGCGTACTGGGAGTAACTCCGCGCAGGAATGCCATGTCAAAATTGCCATAAATGCCACCCACACCACCGCTGAAGCACAAAGAATAACCGATGGTAAACCAAATGATGTCCACAATCGCCATCGAGGCGAAACTCTGGATCATAATCGTGAGAACATTCTTCCTTCCGACCAGACCACCGTAAAAAAAGGCTAATCCCGGCGTCATAAGCATGACCAAGCTCGTCGCGATGAGCATGAATCCTACGTTTCCCGTGTCAAAAGCCATGGTTTATCCTCCTTTTGAGCAATGATTATAACTTAACCCTGCCTGCTGTCAAGGTGAAAATATATCCCGCTCCAGAAAATGGAGAAATGTCTTTCAATATATACAGGATTCTATTTTCCTGACTTTTCTATCTTTTGATTGTGTTGTTTTTCAGCGTAAATCGGATTTTTTAATTGGCTTTGCCACCCGACCAAAAAGACTTCCCGATAATCCACCGGAATTCCAAGAAAATAAAAAAAATGCAGGCCTCTCGCCAATGACGCACAATGCACCAAAATCCATACCCTCTCCCTAAAAAAAGGTCCTGATTGGGACCAAAACGGGACCAAGCTTTTTTGCATTTGGTCCAGAAAACCCTCGGGGCCGGGTTAAACCCGGCCCCGTTTTCTATCTATTCATCTAATCATCAGGATCAGCGGATTGCTTTTCAATGATGTTGGACGGCTGCAAGCGTCTGTTCGATAAGATCGCAAGCTGCACCAACTGGGTTTTGGGACTGAAGCCGTCGCGCAAAACCGGCCGCGCTCTGTCCATAACTCTGATTCGCCAGGACCTTTGTGATGGCCTCGGCGAGCCGCTCGTCGGTGAAGTCCTCTCGCGCGACAACCTCGGCCGCGCCGGCTTTCGCCGCACGATAGGCCACCCCCGGTTGGTCCCCCACCCAGGGTACGAGGACCATGGGAACGCCATGGTACAGCGAGCGGGCCACGATACCATGACCGGCATGGCTGACCGAGAGGCACGCGCGCAACAAAACCTCGGAATGTGGCACGAATAATTCAATCCTGGCATTCCCGGGGATCGGGCCGATCTCGTCGCGAGAGTGCCCTTCGGATATCGTGAGGAGCACGCGGACCGGATGCCCGGACAGGGCATGAAGAGCCGATCGCGCCAGCGCCGTTTCGCCGCGCTGTGGGTACGTACTGAGCGTCACGAGCACCCACGGTGGCCCGATCTGTTCAAGATATGCCGGACATGGCGCAGAGGTGTCATCGAGCAGGGGCCCGACATACCGGTGGTGCGGGGGGAGAGCTGGCGGCGGCGGGTCAAAAACCGGGTCGGTACCGTGCAGCACGAGCGAGGCGGTCTGCATCAGAGACGAGAAGAGGGGAAAGAAATAGCTCTGGTCCAGTCCGACATAGTCCAAATCGACATCGCGCGCTCCCGGCCCGAAGTAGACCCCGGGGTTCACGAGACACCAGGGGCGCCGCAATTGGCTGGACAGCCGGGAGGCCAGCTCCATGCAGAACAACTGGCTTACGATCAGTTCGGGCTGAAGCTGTTCCGCGAGTTCCCGCGCTTCCGGGAGCACTTCGTCCGACCAGCCCGTCAGAATCGGGTTCCGCTCGAGACAATCCAGCATGCTTTCCTCGGCTCTACGGTCGTTGCCCCAACGAGCAAAGTACGCCGCCATTTCACGTCCCGTTGCGGGGGTGACGACCGGGATATCCATAGCGTTGCTGGTCGCGCTGATCGCCGAGTCGGCAAAGCAGCAGAGCTCGTGTCCGCGGCTGTGTAACCCTTTGGCGACACACCTCACCGGAGGCCAGTCCCCACCAGTTGCTGATGAGCCAAGAACCAGAATGCGCCGCTTCAATCCCATGTGTTATGTTTCAGCAAAAATCGGACTTTTTGACCGGAGCAACTGATATCGCCAATGATTTATATCGGTAATTTATATTGGGCAAGGATGTGGGGATTTAACAGTACGAAAAATTGCCGATTTCCGTCGAAACCATTACGTAGATCGGATTTTTTTCTTTGGTTTTTTCTGTCATTTTCATCGTTTTACTCAGGGTTGAACCGGCAGCGATCACTTTTGATTCATCAGCCGATAACGCCACCCATTTTCCCTTATATTTTAGGAGTATTCTCCCATATCCGTTATTTTTCTTCATTATTATAACCTCCATAAATTATATTCGATTAGTAAAATAAGTCAATATATTGACCTTCCTTCGTAATTTCCATCGTCTCTTGCCGATAATGGGAAAAACGCGAAACTCCGGACGTTCCATGCAATAAGTGGACCAAAAATGGACCACGCTGGTCCAGGTTTGGTCCAGAAAAACCTCGGGGCCGGGTTAAACCCGGCCCCGTTTTCTTGGTTATAAGCTGTTAACCAAACTCGTGACTAGTTCATTATTTATATCTGGTCAATTCCAATCGATAACATCATATTTGAATTCTATTTATTTTATCATTTGTTAGGTTTATCATAACATAAGTGAGTTTACCGGTCTGTCCTGGTTGGATGCAAATTGTCTTGCCGATATTTGACTTCCAAACGCCCGAGATTTCGGGAGATTCATGAATATGTCCGTGGAGAGAAATCTTGGATTGGTTTTTTAAAATGAAATTATAAACTGCTTGGGAACCGACCTTACAGCCATCCCGACAAATATCCAACCCGACATTACTTGGCGGCATATGGATTACGTAGATGGCATTGGCCATATTCTCGGACCGGGGTAGTCTTTTTAGTTCGTCTTCAATGGTTGGTAATTGGTTGACATAAGATTCCCAGTCATCGATTTCTTCAAAGCCATTGCTTGTTGACCGCAGCGCAGTTCCATACTGAATACCTATATGATATTCTTTTGTATCTTTTCGGCATCGATCTTTAATCCGAAACGGACAATCAACTATCCAACTCATGCCGATAAATTCATAACCATTGATTTCTATTTTGCGTTGTGCGATATTTATTACATATTTAAAATTCTGACATAGCCGATTAAACCGCTCATCAAAAATACTTAAATCATCATTACCCAAGAAACAAAGGTAGTAAATTTTCATTTTCTCAAAACTAGTAAAATACCTTTCTAAATATTTGAAAAATTTGCTTTGCAGTTGGAATATTTCAGCGCTGTTTGTTTTGGGCAACAAGTCGCCGCCGTTAATGACTATCTGAACTCTACTCTTAATGGCTTCTCCGTGGACCATTTTATACTGTTCTTTGTTTCCATGTAGGTCGGTGGTGTACAGCAGTTTCATAATCTTTTTGACAGCAAGGTGTTATGTTTCAGCGTAAACCGGACATTTTGATCTTTCGGTATTGGATACTTATCATATCTATTGATCATCGCTACATTCCAGTATAGTATATGTATATATTATTGTTGGTCAAGCTACCTGGTTCTGCTCATGGCATTAATGTAATTAATTCTTTATCTCTGTCATCTGTCGTTACATCACTGCGCTGACTTTTGCGTCCCGAATCTCCATACAAGAGTTTCAATGCAATAAAGCGGGGTAATCATTCTTTTTCAAACACCGTCATCAATCACCACAGGTGTAGTTTCTAATTTCGAGGGCTGACCTTTATATCTCCCTTGACTTGTAATCAAATTTGATTACAATTGTAACATAAAGAGGTTACGGAGCATTATGGATATTCAAAAAATCTTCTCATCGAAGGTTCGAAGAGAATTGTTCAGGCTATACTTTACGAATCCTGAACAGGAGCATTATCTGCGCGAATTGGAAAGAATGCTCGGTATACCGGTCAGCATGATCCAACGGGAATTGCGGAATCTTGAAAGCGCGGGGATCTTCGCGTTTCGGAAAAAAGGCAACCTCAAATATTACTACCTTAACAAGAATTATCCCTTATTTGACGAATTCAAAAGCATCATATCCAAGACAATCGACGTACGGGGGCTTATTGCCGAGACCCTGAAAAAATTTGAGGGGCTCAAGGCCGCTTTTATTTACGGTTCGTTCGCCAAAAATGAAGAAAAGGCGGAGAGCGACGTCGATCTCTTTCTGGTCGGCGATGTCGACGAAAGGCAATTGGTAACGGAAATCGCTCGCTTGGAGAAAAAACTGAAACGTGAAATCAATTATACGATCTACAGCCCGGGGGAATTTCATAAGAAAAAGCAAAGGCGCGACGGGTTCATTATGGACGTGATGGAAAATCCTAAAACATTCCTGATCGGAGATAAAAATGAATTATCTTGAAAACGGCTGTCGAATTCGTCGATTTGATCGAAAAGAAAATCAAAGAGGAACAACCGCAAATTCATCTGGAGTTTTAACGGATATAAGTTTCTAGTTTCGCGGTCTGACCCCATTATATACACTCGGTAAATAATCGATAACTATGTTATTGGCTCCCGGGATTTTTTTCTTATTTTATTTCTTTTCCTCCTTCATTTTCTTCGATTGTTCGTGGACGCGCCGACCTTCTTCAGTTTTAAACGCAAACACGCCCGGTTTTTTCGCATTCAATTCATCATAAATGCTAATGAGGGCGTCGTCGTCCAGTGAATGATTGATCAGCTCTCCGGTTTTGGGCTGTTCCACGGGCGTTTGGATGCGCGCGATCTCGGCATTAATGTCCTTGCGTTCCGCGGTCACGGTCCAATAGACTTTCATGCCCGGTTTACCACCAATGACAAACCGGTTGCTCTGCACATCTTCAGCGACAAAAACTACTTCTGGAGAACCGACACCCGTTAGCTGGATCCGCGGGTTGCGAGTAATTTTGTCAAAATAATCGGGCAGGTTCACTTCCACGCGTCCGTTTTCGGTGATATACGCGGTTCCGTTGTAAATAAGTACCGGGTCATCAGAGCCGACGGCATATTGATTGAGAATCTCTTTCATGGGATTATTAGGATGATCCATGGTGAAAGCCAGGATACCGGTAGAAAACGCCGCGGCCCGCACCTGGTTGGCGGCCGTGGTGTGACTCTCTGTAAATGCCGCGGAATTGTCGTGACCAGCCAAAACATAGGTGGAATAATTCGCAGCAAAACTTAACATTGCAGCGGCTGTAACATTAGTACCACCACCCACCGTGGCATAAGTCCCGCTGGCAGTATTATCAAAACCACCACCCACCGTTGCATAAATCCCGCTGGCAGTATTACCCCAACCACCGCCCACCGTGGCATAACCACCGCTGGCAGTATTACCCCAACCACCAGCTGCTGTAGCATAATTCCCGCTCGCACTATCTACATAGCCACCACTCACCGTGGCAGAAATCCCGCTGGCACTATTCTGAAAGCCACCACCTACCGTGGCAGAATAATTGCTGGCAGTATTACCATAACCACCACCCACAAAAGCATACTTACCTATTGCCGAGTTATTCCATCCACCGCAGACCGTCGCGGCAGTATCTGTGGCTGCATCACCGGCAAGATTTTTATAGCCAGAGAAGACCCCGCCATATACAGCTTTTGTCGTATCAAAAAATCCACCGCCTACCGTGGCAAAAAAATCGCTGGCAGTATTACCTTGACCACCAGCCACTGTGGCAACAGGACCGCTAGCACTATTACCATAACCACCAGCCACCGTGGCAAACCTACTGCTGGTAGTATTGAAATCACCACCGCCTACCGTGGCATAAGTCCCGCTGGCACTATTCTGAAAGCCACCACCCACAAAAGTATACTTATCCAATGCCGAGTTATCCCATCCACCAGCGACGATCGCGGCAGTATCTGTGGTGGCATCACCGGCAAGGTTGCTGTAGCCAGAGAATACACCGCCATACAAAGCCTTTGTTGTGTCATACAATCCACCACCCACCGTGGCATAAGTCCCGCTGGCATTATTTTCCCCACCGCACACCGTGGCATTACTACCGCTGGCAGTATTATGATAACCACCACCTACCGTGGCATAATCAGAGTCAGCACTATTAACCCAACCACCGCCCACCGTAGCATAATTAGAGTTAGCGACATTAGATCGTCCACCGGCCACCGTGGCATAATTACCGTTGGCATAATTACTGTTGCCACCACCTACCGTGGCCTTATCCAAGCTGGCGGTATTACCATAGCCACCACCCACCGTGGCATAATTACCGCTGGCGCTATTCAATAAACCACCACTCACCGTAGCAACATTATTGCTGGCAGTATTCCATATACCACCACCTATCGTGGTATAATCACTACTGGCAACATTAACAGTACCGCCACCTACCGTGGCAGAATAATTGCTGGCAGTATTACCATAACCACCACCCACAAAAGCATACTTACCTATTGCCGAGTTATTCCATCCGCCGCAGATTGTCGCGGCAGTGTCTGTGGCTGCATCACCGGCAAGGTTATTATATCCAGACAATACTCCACCATACGGAGCTTTTGTTGTATCATAACAACCACCTCCAACCATGGAATAATCAGAGCTGGCACTATTACCCCAACCACCAGCTACTGTAGCATAATTCCCGCTGACGGAATTTGAAGTTCCACCGCCTACCGTGGCAACAAAGCCGCTGGCACCATTACCATAACCACCCGCCACCGTGGCATAATAATTGCTGGCAACATTTAATCGTCCACCACTTATCGTGGCCGAATACTCACTGGCAATATTACCAATACCGCCACCGATAAAAGTCCACCTGCCTATTGCTGAGTTATTCCATCCGCCGGCAACGGTCGCGGTCGTGTCTCCATATTGATCGCCCGCAAGATTGCTATAACCTGAAAGAACTCCGCCATACAAAGCCTTCACCGTATCCGCTGTTCCGCCACAGATCACGCCATTAACGTCTAATTTAACCAATGGATTACTGGTTCCTATGCCCACATTACCCGAAACCCCTGAATACATATTAGTCCCAGATATGACCCAATCAGTATCCGCGAATGCGCTTTTGGCGTATTGTGCTGTATCCGAATAAGTCGCGGAATATGCGTAAGGCATGGCCACGATTCGGGTCCGGGGCGATAATGCCTGCCCGGAAATCGTCAATTGGAGCCAACGACTGGCGCTGCTCGTAAATACCGAGTCCGGGATCGGCGTGACGCTGCCCAGCAGAACGTGGAAGATACCCTTGTCCACGCTGACCGCAGCCTGCGTTTCGGTCCACTTCTGGGCACCGGCCGAAACCGCATCGAAGATCGCGAAAGTCATGGAAACGGAAGGATTGGTGATCGGATTGCCCAGGGTATCGGTAAGAAAACCCTGGTAGTTTAACAGCCGAGGCGCCAGACGCGCCTGGTCGCCTTTCATCAGGTAAGAATTCTGACCCGCAGCAAAGGTGAATACCGAAGCCAGAATTATTACTGTGCACGCAAAGACTATCTTTAGCATTTCTCCTCCTATTACTTATATTTTTCACATAAAATCACTGTTATGTTACAGCGTAAATCGGAATTTTTGATTACTGGATTTTGAAAGGTTACTGAATTTTTCGGTCATATTTACGCTCAACTATAGTATATGATAATTTTGCTTTGAGTCAAGCGATGAGGATAGAACACCAAAAGTATACCGTTTCCAGACAGGGTGGGAATGGGTTTTATCACTGCTCCGACTTTTGCGTCCCGCTTCTCCATATAGAATTTTTAATATATCTAAGCGGGGCAATCTAACTGTTAATCACCGCAATCATTTCACAAATCAAAATTCGTCAAAACCGACCAGGGCGGTATTTGTTCCGACTACCTTTTCAATTTCCAAATATACTTTCCTGTCTTATCGATATAGCCGCTAGACAGGCCTGGCCCCCCAACCCAAGCCAAACCATTTCGGAACCTGAAGCTCATATCGAATTGAAGCGCGACAACGATTTTGCCGGTTCTATCAATATAGCCGGTTTTTTTATCTACTTGGACTGCTGCTAAATCTTCATGAAATTCAGAAGCAAAATCGAATTGCGGTTTGATGACGATCTTGCCGATTTTATCAATATAACCATACTTGCCAGCGATATTGACGGCGGCTAATCCTTCAGAAAAAGTCCATGCCTCGTCGAACTGAAGTTCAATAACATAATTACCTGTTTTGTCAATATAACCCCACTTACCCGCCATATTGACGGCGGCTAATCCTTCGGAAAAATCACGCGCTTTATCAAATTGCAGATCGATGGCAATTTTGCCGGCCTTACTAACATAACCTTCTTTATTTCCCATGCATACGCTTACCATTCCTTCGCGAAATGAACCAACATATTTAAATGACGGTGCGATGGCGAAGTTAAACAACGTATCGACAAATCCCCATTGGCCGCCTACTTGAAACGCCGCCCGCCCTTCGGAAAAACTTTCGACCATTTCGAAAAGGGGATCGATGGCAAATAGTCCTGATTTATTGATATGACCCCACCGACCTTCGCTGCAGACCGCGGCCAATCCTTCAGAAAACGACTTTGCATCCTCGAATTTCGGTGCGATGACGATTTCCCCGGTCATGTCCATATATCCGTATCGGGTATCTATCTTGACCATTGCCAATCCTTCAGAAAAATTATCAGCTTCTTCATATTGCGTGGTTATGACTATTTTACCGGTACTGTCCATATATGCCGTTTTACCATCATGATTAATTGAGAATAGGTCCGATCCGTCATTGTAGGCGCCTTTCTTATCCGCACCGGCGGCCAATAGCAG
>Ga0315279_10007560_pt1 | contig 13405 bp, 9 predicted proteins | sample YL17G06_20_MG_FD_203694 | JGI IMG/M metagenome (GOLD analysis project Ga0315279, IMG submission 203694) | Sediment microbial communities from Yellowstone Lake, YNP, Wyoming, USA - YL17G06_20 | ecosystem: Environmental > Aquatic > Freshwater > Lake > Sediment | place: USA: Wyoming | collected... | reverse complement strand
AGAAATCCGACGGACCCGAACAACTCTGGCTCCACAACTCCGGGACGCTGATTCGCGCCGCCCCGAAGACCATGGACAGCCCGGGCGGGCGTCTTGCGTGGCTGGAAGTCTCGCGCATCCCCCTGGATCTGAAGTAGACGCCAAGCCGCGGTGCCATGGCGAGGCTTGGGTCGCCATGCTCACGCCGGAACATGCCCACGACAAGCGTGGGCATGGCACCCGGCCTGTTACAAACCCGTTACCCACCCCCATCGGGTCATCGGCTACAATGGGCACGTCACCAGAATCGGGAACTTTTCCATTGCCCGCGAGTCTAAAGAACTGAAGATCCCGCGCACCGGCGGCCGTGCCGCAGCCCAAGCAAGCCAGCAGCGCAAAGGAGCAAGACCATGCCACGGCGTTCTGCCTTCCTCTTGTCGGTAGCCACCCTTTTCTTGTCAATGGCCGTAATGGGGGCGACTGCCCCTGCGGCCCTGGCTCAGGCGGATGCCCAGGCGGCCTTTCAGCAGGCCAAGGCGGCCTACCAGGCCGGCAAGTTCGCCGAGGCCCGGGACTTGGCCAAAAAGGCGGCCGAGACCGACGCCAAGAACCCCGAGGTCTTTCTGCTCTTGGGCAAGGCCCAGTATCAGTTGGGCGAGCTGGACGATGCCTTGGCCGCCTGGAAGCGGACCCTGGCCCTGGCCCCCGAAGAGCCCTTTGCCGCCAAGATGCTGGAGGTCCTCCGGGCGCAGCGGGCAGGGGCCGATCTGCGGATCACGCTCGTCGAGGCCATGATCGCCGAGAAGCTCTTTGCCCCGGCCCAGTTGGAGTGCCATGGCCTGCTCAATGACAAGTCCTTGTCCGAGGCGCAGCGGGCCAAGGTGATGACCCTTCAGGCGGAAATCCACGTCCAGACCAGTCAAACAGCGGAAGCCCAGAAGGTCCTCCGCGAAGTCCTGATCCTCTATCCCAAACAGGCCGACCTGGTCCAGACCACGCTGCTCTTGGGGCAAGCAAAGCTCCGTGCAGGCGGCGACGCAACGGCCCAGGGGCTTGAACTGCTCAAGAAGCTGATCGCCGACCATGCCGACACGGCGGCCGCGGCAACCGCGCAATTCGAGCTGGCCAGCTTCGACCTGAAGCAAGGGGTGGATCAGGCGCGGGTAGACGCTCTGGCGAAGTGGCTTGCCAAGTACCCCCAGCATGCACTCGTGCCGGAGGCCCATCGCACGCTCGTAGAATCGTACTTGGCCCTGGCACGCCAAGGGGCCAAGCCGGGGGCTCAGTCCGACCTCAGTGCCGCCGACGCGAAAGCCCTGACGCTGGCGGTGAACCTCGCGAAGCAGCAGGTGCGGGCGGAGGTGTGCGCGGGACTGGTTGACACGCTGCTGAAGCACCTCGAATCGCAGTACGGCGTCAATCAGGCGAACGCCGCGGCGATCAAGGGCGTTCAGACCCTCCTGGCCGCGCCGCTCCCCCGGCCGTCGCGACTCGCGGCGCTGAAGGCCCTGGGCCAGTACAACTATCGGACTGCCGTGGAATGGCTCAACGAGCAGGGCCGCGCCGGGCAGCTTCCCGCGGCGGTCCGCGACCGCACGCTTCCCGCACCCTTGGCAAATGTTGTCTCGGTCTACCAGACGATCCGCACGGAGTTTCCGACGGACCCGCTCTGGGCGGACCAGGCGGCTCTTGCCGGCCAGGTGCGGGCCTCAAGAGCCCCGTTCGCCTGGCCGGTCGAGGTCCAGGCCTATCGCGGTCCCGACGCCTGGGCCATCGAGATCGCACTGCCGGTCGTCCAGGCCAACGGTGACGCGGCAGCCGTGAAGAACGCGGCGGACGTCGTCCAGGGGATCGTCAAGGAATACGCCGGGCTGCCGCAGCCGGACGCGAAACAATTGGCCGTCGCGGCGAGTCGCCAGCTCGTTGCCGCCATCTCGCCGAAGCACCCGGCCTGGTCCGACACCGTAGCCATCCATGCCGCGCTTATGGACGGATACGCCCGGTTCCTCTTCCAGGAGAACGTCAAGAACGGCAACGGCGAGCAGAATGCGAAGCTCTCCGATGCCCAGAAGGAATTCCTCGACACGCTCGCCAGACTCCTGGCCGGCGACGCGGCACGGGCGGGGGCCGCCCTGAACGACGTGCGGGAACACGTCAAGCCGTGGATCGACAGCGGGCACTGGGCGGTCGCCGAGGAGGTCTACACGGCGCTGGCCAAGGCCCTGCCGCAGGCGGATCGCCGTCAGGCGGACCTCGCCGTCGTGGACCTTTGGATCCAGCAGGTCCTGCGCGAGCACCAGCGGCTCGCGGCGGCCGGGCTCTCCGTGCCGCGCCAGCTCGACCCGATCCTGAAGAAGGCGCTCGTGCGGTGCTATGAGCTGCAAGCCGGACTGGACCTTGCGAGCCCCAAGCTGGCCCAAATCCGCAGCGTCTCGGACCGCGTGATCGCTCACTACAAGTCGCTGGAGTACTTCGACGTTGCGGAAGCGGCGATCAAGATCAAGGCCGAGAAGGCGGTGGAGGCCGCCGATCAGTATGCCGCCTTCCAACTCATCCAGCTTCAAGAAGACCAGGCCCGGCGCGAGTTGGCGCGGTCGCTCAGGCAGTACGGCGCCCCGGACAAGATCGCACTGACTCCGGCCTTCCAGGCGGTTCTCGCCGCCTGGACCAAGTTCATCGCGGACCGGCCCACCAGTCCGCTGGTTCCGCAGGCGGCCGAGCAGGTCTTCGGCGTTGCCCGGCTCTTTGAACAACACGGGGCGTTCACGGTGGCGGCCGGGGTGTATGGCGACATGGCCAAGTTCGCTGCCAAGGTCAAGGTCCTTTCCCAGTCGTCGCCCGCCACCGCCAGCACCGCCCAACGGGCGGCCTTTGCCGCCGCGGGCGCACTGGACGCCCAAGCCCGAAAGGTCCTGGCCAAGGCCACGGCCGATCGCAAGACCGGCGACCTGCCGCCGGGCAAGCTCAGCGGCGAGTTTGAAGCGGCCATCGCGGGCTACAAGGGCTTCATCGCCGCCTACCCGGACAGCATCTTTGTGCGCGACGCGATTGCCAAGGTGATGGCGGTCGGCCTGGAGTACGCCAAGATCGACGCCTGGGACGTGGCCGACGGCGTCTACGCGGACCTGCTCAAGTCGAAGCTGAAGATCCGCCGGCCCGAGCGATTAGAGTTCGCCCGCGGTCTCTGCCAACTAGGCCACGCGATGCCCGATCACGCCCGGGAAGTGCTGACGGCCCTGAGCGCGACCGGGTTGCGGGGCGCGGAGGGGCCGACGGAAATCGCCCTCGCTACACGGGGCGGCGAGGTGGGGGGCCGGATGACGCCGGGCGGCGGGGGCTTCGGAGGAGCAGGAGGAGCGGTGGGGATGTCGGGTTACGGCATGCCCGGCGGGGCGCCCGGCCACGCCGCTACGGAAACGCCGCCGGGAGCCGCGTCGGGCCCGATGGACGCAGGCAAGCCCGCCGCACTATCCGCTTCGGCGGCGCCGCCGACCGCCTTGCCGCCCGTCTCAATGGAGACCGACGAGGCCAAGCGCGACGTGCAGCTCTTGGCCATGATCCGCCAGCGCGAGGCGAGCCGATCGACCCAGGTGGCGCAGCTTCGCGAGCGTCTCGATCTGGCAGTGAACCAGCCGCCCGCCCAAGGCCAACAGGCCGCGCAGCAACCCCAGGCAAATCAGCAGGCCAAGCTGCCTGCTCCGGTCCCGGTCCTCTCCGAGGCCGAGCTGGCCCGGCAGGAAAAGGCGATCGACGCCGCGTATGCCATCTTCCAGGCGATCCGCAAGAATTACGCGGAAACGCCCACCGCCGAGCAGGTCCGCGCCGAGATCCTTGTGATGGTGTCGCATTGGCGGGGGCTCACGCAATGGCAGCGGTCGGCCGCCCTGGCCGCACGCTTCCTGGCCGACAATCCGACCGACGGGCAGCTCCCCCAGCTTCGCCTGGAGATCGCCCGCGACAAGCTGGCTTACGCATCCAAGCCGCTGGAGAAGCCGATGGCCAAGCAGGCGATGGTGACGGAGGTCTCCGGGCGGTTTAGCGCGGCCCGCGCCGAGTTGGCCAAGATCGTGGGCGATTTCCCCACGGAGAAGGGTTTGCAGCAGGACGCGCAGTGGGACATCGCCAATAGCTTCCTCACGGAGGCTCGGGCGATCGCGGCGCTGAGCCCGACGCTCGCGCGAGGGCAGTTCGTCCGCGCCATGCGGGAACTCCAGAAGGTGGCCGACAAGCATCCGGGTCATCCCCGGATCGGCGCGATCCCGCAGATGCTCTGGGGGATCTCGCAGGAGTTGGAGGGCCGGGGCTACGACGAGGAGGCGATTCTGGTGTGGAACGAGCTTTCGATCCACGACCCGACCAGTCCGCTGGCCCAGACGGCGGCCCTGAAGATCGCCCAGACGTACCACCAGAAGCTCAAACGGCCGCTCAAGGCGGCGGAGACGTATCAGGAGCTGAACTTCGCCCGGGGCGGCAGCGACCAGGCCGCCCAGGACGCGATCTTCCGCATTGGCTCGGAGCTGAAGGACCAGAAGCGGTGGGTCGAGGCCCTGCACGTGCTGGAGGCGTTCGTGGACAGCTTCCCGCGCCATCCCCAGGCGGGACAGGCGCTGGCGATGGCGGGCCAGATCCACCAGGCCAACGAGGCGTGGAAGGACGCCATCGCCGCTTATCGCCGCGTGATCGCCGAATTCGGCGAGGGCCAGTGGGTTCAGGACGCCAAGTGGTCGATCGCCGAGTGTACGATCAACCTCAGCCAATGGTCTGAGGCCGCGGCCGCGTACCGCGACTACGTGGCGGCTTACCCGAAGGACGCCGCCAAAGTGGCCGAGGCCAACCGCCGCATCGAGGTGCTGAAGGACCTGGCGCGCTACCAGGGGCTGGTGGACGAGAAGGGCCAGCGCAAGGCGTTCGACGCCCAGTACCAGATCGCCGTGATCGTGCGGGGCCAGTTGTCGAATCCCGTGAAGGCGATCATCGAATACCGCAAGGTCGTGGCCAACTGGCCGGAGAGCTACGTGGCCGCGCCCGCGCTCCATGAAATGGGCACGGCGTATCTCGCGCTGGGTGAAACGGAGAAGGCCCGCGACGCGCTGAAACAGGTGGCGGAGAAGTACCCGACCAGCCCGCTGGCCAGCTCGGCCCTGTTCATGGTCGGCAAGAGCTACGAGGACGAGGCCGACAAGCTCGCGAGCGTCACTCGCGAGAAGTCGCTGGAGCAGGCCCGAGACGTGGCCCAGCGGAACGCTTATGAGATGTCCCAGTCGAGCCGGGCCCGGCAACAGGAGCTGCGGCTGGACCGGGTTGAGAGTCTGAAGAAGGAGGGCAAGTCCAAGGCGGCGGAGGTGGAGGAGGCGTCCAATGCGGCCCTCTTCGGTCAGTTCAACGACGCCAACGTGAGGGTCTTCGCCCAGAAGGCCATCCAGGACGTGGAGACCCTGACCGCCACGCAGCTTGCCGACCGCCAGGATAAGATCAACGCCGCCCTGCGCAAGGCCGTGACGGCCTACACGGCGACCTCGAAGATCGCCGGCGGCAACAAGGCCGACGCCGCCTTGCTGCAAATGGCCACGATCTACGACCAGCGCCTGAAGGACTCGAAGGCGGCCATGGAAACGTGGCTGGAGATCGTGCGCCAGTTCAGCGGCACCGCGGTGGCCGAGGACGCCAGTTGGAAGCTCGCCCAGTACTACGAGCGCGAGGGCAAGTACTCCGAGGCGATCGACGCCTACACCGCCTTCCTGCGCAACTACCGCCGCAGCCCCAATGCCGGCCCCGCCCAGTTCGCCATCGCCGAGAACTACGAGCGGATCGGCAAGTGGGTCGCCGCCATGGACTCCTACAACAACTACATCACCAACTTCCCCGAGGGGCCGCTGGTGAGCAAGGCCAAGGAGCAGATCAACTGGATCAAGACCTACCGGCTGTAATTGGCCGGGCGGGACGGATCGTAGGGTGGCACAAGCGCAGCCCAGTCCCACCGACCCTTTGAGTGCAAATTGAAAAGTGCAAAGTGCAAAGTGCAAAGTGGCTTGCCGCCCGATTCCCGGAACCTCATTCCGACCCGAGCGGTTTAGGGATCAATCGAATCACTGCGATGCGAATCACCTGACAAGGAGACTCTCCGATGCGGACCAATAGCGTCTTGCGGTTTGTCGTTGTCGGACTGGCGCTGGCCGCCTGGTCGGCCGCCGCTCGGGCTGCGGACGCGCCGGCGCCCAAGCCGGAGGCGGGCACGGCCAAGCCGGAAGCGGCAGCCGCCAAGCCCGCCACGCCGGAAGCTAAGCCGGTTGCTCCGGAAGCGAAACCAGCCCCTGAGCCCAAGCCCGAAAAGCCCGCAGTCAAGCCGGAAAAGCCGGAAGCCAAGCCGGAGGCCAAGCCGGCCGAGTCCGATCCCGAAAAGCTCTTCGCCGGCGGGCGCGATGCCCTCTTCCAGGGCAAGTACGCCGAGGCCATCGACCTGCTGCAAAAGGCCGTCGCCGCCGACAAGACCAAGACCAGCTACCGCCTGCACCTCGCCCGGGCGTATCGCTATGCGGGCAAGAACGACCAGGCGGCCGCCCAACTGGAAGAGATCCTCAAGACCGCCCCGGACCACGTCGAGGCCGGTCAGGCGCTCGGCGAGATCTACACGGCGGCCAAGCGGTGGAAGGACGTGGTCCGCGTGATCGAGCCCTTGCTCAAGTACCGCCACGACTATCCCACCTACCACATGCTGGCCGAGGCCCAGAACAATCTGGGCGAGACCGAAAAGGCCCGCAAGTCATACGAGGAAGCGATCAAACTCAACCCGCAAAGCGCGTCGGACCGCTACCAGCTCGGCAACATCTACCTGGCGGGCAACTTCTTCGCCTTGGCCGCCGACTCGTACCGTTCGGCGCTGGGCCTGGGGCTCGACAGCCCGGTGTTGCGCTACAAGCTCGGCTCCGCCTATTTCAACCTGCGGAACTACTTCGGCAACGTCTCGGTGCAGACGATCAAGTCCGGCGCGGCCGGCACGATCAATGGCCCGTGGTATTTGATCGAGCCGGTGCCCGGCCAGAAGGACGTATTCCGCTGCGCCCCGGAGACCTCGGCCATCTACCAGGTCGCCAAGGCCCTGGCCGACGGCATCGAGGACCGGCCCGACATCCACGTGCTCCAGGCGACGATCTACCTGAACGCCCGCCGCTACGCCCAGGCCTACGAGATGTTCGGCAAGATCGGCCCCAAGGTGCCCAAGGAAGATAAGGCCCTCTTCCACTATTACTACGCCCAGGCGGCCTTCGGCAGCGGGCAGTACGACCGCTACCTGGAGCTGTTGGAAGAGGCGATCAAGCTGGACCCGGCGGCCTACAAGGCCACTCGGGTCGATGCCTACCTGGCCGTGGCCGATCAGTACAATCAGGCCGGCAACCTGGACAAGTACATCGAGTTTCTGGCCAAGGCCGTGGCCGAGAGCCCGCAAACGGCCTCGCTGCACCTCAAGCTCGGCTATGCCTACGAGGAATCGCAGAAGTACGAGCCGGCCATCGCCCAGTGGCGGATGGTGCTCGACATCGAGGCGGACCATCCGGAGCGGATCAAGCTACTGAATCTCATCGAAAAGTACCGCAGCGGGGCAACGATGACGGTTGCGCCGAGTCCGCCGCCAAAGAAGGCCGAGCCGGGGCCGAAGAAGACGCCTGGAGCGAAGCAGTAGCCGTAGGGCCGGCTGTGCCGGCCAGGAAAGTGCCGGCCAGGAAAGACTGACGCCCCGTTTCGGCTGCCATCCCTTTGCTTCGTTGCGCAACGAGGGATACAATGTAGCGGGGTTACGTCCTCTACCTGTCCGGAGAGTATCCCGATGCCCAGTCCGTTTCCCGGCATGGACCCCTTCATCGAGGGCCAGCGGTGGAGGGATTTTCACACCACGCTGGTCACCGTGATCCGTGAGATGCTCACGCCCGAGGTGCGGCCGCGATACGTGGTCGAGGTCGAGGAGTACGTGTATCTTGCCCGCGAGGAGGAAGACCCCGACCGCGTGATCGAGCCGGACGTGGTCGTGGTCGAAAGCGGTGCCGAGCCGGCAGCCGGCCTGCGAAGTCCGCCGCGGACGGCCTCGGTCGCCACGCCGGTGATGCACACGGTGCCTGTGCCAAAACGATATCGCCAGGCGTTCCTGACCATCCGCAACCGCCAGTGGCAGGAGGTCGTCACCGTGATTGAGCTCCTGTCGCCGGTCAACAAGAAGGCCGGCGAAGGGCGCAACGAGTACCTCGTGAAGCGGAGCAACGTCTTCCACACGCCGGCCCACCTGGTGGAGATCGATCTGTTGCGGGGCGGCCAGCGCCTGCCCACGCGCGAGCCGTTGGAGCCGGCGGACTTCTATGCCTTCGTCTGCCGCACGGAGCGGCTGCCGCAGGTCGAAGTCTACCCTTGGACGTTGCGTCAGCCGTTGCCGGCGATTCCCGTCCCTCTGGCCGGCGACGACCCGGACGTGCCGTTGGACCTGCAAACGGCCTTCACCACGACCTACGACCGCGCCGGATACGACTATTCCCTCGACTACGGCCGCCCGGCCGAGCCGCCCCTGGAGCCCTCCGCGACCGAGTGGGCGAGGTCGATCCTCGGCGGGTGATGATGAGCGGACGGCGAATGGCCTCGGGCCGTCACTTCAGATCCACTCGCTTGACGTGGACGGGCCCGTAGGGCCGGCTCTGTCGGCCGAAGGGCTCACTATAGCAGCCGGCCAAGCCGGTTGTGTCACCGAAGGGCGCGCAGTTGAGCTTGCCTTCGCAGAAGTGTACAATGCGGTCAGTGGAGGCGCAGAGCTGTCAGGAAAACGCCATGAAATACAGAGTCGTTCTCGAGGAATCTGAAGAGGGGTTCGCCGCCTCGGTGCCCGGGCTGCCGGGCTGCCATTCTCAAGGGGCCACTGAGCAGGAAGCCTTGGAGAACATCGCGGATGCCATTCGCGAGTACCTGGAAGTCGTTGCGGAACTGAGTCGCGACAAGGTCGTTCACGAAGTCGAAGTCGAGGTGTAACCGTGCCCAAAGTGCCCGGTGTGAATCACCTCGACGCAGTTCGCGCCTTGGAGAAGGCGGGGTTCCGAATCGCGCGTCAGGGCAGGCACATTGTCATGACCGACGGCAGCCGAGTCCTGACGATCCCACGGCACAATCCAGTCAACGCGATCACGATGGGCAACATCGTGCGCGACGCGGGACTGACCAATGAGCAGTTCCGCAGGTTGCTGTGAGGATCTGGCCCGCTGAAGAACCCGCAGGGGCGCCTCTGCCGGGCTCGAAAGGCGAATAGCCCGTGCCGGCCGGCACCGCCGGCCCTACGGCTACGGCTGGTCGCTGATAGCTGACGGCTGATAGCTTCTGCCGCGTCACTTCTCTTCCGTCGGCAAGACCCAGATATTGCGGTACTCGACCGGGTTGCCGTGGTCCTGAAAGTGGAATCCGCCCACGCGGGCCGGGGCGTTGAGCTGGGCGTTGTCGTGGATCTTGATGCCGTTGTGGAGGACCGTCACGCGCGGCTTGCCCGTGGGCTTGCCGTCCTTCTGCTCAGCGCGATACTCGACGTCGAAGGTCTGCCACTGGAGCGGCGGGAGCGAGGCCAGCGAGAACTGGTCGAAGGCGTCGGGGTCCTTGTAGGCGTAGAGGCCGCCACAGCCGCCGCCCTTGTACGAAGGACTGCCGAAGGAGTCCAGCACCTGGATCTCGTCGCCGTTGGGCAGGTAGACGCCGCTATTGGCCCGGCCCTGGTCGCGGGCCGCGGGGATCAGTGGGAGCCGGAACTCCACGTGGAGCTTGAAGCTGCCGGCGAACTGGCGCTTCGAGTTCATGCCGTTGCGGGGCACAACGATGCCGCCGCCCTCGACGGGCTTCCACGGCTGCTCCGTCGCGCTGCGGCCGGGCCTGGTCGTAAGCTCGTCGAAGTTCTTTCCGTCCAAGAGCACGATGGCCCCCGCGGGCGGCTTGGCGCCGAGGGTCGGCGACTTGCGCACGACCCGCTTCATTTCCAGCGTGCCACCCTCGCCGCAGGTGCCTTTGATCGTGCCCGCGGTGTACGATGCAGCCCACTCGGCGCCGCCGGCCTTGCCGGTGAAGCGGATGGACTCGCCTTCGGTCTTGCCGTCCAGCTCGACCTTGGCGACCTTGCCTTCGGCCAGCGGCTGGCGGACGAAGACCTTGTACGTCTCCTTGCCCCAGGCGACGACCCGGGCCTCGAACTTCTGCTCGCCCTTGGCGTCCTTGCAGGCGCCTTCATAGATCCCTTGGACGGCCGCCTCCTGCGGTGCGGCGGCAAAGGCCGCGCCGACCAGTCCAACGCACGCCACGACGCTCAAAGCCATTCGACACATGATGCTCATCTCCTTTTCACTTGCCTGTCCTCGTCACGCGTTCTTGCCCGCCTAGGGCAGACAGGAATGTCTGCCCTCCTGGTCGGACGCTGCCGCACGCTTGCCCGCCCAGGGCAGACAGGAATGTCTGCCCTCCTGGTCGGACGCTGCCGCACTCTTGCCCGCCTAGGGCAGACAGGAATGTCTGCCCTCCTGGTCCGCGACCCGAGCTTCCGACCACGACCATCGTGAGCCACGCACCACGATTCTAGCTCGAAGGCAGCCGGGTGCCAAGCATTGCCACCCGCCGGAGCCGCAGGGCGTGCCAGGGCGTCGGGAATCGGGTATAATGTTCTGTCAAGTGGTCAATTACAGGGGCGCACTGGAGGAACCGGCGTGGACAAGACCGATCGGTCAAGGCATCGCGATCTCACCCGGCGTGCCTTCGTGCAACGAGGTGCGCTGGTCTTGGCAGGATCGGCGCTGGCGGGGGCTTCCGGCCTTGCCGCGGCCGACACTGCCGGGGGCCGGCCCAAGGTCCGCGTCGGACTGGTCACCGACCTGCACTACGCGGACAAGCCGCCCGCCGCCAACCGCTACTACCGGGAGACCGTGAGGAAGCTTGCCGAGGCCGCCAAGCGGTTTGAGGAGGAGAGGACGGATCTGGCGGTCGAGCTGGGCGACGTCGTCGACTCGGCGGATTCTCTGGAGGTCGAGAAGGGATACGTCCGGCGGATCGTCACGGAATTCGCCGCCCTGCCGGGTCAGCAGCACTTCGTGCTCGGAAACCATTGCGCCTACAGCCTGACCAAGCCCGAGTTCCTGGAAATCGTCGGACGCGAGCGGTCCTACTACTCCTTCGATCTCGGGGGCTACCATTTCGTGGTACTCGACGCCTGTTTCCGCAAGGACGGTCAGCCGTATGGGCGGAGGAACTTCGCGTGGACGGATTCGAGCATCCCGGGCGCGGAGGTCGAATGGCTCCGCTCGGACCTCAAGCAGACGCGGAAGAAGAGCATCCTCTTCGTGCATCAGCGGCTGGACGCCACGCCGCCCTACAGCGTCCAGAATGCGCCTGAGATACGCAAGGTCCTGGAGGAGTCGGGCAAAGTGGCGGCGGTCTTGCAGGGACACGAGCACAAGGGCGACTACAAGGAGATTGCCGGCGTCCACTACGTGACCCTGGCGGCCATGGTCGAGGGAACCGGCGCCGAGAACAACGCCTATGCCGTCATGGACATTCTGCCGGGGGACGTCATTCGGATCAGGGGCTTCGGAAAGCAGAAGAACCGCATGGGGTAGCTGAGGCGGGTCGCGGGGATCGGATTGACGGAGATGGGGATTCAGATGTCCGTGGAACTGTCGGGACTTGATCCGGCTTACCGCGATGCCAGAGAGAGATTGGCGGGGGGGAGGTTGCCCGAAGAGCCAATACCGCGGCGGCAGTACGGCCGCACCGGCGAGGAGCTTTCGATCGTCGGATTGGGCGGCATGGTGGTGAAGGACGTGAGGCCCGAGGAGGCTTCCCAATATGTGGCCGAGGCCGTAGATCGGGGGATCAACTACTTCGACGTGGCCCCGTTCTACGGCAATGCCCAGGAGCGGCTCGGCCCGGCCCTGAAGCCCTACCGCCGGAAGTGCTTCCTGGCCTGCAAGACCCTGGAGCGGGATGCTGCCGGGTCGGCGAAGGAGCTGGAGGAGTCGCTCAAGCTGCTCCAGACCGACTACTTCGACCTGTACCAGCTTCACGCCCTCATCGAGGTGGAAGAAGTGGAGCGGGCCTTCGGCCCCGGCGGTGCTATGGAGACCTTCGAGAAGGCCAGGAAGGCCGGCAAGGTCCGGCACATCGGGTTCTCGGCCCACAGCGAAGAGGCCGCTCACGCCGCCCTGGACCGGTTCGACTTCGATTCCGTCCTCTTCCCCCTGAGCTTCCCCACCTGGATCAAGGGCCAGTTCGGCCCCTCCGTCCACAAGCGGGCCAAGGAGGCGGGCAAGGGGATCCTTGCCCTGAAGGCGATGGCGCATCAGAGCTGGCCCAAGGCAGTCAAGGAGAGCGAGCGGCTGTGGCAGAAGGCGTGGTACGAGCCCTTTGACCAGATCGACGTGGCTGCGCTGGGACTGCGGTTTACGCTGCACCTGCCCGTAACCGCGATGATCCCGCCCGGCCACTGGGAGTTGTTCCGGATGGCCCTCGGCCTGGCCCAAGCGGGAGCGCTGACGCCCCTGAACGAGAACGAGCAGCGAATCGTCGAGGAGATCGCCCGGAAGTCCGATCCGATCTTCCCCATACACGAGTAGTCCCCCAACCTGGGATTTCGAGAAGTCCATCATCGGCCGCAGCAAAAGGAGATTTGCGTGTCCATCCAGTCCCGAATCAAGGATGCCGAGGCGTTTTGGCAGGAGAACCGGAAAGAAGAGGCGATGCTGGCAGTCCTGAGTGCCGCAAACGATACCGCACGAAGGAGATACCCTCAAGCCAAGAGCGGTGGGGAGGCCCTGGCGTTTCTCCTCACGGACGCCGCAGGGCAACTGGGCCAGCCCGCTGCGGATCTGTTCGATTGGACCTTCCGGGGCGGCGCCTCCCTCGGAGAGGTGCTCTACGACGCTTACCGCAGTCTGCTCCAGACCGGGAAACTGCCGCCCGACGTCGAGCTGGCGCCGGGCAGCGAGTTCCAGGCTCAGATCCTCGACGGCAACCGGCGGGCCTATAGCGACTGTCTGATTCCTCGGCTCGTCGAGATCGTGAGACAAGCCCCGGAAAACCGCAAGGAGTTCCCTAAACGAAGGTGACGGCAATCCGCCCCGGCCCATGCGCCTGTAAGGTTCCGTGCCCCCGGGCGTATCACATGCGGGTGCCGAGGGCGGCACGAGAAACCTTCACAAAGGGAGCAAGCAAATGAACACGCGTAAGGTTTTTGGAGTAATGGCACTTGCGGCCGCGATCCTGGCATCGCAAAGCTGGCTGTCCGGCACGCAGGTCGAGGCGGCCCAGATGCAGAAGTCGCTGGTGAGGGTCGTCAATTCCACCGAGTACAAAGTCAAGTACACGGTCTACGACGACTATGGCCCGGAAACCGGCTGGCTCAGACCCGGCGAGTCCAAGGACTGGACCTCCG
>Ga0315279_10007559_pt1 | contig 13405 bp, 11 predicted proteins | sample YL17G06_20_MG_FD_203694 | JGI IMG/M metagenome (GOLD analysis project Ga0315279, IMG submission 203694) | Sediment microbial communities from Yellowstone Lake, YNP, Wyoming, USA - YL17G06_20 | ecosystem: Environmental > Aquatic > Freshwater > Lake > Sediment | place: USA: Wyoming | collected... | reverse complement strand
GTAGCCAAGAGCGAGAAAGAGCACGGTGGAGACCCGAGGAAAGCTGAGAAAACATTCTATGATGTGATGACGCGACTGGAGTTTATTCCCAACTCTCCGACGCTTTTCAACGCGGGAACAAAACTTGGCCAATTGTCTGCATGCTTCGTGCTCCCAGTCGGAGACTCGCTGGAAAGCATATTCACAGCCGTGAAGCAAATGGCTCTAATCGAACAGACGGGCGGAGGAGTCGGATTCGACTTCTCCAAACTAAGGCCAAGAGGCGACATAGTCAAATCAACCAAAGGCGTCGCATCAGGACCAGTGAGCTTCATGCGCGTCTTTGACGTGTCCACTGAAATCATAAAAGCCGGAGGAAAAAGGCGCGGCGCCATGATGGCCATCCTTAGGGTCGATCACCCAGACGTTCTCGAATTCATAATCTCAAAGCAACAACCAGGTTTTCTGTCAAACTTCAACATTTCAGTCGCCGTCACTGACGATTTTATGAAGGCACTTGACGAAAACGGCGAATATTGGCTCATCAACTCCAGAAACAAAGAAAAAACAGGAAAACTCATCGCCAAAGACGTATGGAACCTGATGGCAAAATCCGCATGGCAAAGCGGAGATCCAGGCGTTGTTTTCATTGACGAAATCAATAGGCATAATCCGACTCCTGAAGTGGGGAGGATGGAGTCAACCAACCCTTGTGGTGAGCAGCCGTTGTTGCCGTATGAGTCTTGTAATTTGGGTTCGATGAACGTTTCAAGGATGATTGAAGATGGCAAGATAAACTGGGAGAAACTGCGAGAGACTGTGAGAAACACTGTTCAGTTCTTGGATGATGTTATCGACGCGAATAAGTATCCTTTGAAGGAAACAGAAGAGATTACTCGAGCCAATAGAAAGATTGGTTTGGGCGTGATGGGTTTTGCTGACATGCTCATAAAACTTGGTGTACCGTATGATTCTGAGGAGGCTTTGAGCATTGGGGAAGAGTTGATGAAGTTTGTTGAGATAGAGGCTCACAAGAAGTCTGTGGAGCTTGGAGAGGAAAGAGGCTCTTTCCCTAATTTTGGCAGGAGCATCTGGAAAGATAGGTACAGCGCTTTTAGGAATGCGACGGTGACGACAATCGCGCCGACTGGAAGCATCAGCATAATCGCCGGCTGTTCTTCAGGGATTGAGCCGCTTTTTGCAATCAGCTTCATCAGAAATGTTCTGAGCGGAACAAGACTGTTTGAAACTAACCCGTTGTTCGAGGCGATGGCTAAGGAGAGAGGCTTCTACAGTGCGAAGCTTCTTGAGGAGATTGCTCGAACAGGTTCCGTTCAGAAGGCTGATGGTGTTCCTGAAGACGTTAAGAGACTCTTCGTCACTGCTCTGGACATTGAACCTGAATGGCATGTTAAGATGCAGGCTGTATTCCAGAAGTACACAGACAACGCCGTGTCAAAGACAGTCAATTTGCCCACAAGTGCAAGCGTTGAAGACGTTAGGAGGATTTATGAGCTTGCTTGGAAGCTGAAATGCAAAGGAGTCACCGTCTTCAGGTATGGAAGCAAGCCAGAGCAAGTTCTTTACATTGGAGAAGTGAAGACCGAGACTGGAAAATTCGTGACAGCGGAGTCAGAATATGCAGGCGGCTGTCCAACACAAACTTGTCCATTCCTTGGATAGCATCCTTACGCAAGACGCAACATCGAGTTGTCACCTTTCAAAAAGAAGGGAAAGGTGGGGCATTATCTTTTCTCTATCCTCACGTTGTAGGTTATTTTGACGCCGGCCTTTTCGAAGATTATTCCGACAGGACAGCTCTTTGCTGTCAATTGGTGGATTCTTTCAATTCTGTCCCTTGGCGCATCTGTTTTTATTATGATGTCAGACTTGGCCTCAGTTATGGTTCCTGCTTCCTCAGTTTTAATGGCTTCTGTGGCAACTTCTAGGTCCTTTATCCGAATTCTCATTTTATCGGCTGTCAGGATGAAGATGGTTGCATAGCAGCCTGCAAAGCTCATTAACGCAAGCTCGAGTGCTGAAGGCCCTAGATCCGTGCCGATGTCGAGCGGAAGATCCAAACATATGGCATGCGATCTACCATCATCAACGTCTATCCTATGGTCTTTGACTAGTTTTGCGTTTGCACGGAATGTTGTCAAGTTTTCAGCTCCGAACATGTAATAAGGAAGTTGAAAGATTAATTTTTAGGTATAGAATGGTGAGTTTGAGATGAGTTTCCTTCCTGATCCGATTAAGGAGCGTCTCAAGAGCCAGTTGGAGAACTTGGTTAACCCTGTGAGGGTTGTTATGTTTACTCAGGAGCTTGAGTGCAAGTTCTGTGCGGAGACCAAGCAGTTGATTATCGAACTGGCGGGTTTAAGCGATAAGATTAGGGCCGAGGTTCGCGATTTCGTTGCAGACTCTGTGTTAGCCGAGGAATTTGGAGTTGACAAGATTCCTGCTCTCGTAATAATGGGTGAGAAGGATTATGGAATAAGGTTTTATGGTCTCCCATATGGTTACGAGTTTCAGGCGATGATTGAGGACTTGACGATGGTTTCAAAGGGAAGCACGGACTTGGCTGAGGAGACAAAGGCGAAGCTCAGAGAAATCAAGACTCCTATTCACATTCAGGTTTTCACGTCTCTCACGTGCCCACACTGCCCACATGCTGCGGTTATGGCTCACAAATTCGCCATGGAAAGTGACTTGATCAGAGCAGATGTTGTTGACGTAGGTGAATTCCCACATCTGGCTCAGAAATACTCTGTTATGGGTGTCCCGAAGATTGTCATAAACGAGAAAGTGGAGTTCGTCGGAGCAGTTCCTGAAAGCGTATTCCTCGATCACGTATTGCTCGCCACACGGTAAATGGCTCAAAAACTCGTTGATCAAAACAAAATAGAAAGAAAGGTTGAGCTGACTCTCGTTCTTGGTCTTAGCAACAGCAACCGCATGAGCAGCCTGAACGCTTTTCTTGCCCGCCCATGAATTTCGTTGGGTTCTTGTCGAAGGTTGTCTTGCAGGCTTGGTTGCAGAAATAGTAGGTTTTGCCCATGTGTTCTGATTTGAATTTGGCGGTTTTCTCATCCACCATCATCCCACAGACTGGATCTTTAGCCATACTTCGTCTCACCTCCATGGTTGTTTCTTAATCATAAGCCAAGCTATCTTAAGCCGCATTTTTCTCGTACCCGAACTTTGCTAGTTTTAGGGTTGCCGAGTTTGTTACGACTGTTAGTGAACTGATTGCCATTGCGCCTGCGGCGTACATGGGGTTCAGCAGTCCTAGTGCAGCGACTGGAATCATGACGGTATTGTATATGAACGCCCAGAACAGGTTGGAGTTAATCTTCGTCATAGTTTTCTTGCTCAGCTCGACTCCAAGCGCCACATCTCTGAGGTCATCTTTGATCAATACGATGCCGCCGGTTTCTTTTGCGATGTCTGTTCCACTGCCGATGGCTATGCCGATGTCGGCTTGTGCCAAGGCTGGTGCGTCGTTTATGCCGTCGCCGACCATGGCTACTGTTTTTCCTTCCTTCTGCATCTTCTTGATGGCTTCAACTTTCTCCCATGGAAGCACGTTGGCTATTACCGTGTCTATGTCCAGTTGTTGGGCGATGGCTCTTGCGGTTCTCTCGTTGTCACCCGTGAGCATGGCCACTTCCAATTTCATGCTTTTAAGTTTTTTTATGGCTTCGGCTGCACCTTGTTTAGGTGTGTCCATCGCTGCGATTATTCCTGCGGCTTTTCCATTCACTGCAAGGATCATGGCGGTCTTGCCCTGCTCCTCAAGCCTCTGAAGATCATTTTCCAGCTGCTCGATGGAGATTTTTCCGTGTTGCATGAGCTTCCGGTTTCCGAGAGATATTTTCTTTTTCTCGTATACACATTTCACTCCAAGCCCAGGAACTGCTTCAAAGTTTTCTGCGTCTGGAATATTGGGTTCGTTTTGTTGTGCTGCTTTTGTTATTGCTTCTGCGAGTGGATGTTCTGAGCCTTTTTCAGCGATGGCGGCTAATTTGAGAGCTTCTTTCTCATCAAAGTCGTTGTATGACATGACATCGGTTACGGACGGTTCTCCCTTGGTCAGGGTGCCTGTTTTGTCGAAGATTATAGTTTTGAGTTTTCGTGCTTTCTCGACGTATTCGCCGCTTCTAAGGAGCACACCGTATTCTGCGCCCTTGCCTACTCCTGCTAATATGGCTGTCGGTGTAGCAATGCCCAGAGCACATGGGCATGCGATTAGGATGACTGCGAGCAGGGCTAGGAAGGCGGTTGAGAAGCCGCTGACCAAGTACCAATAGGAGAAGGAGACTGCAGCAACCGTGAAGACTATGGGCACGAATTTGCTGACGACTCGGTCAGCGAACTTTTGAACCGGTGCACTTGAGGCTTGGGCTTCTTCGACCAAGTGTATGATCTGTGCTAGTGCCGTATCTTCGCCGACTTTTGTGACTTTGATTCTCAAGAGTCCGTTCTTGTTCATCGTGGCTCCGATGACTTCGTTTCCTTCTTTCTTTTCGACTGGGATGCTTTCGCCTGTTATTATTTTTTCATCGACTGAGGAGTATCCTGAGATTACTGTGCCGTCTGTCGGAATCTTCTCGCCTGGTTTGACGATTACGGTGTCGTTCACTTGGAGTTCATCGACGGGAATTTCTGTTTCCTCACCGTTTCTGAGCACTCTGGCTATTGTGGGTTGGAGTTCTAGCAGTCTTCGGATGGATGCTGCTGATTTTCTCCTTATGCTTTCTTCGATGTATTTGCCTAACAGGACGAAGGCTAGTATGCCTATGGATATTTCCAAGTAGCCTTCTACACGTTGTGTGGGTGGGAGAAACACGTTGACTACTCCGTAGGTCCAGCCTGCAATCACGCCTGCTGAGACGAGTACGTCCATGTTTATGGCTCGGTTTTTGAGTGATTTGGCTGCGCCGAGGATTATGGGCCAGCCAGTGATCCACACGACGGGTGTTGAGACTATGAGCATGACCAAGCTGTAGGTTGACATGTTTCCGAGTATTGTGAGGCTCATGAGGGCTGCCGCGATGCCAAACGTGATTAGAACGCGTAGCACTGCTACCGAAACGACTCCTGCTAAGGTTACAGCTACTCTGCGTTTCATGGCTTTGAGTTCTTGTTCAGGTTGTTCGTATGTTCTGGCGCATGATTCGCAGCAGAAGTAGTATGTTCTGTCGCCGATTTTCTTTTTGATGGCTTTGTCTTTGTCTACGTCCATTCCGCACACGGGGTCTCTTGGCATGTTTTGTCTCACCTTTGTCGCATGGTATTCCCTTGTGCAGAGGGAAGTATTTAAATATATCTTTTAAAGATATATCTTTTGAAGATATACATCAGGCTTGGATAGAATGACAAAGGAAATGAACGACTTCATCTGCGACTTCTCACGGTTCTACATACTCACCATTCTCTACGAGTGCCCATGCCACGGCTACGACATCATCAGCAAGTTCAAGGAGCGACTGGGAAAGGAAGTGAGTCCAAGCTTGGTTTACCCTTTTCTCCAGCATCTCGAACGGAAACGCTTGGTTAAGCATGAGCTCAAGTCGGTTGGTGCCAAGAAAAAGAAAGTTTTTGAACTGACTGGCAAGGGAAAAGAGCTTTGTGAGAGCCTTTTCAAGCGTTTTTCCGATTTAATATCGGTTGCGATTGAGCCGAGTCTTGAAATCTGCGCAAGCTGCGGATGCAAGGTCTATGGCGGAGGGTACAAGGAGGTTATTCGCGGAAAAAACATGGCTTTCTGCTGTGTGCACTGTGCTAGATCATACAAGAAGGAGCAGGGAATAGCTTAGCGTGTCAGCTTCAAGAATGAGCAAGCTTGTCGTTTTTCTGTTGTGTGGGTTTTCAAGTTATTCTAGTCGTTTGATTATGTGGTAGCCGAATTTAGTCTTCACTATGCCTGAGATTTCGCCTTTGTTGATGGCGAAGGCTGCGTTCTCGAATTCTTTGACCATTTTTCCTCTGCCGAACGTGCCGAGGTCTCCGCCCTTCTTTCCTGAAGGGCACAGTGAGATTTGCTGGGCAATGTTTGCGAACTTTTCACCCTTGTTCAAGCGGTCTAGTATGGCTTTGGCTTCTTGCTCTGTTTTGACTAGAATATGTGCGCAGTGAACTTTGTCTGTCATAAACCAAACTAGTACGGCTAGTCTGTTTATAACGGTTGCTCGGCAAGAAAACAAGTATTACACTCTGTTTTGTCGAGTAGCCGTTCTCGGAAACCATAAAAGTTGAGTTGGTCTACAGAATCGTGTGAAATGTATGTGTTGGGTTTCAGCTAGGTTCGCTGTTGTCAGGCCTGTTCCAGATTCATATGATCATTGTGTGAGGACGAATGTTGAAGAGATAGATGTTGGGCTTGCAAGGATCCAGCATGGAGCGTATTGTGAAGCTTTGCAGAGACTTGGGCTCAAACTTGTGTGGGTAGAAGGCGACAATATTTTGCCAGATAGCTGCTTCGTGGAAGACACGGCTATAGTTCTCAGCGAGAAGGCGATAATCTGCAACATGAGTGTGGGATCAAGAGCCAGGGAAGTGGCTGGAGTCGCCAAGGTTTTGGAAAAACTAAAACAGATACATCGCATAGAAATGCCTGCAACGGTTGACGGTGGAGACGTTCTGAGAGTCGAAGACAGAGTATTCGTAGGACTTACGGCTCGAACCAATTCAGAAGCTGTGAATCAGATTAGAAGAATCTTGAGGGACAGCAGCTTTGACGTGGTTCCTGTGAAGGTTCGCAATGTGCTTCACCTGAAGTCTGCTTGCACTTATCTCGGAAACGGCTATGTCATAATTTCCAAAGGGAATTTTGACACAGATGTTCTGCGAGGTTTGAGAACGATTGTTGTTCCAAGGGGAGAGGAGTATGCTGCGGACTGTCTCGCCGTGAACGGAACGGTTCTGATGGCGAAAAATCATCCAGAAACAAGGAGGCTCATAGAAGAGGAAGGCTTTCCGGTTGAGGAGTTGAACGTTTCGGAGTTCAGAAAAGGAGACGGCGCTCTAACATGCTTATCCGTACTGCTATGATGGCAGAGAAGCGTTGGTAAGAAGCCTTGCTCAAAGGGCATACTGCTTCTCTGCAATGCACTCGAACCGATGGTTTAAACTGGGAGCTGTGTGTTTTGTCTCTGCTTTGGGGGAATCGTTTTCGTTTTTGCTGTGAACAATTCCTGTTGTTACAATGATCTTGGCGGATCGTTTTGGAGTTGTTGCCAGCTTTCGATTACTCTGGTGGCGCCTTTGTCGATGTATTGTTGTGGTGTGTAACGTTTTGAGTGGCGTAAGCCGATTCTGTCGGGCACGTTGAACTGTTTGTAGCTGGGGAAGTAGCTGGGGAAGTAGCTGGGGAAGTAGCTGGGGTAGTCATCCACGACTCTGACAACATTGTGTTGTTTGGCAATTGGAGAAAAGAGTCTGGCTTTTACGTCAACTAATGTTGGTCCAGATGGATTTTCCCCTCTAGTAAGCGCATAGTCTTCAAGGTTGAACATCACTAATTGAGTGTTTTCTGTTGGAAATCCGAATTTCTTCAGTTCGTTTATGGTTAGGTCGCGGGTGTTTTCGGTTCGTCCTGTAAGATACACTAGCTTGCATTGTTTGCACCATTTCTGAAGGATGCTGGCTGCAAACGGAATTGGTTTATCCAGTTTGAGCAGTTCTGTTCCGACTTCTTCTAAGCAGAGCACAGTGTCCCAAAATCTCTTCTGAAATTCGCCTGTACGTGTCTTTTGTTCTGCTGACGCGAACTTCATGAATATCTGTTCCGTACTGAGGGTTTTCACTGCTTGCATGGGGATCTTGCGATCTAGGAGTTCTTGCCAGACAGCGTGCATCCTTGGTTCTGTGTTTATCAGCGTATCATCAATGTCAACGACAACAACAACCAACATGCTAGCCTCATCAAGTCTTGATAGTTAGGTGGTCTAAATGTATAAATGAATCCTTGTTGGAAGTTTTGTGTATGGATTTCAGTGAAGTGGTTCTCAAGCGGAGAAGTATACGAAAGTTCAGGGACGATGTTGTGCCTGATGAAGTGCTTGAGAGAGTTCTCGAAGCTGGTCGTTGGGCTCCTTCAGCGGGTAATTCTCAGCCTTGGCACTTCATAGTCGTCAAGAGTGATGAGGCTAAGGGGAAGATTACTGAGGCTTGTACGAGGTCTAGCAAGAAAGCTTGGGCTGGTTTTTCGCCTGAGAGGGCTAGGTACTTGGCTGAGCGTGGTGGCACGTGGGACAAGTCGTACATGAAGCGTGTGCCAGTCCTAGTTGCCGTGTGTTATAGCGTTCCGAATGGAATGCGCGAGGAGTTGGCTTTGGCTTCGGTTTGGATGGCGGTTGAAAATATGCTACTGGCAGCTACAAATGAAGGTTTAGGCAGTTGCGTGTACACCGTGTATGACGATGAAGAAGAGAATGTACTGAAGGAGATTCTACAGGTTCGAGAACAGTATCGCATCACAACCATCATACAACTCGGATACGCAAGCACTGAACCCGCTACTCCTTCGAGAAAGTGGTTAACTTACGACTCTAAACCATATGATGCCAATATGATACGCAAGCACTGAACCCGCTACTCCTTCGAGAAAGAGGTTGAGAGAAATAGCATCACCCGAGCACTTCTGAGCAAAGAAGACTCATTTGGCGCTTCCCAGAGTCTCTATAATATAGGCTCAACAAATGAGGGATGGTTCTTATGGCCCGCGATAGGTCAATAATTGGCATATTCAGTCTTTATAACCATCGTTTTATGCCTATGGATAATGTTAATGAACTTTTTATGAGCCATTGCATCCCAGTATCGCTTTCAAACGGCTCTCAAGCTTTGGCTGAAGTTCAGTTATACTCCTATAGATTATGTGGTTAAACCCACTCAAATCGAATGGCGTTGAAGAGATGTTCTTCGTAAGAAGAACCACGGGCTTTCTCAAAGCTTGTGCATAACCAACTTCATAGTAGACATTTGGGTTTGGCTGGCTTACTTCAGCTATGATAATTCTTGAATTGACTATCAAGTCATGAATTTGATCTATTATATTGCCAGTGAATTCTATCTCGTCAACGCGGTGGCATGAGCATTTTAGCTCTCTTGCTGTATTCAATATTCCTAGGTAGTAGAGGTCATCCAAATCCGGTGAGAGTGGCATTATCACGAATATCTGGGGAGAACGTTCTTTCTTTTCCATAATCTGCAATTCTTTTTTTTCGATTTCCAACGCGGGTGCCATGAGGTGTTCTTCCTTGTGATACTTTCCAGTGTTTCTTGCACTCTGTCGCAGATCATTGATGTGAATCAATTCGACCCCGGTTGCCCTAGAAGCGGTATATGCGTCTGATGAGAATCCTGAGTAGGATACGATTATCCCAGTGTCTATTAATTTCGACTCTTTAAGGGTTTGAACAATTCGTGAGAAATCATTCACTATTTTATTCCCTATTTTTTTATCATAGAACTTGCATTCTATGGCGCATCGTAGTTTTTGTTTGGACCGAGTTTCTTCTTCTAGGTAAATATCAATCTGGAATCCAGATAGCTTCACATTCTGTTTTACACTTGCGCCAAGCTCTCGATAAAGCTGGGCAACTTCATCTTCAAATGCTGACCAGTTCAAACTGGTCAGTTCTTCATTGGCGGGTAACTCTAAGACGCTTTTTCCTCGCCTTGAGACGCTAGATACAACACCTAGTGTTTCCATCAAGTCAAGCAGGATATTAGATAACTCTGGCGAGTCTTTCGTTCTTTCCTTGACTTTTTTCATGCAGTTTTCGCAGATGTACCCCATTTTCATGCCCACATCTACATCTGTTTTGTTTGACATGAAGTCGTATACGCAGCCAGTCGTCTGATAGTGTCTCGTATCTCTCGTGATCTTCAGAGCGAGAACATGAGCGGTGAAGTAAAACAGTCCATTTTCCAGAGGCAGATTTGTGTAATGTTGCCAACCGAAGAATGACAGGATCATCGTATTAGTGGCTTCGTGATAGAAGTAATTGTCTCGGTATCTTCTGTTGGTAACATATATGGTGTAGTTCCTTGATATGCTTCTCAGACATCTGTTTATTGATTCTGCTTCTTCTTTCAATTCTATGTAAGGCGGCGTCGGGCTAATCGGAACTGATTTGCTGTAGGTTTCGAACTTGATTGAATTACATATATTGTTTAATATTATCGCGCTTTTCTCCAAGTCTATGCTTATTCCTTCGTCTTGAATCATCAAGATCCTCACTGATTTCACTTCCTTACATGTCGCAGCAATACATCTAGCTAAGCTTATCCTAAATTGACTATTTGCATATATCTCTGTTTTCCTCATAATAGATTTTCTTATTTTCAAGCAGGAGTCGCCCATCTATAAGATCTTGGACAAAGCTTGATCTAGACAACATTAATGGTTTATTTGTCACTGATTTGGTTGAATTTACGGGTCCAAAGTAACTCTCTCAATTGAAGCTGTATTTCTGGGTCGTAAAGTTTTAATTCGCGCTGTCAAATCACCAATCATCAAGAAGGTCCTCTCATCATGGTTACTTTGAATCTTGACAAGATTTTCAACCCTAAAACCGTAGCCGTAATCGGCGCGTCAGACGAAGAAGGCACCGTGGGCTACGCGTTAATGAAGAATTTCAAGGAGCTGGGGTTTGAGGGAAGAATCTATCCTGTTAATATCAAGAAGTCTGACGTCATGGGTTTGAAGGCTTATCCAACCGTTGAACAGGTTCCTGAGCCCGTTGACTTAGCGGTCATCGCCACTCCTGCTCGTACCGTTCCGGACATCGTTGAGCAGTGCGGAAAATCAGGAATAAAAGGTTTGATCATAATTAGCGCTGGCTTCAAGGAGATAGGTGAAGAAGGCAGAGCCTTAGAACAAAAGATCATGGAACTCAAGAGGAAATACGACCTGCGCATTATTGGACCCAACTGCTTGGGTGTTATACGTCCATCCGTGAAGATGAACGCCACGTTCATCAGCAAAATGCCCAAACCCGGCAACATCGCCTTCATCAGCCAGTCAGGCGCACTCGGCTCAGCCATACTAGACTATGCACTACATGAGAACATCGGTTTCAGCAACTTCGTATCAATCGGCTCAATGATAGATGTGGACTTCGGCGACCTCATCGACTACTTCGGAACCGACCCCAAAACACGAAGCATCCTCATGTACATCGAAGGCTTGACTGACGCACGCAAGTTCATGAGCGCCGCCCGACACTTCGCACGCACAAAACCCATAATCCTCGTCAAAGCAGGCAAGTACAGCGAATCCGCTAAAGCCGCAGCCTCTCACACAGGCTCGCTCACGGGCGAAGACAACATCTACGACGCCGCATTCAAACGCGCAGGCGTCGTCCGTGTAGACGAAATCGCCGACCTCTTCAACGCCGCCGAAGTCCTCGGCATGCAGCCGCTCCCCAACGGACCAAACCTAGCCATAATCACGAACGCAGGCGGCCCAGGCGTGATGGCAACAGACGCCCTAATCGGACAGGGCGGCAAAGTGGCAAAGCTCTCACCCAAGACTATGGAAACTCTCAACGCTGTTTTGCCGCATTTCTGGAGCCACGGCAACCCCATCGACATATTGGGAGACGCTCATGCTGATCGCTACAAAGCCACCGTCGAAGCCTGCCTAACCGACGAAAACGTGGACGGAATCCTCATCATCTACACTCATCAAACCGTGGCTGAACCCGTGGAAATCGCCAAAACCATATCCGAACTCGTTAAGAACCAGCCCTACCGCAACAAAACCATCTTAACCAGCTTCATAGGCTACGACTCCGTCGAAGAAGCAAACAGTATCTTCAGCCAGAACAACGTCCCAACCTTCACAACGCCCGAACAAGCCACAAAAACCTACCTCTACATGTACCAGTACAAACGCAACCTAGAACTCCTCTACGAAACGCCCGAAGAAGTACCCGTGGACGCCATGGCACCCAAACGACCCTTAATGGTTATACTCCGCAACGCGGCAGCTGAAAACCGCGAGCTACTCACAGAAGCCGAAGCCAAATGCTTCCTCGAATACTACAACTTCCCCGTGGTCAAAACCCGAGTAGCCACAACCCAAGACGAAGCCGCCAGACTAGCCGCAGAAACAGGCTACCCAGTCGTGCTCAAAATACTCTCACCCCAAATCATACACAAAACAGACGCAGGAGGCGTCGTCCTAAACCTCAACACTGAAGCCGAAGTACGAGAAGCCTATAACCGCATAATCGAAAAAGCCAAACAATACGACCCGGGAGCCGAAATCCAAGGAGTCACCGTGCAGAAGATGATCAAGAAAACAGGCTACGAAGTCATCCTCGGCGCCAAACGCGACCCGCTGTTCGGGCCAGTCGTACTCTTCGGGATGGGCGGAGTGGGCGTGGAACTGTTCAAAGACTTCTCGCTGGGGCTTCCACCCCTGAACCAGACCTTGGTCAGGAGGATGCTGGAAGAAACGAAAGTCTACCAACTCCTGAAGGGATACCGAAACGTCCCACCCGCCAACATCAAGCTCCTCGAAGAAATCATGGTCCTCTTCAGCCAACTGCTCGTGGACTTCCCACAGCTCAGCGAAGTCGACATCAACCCACTGTTCATAAACGAGACCGAAGCCTACGCCTTCGACGCTCGCATCCTCGTGGATAAACAAAGAGTCTTCGAGAAGCTTGACCCTCACCAGCACTTGGTCATAAGCCCCTACCCGAAGAAGTACGAACAGCTTTGGACCATGCGCGACGGTCGCCAAGTCTTACTGAGACCCATAAAACCCGAAGACGAACCCCTGTGGGAGGAAATGTTCGAGAGCTTCAGCGAAGAATCCATCCGCTACAGGTTCTTCCAAATCATCAAAGACACGCCACACGAGACCCGCGTGCGCTACTGCAACATCGACTACGACCGAGAAATAGCCATAGTCCCAGAACTAACCGACAAAGACGGCAAACGAAAAATCCTAGGCGTCGTTAGAGTAGGCATTGAACCCGACGGAAAAGCAGGAGAAATCGCCTTCATCGTCGCTGACCCGTGGCAATGTCAGGGTTTGGGCACAAAAATGGTGGACTACGCGATCGAAATAGCCAAAGACATGAAACTCGAAAAGCTCTACGCCATAATGTTACCCGACAACTTCAGAGCCGTAAACCTCATGAAGAAAATGGGCTTCACCATCACATACTCAGAAGACAACACGGTAAAGGGAACACTGAACCTCAAAGAAGAGGAGATCAAAGTCCCGCGTGAGGAAGCAGAAAAAGCTGAAGAGCCGCGGGCTCAGAAGGAGCAGGCGCAAGTGAAGCAGAAAGAGGCAGAAGCAATTCAAGAGTGAACTGCAAGCTTCTCTTCTAAAGTATAGTGCCCCTGTAGTCAGTCGAAGCCGGACAGCCCAGACACCTGTTGTTCACGTAGA